>Ga0326728_10003943_pt1 | contig 44815 bp, 47 predicted proteins | sample MB3enrmetagenome_FD_207602 | JGI IMG/M metagenome (GOLD analysis project Ga0326728, IMG submission 207602) | Lab enriched peat soil microbial communities from McLean, Ithaca, NY, United States - MB31MN | ecosystem: Environmental > Terrestrial > Soil > Wetlands > Peat | place: USA: New York...
CCAACAGCATAAGCGGCAATAAGCATGCCTTCGATAATGGCGTGCGGATCAGCTTCAGCTAAGGTTCTGTTTGCGAAGACACCTGGGTCTCCTTCGTCTAAGTTGGCAACTATGTATTTGGGAGAGTTGTGTGCCCTTGATACAAGAGTCCATTTTTGCCCAGTTGGGAAACCTGCGCCACCTCGACCTCTAAGACCGCTGGTTGTTACTTCGTATATTACGCCTTGCTGGGTCATTGTTGCGAGACATTTAGCTAGGGCAGAGTAGCCGCCTGCAGAAATGTAATCTTGAATTCTTGAAGGGTCAATTTTTCCAGCATTGCGCAAGACAAGTCGATGTTGCTTTTTGAAGTAAGCTTCATTTTTGTACAGCATTTCTTTAACTGGTAAACCAAGAACTATGTGGTCACGGACTATTTCTCTCACTGCTTCAGGAGTAACGTTTTGATAAAGGTAGTCTCCCGGTTCAATTAGCACTGCCGGACCGGCAGAGCATGTGCCGATACAGCCTGTACGGGCAACTTTGCATTCCTTATCTACGTCGAATTCTTTTACGGCATCTTCGAATGCTTTTAGTACTTTGAAAGCTCCGAAGGGAACACATCCGCTTGAACAGCAAACGTTAATGCGGTATTTGTAAGCTTTTTGAAAATCAAGTTCTTGCTCTGTTATTTTTTGAAGATCAGCTAGTTTCAGCTTTAATTCCTCCAAGTACGTTTTTTATTTTTTCTATCACTATTTCTTTTGTGGCTTTACCTATAACTTCGTCATCAACCACAATGTTTGGTGCCATAGCGCATGCACCGATGCAACGTGTAATTAATAGGGAAAGTTTCTCATCTGCAGTCGAGCCTCCACGTTTGACACTGAATTCTTTTTCAACTGCCTCCAAGATTTGTTCAACATCTTTCACATAGCAGGCAGTTCCTAAGCAACCAGTCACAATGTGTTGGCCTGGTTTCTTAAGTTTGAAGAAGCTGTAGAAGGTGGTTACACCGTAAACATGGCTTGGAGGAATGTTAAGCGACCCAGAAATATCCATAAGCAAATCCTTATCTAAATAACCGTAAATTTCTTGTGCACGATGCAATATTTCTAGAAGAGCACTTTCTTGATAATTATGTTCTTTGAGCACTTTTTCTAACAACAAACGTCTATTGTCCATCTCAGACAAGTATTTTAATCCTCCTTTGATTTTAGCGGAACCATTTCCTCAAAGGCACTACGGAAAAATCTGATATAAAAGGGTTAAGGAAGGACTTAGTTAAATTTTACCCAAAAACATGATAAATCACAGAAAACGGTGGAATCTGCCATCAGTTTAATGCCGTGGAAAGAGTAAATGAAACATAGAAATGCTGAGAAATTTTCATAAGTTTCATAATTATCACAAATTTATTGTAAACAACCTATACAGTATATACAGGTATAGCTTTTGAGAAAACATCAAAATAAATAATTACAACAAACAACTGAGCAGCTTAATATTTAATGGATTGGAAGGGGGTTCATAATTCTTATTATTTTTATCAATAGTTCGGATAACTTGACATTTGCGGACCGTTTTCATTTCTTTAAGTGTTGAGGTCCAGCCGAACTTCCTTTATTTTTCGTCGTCTTTCTTCTGAGGATTGATGACGGTAACGAGTACATGTAGAAGGTTCCGATTGGATCTTTGATTTGGTTTATTAGATTCTCAACGTCTTCCTCAGAGTGATGCTCCTGTTCTTCTTCCAACCCGAGTATAGAGGCTAACGCGCTAAGCATAGCTGCGCCCTGTTCTATCGAGTTCGGACAAGGGCCGCCGCATCCTGTGCAGGGCATGTCAACGGTCAAGCACTGAGCTCCGCATCCGCCGCGCGTTGCTGGTCCCATGCATATTATTCCCTGTTCAAGCAAGCACTTTTCCGGTTCAGGAACCTTCTCATAAACGCGGTATATCTTCGAGATTCTTTTGTCTTCCTTTTTTCTTGGGCATTCGTCACACACAGACTTCAATGGTGCAAGCACCGAACCCTTTGGAGGCAATGTTTTTTTCGCTATGGCTTCAACGGCGTTTGCTATTAGTTTAACTGGAGGCGGACAGCCGGGCAGGTAGTAGTCTACCTCAACAGTCTGATCTAAAGTCTTCACAGTGTCGTATAATTCTGGAAGCTTCAAGACGCCTTCTTTCACTTCAGTCTTGGTTTTGGGAAGCACGCTGCGTGGATTAGAGGTGGATTTGGTTTCCAAGTAGACCGTGTTGAAGATCTCTTTGCGATTATGGAGGTTTGCCAGTCCTGGTATGCACCCCTCTTGAGCGCAGGAGCCGAATGCTACTAGCGTTTTGGATTTTCGTCTCAGGAGTTTAGCCATGTGTTCTTGTTCTTCGCTTCTGATTGAACCGTTGAAGAAGCATATGTCTATGTATTTATCAGGCATGGCTTCGACGTCTTTGTATTTGACGTCCATGGCTACAGGCCAGAACACTATGTCCGCTATTTGTACCACATCTAATATTTTCTCGTTTAAGTCTAAGACGGCTATTTCGCAGCCGCCGCAACTTGCAGCCCAGTAGAAGCCCACTTTCAATTTCTCTTCAGCCATCTGTTTTTTCCGCCTTAACACACTTGCCTTAATATTTTTGAACAGTCAACTCGCAATTCATTGAAAGCTAATTCATTAGGTGACATTCCCATTGCTAAGCCAAGCAATTGAGGATAATGCAGAATTGGAATACCGTAGACTTCATTGAACATCTTTTCAATACGCTGCTGATTCGTGTCGTACATGATGTGACAGAACGGGCAGATCGTTATCATGGCTTGTGCATCTACTGCTTTGATGTGGGTCAACTTGTCCCTTGCCAACTGCAGTGCAACTTTGTCGCTCACTCCTACACTCGGGGCGCCACAGCATTCAGTTTCGTCCATGTAATCCAGACATGTGGCACCAGTTGCTTCGATCAGCTTTTTGAGTCCTGTGGGGTTTTCCGGGTCCTCGAACCCTACCATGTCTTTCGGTCTTAAAATGTGACAGCCGTTGTGCTCCGCAACCTTGACGTTCGATAAAGGCTTAGTTACTGAGCGTTTTATTTTTTCCAAGCCGATATCCTCAATCAGCACTTGCATAAGATGTTTCGAGTTTACCGTTCCTTTGAACTCTAAATTTGCTTCCTTCAAATCTCTGTTTATTTCGTCACGCAGCGCCTTATCCTGCTTCAGCATACGGTTGACCTTTCTCAAAGTTCCTGCGCAGCCTGGGCACAGTGCCAAAATATCCAAACCTTGCTGCTCTGCCAAAGACAAATTGCGTGCTGCCAAGATGAGCATTGTTTCATGGCTAACGGGGTCTAATGGAAGCCCGCAGCAATTGAATTCTGGCATCTCGATAAGTTCAACGCCTAGTTTTCCTAGAATTTTCCGAGCCGAAATCTCATACGCGGATACACGATAGGGAATTGCGCATCCAAGAAACAGGAGATACTTATGTTCGCTCATCTTACTCACCATTCTTCTCGACGTGTTTCATCAAGGGCATCCTTTGCAGGGTCTTCCTGACGCTTTCAGGATTGCTTTTAGGCAAAGGGGGAAGCCCCATAATTTCGCGTTTCTTCAGCCTCAACTCCGGAATTTTGTATGCATAACCAGATTCCAGAATGCTTGCGCATTGGTCCTTGAATACCTGAGGCATGCAACCCTCTTGAGCCGCAAGATTTCTCAAGACGCGAATGACACTTGCTACTTCAACGTCCTGAGGGCATCGGTCTGAGCACGTGAAGCATGCCGCGCAGAGCCATAAGGTGTCGCTATGCAATACTCTTTCTCTTAGGCCAAGCTGGGTCATTCGAATTATCTGCCTGGGTCTGTAAGTGTCGCTGAACCTCGCGATGGGGCAATCTGACGTGCATGTTCCACATTGGAAACAGCGCATCAGCTTTTCACCACCCGGTATCTTTGAGATTTCATGTTTGAATTGAGGGTTAATTTCCGACTGTTTTATTTTTATCGTTTCTGTTGTCAAGTTTTTACCTCCTTAATCGTTAACGGGCTGGGTCCCAATTCCTTGATCTCTCTTACCATGTCTCGGACTGTGGCTGCGAATTTGTCTCCTTCGCTTGCAGAGATCCACTCCAACCTAACGCGTTTACTCTCTATACCGAACTCTTGTAGGACTTTTTTCAGAAGGGTTATCCTCCTTTTAGCTTTGAAATTTCCGTTGATGTAGTGGCAGTCTGAGGGCAAATGGCAACCTGCAATGAGCACGCCGTCGGCACCATCCTTGAAAGCTTTTAGGACAAAGGCTGGGTCAATTCTGCCACTGCACATTACTCGAACAATTACAATGTTCGGCGGATACTGGATCCTACTTACACCGGCTAGGTCCGCGCCTGCATAGCTACACCAGTTGCAGAGAAAACCGATTATCTTGGGTTCAAAACCGTCGGGAGCAGTCATTGTTCTTCCTCCAGCAATGCAGCGTCGATCTGTGCGAGAATTTCTTCGTTCGTGAAGTGCCCTAATGTGATGGCTTTGGTTGGGCAGGCTGTGCCGCAGGAACCACACCCTTTGCATACTGCTTCTAACACGTGCGCAACGGGCTTGCCGTTCCTAATTTGAATTTCAACTGCTCCATAGGGGCACAGATGTTCGCAAACCCTGCAGCCACTGCATAAATCTTCGACCACACTTGCAATGGTTCCTTCCGTCTCAAGGGTTTTCTTCGAAAGCACCGTGGTGGCCCTGGACGCGGCTGCACATGCCTGAGCAATGCTCTCGTCTAAGTACTTTGGTGAATGCGCCATACCGCAGAGAAAGACTCCGTCCGTGGCGAAATCAACTGGTCTGAGCTTCATGTGCGCTTCCAAGAAGAACCCATCCTTCGTTAGGGGCACCTTCAGCATCTCTGCCAGGTGCTTGTTTCCGGGATTTGGGACCGTTGCTGCGCTTAAAACAACTAGGTCAGGTTCTAGTTCAACTTCCTGTTTTAAGACTGGGTCCCAGAAGACAGCCCTGAGCTTCCCGTTGTCTATTGTAATGCATGGTTTTCTTTCGTCGTCGTAACTTATGAAAAGAGTGCCTTTCGTCGCTGCCTCGCGGTAGAAGTCTTCTTTAAAACCATAAGTTCTCATGTCCTTGTAAAGAATGTAGACCTCCGCTTCCGGGTCCATTTCTTTGATTTTGAGAGCGTTTTTTGTGGCTTGTCCGCAGCATATTCGTGCGCAATTCGGTTTTTCCTTGTTTCTTGCTCCAACGCACTGGATCATCACTACGCTTTTGGCCTTGAATTTGCCTTTAGCGAGGGTTTTTTCCAGTTCGTGCTGCGTTATTATCCTCGGATCTTCACCGTAGAGGTATTCTGTAGGTGTGTATTCCATGGCCCCTGTGGCTACGATAATTATTCCATGTTCGAGTTCCCTCAGCATGTTTAGCTGTTTTATCTTGGACTTGAAGTTGCCTACGAACCCATAGACGTCTATAACCTCTGCATCTGTGTAAATGTGAATGTTTTCGTTTTTCTTAACCTGCTCGATCAGGTCGTGTAGTTTCTTTTGCGGATCAGTCTTCTCCCCCAGCAGATAATAGATGTTGCGCAGGTGACCGCCCAACTCCGGCTCCTTCTCGACAAGGTGTACTTCAAACCCTTGCTTGGCGAGCTCTAAGGCTGCAGTCATTCCTGAAACCCCGCCGCCTATAACTAAGCCGACTTGAGTGACGCTTATGAGTGGCTTCTTCAAAGGTTTCAAAAGCTTTGCCTTAGCGGTAATCGAACGCACGAGGTCCTTGGCTTTCTTGGTTGCTTCTTTCGGTTGGTGCATGTGGACCCAGCTGCATTGGTCGCGGATGTTCGTCATTTCAAACAAGTAGGGGTTCAATCCAGCTTCCTGCACCGTTTCCCTGAATAGTGGCTCATGGGTTCGCGGAGTGCACGACGCTACGACCACACGGTTAAGCTTGTTCTGCACAATCTTTTCTTTGATGAGTTTCTGTGTGTCCTGCGAACACGTGTAAACGTTAGCTTCCGCATAAACAACATTGGGCAAGGTCTTGGCGTACTCCACAACCGCGGGAACATTCACCACTCCGCCAATGTTGATTCCGCAGTGACAAATGAAGACGCCGATTCGAGGTGGCTCTCCAAGGACATCTCTTTCCGGCGGGTAACTTCGTGCTGTAACTTGGGTTCCTCTGGCGCTAGCTATTATGCTCATAGCTTTGGCTGCAGCCCCGCTTGCTTGCGCTACGCTCTCTGGGATGTCTTTAGGCGCAGAAAAAGCCCCGCAAACGAATATGCCTGGTTTTGATGTGCCCATCGGGGCGAACGTTTGAGTTTCGCAAAAGTTATATTGGTTAAGCTCAATTCCCAGAACGTCTGCGAGTTTTTCTACATTTTTCGGAGGAAGCATACCTATAGACAGGACTACCATGTCAAACTCTTCGGTCACGGGCGTTTCATCTTTGACGTAGTGGACAAAAAGGTTACCAGTGGCTGGGTCCTGGGTGATTGAACCTACGCGTGAACGCGTAAATCTTATTCCATACTCTTCTTCAGCGCGGTTGCGGTATTCGTCAAATTCCTTTCCATACGAACGCATGTCCATGTAAAAAATTGATGCTGCGAGCGGCGAGGGCGTGTGCTCCTTTGCTATCACCGCTTCTTTAATCCCGTACATGCAACAAGCTGCGGAACAATATTTGTTTCCAACCTTATAATCCCTTGAACCCACACACTGAACAAACGCAACTCTTTTCGGTATTTCACCGTCTGACGGTCGCAAGACAAGCCCGCCGTAAGGTCCAGAAGCACTCAATATACGTTCGAATTCGATGCTGTTAACCACGTTTGGGTAACGTCCGTATCCATATTCAGTTTTGAGCCTTGCGTCGAAAGGTTCGAAGCCCGGCGCGAGTATTATTGAGCCTACCCTCAGTTTGACTTGGCTGTCTTTCTGGTCATACTGAATTGCACCAGCCTTACAGACTTCCTCGCAAGTTCCGCATCCGATGCATTTTTCGCGGTCGATCAGGTACTTCAACGGTACAGCCTGCGGATATTCAACGTAAACCGCGCCTTTCTGTCCGAGCCCTTCATTGAAAGAATCAACCGTTTCAATAGGACATTTTTGGGCGCACAGACCGCATCCGTTGCACTTTTCCTCGATTATAAAACGGCTCTTTCGTTGAAGCCCAACTTCAAAGTCCCCGGCTTGGCCACTCAAATTCGCTATCTCAGCGTTCGTCAGGATTGTGATGTTCGGGTGTCTTCCGGTAGCCACAAGCTTGGGCGAAAGAATACACATTGAGCAATCATTTGTAGGAAATGTCTTGTCAAGCTGAGCCATCACACCGCCGATGCTGGGTCCTTTATCTATAAGGTACACTCTGAACCCTGAATCAGCTAGGTCAAGTGAAGCCTGAATGCCGGCAACGCCGCCGCCAACAACCATTACCGCGCCGATTTTCTTGTCAACCATCTGCTATTACGCCTCCAAAGCCTTGTAGAAAGGTGTGTTTCCTTCAATATGATCAACTGTAATCAGGTTTCTTCTCCGCATTGCAACAATATGCTTGAGAACATCGCGCGGCTTCAGCTCGGTGGCCGCCGCCAGAGCCTTGACCGGCAACGAGTTGTTTCTCGTTAAAACATGAATCTTGTGACGCAGGAATTCGGCTTCAACTGCCTCGTCGAGAAGGTCCTCAAATTGCTCTTGAAGGACTTTTTCGCCATAGACATTGCTTTTTTCGGTTAACTCCCTTTCCTTGCCAACTAGAACCCTTAGCCTGAAACCTGCAGCAACGTCCATTGCAGCCGCAAGATTCTCAATCATCTTCGGGTCTGGTTTAGTTCCAGATAAGGGAGACTGACCCAGCTTCCTTATTCGTTCCGTAAATTGCGTCACTACTTGGGCGAATCTTTGGCCTTCCGACGCTGAAACCCATTCGAGTTCTAACCTTTCTGAACCCAAACCGCTCAGCGCCAACAGTTTTTTGAGCAGTTTAATTTTTTTCTCTTCATAAAGATTTCCTTCCGAGTAGTGGCAGTCGCCGGGATGGCATCCCAAGACAATAACTCCGTCGGCGCCTCGGGCGAAAACTTGCAGAGGGATCACCGGGTCTATTCTTCCGCTGCACATAACTCTTACCACTCGAATGTTAGAAGGATACTGAATTCTGCTTACACCAGCTAGGTCTGCGCCTGCATAACTGCACCAGTTGCAGAGAAAACCGATTATCTTGGGTTCGAATTCCACTACCTAAGCCCCTCCTAGCGCAGACGTTGCTTCAGCGATAATTTGAGCGTCGCTGAAGTGCCGCATGTTAATGGCTTTTTCAGGGCAACTTGCGGAACAGACTCCACAGCCCTTACATAAAACATCGTTTACTCTTGCAACTCCATGTTCATCCTTTCTTATGGCGCTGTACGGGCATAGCTTGACGCATGTGCCACATCCGGTGCATCGGGTCTCGTCAACACGAGCCGTTATTGCTTCGGTTCTAACCTTTCCTAGTGCTATAGGGATGCCTGCCCTTGATGCAGCAGCGTAGGCTTGAGTGATGCTTTCGGGAACCGTTTTGGGTCCATGCGCGGTTCCACATAAGAAAATGCCATCTGTCGCGAAATCGACGGGTCTGAGTTTAACGTGCGCCTCTAAGAAGAAGCCCTCTGCCCCTAATGGAACCTTCAGGAGCTTTGAAAGTTCGGTTGCGTCTTCCGATTTAACAAGTGGGGTAGATAACACTATGAGGTCGGGGTCGAGCTCAAGTGCGTAGTTGCCCAAGATGTCATGCACCTTAACTGAGAGTTTGCCGTTTGCATCTGAACTCACCTCGGGTGGACTGGCATCGTCGTATCTTATGAATTGCACGAAGTTATGTCTAGCCTTCTCATATTGCTCTTCGAAGTCCTTGCCGTACGCGTTCATGTCTCTGTACAGTATTGAAACTTCGGAGTCTGGAAGCATTTCCTTGATTATCATGGCGTTTTTAAGTGCCATGGTGCAACATATTCTGGAGCAGTAGTTTCGTCCGCCCACTTTTCCTTCTCTCGCACCGACGCATTGAATCATAAGTATGTTCTTCGGCTTCCCAAGTTTTCCTTCTTTCATGAGTTTTTCAAGCTCGAGTTGGGTTATGACGCCCCTGTTTTCACCGTAGCAGTACATTCCGATGGGCTTAAAAACGTCGGCTCCTGTAGCAACCACTATCGTGCCAGCCTTGAGTTTTTCTTCGGTCCCCCAAAACGAGCCCTTCCAGTCGGGGGAGGGATTGATGTTAAGGGTTACTTCGAAGTTTCCGATGAAACCATCAACACGCTTCACAGTTGAAGACGTATAAATTTTGATTTTTGGGTTTGAGCGCACAGACTGGATGTACTCGCCAAGAACTTCTGAACTCAGCTTATCGCTCGGATACAGCCTGTATAATTCGCATAGTTTCCCGCCGAGCTCTTTGTTTTTCTCTACTAAGCTCACATTAAAGCCTTGGTTAGCAAGGCTGATGGCCGCCGTCATTCCTGAAACTCCACCACCGATGACGAGTGCTGAAGGTTGAACCTCAATCTCAGGTTCAGTCTGAGGTTCGAGCAGTGCAGCCTTGGCGATAGCCATCTTGACAGTCTCTTTGGCTTTTTCTGTGGCCTTTTCGGGCTCTTTGGCATGCACCCAGCTACATTGTTCACGAATGTTTGCCATGTGAAACATGTACTTATTCAGGTTTGCTTCTTCGCATGCAGCCCTAAAAAGTGGTTCATGCGTTCTGGGAGTACATGAAGCCACCACTACTCTGTCAAGGTCATATTTCCTGATGGCCTCTTTAATCCTGTACAGTCCTTCAGATGAACATGTGTAAAGATTGCCTTCGGCATAGGCAACATCAGGCAGGGCTCTTGCGTACTCTACCACTGCGGACACGTTTACGACGCCTCCTATGTTGACACCACAGTGGCACACGAAGACGCCGATCCGCGGCTTATGTTTGTCGCTCACTGTTTCCGCTCCTTTGACGTCAACATAATGGTCTCTGCCGCTCTGGCAGCTGCTCCGCTGGCTTGGGCCACACTCTCTGGGATATCTTTGGGGCTTTGGCAGTATCCGCAAATGTAAATCCCCACGGAAGTTGTGTCCATGGGTGCCGTGAGCAGCTCCTTGGCTTTGAAGAAACCAGCATCATCAAGTTCTATTCCCATTTCTTCAGCAAGCCTCTTGTTTTCTGTCTTCGGGATCAATGCGGGGCATAGCACAACGAGGTCGGCATCTAGCTTTTTCATATTGCCACTCTTTGTGTCCTCGTAGTGGATATGCAAGTTCTTTGTAGCCTGGTCTTCAGCTATGCCGCCTGGATGCGCTTTGATGTATTTCACGCCGTATTCTTCTCTTGCCCTGTCGACAAATTCCTGAAAGCCTTTCCCCACAGCTCTCATGTCAATATACATGATGTAAGGCTGAGTCTGCGGAGAGTGCTCCTTCACGAGAATTGACTCTTTAGTGGCATAAACGCAACATACTGTAGAACAGAAAGGGAATCTACCATGCAGGTTCCTTGAACCCACACACTGAATGAAAACGACGCTCCCAGGTTCTTTTCCGTCTGAGGGACGGATAAGATGCCCTCCAGTTGGGCCGGACGCACATATTAATCTCTCGAACTCCATAGAGGTAAGCACATTTTGGAACCTGCCGTAGCCGTACTCGCCGATAGCCGAGGGATCAAAAATGTCAAAGCCTGTGGCCAAGATTATTGAAGCCACATTCAAGTTTATTTCTTCAGGTTTTTGATTGTAGTCAATGGCATTCGACGGGCACACCTTCTGGCAGACACCGCAAATTTTTTTCGAAAAGTAAAGACAATGTTCTGCATCTATTGTGGCGACGAGAGGAACCGCTTGCTTAAACGGCATGTAAATAGCTTTCCTCTTTCCCATTCCCATGTCAAACTCGTTCGGAACCTTAACTGGACATTTCTCCATGCAAGTGCCGCAGCCTGTGCATTTGGAGAATTCTACGTAGCGAGGTTTTCGAAGGATTTTCACAGTGAAATTTCCCTCTTCACCCTCAACATGCTGGACTTCTGAGTATGTAAGTAGGCTGATGTTCGAGTGTCTGAGACACTCTATCATCTTTGGAGCAAGTATACAAATGGAACAGTCCAAAGTTGGAAAGGTTTTGTCAAGCTGGGCCATGCGTCCGCCTATGCTGGGAGTCTTTTCAACAAGATAGACTTTTGTGCCTCGACTGGCCAAGTCCAATGAGGCCTGAATGCCTGCTATTCCGCCTCCGACAACCAGAACTGACTTGGACATGAGTTAGGCCTCCCATTATCTGTGTTGGGGTGAGTGTATTGTGTCTAAGGCTAAATATTTTGTGGTTAATACTTGTTTTTTCGGATGTTATTGTGCTATCGACTAATTCCAAAGTCTCTTTCCGCGTATAAAAAAGGGGTGCGAAAAATTAATAAATCCAGCGGACGACATATAAATGGTGTCCAGATGCCAATGGCGTATGTACTGGCGAAAATAGAAGCCGGCCAAGACAAGCAGGCGCTTGAGACAATAAGGAAAATGGTTGGGGTCACGTCGATCACTTTGACCTATGGACTCTACGACCTGCACGTCGAAGTCAAGTTTGACACAATGGAAGAACTTGACGAATTCATTTTCGAAAAAATACGCAAAGTTAGGGGAATTAAAGAAACGGTGACCTTAGTGGTTCCATCCAAGGAGGTATGAAATGTCTATAATAAGTTGCCGGGAAATACACTTCAACCAATGTACCAGTCCAGGTCAAGCCGATGAATTAATCGACAACGTCAAGCAAATAATTGAAGGAATGAAACTCCCAGCAACCTATAACGTGAAGGTTTTTAAAAACGTATTTTCCTGCTGCGGCACAGGAGGCCTTGACTTAATCTTAGAAGTCGTCGGACCAGACGAGGAAACACTGAAAGCTATCGACCTAAGAGCCACATCCAAAGTCCTCGAATTCTGCGAGAAACAAGGCTACGGCGTGGGCTGCTATCACTCCCTCGGAAAATTTGAATTAATAGGAAAATAGCGCAGATCACTCTGAAGAAGCTGCTTCTTCTTCAAACGCTCACTAAAGAAATCTTTCTTTTACATAACCATTTAGGAAAAACTGCTAATGGGCACCTGCATAATAAATTTAGGATACGTCGAGGGACATTATTAAGGTATCATCGTCGACTTTTTCAGCCTTGAATCCTATCCCATTACACAGGTTCAGCATCTTGTAGTTATTAGCCATGACGTAACCGTATATTTTCTCCAGATGCTTATCCTTCGCCATTTCAATCAGGGAATTCATGAGCTTGAGGCCTAGCCCAAATCCTTGCCATTGGTCATCAATTAAAACAGCGTACTCACCGCTTTTTCCATCAGGGTCTGTGATTAATCTTGCAACACCAATTATTCGCCTGCTATCTGGAAGCTCTGCTACTATGGCAATTTCTCTATCATAATCCAAATTACAGTATCTGGTCAACATTTCATGAGAAAACTCCTTTATAATTTCAAAAAACCGGAACCGCATTGTTTCAGCGGAAAGTGATTTGAAAAGCTCTTTGAATCTGCCTTCATCTTCAGGTTTTATAGGCCGAAGCCGCACAAGGGTTTCATTTTTCGTTTTCCAATCGGAGACATACTTGCTTGGGTAAGGAGCGATAACAAGGTGTTCATGAAAACCGATTTCCTGCGTCACACGTTTCATGTCTAAGATAATGCGTGCATCAACTGCAACAGCGCTATTTTTGTCCACAATCAAAGGGTTTACGTCAATCTCTTTGATCTCAGGAAAATCAATTACAAGTTGAGAAAACTTTACCAAGATTTCCTCAATAAGCTTGACATTCAGGGGAAGTCCCAATAAAGCTGCATTCTTGTAGATAGCCGTGTCTTCTATTAGCCTTCTTGCAAGCACCTGATTTAAAGGCGGAAAACCTATGCTTACATCCTTGTATAAGTTGGCATCCGTTCCACCCTTGCCAAAAACGATCACTGAACCGAACTGAGGGTCTTTTTTAGAGCCGACAAGCAACTCGTAGCCTTTCGTGCGGACCATAGGCTGGATTGCTACGCCTTGAAACTCTGTATTATCACCAAGCTTTTGTATCTTTTTAGCTAGTTCACCAAAGTAAGCTTGAACTTCCGACGTGGAGCATACATTCAAGATGACGCCTGCGATTTTGGATTTATGTGAAGCCTGAGGGGACAAAGCTTTCATAACTACTGGGAACCCGATTTTGGAAGCTAAAGTTTCAGCTTCACCAGGCGTATTTGCAAATAGGGTCTGGACAGTCGGGATTTTATAAGACTCTAGAAATCGAAGAGATTCAGATAAACCGAGAACCTGCTGACCTCGACAGTAGGCTTGCTTTAAAGTTGACTTGAGAACCGCTGAATTTGTTGGCTCTACGGCAAGTTGTTCAGGTGTTTGGTAAAGAAGCTCCAATCCTTGAGTGTACCGGTACATGTACATAAAGGTTGAAACAGCTTGTTCTGGCGTTGGAAAAGTTGGAATGCCGTGTCTTTGTAGAAATCTTCTTGCCTTTCGGCATCCGGAATCTTCACCCATTAAACATGTGAGTATGGGTTTTTTGGTTTGCTTTGCTAATTCTGTCACTGTTTCTGCTATAGCGAAAGGGTCGGCTGCTGTTTGAGGTGAATAGATTAGTAGAAAACCATTGCTATTTTGATCTTTCAGGCAAAGCTCTATAACATCTTTAAACCTTGCCGGTGTAGCTTCCTCGAAAATATCGATAGGGTTTGCAGTAGTACAGTAGGGGGGCAGAACCTTCTTTAAAGCTTGCACTGTTTCCTGACTTAGCTGCGCTAGTTTTCCACCTTTAGCGATAAGTTGGTCTGTAGCCATTATACCTGGACCACCAGCGTTAGTAATAATTGTCAAGTCAGGTCCTGTAGGATTTTGCTGCATTGCCAATGCTTCTGCACAGTTAAATAAATCAATCATAGTTTCTACCCTGACTACTCCAGCACGCCTAAACGCCGAGTCATAAACAGCATCCTCGCCACCCAAAGAACCGCTATGAGAAAGAGCCGGGATAATACTCTCCTTAAAGCGCCCAGCTTTGACAACTACTATAGGCTTAGTTCGAGCAAAGCCCCGTGCCGCGCTCATGAATTTCCTTGCGTTTTTTATCGACTCAACATATAAAACGATGCTTTTGGTTTGTGCATCGGCTCCAAAGTAATCTATTAAATCGCCAAAATCCACATCAAGCATTGACCCCGTGGACACCACAGCGCTGAATCCAACTTGAGCTTCTGATGCCCAATCTAGTGCGGAAGCACACAAAGCAGCGCTTTGGGAGATAAACGCGATTTTCCCAGAAATTGCTCTGTCATTTGCAAATGTAGCGTAAAGGTTTATTTTCGGTCTAATTACCCCGAAACTGTTGGGACCTATAAGCCGCATACCATATTTCCTTTGACAGCGAAGGATTCGCTTTTCAATAAGAATACCTTCTTCACCGACTTCTCTGAAACCGGCAGAACATATTATAATTCCAGAAACGCCAGCCTCACCGCATTCTTCAACGATCTGTGGCACAGTATGCGCTGGTGTTGCAATTATGGCTAGATCAATTGCCCGAGGGATTTTACTAATGCTTGGATAAGCAGTTATTCCCTGAACCGTCTCCCTAAACGCGTTTACAGGGAAGACCGCACCGTTATAACTTACTCCTATTAGATTCCTCAAAATTTTTGCGCCTATGGAGCCTTCTCTTTCACTGGCACCGATTACTGCTATCCGTTTAGGATTGAATATTTTGTTAAGTTTTTCAATGCCCAGTTTTAACCACCACTTGAGAAAGCAGTTACCACTTGTATATGCTACAAGTCATTTTAAAACTTGTCAGTTTCCACTGAAATATACAGGCCTGTTAAGAAGGAAGAACTAAGGAGAAGGTTCACCAGATTTTTCCTGTGCTAAAAAAGAAGGAAAAGGTAGCTCAAACGCTCAATCGACGGCGAACAGCTTGTATGCTTGAGGTCTAAAACGTCTTTTACTGTGATGTTGCTTAAGTATTCAAAGTTGAAACTCATTTCCCCATCAACAATGCTCTTTCCTGTTTTAGTTAATGCCCTGTATTTGCCGCAACATGTTACACCAACGCGGTACAGGTGGTAGCATGAGTTTGAATAAAAGTTGTATAATCGGGTGAACTTGCATTTGTTTCCTTGATTGAAAAAGATGACAAAAAATTGAGTTTAATCTTTTCAATTAATTTTCCTCTTGAATCAAGCGTTCTCTTTATATTTGTCACTTTTTCGCGATTTAATAGAATTATGGGATTGTATAGTTATAGCCACAAGCTGGAATTTAGCGTAAACTTATATAAGTAAAAAATGGCAAGTTAGTAATGGATTGATATGAAAGCACTTGTTCTCAGCGGTGGAAAAGGGACTAGACTTAGACCTTTAACTTTTACTTGTGCTAAACAGCTTATTCCAGTAGCTAACAAGCCCATATTAGGATACGTGCTTGATCAGGTGGCGGGAACCAGCATAAAAAAAGTAGGCATTATTACTGCGCCGGAAACAGGACAGTACGTTAAGGACTATGTTAAGGACGGGTCAAAATGGAACCTTAATGTCGTTTACATTTCTCAGGAGCCGCTTGGTTTAGCGCATGCAGTTAAAACGGCTAGGCAATTTTTAGGGCAGGATTCTTTTGTCATGTGTCTGGGGGATAACGTTACTGGTCAAGATTTGAATACGTTTGTTAAAAAATTTAGGAGCGAGCGCCTTGACGCACTCATTATTCTCAAAGAAGTTGAGGATCCATCCAGTTATGGCATAGCTCAACTTGATGACAAAGGCAATATTATCAAGTTAGTAGAGAAACCTAAAACGCCCATGGGCAATCTCGCGATTATTGGCACTTATCTCTTTTCCAGCAAGATTCATCAAGCTATAGAAAGAATAAAGCCATCTTGGCGAGGAGAACTGGAAATTACTGATGCAATTCAAGAAATGATTAACATGGGTTTTACGGTTAAAGCTGAAATCTTGAATTCTTGGTGGCTTGACACAGGTAAAAAAGACGATATTTTGTCGGCTAATGCGAGAATATTGGATGAATATGCAAAGCGTGACATCAAAGGAACAGTAACAAACAGCGTTGTAGATGGCAGGGTTAAGCTTGAACTGGGAGCAAAAATAGTGAATAGTACAGTCAGGGGACCATGCGCAATTGGAAAGAACGCGTCGATTGAAAACTCCTTCATCGGACCGTACACAAGCGTAGGCGACGGCTCACAAATTATTAATTCTAACATTGAATACTGTGTTATACAAGAAAACGTTCTCGTTAAAGATGTGGAGCGCTTAGAGGACAGTTTAATCGGCAAAAATGCGAAGGTTGCAAGAAACCAAAGGAACAGAACTATAAAATTGCACGTGGGCGATTACTCGGAAGTGGAAGTCTAGCCCCGAGAACATGACAACTATTATAAATATTTTTAAAACATATGTTTAACAGGCAAGCGAGGGATATTAACGTTAAAAGGGATAAAAATTAAACCAATATGTCGGTTACCCGACGAGAGAGGCTTCTTTACCGAAGTTATGCGTATCGATTGGAAAGACTTATTTGCAGAAGACACAATTGTGCAAGCAAACCTTTCATTAACTTATCCCAATATTATTCGTGCGTGGCATAGGCACCTTAAAGGGCAAACGGACTATTTTTTGGCGCTGAAAGGATTAATAAAAATTTGCGCGTTTGACGAGAAAACAGAAGAAATAAACGAGATTGTCTCGGGCGCTTTAGACCTGCAATTGGTGCGTATTCCTGGTCATTATTGGCATGGCTTCAAAGCACTCGGGAATGAACCCGCTATGCTGTTGTACTTCACCACTAACCTCTATGACCCTGCTAATCCCGATGAAGAACGTAGACCATGGAATGACACGACAATAGTTCCTAAATCTTTAAACGGCAAGAAGGATGATGCGCGTGTTGGTAAACCTTGGGACTGGAATTATCCTCCTAATAAGTGATGATTATGAAATTGTTAGTTACTGGCGGTTTAGGATTTATCGGAAGCAACTTTTGCAGGTACATACTTGCGCAGTATCCTGATTATGAATTGATAAACGTTGATAAGATAGGCATAGGAGCCAACCCAGCTAATCTTCTCGATGTTGAAAATGACAAAAGGTACACTTTCATAAAGGGTGACATTTGCAATCCGCAGCTCATTAACAGGCTAATTCATCAAGTTGATGCCGTTGTAAACATTGCTGCTGAGACCCATGTGGACAGGAGCATTGCTGACCCCAACGTGTTTTTGCAGAACAATACAGTTGGTACATTTACGATTTTAGAGGCGATACGCAGGCATAATCACAAGACAAGGCTTTTGCAGGTGTCCACTGACGAGGTTTACGGTGAAGCCCTTGAAGGCTCATTTACGGAGAATACTCCGCCAAAGCCATCTAATCCTTATTCAGCTTCAAAAGCTGCGGCAGACATGTTTGTTCTATCCTACTATAAGACTTATAATTTGAATGTGTCTATCACGCGTTGTACGAATAATTTTGGTCCATATCAACTTCCCGAAAAACTGATCCCTAAAACTATAATCCGTGCGCTGAGGGATCTTCCGATACCGATTTACGGTTCAGGGCAAAACATTCGTGATTGGATTTACGTTCAAGACCACTGTGAAGCAATTGCAACGGTTCTTGAGAAGGGAAATGCTGGAGAAGTATACAATATTTCAGCTGGGAACGAAATTCGTAACATTGAGATTGCAAAAAGAATCGTCGCTTTGCTGCATAAACCTGAGAGTTTGATCACTTTCGTCGAAGATCGTCCTGGACATGATACACGGTACAGTTTGGATTCTTCAAAAATAAGGTCCACGTTGGGTTGGCAGCCAAAGTTCAGTTTTGATTCATCTTTGGAGTCGACTGTTGGCTGGTATCTTGAAAATGAGCATTGGTGGACGCCGTTTGCTACAGAAGTGATTCTTCATCCGACGCCTTGGAAGCTGGGTGGTTTTCACTGAAACTCTTAATTACTGGCGCTAGTGGTCTCTACGGCTCCAAACTAGCTGAGCTTGCCGTTGCAAGAAATTTTGAGGTTTATTCCTGTGACGTTCAAGAGTTGCCGGTTTGCGGTAACTTTGTTAAATTTGACGTTTCAAATAAGGAGTTGGTTAATGAAACGTTTAAGCGTGTTAACCCTGACGTTGTAGTTCACGCAGCTACCCTAACTGACGTGGATAAATGTGAGTTGAATAAAGAGCTTGCTTGGAAAATAAATGTTGAGGGAACAAAAAATATTTTAGAAGCGGCTAAGAGCGCGGGCTCTTTTTTGATTTATATTTCGACAGATTACGTTTTCAACGGTGAAAAGGGTAACTATAATGAGTCGGATAAGCCTGATCCGATTAATTATTACGGGTTAACCAAGCTTAAAGCTGAAGAACTGGTAAAAGCTCAAGCAGAATATTTTATTGCACGGCCAAGCGTGATTTACGGTTCAACTCCTGCTGCTGGAAAAGTCAATTTTGCTCTCTGGCTGATTGATGCTCTGCGTAAGGGTGAACGTGTTAAGATTGTTACTGACCAGTGGAATACGCCTACGTTGAACACTAATTTGGCTGACATGACTATGGAAGTTGTTGAACGAAGGTTAACTGGAACATTTCATCTTTGCGGTGCCACACGTGTTAGCAGATACCGGTTTGCAGAATTAATCGCTGAAGCTTTCGGCTTGGATAAGAGCCTGATTGATTCTGCTTTGTCTTCGCAGTTTAAGTGGCCTGCAAAACGGCCTATGGATTCTTCGCTTGATACCTCAAAGGCTCAGCAAATTCTGGGAAACAAGCCGCTTGAGATTGGTGAAGCGTTGCAGAGGTTGAAATTGGAGCTTTCAAAGAAAACCCGTTAAGTTAGATACAAGTGTTTATGTGTAAGTCTCATTATCTTTGGGTTATTTGGGAGGCTAAATGAAACCGACCAGTGTTAAGCAAATAGCAAGGCAGCGAATTCAAATATTGTTTGAGCAGGCAAAGCAGGTTTGCAAGACTGATCCGCAGTTAGCCATGCAGTATATCAAGTCCGCAAGGAAGATTGCTATGGCTGCAAAAATTCGTTTGCCAGTTGAGTTTAAGCGTGAAACCTGTAAAAGCTGCAATTCACTGCTTGTGCAGGGTTATAATTGTCGGGTTAGGATAAAGCAGAAAAGGCAGCCTCACATCGTAATAACATGTTTAAACTGCGGCAACCAGACCCGTATATTGTTAAGCAGGAAAAAGGAGCAAAGGGAACTTGAGCAAAATAACCACCAGAATGAAGCGGCATGTTAGGCACGTATTGAAAGACGAAAACCCAACCGTTTGGGTAGGTAAAGACGGCTTGACTCCTCAGCTGATAGGCGAAATTGAGAAGCAACTGCAGCAGAACAAGATGGTGAAGATCAGAATTTTACCTGCCGCTTTGAGTGGGAATAATACGGCCCAGGCGATAGCGACTAAGGCTGCCGAACAAACCGGTGCTGCTTTGGTTGAAGTTAGAGGCCACGTGTTCATTCTCTTCAGGAAGCGCAAAGCGCAAGAACCAGCTGAATAACGTTGGCAATCAGAATTCAACATATGAAATCCTTTTTTAATTAAAAAATTAAAAAAACTATCATGCTGAGCTAAACACGTATGACGAGCACACGGCAAATGTCTAAAGCGAAAGTGTGGTGGCTAGCCTTCCGCTACCACTTCGTGCCTCCCAGCATTTTTCCCGCTGTCTTAGGCGGCTTAGTTAGTTGGGCAACTAACGCTGGGTTTATTCCCCTGTATTTTCTGCTCGTGCTTGTCGCCGTCATTATCAATCATATAGGGTTAAACATGACCGATGATTATTTCGATTACAAGCATAGTGTAGACAAACTTAAGCCAGGAGAAAAAAACCCGTACACAGGCGGCAGCGGCACCCTCAGCAGCGGTCTTCTATCGCCTAAAAGCATGTTTAAGGCTTTCACCTTGTGCTATCTAGTCACTATTGCTGTGGGCGTTTACCTCACTTTGACCAGAGGCTTACCGATCTTAGCGTTTGGGCTTGTCGGAGTTTTCTGCGCCGTCTTCTACACCGCCCCACCCATAAGCTTCAGCCACCACGGTTTAGGCGAACTTGCTATGCTAGTGAACTTTGGCACAGTAATCGGTTTAGGCGCCTTTTATGTCCAAGCACGAACCTTGACGCTGCAAGCGTTTCTAGCAACATTACCGTTGGGAATTATGCTGTTCTCCATGATTGCCATAAACGAAATTCCCGACATGGAAGAAGACCGTGCTGCAGGAAAACTCACGTTGGTGGCAAGATACGGCAAAAAAGCAGGCGCAAAACTTTACGTGGCAAGCTGGGTCTGCACGTACGCGGGAATTATCGGATCAGTTGCGTTTCGTATTCTCCCGCTTTATACGCTTTTTGCTTTAGCCTCGTTGCCCCTTGTGTACCGTTCAATTAGGATACTGCGGCAAAACTACGATAATCCACAGCTGATGGCTCCAGCAAACCTTGACATGATAAAGGCACACAGCATCACCGCCTTCGGTTTAATCGCAGGCTATGCAATCCAAGGGCTCTTAAACAAGGCAGACGCATTTCAATTATTGTTCATCTTAGTGCTGCTCGCAATCGTCTATGCACCCGTGGCATGGATGCTTCTTAACACAAAGAAAAGAGCATGAAATGAAGAAGTGATTTCCTCGGTTAATTTAGTTTTCACGGGTTAATTACCACGCTACCCCACATGCCTAGTTGCACGTGACCTGGAACCTGGCAAACGTAGTAAAAGTTCCCTGATTTTGTCACCGTGAAAATTATCGATCCAGTCTGATTAGTCGCAAGCGGAAAAGTGCCGCTGGCAATTTGCGCGTGGAAAAGTACTGAAGCGGAAGTCTGGTTAGCGGTGACTAGCGCCCAGTCATGAGACATCTGGCCGACGTTAATAAGAGTCATGTTTACGACGCCTGCAAATACAGCGGCCGCCAATAAAACAAGAATCCCTAAAGCAATGAAACCGCTGAGAAGCAATTTTTTGTTTATGTCCTGCGGGTTTTCCTCATAGTACAAGTATACAAGCAATGCAAAGGCAACAAATTCGGCGCTCATAAGAAAACCGAAAATCCTCTGCTGAGTCACAAGGTCCAAAAGCCATATAACGATTCCTACGATGACTAGAAAAGTCAAAAGGAGAACCGCAATTAAACGGAGATGGTTGCTGGTGCTCTTCATCGGTTAGTCTCCACTTGCTCATAAGCTAAAACAAAGCTGCGAAGCATACTGCACATGAAAAAAGATGAAACAGCGAAAGCCGCCAAAGCCAGAACAAAAAAAGGTGCACTCGCCAAAATGTTAGGCAACATATTCACAACTGACGCCAAAGAAACTGAAGCAACCGCCAAGAAAACCACGAAAACAGCGGTGAACTTATTCAGTATGCTTTCGCCCGCATTTTTGGCATCTTTAAGAAAGCCTTTCTTTTTCTGAGCAGATACCTTGCTTTGGGCAGTCGAATCTGGTGTCGATTGGCTTTGCATGGCGGAAGGTGCCTGTGAGTTAGCCGCTTTCATTTTTCCTCTAAGCCGATAAACCGACAGTACTGTAACAGCGGTTAAAGCAGCAACTCCGCCTAAGACTAGAACAGCCTGATAGTTAGGAATTACCTGTCCAGGGGTCAAATAGCCCCAGATGGTTAACGTGATAAGCTCAACTATGAGTATGAACCCGATTGTCGCGAAGACTGGTCTTTGGCTGAGGTTTCGACGTTTACTTCGGTCGTAAAAGGGCAGCAGAAAAAGAAGCACTCCAAAAACCAACACCGCCGCTATTACGTAAACTGCTGCTGATCCTCCGAATATTTGAATTTTCATGAGTTGATATAGCCATAGCAGGTACCAGTCAGGCTTAGCGACGTATTGCCCCGCGGTTGCAGCCGAGTACGCAGGCGGCAAAACAAGCGGGAAAAGTGAAGCGGCGGCAAGCAAAATTGCGATGTAAACGCTGAAAAGCATTACGGCGTAAAGGAAAACTTTTGGGAACCAAGGGTGATACTTTCCCGATTTGGGTTTTCCATACGCTGACACATAAGCTGGACCGTGCACCTCGTACATGTAAATTTTCAAGGCGAGAAAAGCAATTAGGGCCAACGGAAGAAAGACTGTGTGTATATGAAGGAATGTCGTTATCTCTGATGCGTTGCTGCCTGAACCTAGAGCAACGAACTTTCCTAAATTTGTAATTCCTGCGGGAAAGAAGTTAAGAAGACCTATGGCGAAATCGGCTGCAGCCTTGGAAATTACTGTCCACGGCAAAAGGTAACCTGTCACGGCAAAACTAATCACGATAACAGCCAATACGACTCCAGCCAGCCACATCAAATCCCTGTCCCCTTTGTGTGCACTGCCAAAATAGTTTCTAACCAGATGCAGAAAAGTGAGCAGAACCATTGCGTAAGCACCGTATAAGTGAATAGTCTCAACAAGCGAACCGAGCGGCACGGAGCTAATTACAGACGCTGTTGACGAATACGCTTGAGCAGGTGTAGGAACATAATAGAGAAGCATAAATATGCCTGTTAAAGCCTGCAAACCAAAAGTCACCGCCAGAAGCAAGCCAAGCCAGTAAATAGGGTTCAGCGCAAAGTCAGGAATCGGCTTAAGCGGCGTCTTAGCGAAGCCGAACTTCACGTCAAACCAGTCAACAAGCTTATCATATGCGGTTTTCTTACTCATGTTAAACTTACTCCAACACCGTAGATTGCTAACACGGCTGCTAGGGTTACTGCTCCTCCTGCAGGCACAAAAGTTAAAGCTTTAAGAACTGCTAACACGGCCAATACGGTTACTGCTCCTCCCGCAGCGGCTGCCAGCTTCAGGAACTCCCGTGTTTCCATGCCGGCAGGCTTAGGTTGAATAGGCAACTGCGCCTGTGGCACGGCAGGCTTTTTCTCGAGGATTGGCGGAGCAGGAGCCTGCAAAGCAACTTCAGCCAATTCACCGACAAGCGGGTATCGATAAACGTTGTCTTCGCCATGAGGGGCCCTTTTTATGGCTTCAGTCAGATTCTCGGTTCGGCTATGCATCCCCATATGTTTGCCTGCTGGCCAAAGCTTGCTGCTTGTCAGGTCGTAAACTTTGCCTTTGAAAACTATGTATAATGGGTGACCATTTAACCCGTCGAATTGCTTTAGCTCATCAGAAGTAAATTTCTTTTCTTTGGCTTCGCTCATAAAACTTTTCTCACAGTTTAAAAATGGTTGAAATTTCTGTTACTACTCTATTACTTTTTAAAGATAAATCTTTTGGGTGCCGACCTTGGGCTCTTTAATTCTTAGCGACTCAGCCATATGGATAAGGTAATCTTTAAAGACGCTTTCTTTCAAAGGGCTTAAACCTGCAACTGCCTTGTCAACATATAAGTCTACTTTGCTTGCGCAGTAACTTAGAGAACCGCTTTTTTCCAAGTTAACGTTCAGCTCGTTAAGAAAAGAGAGCAAGCTTTCTTTTGTTTTTGTCGATAGTAATCCTTCGAGGCGTGCTCGTTTTTCTCTGCTTGCATTTTCATACGCGTGAATTATCGGAAGCGTGGAGCGGAACTTGTCAACATCAAGCGGCGCATCATTCTTTGAGGCTTCTACGTCTGATATGTCGTCCCTTATCTGGTAGGCTACGCCGTAATTTTCCCCAAAAAACTTTAAAGCATTCATCTCGCTGAGTGAACCGTTCGCTGCAAGGGCTCCGCATTCGCATGCTGCCTTGAAGAGGGACGCTGATTTTTTTTCAATTTTTTTAAAATATTCTTTCTCGGATAGAGTTGTTTTGGCCAACTCGACGTCGCTGTATTCGCCGTCTGAAAGTTGAATACAAGTGTCTATCATTACGTCCAGAATTTCTCGTCTGTATCCTTTGCAGAGAACAAGTGAAAGCGAAGCTAATATGTCACCTGCCAGGACCGCTTCTTTAACGCTCCATTTTGCATGAACCGCAAGGGCATTTCTTCTAAATAAGTCCTCATCCAGAATATCGTCGTGGATAAGTGTAGCCAAATGCAGCAGTTCAATTGCTAAAGCCACCTTTCGAAGTTCTCCCCTGTTCCCCCCTACGCTTTCGCCGCTTAACAGAACTAATGTGGCGCGTAGCCGTTTCCCCTTGGTCTGCAGTGCGTATTTAATTTGTCTTTGAAGCTTCAATTCAGCTATGTTTGGCAAAAGTGATTGAAGCTCCAAATCCATCGAGTCTTTTACGTCATAATAGTAAGACTGAAAATTAGAATCCCGTACAGCCTCGGCTTTCTCGATAGCCATGAAACTTCCTCAAAATTGTCAATAACAAATAACAATCATTCCTGATGCGTAATAAGTGTTTCTAAGGAAACATTGACAACACATTTTTCATTTCTGGTACCTGAAACCTCGGAATTGGAAAAACAAGGTTAATGAAGGGAAAAAATCATTTTTAAGTAAATAGTTATAAAATTCTTGGACGGATTGGCTTTTGAAAAACTGCATCATCGCAAATGTTACCCCCTAAACGTTTAATGTACTCTGGAAACTTTAGTGAGAATTGTCTTAGTAAACTAACCCCCAGTTTTCAGCACAAGTTTCATAAGATTTCTGTCAAACCATTTTTTTCTATCTTTTGCGTTAATCCTGAGAGCAACCTTTATAGCGATTTGTAAAATGGCTGTGTAGGGAGCGGGGGCTTTTTTAGGATAGGCACACTTTTGATTGAAGAAGTCAATAGCTAAGTTTTTAGGGATTGATATTGCTACGCTAACATAATAAGTCCAATAGTTTATCCTTAGAAAATCGTAAAATGCTATCCCTACGAATATTATAACTATGGGAATCATGAAAATATAATTGCTATGAATATTCTTAAAAAAATTTTCAGAGCTTAAAACCAAACCCACAAAACCTATCACTATCGCAATCATATAACCCACATGGTTTTGAACGTAGGAGTGATAAGTGTTCAATAGACATCTTCTTGTTTCCTCAAATTCTTTTTCATCTATTTCTTCTTTTGTCGCAATCCAAATTTCTTCTTCAGCTTTTGCCATGTTAGGCTATTTCTGTGCTATGCATTTTTAAGACTTATCATCTATGCTAAAGTATTTGCGGTATTCCAAGCTTTCCCCATCATAGTTTGTTCCGTACTTTCTCTCTTTACCTTTCTGAATTTCAAATTCATATTGTCGTAAATTAGACCCGATAAGATTTATATTAGGCTTCATGGTTTAACTGCAAGGAAAAACAAGGGATTAGAGCAATCTTGACTACTCCTCATGATGTTCCACCTTCAAAATTGATCGATCGGTTAGCTAGGTATCTTAAGGAAAACGTTGATGAAGTTCAGCCTCTTCCATGGGCAACTTTTGCTAAAACCGGAAATCATGTAGAAAAGCAGCCGCAGAACCCGAACTGGTGGTACACTCGAAGCGCATCTATACTTCGCAAAGTTTATGTTTACGGTCCAATCGGATTGGAAAAACTGCGTGCTGATTATGGTGGAAGAAAGAATAATGGTGTTAAAAAATCACATGTGGTTAAAGCGGGCGGAAACAACATTCGTAAGATTCTGCAGCAACTTGAGAGCGCTGGTTTAATTCAAACGGCGAGGCCTCAGGGTAGACGAATGACGCCTAAAGGTCGCAAGCTGCTTCAGGAAGTTGCTGGAGACTTGTATAAGGAAATAGTTAAGACTGTCCCTGAGCTCAAGAAGTATCAAGGCGAATAGAAGCAATGTCGGATGACGAGCTTGAGCAAATCCGCAAAAGAAAACTATCATCCATGCAGCATAGAGTGAGTGATGAGCAAAGACAAGCTCAAGCAGAAGCGCAAATGGAAGCCCAAAAACAGGCATTGCTGAGCAAGATATTGGCGCCTGAAGCTCGGCAAAGGCTAAATAACCTAAAGATGGTTAAGCCTGAATTTACGGAGCAAATAGAGTTGCAGTTGATTGAAATGGCGCAGACTGGTAAGTTGCCGATCCCGTTGTCGGATGCTCAGCTCAAGGGAATATTGATTCAGCTTCAATCACGGAAGCGAGAACCAACAATCAGAAGGATATGAAAATATGGCGCGTGTAAAACCTACAGCGAAAAAACTTAGGCTAGCTAAAGCTGGAAAAGAGTCAGCGGGTGTTCCAACATGGGTAATTGCCCGAACCGACGGTAAAGTAAGAGAAAACCCTAAGCAGAGACGAAACTGGCGAAAAAGGAAGATAAAAGCGTAGGAGAAGATGAAGCTTAATGATTAAAGAAGACAAAGAAGAACAGACGAGCGTTGAAGACGAAGAAGTGCCTGACCTTAGTGAAGAGGAAACCGTTGAGAAAGAAGAACCTTTAGAAGAAGCGGCAAAAGAGGAAGCCCCAGCCGAAGAGCAGCCGCCAAAAGAAGAGGCAGTTGAGGAAGAGGAAGCCAAACCGAAGAAAAAGAAAGAGGAAGAAGAAATTGTTGAAGAACGAACCTACACGATTCCTCTGCAGAAAGCGCGGATTAGACCACCGAAAAAGCGTGCTCCAAGAGCAATGCAGTTGATAAGGATTTTCATAACAAAGCACATGAAACTGGAAATGAAGGTTTCTGAAGAAGAGGAAGAAGAAGAGTTACCCGAGCTTATAATAAGCCAGGATGTTAACCAGAAAGTCTGGGATAGAGGTATAGAGAAACCTCCGCGAAAGATTCGTGTCCGAGCAGCTAAAGACAAAGACGGCAACGTAATCGTTTACTTGGCTGAAGCCAAAATAAAATAATTATTTCTCAAAATTTTTATTTTCGCTTAACCTTTGTCCCTTTACTTCTTTTCAAACCTGCGGAAGTAGCGGATCTTCAAGAAATCTGTTATCACAAACTCAAGCAGCGCGTATCCCCAAACTAAACCTGCCAACCCCCAACCTATGGGACTTATGAGCACACCGTACACCGCCAAAACCGTGGCGAATACCTGCGTACCTTCCGCAGCAACCAATAGACGACTTGCTGGGAATGGACGCTCCCAGAAGTGATGGCCATGCGTCCTTGCAAGATAAATGGTCATGTGACCAGCCACCATCATCTTCAGAAACATGAGTGTCTGAATAGTAAGTGCGCTGAGATGAAGCACGTAGAGTCCGATGATGAAGAGTAGGAAACTCGCAACTACGCCGGTGACACCCAACAGCGAAGCAACAATTATGACTTCACGCATATCCCAACGTGCAGGTTTTGCCTGAATTCTCACGTTGTCATAAGCAATCATCATGATTGGCAAATCGTTAAACAACGCCAATAGAACAATCATCACCGGCGTTAAAGGATAAAAGTTGAAGATTATGATCGTCAACGATAAAAAGAACAGCACCCGCATAGTCTCCGCGATGCGGTAGACTGCGTAGTTATTCATTCGCGCGAAAATCTTGCGGCTCTCCTTAATCGCATCAATAATGACGGAGAGACCCGGCTTAGTTAGCACTACGCCCGCCGCTGATTTTGCCGCGTCTGTAGCCCCGTCAACAGCAATTCCGGCATCAGCCTTCTTTAAAGCTGGAGCGTCGTTGACTCCGTCGCCCGTCATGCCGACAATATGGCCTTTATCCTGGAGCAACTCAACGATGCGGTATTTGTCCTCAGGAAAAACTTGGGCAAATCCATCTGCATTTTCGACAATGCCTTTTATTTCGCTGTCAGGCTTATCTACGAAAGAAGAAGCGGGAATTATGTTTGTGCCCAGATCAACTTCTTGAGCAATCTGTTTAGCTATTGCAATGTGGTCGCCAGTGACCATTTTGACGTTTACGCCCAGCTCTTGAGCTGATTTTATTGTCTCGGCAGAGTCTTCGCGGGGCGGGTCGTAAATTGCAAGAAGCCCAACAAATTGCCAGTCTCCCCCCTCGTCTCCCTTAATCACGCCCAGTGCTCGATAACCCTTGCTTGCGAAAGCGCTTACAATCTCGTCAACTTTGTTCTCGATTTCTGTCTTGTTGGAAACAAGAGCCAAAACAACCTGCGGTGCACCCTTGGACACTCTGAAGCGTCCGCCATCGCGGCTCTCCACTGCGGCTTCTGTTCTCTTCAAAACAGGGTCAAACGGCTTAAAATCAACCACGCTGTAGTGATTAAGAACATCTACAACTGCACTGACCGACTTGGCTTTGGCAATGACAGCATCATCGATGGGATCATGATCTTCTTCTCTGGAAGCCAATGTTCCATACAAGAGAGCATCGTTGATTTCGAATTTTCCAAAGGCTTGCGCTTCTGCTACAGTAAGTTCATTCTTCGTTATCGTGCCAGTTTTATCTGAGCATAACACGTCAACCCCGGCCATTTCTTCAATTGAAACCAGCTTGCTCACGATGGCTTCTTTTTTGGCGAGGGCGATTGCTCCAACAGCCATGGTGACTGTCAAAACTGCAGGCAAAGCTACAGGTATCGAAGCCACAACCAAAACCAGTACATACTGAAGAATAGCTAACGGATTGGTATGTCGAAAAAGCTCTACTATGAACACTATCGAAACCATTATTCCTGCAAGTATGATCAGATAGTTTCCTATTTTTATGACGGCTTTTTGGAAGTGGCTTACGGTTCCGGCTTCTTCCACCAGCTTGGCGGTTTTGCCAAAAAAGCTGCTTATTCCTGTCGCCACGACATAAGCGTCCATTTCTCCCTGCTTAACGATAGACCCTGAATAAGCGACATCGGAAACGTGCTTCTCCACGGGCAGAGATTCCCCGGTTAACGCGGATTCATCCGCGAGCAAGTAGTCGCCTTTCATAAGCTTGACATCAGCAGGAACAATGTCACCCAAGCGGACACGAACGATGTCTCCAGGGACAAGTTCCTTTGAGGGTATCTCAATCCATGCTCCGTCTCTGAGTACTCGAGCTTTCGGGGCAAGTCGCTTCTTCAACAATTCTATGGCGTTGTCTGCTTTCCGTTCCTGCCAGAATCCCACCACTGCGTTCACATTTAACAGCGTGAAAATTAATGCGAAATCCTCGTAGCGTTGTATGATTATAGACAATACCGCAGCAATTTCTATCATCCAAGGAATAGGGCCCCAGAAATAACCCAGAAACTTGCGATATGGACTAATTTTCTTTTCAGGAATTTCGTTGGGGCCGTACTGTTGAAGCCTTTTCGTTACTTCTTCTGAAGATAGCCCAGTCTTAGCATATTCCGGAAATGGAGTTTCTTGTTCAGGCGGGTTTTTCGGCTCTTCGGATTTCACTGACAAGCCTTCTGTTCTACTAACCGAGTAGATGGCATATTGACAGAATAAACAAAATTCATAACACCACCGCTTTTTAATGTTTCCAAGCTTATGACACAGCTGCCTTAACTTAGATGACCCTTAACGATTTTTGAAGTAGTTTGGTTGAGTAGCATGAGAAGCCAAGTATAAAATGTTCAACGCCAATCTGTTAGCATGTTTAATCGGCCCACGCCATAGCAACTGTGAAGAATGCGTCAAGCATCACAAAGAGAAGAATGAATGGCCATTTTGCGCAAGATGAAAACTATATGCTGCTATTGTTGTTTTACAAGCAAGATAGACGCTGGAATTTCTTCTCAAATTGTTTCCAGCTTCCGATGGCTTCCACGCCAAGTCGGCTTTGTCAAAGTTTTCGGTTAAATCAACATGGTGCTTTGGAATTATCTTCAGGTAACCTTTCCTCTTGATAACGTATAGTTCTCTACTTTTGTTGAGTTCAGCTTGACGCCAGTCTGCAGGAAGGATAAAACGACCTTGTTTATCCACTTTTTTTACTTCCACACCAGACTCCACGTTTTTTCACCATAAAAAATATTGTCTGCCGTCATATTACGTTTTACTCCAGAAAGGGTTTGTTTTTGCCATCCATAAGGTTGATATCGCTCGGTTTCTAAAGCGTCTTAAACGGTTAGAATGACCGCTCATTCAGAGAAGGAAGCTCTTAAGAAACGAGAAAACATACAAAACCGCTTTTGGAACCAAGTTGGCTCTGCTGAACATATTTCGTTGCCCAAGCTGGAGGATGCCCTGAGAAAAGAGTTCAACCGCGAAGATGACAGATTTATTCAAGCTCAAATTAAACTGATGCAAACTGAGGCAAGGATAAGAGTGCAAAGCAGAGTTAAAGTGTGGATTAAACAGCCAAACGCCATGTCACAAGCTAAACCGTGACTGTGACTGATTGGAAGATTTGGGTTTGACAAATTTTTTCGGAATGTTGGGGGAACATATTTAAGCGTGACTGAATACTTAGCGTAGCTAATTATTAGAAAAGGTAATTAATATGACAGTTGATTCAGACGAGGCAGCCCGTGAGTTGCTTGAGGTAGTTCCAGTCATCGTGAAGGACATACGATCTGAGATGCGCAGTCGAAGGTCACCTGATTTAACCGTTCCTCAGTTCCGCACCTTAGCCTTTGTAGACCGCAATAAAGGCACTTCACTCTCGGCAGTGGCAAATCATATGGGATTAACCCTGCCCTCAACATCTAGGCTTGTGGATGGCCTTCTCGCCCGCGGCATGTTAACAAGAGAGGATAATCCCGCTGACAGGCGACGTGTAAAATTAGGCGTCACGAGTCACGGCTTAAAAGTTTTGGAGACCTCACGCCGAGGTACCTTGACCTATCTGACAGACAAAATAGCCAGCCTCAGCGCTGAGGACAGAGAAACCATTATCAAAGCCATGAAAGCTATGCGCCCTGTCTTCATAAGTGGCACACGATCACAAGCAGCGGAGAAGTAACATTATGCCTATCCTCACAACAGAACACCTCACTCGCCGTTTCGGGCAGCTAACAGCGGTTGATGACCTGACCATATCGGTGGATGAAGGCGAAATCTTTGGTCTTCTTGGTCCCAACGGTGCAGGCAAATCGACAGCCATCAAAATGTTAACCACCCTGTTACCTCTGACTGCTGGAAGCGCAACGATTGGAGGCTTCGACGTTGTGCATAACGCAAGCAACGTAAGAAGACTGATTGGCTACGTGCCTCAACTCCTCTCCGCTGACAGCACCCTCACGGGTCGCGAGAACCTGATGATATTCTCCAAACTTTATGATCTCCCTAAAAGTGAACGCGCCACACGAATCAATGGGTCACTGGAATTCATGGGTCTCACCGACGCCTCTGATAAGCTTGTGAAAAATTATTCGGGCGGCATGATTAGACGCTTAGAAATAGCCCAAGCCATGCTGCATCACCCCAAGGTTCTGTTCTTAGATGAACCCACCATTGGTCTTGATCCGGTAGGGCGCAAAGCGGTCTGGGATCATATCCAAAGACTGCAAGCTGACTATGGCACTACCATTTTTCTTACCACGCACTACATGGAAGAAGCAGACAAGCTATGCTCCAGAGTGGCGATCATGCATTTAGGAAAAATGGCTGTCATCGGTGCACCTGCCGATTTGAAGGCGTCTTTAAAGGGGGACGACGTGACGCTTGACGACGTGTTCGTATACTACACTGGGGGAGCCGTCGACAGTGGGGGAAGCTATAGAGAAGCGACTATGACAAGGCGCACGGCGAGGAGGCTCGGCTAAAATGATCGCTGATAAGTTGAAAAATGGGGTCAATTCGGTTGGTTCCTTCTTCAATAAGACGTTGAGCATAGCCGAGATGGAGGTACGGAAACTTCGCCATGACCCAACTGAGCTGATTACCCGTGCTGTACAACCCGCGCTATGGTTGCTGGTCTTCGGGGAAGTCTTCACAAGGGTGCATATCATATCCACTGGCAATCTTTCTTACTTATCCTTCTTAACGCCTGGAATTCTGGCTCAAAGCGTGCTCTTTATAGCCATTTTCTACGGTATCGCTGTTATCTGGGAACGAGACCTAGGCGTTCTTCACAAGTTTCTGGTTAGTCCCACTCCCCGACCGGCGTTGGTTCTCGGTAAAGCATTGTCAGCAGGGGTACGGGCGCTTTCCCAAGTTGCAATAATCTTTATACTGGCGGTGTTTATTGGTGTGGGCATTAACTGGAATCCCATAGACCTAACGTTGGTGGTGGTTGTTGCATTGTTGGCTTCAGCTTTGTTTTCAACGTTTTCACTCATTATAGCTTCGCTGGTGAAGACGCGTGAACGTTTCATGGGTGTAGGTCAAATATTGACTATGCCTTTGTTCTTTGCAAGCAACGCTATTTACCCATTATCAATGATGCCGAGTTGGCTGCAAATTGTTGCGCGAGTTAATCCTCTCACTTATGCGGTGGATGCCATGCGTGGACTTATGATCACAGGTGGAGTAAGCACTTATGGGGTTGGCTATGACTTGCTTGTGCTCTTCGTAATCATGATTGCCTTGGTGCTAATCGGAGCTAAACTCTACCCAAGAGTAGTCATTTAAAGCAAACTGGATTTCTAACCGCAAGCCGAACAGCAACATTGGTGAAAATAAAGATTAACCGATTAAGGGCAAAGGCAGCAAATGAACGCTTATAGTCCAAAATCGGCAGCTTAAGCGTGGACTCTATTTTTCGCGACAGCTTCTAGGCCTTGTTTTATCAATCGGCCCGGTTTTCGAGTACGCTGACTGTTCCGGTTTTTCCGAGTCGCAGTTGTCTTTCACCTTTAAACATGGAAACTGAAGCGTTCTTAATCTGCACGGTGTCGCCCACACTGACAAAGTCTACCTGTTCATTCCAGAGGCAAAGCTTGATTTTTCCTGTCTCATCCGCTATCCAAGCGTTTGTAACTTTGGCGCTGTTTCCGTACCGTGTTTGGACCGTTGAGGGCATTGGAGTCTCGAGAACTTTAGCTTCCAGGTTAACTTTTTTCATTCCATACCGCAGGTCTTGAACCAGAATGGATTGTTTGAGTGATGCATTTTGTCTGTTCATGTGTCTGCGGATTTTGTCGGTGTCCATCCAGTTTTCGAAGCAGATGTCTTTTCTTTGGAGAAGTTCTTCAGCAACTCGAAACTGCACTATCACTTTGGTGTCTTTGGTAATCAGAAAGACAGCCATGTCTTTTAGGCTGCAACGGTACTCAACTAGCAGATTTTGGCAGGTGGTTTTTCCTTTTTCTCTGGCTACAACCATGGCTTGATAAAGTTCTGAAAAGTAAATACCTTGTTTTACGGAAAGAAACGCAAGGTACTCCATTATCGTCGTCTTTTTTCGGTTCAAATTTTCTCCTTCTGATGTTTTTGCCAGAAATTGTCTTGAAAAAGTATGCTCTGGACGCAGTTTTTACTCTTTCTTGAATAATCCGACACTCGTATACTATATACTGTTAACTATTTATGCTAGTCATTCGAGAAAAAGCATTTCTTCATGCGGTTTCTTTTTTAGAAGCCTCTGGCGTGGCTTGGGCGTCGGTTGGAAATGGCTTGCTCGTGCTGTAGTTTTCTTTTTTTCTTTACAAATACGCCATGTCTTCAACAAAAAGTGACTAATCTCACTGTATGTTTTTATTTGATGCGCCATTAAGGCTTAATACAAATTGGAAGGGAACCGTATGAAAACTATTGCTCTTGTAGCACATGATAACAAGAAAAAGGATATGGTTGAGTGGTGTGATTTCAACAAAGGAACATTATCTTGCTATTACCTTTACGCAACGGGAAGCACCGGCGAGCAGATAATTGACAAAACAGGATTGCCGATACACCTGCTGAAGAGCGGACCTTATGGTGGAGACATGGAAATTGGCGCTTTGATTGCGAATAAGAAACTGGACATTTTGATATTCTTTTGGGATCCTTTAGAGTCTTTGCCTCATGATGTAGATGTTAAAGCCCTTCTCAGGATGGCGGTACTGTACAATATTCCAACTGCCTGCAACAGAGCAACAGCAGACATGATAATCTCCAGTCCCATGTTCAACACCCAGTCCTAAAGCGGTTCCCAGCCAGAACCAACTAAACAATGTTGATTTTACGGAGAATAAGATTACGATGGTGGGGCTGCCTAAATTTGAACAGGAGTCTATAGGGAAGGACTTGTACAATTGAGATGAGACGATGGCGTTGCCTGAATCAATTGACCTTGTGCCGAGAAGAATTGGGTGTTTCTCCAGTTTTTTATGCGAAGCCTTAAGTGTTATGGTGCTAATGTAGTAGTAACCAAGTTTGGAACCACGTCCAGATATTTTTGGCTAATGTGAGCAGCTAAATTTGGAACAGGGCAAAGAAACATGAAAATATTTGAGGCAATGGTATTTAAAAGGGCAATTGTGTCAAGCTGTAGTTTAAATGTGAAGATGCTTGACACCATAAGTGATGGCATTGTTTTAAGCATTGATCAAAACTCAGTCAACAGCAACGAGCTTTTATTTATAAGGGGTTTTGTCAATCAACATAAACTAAGTTTGCTACTAGACAGCGAGCGCTATTTCATTTCTACAAATGCACTAACCCCATCCATCCAATCTATGTGGGAAACCTAGAAACTATTGAAGCCCGAAAACCTATAGACAAATTATTGCACTGATGCCAAAGCTACAAGAAGCATGGATCCATAGCCAAATTCTCCGAAAAAGCAATTTCTCACTAGACCCTTCTTGTTTGGACTTTTCGATTGAAATCCTGCTCACTTGCCCGTTCGTGGCGATTGTCACCGCACAGCTTATTTTTTGCGGGCTAACATTTTAAGGAAACTAGGGTGACTATCCATTCTTTCAACGTTTAAGTTGCAGGGAACGGGAAAGAGATTAGTAAGAGCAAGTGGTGCATTTAATCATGACCTATGAATCTACGCCTCGCAAGGGTATCGTTAAAGAGAAGGTTGCAGTCTTCATCATCGCCACCGCTGTGCTATTGCTGAGCTTGATTCTCATGGAATTTAGGATCTTTAGTTTTCTGGGATTTCTCCTGGTTTTATTGGTAGTTTTTGTCGGCGCTAACGCAGCCTTCCGTTTGATTGATAGGAGACGCAAAAACGCAGTGAACACGGCTTGACTGCGTACTTTTATGGCGTAATTCCAATTACTATAAAATGCGGCTAGAAACTGGGTAGGAGGTTTTTACGTACTCAGACAAAGCAACGTTTATATCTTACGATACAATATTACTGAATCGTAACGTGATATGTCCGAATTTGGACATAGTGTATACGTGTACAACAAAAAAACCAACTACCAAAGTGACAGAACATGACCCAGCCAATAAAAACAATCCTCAATCTTTTTATAAAACCACCTAACGCAAAGGAAAACCACACCAAAACTAGAACATCACACCCGGATACTATTTCCTCAGAGCCAATTCTTTTCGAACTCTCCCTCGATAAGCCAAAAGTAACACCATACGACACGGTTCAAGAAGACTTTCAGAAACAACGCCCACACCATCTAACAGAAGTGGAACTGCAAATGCTCGCGCGCAAATGGTAGCTCGCACGTTCTCGCAAATCAGCATTCAGGGCAGCAGGACTCGCTGAGGATGGAGAAATGCTTCGGAACCTGGTTCTCACTTGGAAAGGATTGAGTTAATTTCAAGTTAAAAATGTTTTTTTCGCTTTGCTTTATGGTCCATCTACTAGATGGGCTGTTCCGTCGGGGCAGAAGACGCAATTGCCTTTTTCCACAACGAAGTAACGTCTACTGCACGATTTCATTTGCGAGCATCCGTCACAATCTCTTGATAACATTTCTTTTCCTCCTTTGGTTATTGTGATTTTTACAGGGCAAGTTGGCCGCATGTTTTGCTGAACTGCTCCTACCGGTTCGCACGTGAGCTTCTTGCCTCTTATGAAGCCTTGTAGAGATGGAAAAGCCGCTTTTAAACTTTATCTTTAGTCTTGAGATTAACCAAAATTTAAAATATGTTCAGATGGAGAGAGAGCGAGGTTCAGGTTATAAAAATCAAAAGGTTTCCTTGTGCATTATTTCGCTTACTGGTCTTCTGCTTGTAGCGGGTGGTGCCTCGTTTGGGTATCCCACTGGAATCAAGGCTATTGGCCGCATTTGTTTAGGAGCCTTAATTACTCGCCTTACTTCATCTTCTTTGAATGCTCCAACCCAGCATGAACCTAAACCAAGCGAGTAAGCGGTTAACAGAATATTTTGAGTTGCAGCCGCAGTGTCCTGAAGGCATAACAGTGATTTACCACGTTTACCATAGCTTTGTTCAGCGAGCTTTTCATCAGCGCAAACCACAATAACGATTGATGCTTCTTCAAGGGCTTTTTGCCCAAAGGCCGCCGTAGAAAGGTTCTGCTTCATTTTCTGTGAGCTTGCAACTACAAACGCCCACGGTTGAACGTTACCAGCGGAAGGCGCCCATCTTGCGGCTTCAAGAAGCATGTCAATGGTTTCTTGAGGCAGGTCTCGTTTTTTGTAGGATCTTATGCTTCTTCTATTTTTGATAATTTCCAAAAGGTCCATACGTTTAACAACTCCGCAATTAAATATTCGCTCGGATAATAAAAACAGTTTCTTTGGATAAGATGCGTCTTAGCACAAGAGTCTTAAGTTTTGTTGTCGATTAATGTTTTGGATGATGAGCACTAGAGTCACAGAGCTTGCGCAGTGATAATGACTCGACGGGCGAACTGACACGTTTAAGCGGAAAACTTAATCAATAAAGAGCTGTGAAAAACTAAGCTAAACACGAGAAATCGGCGTGACCTGAATCGAGGTGAACACGAAAATGGTTGAAATGAAAGTCGACACTTCAGACCTTAAAGGTGACGAAGCTAAATTAATCGATAAGCTAGCAGATTTCCTTAAGGAGAAAACAGGCGGAGAAGTAGCGACAGACTCAAAAATATTAACAGTGAAAGGCGAAGGCGAAGGGCTAAGCAAAAAATACGTACGCGTAACTTTGAAAAAGTTCCTGCACAAACACGAACTCACAGAGCTTTTCAGAGTAACAAGCCAAGAAGAGAACACGCTCAAAATTAAAAAGAGAAAACTTGAAGAAGAAGATTAACAGCGCGCACGAAAGGGGCTTTCACACTCTACCTTCCCCCCTTAAACAGTTTTATTAAACAGCGAAGTTTTCATGGATGATAAATCTTAAATCTGCATAGCGCGAAATAGAATTAGGTGAAAAATGAAGCCGATAACTTACATTTTGTTTATCCTTGGCTTATTCCTAATTGGTGCTGGCATATATCTAGCCACCATCAGTAAAATAGTAATCACAGGCTATCGAGAAGTTCCGATAGTTTCAACTAACCTAACACAGGGTTACGTCAGACAAGCCGTATCAACACAGACTCAACCATACACGACAATAGGTGTAACCATATTAATACTCGGTGCACTCTTGATTGTTGTATCTGTGATAGAGATAATAGAAAATAGAATCAGCTAAGTTTCTTTCTATTCTGCAAAGTACGTTAGCGCACAAACAAGTAACAGAAAACACTGCGCTTCGGGCTATCAATGCTATTCTGCCCCAAACAAGCTCCACCTGGAGAAACAGTTTTTGAATTGTACGTGTGTTGAACAGAAGCACAGTAAAAGAGGAAACAAATAACATTTATTAATATTTACGACACACCTTTAATAGGGGACAGTAAAATGGTTGAAAAATTACAAGAAAGCGCACAGTCTCTAAAATGCTTTAACAACATAGAGATCGAAGCTTTCAGACTTTATGAAGCGTTAGCCAAGAAAATCAACCCTCCTGAAAGCAGCTTCATTTTATCTTTAGCATATGACAGCCTAAAATGCGCAAAAATCATTCAGGGAATACTCGAGTACATTGACCTGCCCGAAACAGGAAACATGAACTGCAAAAAGAACCTGACAGAAATAGCGAACAATATTTCCAAGTTTACCAAAAGAGCAATTAAAACTAACAACCTGAATTACGAGATTTCATGCGAAATACTGAAAGAATTAACTAACATAGAGGATCAACTCAGCGAAGTGTACACCAATTACCTGCAGTCCCCCTCAATTATAAATATAGCCGATGAATTTTCAAAGTTAGCATTAAGCTTGCGCGAGCGCAATTTCAAGAAGATCTTTGAAACCTTCATAGAACAAAAACAAAAACACCGAGAAACCCTAATCGAAATCATATACTGCTTCGAAGCAAAAGAAGCAGAAAGACTCAGAACCATGTCGCCAACATTCAAGTATAAAAACCCTGACGAATGGATCCACGAATCCACACTTCACAGCTTCATAGACCTAGAAGCCAAAGAAAATGTTTGAAATATCTTCCGATCAACCTTAACACGCTCTTAATCGAGGGAAAATGAACGTTTAATTGCCCGAATCCTTCATGCAGGAAAGTTTTCACTACGCCACTTAAGACCTCAAATTTACGGCAAGATCCGGCAGAGCCATATGCTGCATGCCCATACTGTTTGACAAAAATAACTGAAGCCCAAATAGAGGCTGATAATAAGCTAGAAAATGCACAAGTTGAAACAGTTCTTCCTGCAGAAAAGCCAACTATAAATGAAGAAATAGCATCAGCCTGCCACTATCACCTTGGCTTCTTAAGTGAACAAAAACATAAAGAACAAATTCCTGATGAATGCATGGTTTGCAAAGATATCATCGAATGCATGTTTAGAAAAAATGAGCAAGCAATTTAACAAACGCACGCTAGAGCCTTTGCGCAAGTTTTCCAGCGAGCGACGAAACGAAAATTGAAGTTGCAACGGCTAGGAATAGTTTTAAGTAATCTATGCTGTAGACACGTACTGTCCCCGAATACATGCTGCAGAAACGGAGTTTGATTTTTCCATCATAGTTCATTGAAGATTGAGATTAGTTTAGAAGGTATTCCAGGGATTGAGGATGAAGTTTCCTAATCCCTGGGTGTTAGGAGTTCTTCTCTTTTCTCCCCAACCTCTCCAATTGACTTATGATTCATAGAATATAATATGAGCCATGTTTCAAACCTGAAATATATCAAAAAATAACACGCCTTTAACTGTAAATAAACTTACTGACATGTCTCCTTTTCCGATTTCTTGGCAATTAAAAAAGGCTCTTTTTTCTAGAATTACGTCTAAAAAGAGAGAGGAGGGTAGGCTAGTTTTTTAGCTAGTGAAACTTGGACCTAAAACTAGTCAAGACAGTTAGTCAAGACAGGTTGTTAATGAATCATTATCAAAAATTAGAGTTAGGTGGAAGAGGGTATCAATTTAGCAATTGAATTTCTCTAGCAAAATTGAAAGCAGAGTGGAAGGGTAGGCTATTTGTTCAGCGGTTTAGGTAGCAAAAAGAGCAGGCAGGGTATCTAAACAAAGGAAAGAAATGAAAACTTGCAGTGCGGCTACTTTCGTTTTAGCATGTTTTCGAGAACGGGTTTGAGCTTTGCGTTTTCGGCCTATGCCAAGTTTGGTCAGCATGCCTTTCAGGGCGTCTGTGCGTGCTTTCATCCTGTAGTCGCCGGTTATGTAGCGTGGTTAACAGGTCCTCATCAGATAGCGAGGGACAAGTTGCACACTGTGGACTAATCGGTCCTAAGTTCATGTATTCAGGAAATATGCTTGGAAACTGCTATTTGATTCTTAACTTCTTATAAACATAGAGAAATACTTTTTCGCCTTCGGGCACTGGTTCTTTGAACTTTACCGAGACTTCGCCTGGTGACAGTGAAGCCCTGATTTCGCCTGTAACTCCTGATGCAGTAACAACTTGTTTTCCCACGAATTTGGAGGCAGCTTCCGAGGTGCTGAAGAGACCGTTCACTGAATACTCGTTGCCTTCTCTTTTTTGCCTTAAAGTTCCTTCCTTGGTCTTCTTTGAGAAGAATTCTAATTTGTTATCTGTTTCAGTGATTCTTCCTCCACCGATTATTCGGAATTCACGGGCTTGGAGTCCAGGGTTCATCAACAGGACATGGTCTCCTCTTTCCGCCACGACTTGTTGTCTGAGTTCTATGTAAACTAGGCATTTCTCAGGAGCCTTCACTGAGGTTTTCACAATGAACTTGCCGTCTTCGATGACCCCGGGCACAACGTTTCCCAGCACTTCGTAAGACCCAACAAACACGTCGACATCGCTACGAGGTGTCAACGGACGCAGATAGTATTTGTCCACTTCCAATTCGGTTATCACACGACGGGTAGAACTGATGGAGCCAGGAGAAACGGCTACATACCCCCTGTGCGCGTCATCAGGTTTTAGATCTTTGACAGCGATGCCCACCCTGTCTCCAGCGATAGCTTCCTCTTTGTCTTCGCCGAATGATCGTATCGAACGTACTTGGCCTTTTTTGTCGGTGGGTTTGATTTCAACAGTATCTTTCACCTTAACTTTCCCGCGGTGTATCGTGCCAGTTAAGACAGTTCCTACTCCAGCTATGGTGAATGCGTGGTCGATAGGCATCTTGAACGGACCATTCCATCGGCGAATAGGCGGACTGAGAGAATCCTGCAGTGCGCTCTTGAGTTCATCAATTCCCTTACCTGTTAATCCTGAGACCTCGACAATCTTTGCGTTCTCATATGGAGTTCCTTTGAGAAGAAGTATGACTTTATTCTTGACTTCCTCGATTCTCTCCGGAGAAGCTAAATCGACCTTATTCAGAGCAACTACAAGAGTCTTTATTCCGATGTCTTTAATTATAGAGAAATGCTCCACACTCTGAACCTGAAGGCCGACATCAGCAGCCACAACCAACACCGCTGCGTCAATTATGTTAGCACCCGCCACCGCATGCCTAACCAAGCTGAAGTGCCCCGGCAAGTCGACGAGAGTGACCAAATACGGACCTAAGGTGAAAGCGGAGAAGCCCATGTCTAGTGTCATTCCTCGCCTGGCGGAGTCTGGTGCCTTGTCCAGAGCAGCTGTCGAAGGTTTTTCAGTTAGCTGCCTGGCAAGCATTGTCTTGCCGTGGTCAACATGCCCGAAAAGACCGACATGAACAGGGATGAGGACCTTGCCTTCAATCATGGGGTAACTTTTTGCGACCGCATTGGCCTCTCTGAGGAATAATTCGACCGCATCCACAGACTTCAAGCCGTCTGCCAGCGCCTTCTTCACCACTTCTTTTCTGATTCTTGAAAGAGAAATGCCCAAGTCCGGATTCTTGTACCGCGTCATGACCTCCATCATGGACTTTCGGGTTTCCCTTTCGATGCCTCTTGCTCTTAGTGACTTCTCGTCTTCCACAACCTTTTTGGGCTTGGACCTGATCGGTTTTTCAAGTCTTTTGAGAACTGCGGTAACAATGATGCTGGCAATCTCAGCGGAACTTTGCTTACTTGGGTCGACAACAACAAGAGGAGTGTCCCATTTGTAATCGCCCTTCGGCGGGTCAAGTTTCTGATTGACGTCCTCAATGAGGGACTGCGGTATCGGCGATCCTCGTTCCTGGTTCCATTTGACGGCTACCTCAACGGGTGTATCAACAAAGACTATGTCGTAGTCAGAGCCTGATCGTTTGGCAATCTGCCTAAGCTCGCTCCTCATCGACTTGTAGTAGTTTAAGTCATCACTGATGACGAGAAAACCATTCTCCAAACCAGTTGCAATCGCCTTTTCATAAAGAGCCTTGACCGATGTTTCTCTCTCAGGTTTGAACCTTTGGGAGGAATACGAGAGCATTTCCCGAAAATCGTCCGAGCTGACTACCATGGTCTGTATGCCATGTTTGTCCTCAAGCAAGCAGGCGACGTTTCTGCTGATGGTGGTCTTTCCTGAAGAAGGCAATCCGCACATCATAAGCAGGTAAGGATAATTCTGTGACACCCGTTTTCCCCATCTCTCTAATCTGTCTTCAGTTTATAATTCTGTCGCATCAGCTTCAGAAAAAGTGGCAATATAGCCACAAACGTCTCATTATCTATTGAATGACTTCCATTTCCATCCAACGTAAAGGGCGAAAACTCCCGCTATAATCGTGCCAACAACTATACCAAGCGTGTTCTCTAATGTATTGATTGGGTAGAGTCCTGTGATGACAAGAGTCATTCTTCCCAAAATGTCTGCAACAAGTAAGATGATTGCTAACATTGCGCACCACTTCTTCATCGTCAAAGTCAGCAATCCAGCTATCAAATAGAAAGCACCAATAACTGTTCCTGAAACCGTGAACAAGATGGTTTGAGAGGTTGATATGCCAAAGAAACTGTGGCGGAAACTTGTAGCGACCTCTAGAACCCCGAAAACAATCATAAGGATTGAAGCTATGAGAATCCCTTTTGGTCTCAGTTGCTTTTTTTCTTGTGCTGCCATAGTCAATTGTTATCTTCAAGCGTCAGATTAAAGTTAACGCTATTATAATAGCCTATTATGCGAAGACTAACTATCGAATCAGGTGTTGATGAAGTCGGCAAGTTCTTAGATGCTGAGTCCATAATTGGAAAAGTGGAATTATTCGAGACAATCAGCATTCTAAGAGAAGAATCAAATGAATGGTCAATAGTATGCAGAGTAAAAATGAAAAATTCCGCATTAACTTTTGAAGAATGCTTTGTTAACGAATCAGCCAGCGGTCAGCTTCTCGAAAATGAGAAAAATGGGTCAAAAGTCTACTTTCTAAAGACCAACCCTAACTCTTTAGCTTCAAACGTGTTTGCAACTGGCTGCTACTTTTCTTTACCTCTCGAAATAAAAAACGGAAAAATCAAAGCTAGTTTTCTCGGGACTTCACTGCAGATAAAAAGACTTCTTCAACTAATTCGCAAATTGGGTTTTCAATACAGGATAGTTGCTGTTTTTGACGCTACGTTCTCGCCAACTTCACCGCTTGGTCTTCTAACAGAAAAACAACGAGAAGTCTTGATAACCGCCTATAAGCTGGGTTATTATGATATTCCCAAAAAGGTAAATACCGACCAAATAGCTGAAAAGTTGCATATCCGTGGACCTACAGCGGTGAGGCATAGAGAAAAAGCTGAGAAACGGCTATTGTCAACTTTGTTATCAGAAACCTCAGCATCGTCCCAAGGAAACTTGAGCCTTCAAGACTGCATTAGAAACAAGCACAAGATACAAAGCAATAAAAGAACAATCGGAGCATTTAAGAACTGAACTGTCAATGAGCCCAAAGGGCGCTAGAGGTATGTTTAATGTTACCGGTTGATAAGTTGAACGACACAATTCCCAAGAGCATACTTGATAGAGGCTTGACAGTGCTTGGCACAGCGTCCGAGCCGATAAAACTGCTTTTTGAGCAAAGAAGAGTACCTGAAAAAGGCTGGAAAGACCACCAAATCGAAGCATTACTAAATTTGCTGGCTACAATGGATTCTGACAAGGACAGCAAAGCAGTTTTTGTAGGCGAAAGAGAGGGCAGGGTTGCATCTCCAGTGGTTTCGAAGCTGGCATTTGGATTTCACCATGGGGTAGGAAGGTCAGGCGACTTGACCGAAGCCCAGCCTAAAGCGGCAGGCGGGTCGCTCATGTATTTCTTTGCTAACAAATTGTCAAGTGACGCCATGAAAAGGTTCGGAGTTCCAAACATCAAGAAGGCAGTGGTCTTTCCTGTGGCAACGGGAATGACGCTTGCTCTTGCCTTGTGCGCCGCAAGAAACCGAACTGGGGGAAAAGAGGTTGTTTACCCGCAGATTGACCTTAAGACTCCACTGAAGGCGATTCATCTTGCAGGTCTTCAAGAAAGAATAGTGGCAGGAGAAGTCTACGGAGACGCAGTGAACGTTCCCGCAGAAGAGATAGAAAAAGCAGTTAATGAAAATACTGCCGCGATTCTGTCAACAACCACTTTCTTTGCACCCAGAGAACCAGACAAAATCAAAGACATCGCCAAGATCGCGGCTGAGAAAAAAGTACCGCATATCATAAACAACGCCTTCGGAGTCCAAAGCCGCGAGATCATGAAGCTCGTGAGAGGCGCAGTCGACGCAGGACGCGTGGACGCAGTAATCCAGAGCACAGACAAGAATTTCCTCACCCCAGTCGGAGGAGCAATAGTCGCTTCGCCCAATGAAGAATTCTTAGACGCTGTGTCTGAAACCTATGCAGGGAGGGCAACAGCCGCCCCCATAGCGCAATTCCTGGCAGCCGTACTGTCGATAGGATCAGAAGGCTACGAGAAGCTGAGAACCCAGCAAGAAGAAAACAGGAAGTTCCTTGAATCATCCCTCAAGGAGGTTGCAGAAAGGCATTCCCAGCGTATACTGAATGTTTACAACCCAATATCGGTGGCTATGACGCTGGAGGGAAGAAACGCCAAGAAAATAGGCAAAGCCTTGTACGCGACAAGGGTCAACGGTGCAAGAGCGCTGGAAAAAAATGATTTCGGAGTGTGCTGCCCACAATATATCTCATCCTACATCAACTTCGACGCCAGCATAGGAATACAGAAAAACGAAATCACCTTAGCGGCAGAGAGGCTGGACAAGGTTTTGAAAACAGTGGCGTAGTGGCGGCGTCCGAGGGGAATCGGACCCCGAGACCTTGCGGGCTCACCGGATTTGAAGTCCGATGCTAGGACCACCTAGCTGCGGGACGCCCCTAATCGATGCCTTCAGCTGTTGAATAATTGTCTCTGAGTGCGATTTCTGTATTCGCTCGGCAAAATAAACATATTCCGCTCTGAACCGCTGTGGACACATTCTAAGCTTCTACGGCTTTCATTGATTATATTTCGGCTTTATCGCTCATACGCATTTTTCAAGCTTCTGCTACTTTTTTCACAGGAGTTTGGGTGAATCTTTGGGTAAACGCTTATATTTTGCCCAACTTATTGGGTAAATGGTGAGTGCATGACTGAAACCACGTTCTATAAAGATAAGGTATACCTCCCACGCGAAGTTCAAGAACGGCTGGGACTAGCTGAAGGCGACGTATTGCGCATCGAGGTTGTCGAGAAAGGGGTAGCCAAATTGGAAATTGCACGCAGCCGCGATGCAGCAGCCCGAATTCTTAAAAGACTTAAGAATCCACCTGACTTAGGGAAAATAAAAGGGAAACTTTCGCGAGA
>Ga0326728_10003947_pt1 | contig 44796 bp, 31 predicted proteins | sample MB3enrmetagenome_FD_207602 | JGI IMG/M metagenome (GOLD analysis project Ga0326728, IMG submission 207602) | Lab enriched peat soil microbial communities from McLean, Ithaca, NY, United States - MB31MN | ecosystem: Environmental > Terrestrial > Soil > Wetlands > Peat | place: USA: New York...
GTGGCTATGCTGGCAATGCGGATGTGAATGCCGCAAGAAACCTCCTGATACGGTTCAAGGGTGAAGAGCCCAACCCTACCCGAGCCTACGGTCCGGGTTTCCAACCGAGTAGCATGGGATGAAAGACTATGCTAATCGGAACGGTGTCTCAACTGTCCTTCTTTGACGGCACTTGAGCGCTCAAGCGGACCTTGGAACGTGCTGCCCTTGCGATCGCCATTTCGATCAGAGCGTCGCTCCCTTGGTACTTCTTGCGAATTTCCTCGGGCCATTTCAGCTGGTTACTGATTCCCTCCAGGTCAAGAATGATATCTTTCACGGTCCCCAGTTCGAGCGTTGTTGCGTTGAGCGCATCGGAAACCAGGGTATTCACTACCTTCCAATCGATCGGGGCTGGTGCCGACATGTTCATGGTCCGTTCTACCTCCTTGTCCAGGAAGACGGCGCAGCTCAACAGGTTGGTGATCGCCACGGCCTGGTCCTTGTCGTATCCGAACCACGTGTACTTGCCTGATGACAGGATGGCGTGCATGCAAGTTATGAACTCAGCACGGAGCTCTCGTCTCTTCGACCCGAAGGCTACGAGCATGGTGAGGCCCACCCTCTCCAATTCCTCGTTCAGGCTGTTGTCCCACTTGAAATTGGCTCCCAATGACCACTCCACTTTTGTTCCCGCGATGCTGGCTGCAGACAGCACCCTGAGATGGTACTCTTGGATCAATTCCCTGAGGTGCGAAGGACTGACACTTTGACCACTCATCCCGCTTCCCGGGCGTTGGTTGGTAGCAACGATGTTCTGGATGCCCTCGGCGAGCTGATGCCTCAAGTAGTAGTGAGCGTAATTCATTTCCTCTCCAGCTGCCAAGAGGTACTGGAGGCGAACGACTGTCCTGAGACCGAGAAGGTATGCATCTCTCCGTTTCTCCCTGTCGGACAATGAGCGTTGGTAATGGTATCCGAGCAGCACGGCAAGAACGGCAATGAGTGACGGGACGATATACGGGCTGAAGGTCTCAATCGTACTGAGTAAGTCCATTATGGTGCCCTTCCTTCAATAAAGCAATGCAAAGATAATATGTCGCGGCAATAACTTCTTTCCCCAAACACGCCTCAGAATGAAGCATCCGGACCGACGAGGGAAGTCAAGCACTGCGTTATCTCGATTCATATGGCAGCTCCAAACAGGATTTCCTCACGACAACCTCAGGGGCACTGAAGGCTAGGGCCAATCGACAGTGGGAAATACTCTGGTACGTTCTCTGAAATTGAATCGCACGCTCGCACAATACTGGCCACGGGAGAACAGGGAGTCGATGGTAATGGGTGCCTCTGGAAAAGGCAAACAAGTCACGGTAGGTCTGATTCAGACAGCTGTTTCCGATGACATCGCCGCCAACGTGAAGAACACCCTCGCCAAGATCCGGGGAGCCGCAAGGAAGGGCGCCCAGATCGTCTGCCTACAGGAACTCTTCCGCACGAGGTACTTCCCGCAATACGAAAAGAAGGACTTCACATCCATGGCAGAGACAGTGCCTGGCGAGTCTACGGGTGCGTTCTCCGCGCTCGCAAAGGAGCTAGGCATGGTGATCATCGTGCCGATATTCGAAAGATCATCGGAAGGCAAGTACTACAATTCGGCTGTAGTGATCGATGCCGATGGGAGGCTGCTGGAGACCTACCGCAAGATCCACATCCCTCATGATCCGTTGTTCTACGAACAAGATTACTTCACAAAGGGCGACAGGGGATATGTCGTGCACAAGACGCGATACGCGTCGTTCGCGGTGTTGATATGCTACGACCAGTGGTTCCCAGAGGCGGCCAGGGTATGTTCTTTGGGGGGAGCTGACATCCTGTTCTATCCCACAGCCATCGGCTGGATCAAGGGCCACGATTCCTCAGACGGTGACTGGCACGATGCATGGGAGACCATACAGCGTTCGCACGCCATCGCGAACGGGGTACACGTTGCCTCGGTCAACAGGGTCGGAGAGGAAGGCGACCTCAAGTTCTGGGGCGGCTCATTCGTGTCAGACTCCTTCGGAAAGGTGCTCAAGCGGGCGAGCTACGAGAGGGAAACAACAGTGGTAGTCGAGCTTGATCTGTCTAGGAACGTGAGCATACAGGAAGGATGGGGATTCCTCAGGAATCGGCGCCCGGATACCTACGGGCCGCTCGCCACCAAGAAAGTCTAGGGTGGTCACTTGAAACGAGCAAGACATCCAACGGGCAAATCGCCACGAGTTTTGGGTTACGCCATGCCCGCAGAATGGGAGAAGCACGACGCTACCTGGCTCGCATGGCCATACGACCCAACAACCTTCCCGGATAGGGTGGGAAAGATCGAAGACGTGTATGTACGGATAATATGCTCTCTCCTCAAGGGTGAGGACGTCAACCTTGTCGTCAAGGACGAATCTACTCAGGAGAAGGTCTTGGGGAAGCTGAAAGAGGAAAGGACTGAACTGGGGCGACTGCACATCCACATCTTCGATTACGCAGATGTCTGGTTCAGGGACTACGGCCCCATATTCGTGACGAACAGACTAACCGGAAAGCTCGCCATGACAAAATGGAGGTTCAACGCATGGGGTGGGAAGTATGAGAACCTCATGAAGGACGACCGGATCCCGTACCTCATCAACGAGGAGAGGGGAATCGAATGCTTCGAGACGGGATGGATCCTGGAAGGGGGATCCATCGATGTCAATGGGAAAGGGACGCTTCTGACAACAGAGCGATGCTTGCTGAACCCGAACAGGAACAGCCAGCTGGGAAAGAAGGCAATAGAGAAGCTCCTGGCAGAGTATCTGGGAGTGCAGCACGTGATATGGCTGCGAGATGGGATCAAGGGAGACGATACGGATGGGCATGTGGATGACATCGCCCGGTTCGTCAACCCCACGACAGTGCTCTGTGCCTCCGAAGATGACAAGAAGGACGAGAACTACGTGATCCTGAAAGAGGATCACGACATCTTGTCGAAGGCAACCGACCAGGATGGGAACAGGCTGAAGGTGATCGGGCTACCCATGCCGGGTCTTGTCGGAGGCGAGGAGGGCAGGCTGCCAGCGAGCTACGCGAACTTTTACATCGGGAACAAGGTTGTCCTAGTTCCGGTATTTGGTCATCCGAACGACCGTGTAGCTCTGGAGACGATCGGACGGCAGTTCCCGAGCAGGGAGGTGGTCGGTATCCCGTGCAATGACCTGGTCTATGGGTTGGGCGCCATCCATTGCATAACCCAGCAGGAACCCAGTCCGAGCCCATCTTCGCTGCCATGATCAATATTCATTTTCCCTGCCGCCCAAGGCCGAGCGCGACCAGAACGCTTATTACGTCATGGCGTAGAATCCAGATATGGAGCCAGATACTCCGACAGGTGGCAGTCCTGCGAGCTCTTTCCAGGAGGCGGCCGCCTACTCCCGCTCAACGGCAGAACATAGCAAGTCTAATTCATACGGGCCATACCACGCCAATGTCGACACGACCAATCTGATCTGGATATGGGGAGTGGTCGTGCTGATCGGTATTTCCATGATGGCAGCGGGCTACATCTGGTCAGGTTACGCTCAGGGTGCTGCGAATTCGTGCAACGAGACTCCCTACAGTTGCACCCAGGATCAGGTCAACGGGATCAACAACGAGTTGTCTGAGGCCCCGATACTAGTCGGTCTCGGGGTGCTGGTGGCGGGAATCGGGGTTGCAGCAACCATATTCGGCATATCCGAAAGGTTGCCTCCAAAGAGATCAACTCCACTTGACGATATTCTTAACTCTCGGTAGGCTCGTGCATCATGTTCTGGATTCTCGGAACTTCGACAATCTCTATGCCGCGTTCACACCCTGACTGTTGGTTGTGCTGTGGGACTATCGATGACTGAGAAGGCTCAAGGGATGCACAAGCCACCTCGGCGGATTGTCGCCTTGGCGTACCTCCACCTCATGGGAGCCGAGGTGAGGAAGCGGCGAAGGATGGCAGCATCGTGGTTACTTGTTCTGTTCCTCATTCTCCTGGTGCTTTTTCCCTCAATGGCATACTTCCCACCAGGGATCCCTTGGGGGGTCCACACTTCATGCCAGATCGGAACGCTAGTAGCCGATGAGAACGTGTCCACTCCGATAGGTGTGGCTGATGCTCCATACCATGGCAATGCCAGTTTCATGACCTCGAGCCTGGCGTACGTCTTCACTTCAGGAGACCTGAGAGAAGTCTACTACGATAGCGGCTCGAGCTCGAACAACCAGGGAGGGGTCCAGACATGGGGTGAGGGCACGGGCGGCTCCAACGGAAGCATTGTCACGGGTTTGGTCGAGGATGAATGGCAAGTCTACACGACCGTGAACCGGACCTCTTGGAGCAGTGGTCCGTCGGCGCCTTGCACATCACACTTCATGGCAACCCCGGTAGAATTCGGCAACGGATTCACCTCGGGTGATCTGATCGGCCCTGGCAACATGACCGATACAAATATCAGCTCGCCCACGGAGAACTTCGCATCACCCTACGGGCTGACTGCCCAGATCGGTAACGTTGGGTTCGCCACGGCGAACTTGAGCGTGCAACCTATGCCAAGTGGTTCTACGTACTATGTATACCTCGCGGCCAACTATTCTGAAGTGTATGCGTGTGGTTTGCAAGACCCGTCAGGTTCCAATGGCATCGTTCTTGGCTACAACGGAGTGGTGAGCCTCCCCATCGGCATCCCCTTCCTCTGGGAGAACAAGCCCATGATGGTTTGGGGAACCATCTACTGGAAGGGTATGTCGGACAACATTGGCATGAATTCCGGCACTCTGTCCTACCAGTTCAACGGGGACGGGATATGGATAGCAGAATCTAAGAGCCAGACCATGGATGGTTTCCTCTCGTTCAGCTACGAGGAATGCTAGTCCAGCTTAGAGGAGATGGAATTCACCTCGTGCCTCGGGTGCGCCAGGCGTCATGAGGCGAGAGCATAGCGACTCGGCGTGCTGAGCACGTGCGTGATGCGGCGATTCGAAGGGTTCTCTGATCAACCTTCGTTGCGCTCTAGCCTTTCAGCCAGGAGCCCGAGGGCATCTCCCCGGTGTCGGAATCCTTCTCCCCCGTGTCAGGGGCCTTTTCCTCAGCGTCAGAGTCCCTCTCTCCTTTGTCGGAGTTCTGGTCCTCCTTGTCTGAGTCCTTGTCAGAATCCTTGTCCGAGCCCTTCTTACCCTTTTCCTGGTTCTTCTTCATCTTCGCAAGAAGCATGTTGAGGAAGAACCCGACGACGACCATCACGATGGCAACCACTACGATGAGCACAATAACTCCTACCGAGGACAGGCCAAGGAACTGGGAGCTTGTGGTCGTGCTTGAGCTGGAAACGATGAGGGCAGTGGTGGTAGTTGCGCTGTGTCCTGCAGAGTCATTGACGTAGACACGGATCGTGTAACTGCCTGTATTGGTGGGGAGGCAGGACAAGGATGTGGAGTTCGAAGAGACACATCCCGCTGGGAGTCCTGCGTACGTGAAGGTGTCATACCCTACACCTCCGCTGGAGACTACCGTCAGTGTGGTCGGTGAGTTAGGGGCCACGATGTCCGGGTCTGCCTCGAACGAACTGATGACCGGGACCGTCCCTGACGATGAGCTGGTCACTACGAGGGGCGTTGTCGTGGATGCGCCGCGCCCTGCGGTGTCATTGATGTAAACACGGATCGTGTAGCTGCCCGCAGCGGTGGGCTTGCATGGCAGAGCGGTGGTGTTCGCGGAGAGGCATCCGGCAGGCAAGCCTGCATAAGCTATGGTGTAGGACCCGGTTCCTCCACTGGCGCTGACCGTGAGCGTGGTTGTAGAGCCGAGAGCGACGATGTCTGGGGTTGCGACGAACGAACTGATGACCGGGGCCGTCCCTGACGATGAGCTGGTCACCAGGAGGGGCGTTGTGGTGGATGCGCTGTGTCCTGCGGTGTCATTGGCGTAAACACGGATCGTGTAACTGCCCGCGACTGTGGGTTTGCATGCCAAAGTGGTGGTGTTTGAGGAGAGGCATCCAGCTGGGAGGCCTGCGTATGCGATGGTGTATGTCCCTGTTCCTCCGCTGACGGTGGCCGTGAGTGTTGTTGTTGTGCCGACGGTAACTATGTCCGGGTTTGCCGCGAACGGACTTATGACGATGGCCGATCCTGACGACGAGCTGGTCACTACGACCGGTGCGGTGGCCGTTGCACTGTGTCCTACGGTGTCATTGACGTAGATACGGACGTTGTAACTTCCAACAGCTGCAGGCCTGCAGGACAGGGAGGAAGTGTTCCCGGTGTTGCATCCGAAGGGCAGGCCCGCGTAAGCGAACACGTTGAATCCCACTCCTCCGCTGACTGTAGCGATGAGCGTGGTCAATGAACCTACTGTCACGATGGCTGGGCTGGCCATGAATGAACTGATGACAGGGGACGTTACCGGGACCGTACTGTTCACCGTCAGAGGCGTGGTGGCGGTCGCGCTGTTCCCTGCGGAGTCATTGACGTACAGTCGAACGATGTAACTTCCTATGGCGTTGGGTCTGCAGGAAAGTGACGAGGCGTTTCCCGTGGAACATCCGGATGGGAGACCCGTGTAAGTGTAGGTGATAGATCCCACGCCTCCGCTTGCTGTGGCGGTGAAGGTTGTCGGTGAACCGACTGTCACGAGGTTTGGACTCGCCGCGAACGAGAGGATGGTTGGTGCCGAGACTATCGTTGTGACCACAACATTGGCGGTTGCAGTGACGCTGTTCCCGATGGAGTCATTCACAAAGACCCGAACGGTGAAGGTGCCCGCCCTTGTCGGTGCACAAGAGAGCGTGTTTGTGCTGAACGTGGTACAATATGGTGGCAATCCGGTGTACGTGTAGGTCAATCTTCCAGTTCCACCGGCCGCAACGACGTTGAAGGTGGTCGAAGACCCTACGGTTACGGCTACCGGGCTCGCGAAGAACGAACTTATCGTTGGGACTGACGCCGCCACGATCAGTCTGGTGCTCAAGGATACATTGTGGTTCTCCATATCGATTACCGTGACGGTCACGTTGTATGTGCCCTCAGAGGTAGGTTTGCATGGGAGGTAGGACACGTTCGACGAGAAGCATCCGTATGGGAGTCCTGTGTAGGCGTAGGACAGGACACCAAATCCTCCACTGGCGACTACCGTGAAATTGGTCCAGCTAAGTGGAGGCAGAGTCGATGGGCTCGCGCTGAAAGAGGTGATGGAAGGCCCCGAGATCGACGGGTAGACCGACACAAAGATCGACGATGAGCTCCCCGTATAGGCGCCATACGACACGGCCGCCGTCAGGAAGTCCACTGTCGGAGCGGTCTCCAGTGGCAGAGTGAAGTCCGTCGCAAAGTTCCCGTTAACGTCTGTCACAAGCTGGTCAGAGGTGAAGGTTGCGCCCAGTGTGTCGCTCAACGAGACCGATACTCCCTTCACTGAGCCCGCTGTTGTGAACACGTGCCCCGAAAGGACATCAGTCCTGCCTCCAGGCGCTGACAGTATCGACGCCGACATCTCGACCTGCAGCTGGGTAGCGCTTGTAGACCCAACGAACACGGAGTTGCTTCCCTCATCATTCGTGTATCCCGAGTCCGTAGCAGTTGCCAGTATGGTATCCCATCCTGTGTTTCCACTCGTGAACTGCATCTGGTCGATTGCCACTCCCATAGTGTTCGTCAATACTGGGTCTGCCCAGAATGTGGATGACTGGGTATCCGCAAAGGTCACCGAGGCGCCGGCCAACGGGACCCCGCCGGAGGTCACTGTCGCCCCGACCACCATGTATTCGGAGGGCTCAGTGGATTGCCCCGGATAGAAGGTAGTCACCTGGACCGTCATGTCCGGTGCCGCCATCGGCCTATCAGTTAACCACATCGTCGAGGCCGTGGGTGAATACGTGGAATAGGACGCACTGGCCGTAAGGTAGTCTATCGTGTTCTTCGGTTCGCTAGTAGGGTAGAACGTCACTCGGAAGCCGCCTGAGGTGTCCGTAGTCACGGACGAGGGAGTGAAGAGGGACCCGACAGAGTCGCTCAAGGTCACAGTTGCTCCACTTACTCCGCTCGCGGGATTGTTATCAGTGAACACCGTCCCCGACACCACGTCTGAAGTCTCTCCAGAAACCGTGACCTGCGATACCGCCATCGACATCTGCAGTTGTGTTACGCTCACTGCGCCGAGAAGTACGGTATTCGTGCCTTTGTCACTGGTGTATCCTGTGTCCGCCGCCGTTGCCGAAATGTAGTCCCACCCGGTGTTTCCTGACGTGAACAGAACCTGGTCTATCGCCATTCCACTAGCGTTCGTCACTACTGGGTTTGCATAGAACTTGGCCAACTGTGTATCAGAGAAAGTCACTGAGGCCCCGACCAGGGGGACCCCACCTGAGGTCACTGTCGCCCCGACCACCATGTATTCGGAGGGCTCCATGGATTGCCCCGGATAGAAGGTAGTCACCTGAACCGTCATGTCCGGTGATGCGATCGGCGTGTCCGTCAACCACATCGTCGAGGCTGTGCTCTGATAGGTCGAGTAGGTTGCAGTGACCGTGACGTAGTCGATCTTGCTGGTTGGTACGCTTGCCGGGTAGAACGTCACCCGGAAGCCACCTGAAGTGTCTGTAGTCACATACGACGGTGCGAAGAAAGATCCGACAGTGTCGCTCAAAGTCACCGTTGCTCCGCTCACGCCAGTGGATGGGTTGTTGTTAGTGAACACAGTTCCCGACACCACGTCCGTGGTATTCCCCGACACCATCACCTGCGAGACGGACATCTCAGCCTGCAGTTGGGTTGCGCTAATCGCCCCGATGAAAACAGTGTTGGTACCCTCGTCAGTGGTGTATCCTGAGCCGGAGGCCGTTGCCGAAATGTAATCCCACTCATTGCTCGCTGACTGGAACTGAATCTGATCGATCGCGATTCCGGTGGAATTTGTCAGTACCGGATTTGCGAAGAACTTGGCTCCCTGTGTATCCGCAAATGTGACGGAAGCCCCGGACACCGCGACTCCGTTGGAGGTCACCGTTGCCCCAACCACCATGCTGTCGTAGGGTTCAGTGGTCTGTGCCGGATAGAACGTCGTCACCTGAACTGTCAGGTCCGGTGACGCTACTGGATTGTCCGTTAACCACACCGTGGATGCCGTAGGCTCATACGACGAGTAGGACGCACTGACCGTGACGTAGTCGATCTTGCTCGTTGGTACGCTAGCCGGGTAGAACGTCACCCGGAAACCGCCTGTGGTGTCTGTAGTCACAGCTGAGGGAGTGAATGAGGACCCGACAGTGTCGTTCAACTTCACCGTTGCTCCGCTCACCCCTATCGAAGGGTTGCTGTTCGTGAACACCGTTCCCGACACAACGTCGGTGGTCTTTCCCGACACTGTCAGTTGGGACACCGACATTTCCACCTGCAACTGGGTCGCGCTCACTGTCCCTATGAGCACAGTGTTCGTGCCCGCATCATTCAGGTATCCGGTATCCGCTGCAGTTGCAGAGATGTAGTCCCACCCAGTGTAACCTACCTGGAACTGCACTTGGTCGATAGCAACTCCGGTAGAGTTCGTCAGTACTGGGTTCGCAAGGAACTTGGCTGAAAGTGTGTCCGCAAATGTGACTGAAGCCCCGGACACCGCGACTCCGTTGGAGGTCACTGTCGCCCCAACCACCATGCTGTCGTAGGGTTCAGTGGTCTGGCCTGGATAAAACGTCGTCACTTGGACCGTCAGGTCAGACACTGAGATCGGTGTGTCCGTCAACCACATTGTCGAGGCAGTGGGCCCATACGTCGAATATGATGCACTGGCCGTGAGGTAATCAATAGTGGACGTCGCAACGCTCGCAGGGTAGAACGTTACTCGGAATCCGCCAGAAGTGTCGGTAGTTGCAGATGTTGGAGTGAAGAGAGATCCAACAGTGTCGCTCAATGCCACCGTTGCTCCGTTTACCCCCACTGCGGGGTTGTTGTTCGTGAACACGGTTCCCGACACCACGTCTGTGGTCTTTCCCGAAACCGTCACCTGGGCCACTGACATCTCCACCTGCAGTTGTGTTACGCTCACTGAACCGATGAGCACAGTGTTAGTGCCCTCGTCACTGGTGTATCCTGTGTCCGCCGCCGTTGCCGAAATGTAGTCCCACCCGGTGTTTCCCGTCGTGAATTGTACCTGATCGATAGCCAGTCCGGTACTGCCCGTCAGCACGGGGTTTGCCCAGAACTTGGCTCCCTGTGTGTCCGCGAAAGTTACGGAGGCTCCCGCCACTGGGGCCCCGCCGGAGGTTACCGTAGCCCCAACCACCATGTAATTGTAGGGCTCTGTAGTCTGCCCCGGATAGAAGGTAGTCACCTGAACCGTCATGTCCGGTGACGCCATCGGTGTGTCCGTCAGCCACCTTGTCGAGGCCGAGACCTGGAACGTCGAGTAGCTCGCACTGGCCGTGACGTAGTCGATCGTGGGCTTCAACACGCTTGCAGGGAGGAAAGTCACGCGGAAGCCTCCAGAAGTGTCTGTGGTCACAGATGCGGGACTGAAGGTAGACCCAACAGAGTCGCTCAATGCCACGGTTGCTCCGTTCAACCCGATTCCAACGTTGTTGTTAGTGAACACGGTCCCCGACACCACGTCCGTGGTCTTTCCCGACACTGTCAGCTGGGCCACTGACATCTCCACCTGCAGCTGGGTACCGCTGATGCCCCCGATGAGCACAGTGTTCGAACCCACCCCCGTGGTGTATCCGGTAGCTGCCGCGGTTGCCGAGAAGTAGTCCCATCCCATGTTCCCAGGTGAGAACTGCACTTGGTCGATAGCAACCCCTGTAGAGTTCGTCGCCACCGGGTTTACCCAGAACGTGGCAGCCTGTGAGTCTGAGAATGTGACCAAGGCACCAGCCACCGGCCCCGTCAATGAGGTCACCGTCGCACCAACCACCATGTAATCGTAGGGCTCCGTAGTTTGCGCCGGGTGGAAGATAGTCAGTGCAACAGTCAGGTCACTGCTGGTGTCGGGATAAACAGAAAGGGGAACTGTCGAGCTCGATGATCCATCACCGCTGGCCGCGGCCGAGGCGGTAATGAGGTCCAAGGTGTTGACCGTGACGGAACCGACTGTGAAATATACCTTGAAATTGCCATTGGAATCGGTAGTCGTTACCGCAGGGGAAAAGGTTGAAGCGATCGTGTCGGTCAGCGTGACCGTGGCGCCCGCAACGTGGAGCCCAGAGTTCCCATCGGTGAAGACCTCCCCAGAAACGATGTCCGTGGTATTGCTCGATACGTCGCCTGAACTGACCGATAGGGCTCCTACCGTGAGCTCACTAACCGAGTTGGGGTTAAGGAAGACCGTGGCCGATCCTTCCCCCATCCCGTCTCCCGTGTAGTTTGCGAATGCAAACACTGTGTCAAGACCCGAAACGGAGATGGTCGAGAAGGTAACATGGGTAAACGCGGTACCGGTGGAGTTCGTCAGCTGCGAAGTCGGGACGAAAGTCGATTGCATCTCATCTTGGAAGTTGACTGCGGCGCCAGAGACAGGCATGCCCGCAAGAGTGACATTAGCGATAACCACAAGAGAGCCCAGGAAGGATGTTACGTCCGGGGTCTCCACGGTCATCGTCACTATCAGGGTGCCAGCAAGGGGATGCCGAGATGCCGCAGCAGAAGGAGCCGCACTCTGGGCTCGCAGCTCCGACAGCCCCGAGGGAGCGGGGTGACCCTGCACCGACTGCACGGACGGTACCATCATGATCAGCATTATTCCCATCACTAACGTGATTTTCAGCAGGTTTTCTCTCATGTTCTTCACGCTATCCTTGGCCATGTGCCCCCCAACGCCAACAGACTATTTCCAAGTTCCGGTTTGGTGATACCCCAATCATAGGGTCCGCCCAGCTTGTGGCCCGCCATCAGCAGGCCATACCTGAACGCCTATGGAACTGGACATTAGAGAGTTGAACCATGGCGCAACGCCTTTGCCAGCACGAAAAACGATCGACCAGACTCCCAGGCGCGATTACCATCCGCCTCTGCCCCTCCAAAATGGAGGGAGATTCCCGACATCGCAACGAGGACCGACCGGGCGCTCATATTGCAAAGATTAATACCGCCGCGCTGCAATCGCCGTAGCATGACTTTTTCCGGTAGAGCGAGAGTCGGTGCAGGGATTGCCATCATTACAGTCGCGCTGGTGGTCGTTTCTGGACTGGGTCTGCCCGGCATGAATATGAGCAGGGGAACTCGGCCGTTGAGCCCGCTCGCCATCATTCCGCCCCGATACGGTGAGTCAGCGCAACCCCGGAACCTTGCTGAGACTTGGACCAACATAACGCCTTACCTTCCCACTTCCCCACCCCCGAGAGAATTCGCAATGATGGCCTACGACACCGTCGACTCTTACCCAATGCTCACGGGAGGGGTCAACACTTCTTCCAACGGCACCACCTACCATTCGGACACCTGGTCCTTCACTGGTGGCCTATGGCATCCGATTGCCGCCACCTTCGGGGTAGGAAGGGCATTCTCAGCAATCGCGAACGACCCTACCTCCGGTGACAGGTATGTCCTTAACTTTGGAGGGGTCAGGGCCGATGGAGTCAACGGGTTCTCCTGGACCTACAAGACCAACGTCTGGACCGCAGGCGTTCAGACAGGAGAACCTTCGGGACGCTTCGGTGATCCCATGGCGTACGACGCAGCCGATGGATATGACATGCTCTTCGGAGGTTGCACAGCCGGTACCAACGCGACCACCTGCACCGCGGTCAGCGGCTTGACTGCCAGATTCTCGTCGGGCGTGTGGTCAAGTCCCGCGATAACAGGCACTCCCCCATCGCCCAGGTACGCCGCATCCATGACCTACGATGCGGTCGATGGCGCGGTAGTGTTGTTTGGAGGGATTAACGCCGCGAACCAACCGCTCAACGATACATTCGAGTACAAGGGTGGAGCATGGACAAACATCACGGCCACGGCCGGACCGGCTCCGCCACCGCGGGGGTGGGCAACGATGTTCTACGACCAGGTCGGAGACCAGGCCGTCCTCTTTGGGGGATGCGATGGCAATCCCAACACCCCCTCGGGCCTCTCTGCGTGTGCCCTTGGAGACACGTGGGGTTTCTCCGGAGGGAAGTGGTACCAATTGTCGGTCAGCTCTGCCCCCTCTCCACGGTACGGGATGCCAGGAGAGAACTCTACCGTTCCAGGAAGCGACAGCCTGACATTCGGGGGGGTGAGCGGAATTGGGGTCACTGAAAATGACACCTGGGTGTTCGGTGTCCCCCTGAGCCCTATGGTAGCGGCGGTCCCCTCTACAGTGGACGTGGGAGTATCAGTCCATTTCAGTACCAGCGTGACAGGGGGGAACGGCCCGTTCAATTTCACCTGGAACTTTGGAGACGGTACACAGGGCTGGGGCCAATCGGTGAACCACACATATGCCTCCCCTGGCCATCCCTACGCGGTATCAGTGCTTGTGAGGGACTCTGTCGGGGAAAGAGCCAGTACAGTAACCACTGTCACAGTGAATCCCTTGCCCAGGCTGACCATAGAGGCATCGACTACGGCCCCGCAGGTAGGCCAGAACATTACCTTCGGAGAGACGGTCAGCGGCGGAACGGCTCCATTTGGCTACCTCTGGCAGTTTGGGGACAGCACTACAAGCACCACGGCCTCGACATACCACACCTACTCAGCGGTAGGAACGTACCAGGTCAACCTTACCGTGACCGACACCTACGGGAAGGCTGACAACGTCTCCATCATGATCAATGTCACATCGATACCGCCCTTGGTAGTGTCGGTGATCGCAACACCGCACTCCGGCACCATCCCCCTCACCGCATACTTCCTGGCGAGTGCCTCCGGCGGGCGTGGCCCATACGCCTACTCGTGGATCTTCGGGGACGGGAGCACTAGCTTAGCTCAGGCACCGAGCCACCGTTACCTGGGCGGAGGAACCTATGAGGTGTCTTCGTGGGTGAACGACTCTGTGGGAGCATCGGTCCTCGACCATCTCTCGATCGATGCGTTCGCTCCCATTTCCGTCGTCCTCGGCCTGTCCGCGAATCCAGTGACGCCTGGAACCCAGGTCAACATCACGGCGACAGCATCCGGTGGCAATGGGACCCTGACGTACGGTTGGACGCTGAACACAAGTGCGATACTCGAGACCGCCTCCTCATTCAATGTCACTCCCGCACACCCTGGATCCTACACGTATGAAGTGACAGTTGTCGACACGAGCGGCGATCGGAGCAATGCAACCGTCACTCTGGTGGTGGTCCCGCGCCAGATCGTCCTTCCCCTCAAGGCTGTTGCCGAGGCAACTCCATCAAACGGTCTGACCCCTCTTGTGGTCAGCTTTAGCGGGTCCGCTTCCGGAGGCACAGCGCCTTACTCGTACAACTGGACGTTCGGTGATGGAGGCACGAGCACCACCCTGAACACATCGCACACCTACAGTACCATTGGCACATACACTTCGGTTCTGACAGTGATCGATTCCCTTGGCCACGAGGCGACAAGTTCCATCGTCATCGATGTGTTCGCTCCCCTCACTGTAAGTGTAGGATTGTCCGCGAACCCAGTGACCATTGGCACGCAGGTCAACGTAACGGCGACAACTTCAGGGGGTAATGGGGCCCTTACGTACGGCTGGACGTTGAACGCCAGCGCGATATCCGAGACCGCCGCCTCCTTCACTGTCACTCCCGTTCATGGTGGTTCATACACCTACGCTGTGACCGTTGCCGACTCGAGGGGCGACCGCAGCACTGCAAGCGTCACCCTAGATGAGGTCCCTCACCAGGGCGGCACACCTCTCAAAGCCGTGGGTCGAGCGAACCCGTCATCCGGTCCATCTCCACTTGAGGTCGAATTCAGCGGTACCGTCTCCGGGGGCACGGCACCATACTCCTACGACTGGGCTTTCGGTGATGGAGGGACTAGCACAGTGCTGAACGTCACCCACACCTATGACACTGCGGCCACCTATACCGCAATCTTTACCGCAATCGACTCCATCGGCAGCGAAGCGATAAGTTCGGTATCTGTCGTTGTTACATCACCTCAACCAGTGTTGAGTTCGGTTACGGTGGACCCGCAATCTGCTAATCTTAGCGCGGGCGGGGTCCAGGTGCTGAACGCGGTCGTGGTATGCTCCCCAGGCCCGTGCCCGACCTCGGGGATCAGCTTCGCGTGGAGCGTTGCCAACAGTTCGTTAGGTAGCGTTGCCCCCGCCAGTGGAGACGTCACCGCGTTCACCGCCGGTTCCGTTACGGGAACGACGGTCGTGACCGTGACCGCGACCATGAACGGCAAGGAAGTTGCCGGCACGGCCACCATGAAGATCGTGTCTCAAGTCACCAGCAGCACAACATCCTCCTCCATTCCCTCGATATTCTGGCTTGCACTGCTCGTGATCGCCCTCGTTGTTGCCCTCGCCGTTGGATTGGTCATAGGTAGACGAAAGAAGCGTGCAAAGGAGGCAGGACCACAGGGTAAGGTAGAGAAGGCTCAGCCGACAGCGCCAAAGGAAGAAGACCAGGCGCCTCCTGCACTTCCAGTAGTTCCCGCCGAAGCCGGCGAGAAGGCGCCGGAATGGGACGAGAGCAAGGCCTGAGAACTGGCATATCGCCTGCGATCTCTACCGTCCAGGCTCTCCGTGAAGAACGTATTCCATGGTATAAGTAGAAATTCATATATATCCAAGAACCTTTACATATTGTGGTATGGATTGTGCAAGAAATCCGCTCACTAGGGGAGCTTGAGAAAATCATGAAAGCTCTGTCCAACCCTGTCAGGCTCAGGATCGTCGCGTCCCTTGCGGAAGAGCCGAAGCACATCTATGCGCTGGCAAAGGAGCTCAGTCTCTCATACCCACTCGTCCACCTCTACCTCGAATCCCTGGAGAAGGTAGGGCTTGTCGAGGGGACGCCTGGTCCGGCTCAGGAGGACCAGAGGGAGAGGAAGTACTATCGCACGTCACAGTTCAGGGTGGATCTCACCCCGGACATGATAAGGGAGATATACAAAGGAGGAAAGAAGAATGGCTAAGTACGGTATCTTTGTGGTGTCGGCGATTTTGGCGATCGGTCTTGGGCTACTGGTTCCGCTGGCCGTGGTCTACTACATGGCCCACGGGCTGGAGGTGATCGCAGGCGTGGTGGTCATCCTGATTGCGATCATTGGGGGAGTGAGCGCAGGCGTTGTCGGGATGGGGCTCCACTTTGCCGGCCCCTTCGCGGACAATGAGGCGGTGGTCGAGAACGAGGAGAAGCTGAAGGTACTACGGGCATCGCATCGAGCCCTGCTCGAACAGATGGACGAGCAGATATCCCTCCTCAAGGAGATACGGGACAACCTCAAGGGAGCTGGTGGAGGCGCGCAATGACCGCGGAGGGGTTTCGCTACGCAGGACTCAACGACGAGCAACTGGCCGCTGAGCTCAAGGAGAGGCTCATAGAAATGAAGAAACTGCTGGTGGAAGTTAGGGACATACTCAAGGAGGCGTCCAGTGTCGAGTGAGAGACCGAAGGGTTCACGTCTCTTTGACGGTTACTACTCAGGTGCTGCCTCCAGCGGACCGAACGCGGGCGACGACGATTCCGCCTACAACGAGCTGGAGGTCACAACCTTCGGGACAAGGACTCAGGGCCTGTCCGGCGGCTCCCGCGTAGAGGATCTCTCGGTCGAGACCTTCAAGTCCTCCGGCTCGCTGAAGGTGAAGGGTCACGCAAGGGCAAGCTCGTTCCGTAGCTCGGGCAGCGTCACGGTGATGGGCGACCTGGTTGCCGTGAATTACAAGAGCTCTGGATACAGCCACATCCATGGCCAGGCGATCGTGGGGGCCCTGTCCTCGTCTGGGAGCATGACCGTGGATGGCGGTCTCCGCGGGAGAGATTCCATAGATGCGAGCGGCCTCCTCAGGGCCCCCTGGATACGGTCCAGGGGTCGCGTCGATATATCGGGCAGGGTGGAGACCGGGACTCTTGTGTGCCGTGAGCTCTTTGTCTCCGGGGGAGGAAGAGCTGCTGACGTTGTGGCAGAGACCATAGACATCGATACGAGGTCCCACCACAGGTTCGGGGGTTTTCTGAATATCCATCTCGGTGGGGACAAGCGCCCGTTCAAGGCACAGAGCCTTACTGCAAAGGGGACCGTTTCCATCGACCTTTGCGATGTTGACAAGGTGAAGGGAAGCGTGGTCCGAATAGGGAAGGATTGCCATGTTGGTCACGTGGAGTACGTCACGAGCTGTGATGTGGAGAAGGGGGCAGTTATTGACAACCCTCCCACGCGCGCAGCATCTCCTCCAGTCGCCTCTCGGTAAGCTTACTGAACTCACCTTAGGTCCTGAATCCTATCCTTGCGATGGGGGTTCCAAATGGTTGCCCGCTGAAAGATCCTCATAGTTCGGACTAACTGCTTGCATGCCCGCGTCCTTCTTCCGCCGGCGTTCTAGCAGTATCATCACAACCAGCGACACTGCAACTAGGGAAGCAATCGCAACTACGGTCCAAAGGTAGTCGATGCCTGCCCCGCTTGATGCAGGAGTGGAGCTTGAGATCACAAAGGTGGTTGGTTCGCTCCTTACAGTGACGCCGTTGAGCGTGGCGTTGACGAAGATCGTTACCGTGCCCGCCGCCTCCCCTGCCGTGAACGTAACTGATGATTCAGTCGAAGAGGATAGGCTCCCCAGGGCGCTGGTTACAGACCAGGAATAAGTGATCCCAGAAGGGCAAGCTCCCCCAGAACACGAGGGAGTTGCCAAGAGAATCCGTGTGTCTCCCTGGTTCAGAGTAGTCGAAGAAGGGTTCGCCGTCACTGTGACGGTTGAAAGTGTAGGAGCGGTCGACAAAGCCGTGATGGTGATCATGGCAAATCCATCCGCCTTGACCCCATTCAGGGTCGCGTTGACCCAAAGGGACACACTTCCAGCAGCGGTTCCCGCCGTAAATACAACTGTAGCGGTGGTCGTGGAACTTACTGTCCCCATGCCACTTCTGGCAATTGTCCATAGGTAGGTTGTGCCTGAGGGGCATGCGCCACCAGTGCACTGAGGCGTTGCCGTGAATGACTGCTCTCCACTGGTGAGAATGCTGTCTGATGCAGGGCTCACCGATACTGATAAGAGGGTGGCCGTGGGACTCGTCACGGTTATCGGCACAGCGGAGCTATCCTTCGTGTTTCCGTTCAGCGTAGCGCTGACATAGAGATTCACCGTTCCCGGCAAACCTCCGGCTGTGAAGGTTACCTGAGAACCGGAGTATGCGTTCAGGCTGCCAGTAGCTGTGTTGCTCAGGGACCAGACGTATGTTGTGCCCGAGGGGCAGGGTCCGTCGTTACAGGAAGGGGTGGCCGTGAAGACCTGTTTATTTCCTGTCTCCAGGTTCGCCGTCGATGGGGTGATGGACACGGAGTTGAGTGACGGGACAAAGATCGTGATCGTCGCGGGTACGCTTTGGACGGTGGCACCGTGAAGGGTCGCATTCACGAAAAGCAAGACTATTCCTCCAGGCATTCCTGCGGTAACCAGAACGGTGGGGCCAACGGAAGAGTTCAGGGTGGCGAGTGAATTGGTCAGAGCCCATGAGTAAGTAATGCCTGCCGGGCAAGAACCACCAAAGCATGTGGGCACCGATGTGAATGCCTGACTGCTGCTGCTGTTGAGGGTGGCGGACGAGGGGCTCACCGAGACCGCGGAAAGTGTATAGGCAGTGCCGATAGTGATGATGACCGCCGGGCTTTGCTTCGTGACTCCGTTCAGGGTGGCATTCACGAAAAGAGCGAACATGCCTGCAACTGACCCGGCCGTGAAGGTGATTGAAGAGCCGTTGGAGGAACTCAGCGTGCCCAGAGAACGGGTAAGGGTCCAGGCGTAGAGGGTCCCAGACGGGCAGGCCCCTCCAGTGCACCCAGGTGTAGCAACGAAGTTCTGGGTCGCACCAGTATTGAGGTTGGCGGAGATAGGGATGACCGAAACCGACGAGAGCACTATTGCGGGGGTGCCGATAGTAATAGGTACCGGCGAGCTCATCCGGGTCGTGCCGTTCAAGGATGCATTGACGAAGAGGTTCACCGTGCCGGCAGCGACTCCTGCAGTGAATGTTACCGAGGCCCCAGTTCTTGAACTGAGGTTGCCCAGGGAATTGGTGAGGGTCCAAGAAAACGTGGTTCCGCTCGGGCAGGTCCCGCCGGAGCATACGACGGTTGCAACGAAAGCGGTGCTGCCTCCAGTGACCACATTGCCTGACGATGGGGTTATCGATACGGCTACCAACTGAACACTGTTTGGAGCTATGAAAATATAGGCCGGAGTGCTTTGTTGCCTGATACCATTGAGAGTGCCGTTGACAAAGAGAATGTCAGTGCCATTCGTTGGACCGGCAGTGAAGGTGACCATGGGTCCGGATGATGAGCTGAGAGATCCCAAACCGTTGGTAAGGGTCCAGGAATAGGTCGTTCCAAGAGGGCACGGGCCAGCCGCGCAAAAGGAATAAGCTGTGAAGGGCGCAGACGCACCAGTCGCGATATTGACACTAGCAGGGCTCACGGATACCGAGGTCAGGATGATGAGGGCGATGGAGATTGGCACGGCAGAGCTTTGCCTTGTAACGCTGAGTAACGTGGCGTTCACGAACAGGCTCACGTTCCCGCCACTGCTTCCTGCCGTGAACGTCACCGTAGCTCCCGTCGAACTGTTGAGGCTCCCCAAACCGTTGGTGAGGGTCCAGGAGAAGGTCACCCCAGCCGGACACGCTATCGTGCAGGTAGGTGTCGCCGTGAATGCCTGCTGGCCTCCACTTGTTAGGGCCGCCGACACAGGATTCACCGACACCGAGGCGAGAGTGAACACTGTGATGATATCTGGCGAACTTTGGATGGTTAGAGAGTTCAAGGTGCCGTTTACGAATATCCCCAGTGACCCTGAAGTGCTAGCCGCGGTGAAAGTCACAGAGGATCCAGTGTAGGAACTGAGAGTACCAAGGTTGTTGGTGAGGACCCAGGAGTAAGTTGTTCCGGCGGGACAAGGACCACCTGTGCAGCTGGGGGTCACGGTGAAAGCCTGTGTGTGGCCCACGAAGACATTGGTTGAGCTCGGACTCAAACTCACTGAGGAAAGTACTGGGACGTTGGGTGATGCCATGACCTTGACATAGGCCGGAGGGAAGGGCTGTGTGTAGTTATACGATGTGTAGTTCATGTAGAAGACCTGGGTGTACGGAATACCTCCCGCACCCGGGCATCCCGTCCAATTGGCGGTGAGACAGTTGTCCACGGGAACCGAATTGTTCTGTTGATTGGAGGGATAGTTGGAATTGACAGTGACGTTGAATGACACACTCCAGACGTCATCCGGGTTCATAGTGCCATAGGGCCAATCCCATGCGTAACCCGCGCCTAACGGATGGCTGATTGCAGACTTGCATTGTGACGAGACGTCAACGCCGTTGTGGAGACAGTAGTAGGTCATCCAAGTCGTATCCATGGTGAATCCCGTGTAGGGACTGAATGTAAAGGAACCCTCCTTCATCCAGCCCGTGACGTTGAACAAAATCTTGGTGGGCGGGAAATTGATGTTCGTCAAGGCCCAGCCCAATGACGTGTCTTTGTTCCAACCTGGCCAGCACCCGGCGGTAGAGGAGTAGGCGCACCAGGTATCGGTCAGATTGCCGTCGTTGTTCCCGGTAGCTGCCGCGGAGCAGGTGAAGCCCACCCCAGTGCTCGTAGGTGAGGGCCCTTCCCAGTTTCCTCCGGTGGCGGTTGCCAAGTAGCATCCTGCGCTCAGCATGTTAGTAATGTCCTGTTTGGCATCGGTGATTTCGGCCGAGGTGGATTCGATGTAGTCTGTATCGCCTGCCACCACCGGGTTAGGCGGAGTAAGTTCCGTTAGACCGTCGGGGAGATCTATGGAATCGATGATAACATGTTCCTGCTTGGCAATTTTGGCGATGCTGGCCAGCGTCTCGCCAGCCGGTTCGACAATCCCACTGCCGTAAGTGTACGCTGGCTCGGAGGTCGAAGTTGCGTCCGGGCAGGTCTTTGACGCATAGTCGTTGTATGTGACGCACCAATCGCCAGAGTGGGAAGGGTCCCGTGGAAGGGACGATCCCATCCATACAACCACGTGGTAGGTGGTCGAGTTATTGATCCATCCTAGACCCGAACCGTGAAGCCCTCCATATATGGCCGTTATCATGGAGGTCTGAAGGAAGTTGTCCGAGAAGTCAGAGTCGCAGTAGACGTGGGTGCTGTAGTTCCACCCATTGTTCGGGCACCCGCCTCCGAAAAGCGTGGATGGGTTCGAGGTCGCCATAGCCGTCACTGTCGTGGCAAATGTAGTAGCTTGCTCGAACGTGGACACATCCACGTTGTACTCCGAGCCATCCCCATCATCGTGGCTATCGGTGGAAGTGGATGTCGGATCGTAATTGGAGAAATAGTCTACCAGGGAGAAGGTCACATGTGGAGAATTGGCGACTCCAATGTTCTTCATGGTGATCCCGTGAGAGATCTTGGCAACATTGTTCACAAAATAGGGGACACCAAGTGATTCCGCGCAGGGGCCAGCGCAGGGATCTGCAGGGTTATTGCCCGGGCCATTCCCTCCAGTGTCTCCCACGGATGGGTCGTAGACTCCGTCGTAGGGGGTGGTTTCCAGCACGAATACTACTTGGACCCACGGTGTGATGGTGGTATTGCCGGTGGAATTTACCCAGAGATGTGCCCTGGTTGTAGAAGGGTATGACCCGCATGTGGTGGAGCCAGGTTGGCAGAGAACCTGCGGACCCACACAGATGGCCGGAAGCAACTGCGGGGAGAGCCCAACCGGCTGAACGGAATTGCATGAGGCATTTGCAGTGACGCTGGGTGTCTCCCTTGCCACATGATGCGCAAGCGAGCCGCCAACTGCAGGTGATTGGTCGTGGGCAGTCACGATCTGAATGGGACTGCTCGCAAGGAACATGACTGCTACGCCTACGACAGCGAGGAGAATACGCAAGTTCGCGCGGTGATAGCGGCATGAACGTGCTCTGTAGCTGTTTGGATATGCCTTGCATACGTTCGAGAATATTGGCGTGGGCAGTTTCTGAGCCTTTACGGAGGGCGCTACACCCGCCATCACCCTACTGAATGCAGGGTCCCTACATTAACCTCTCGCTTGGCCCCTGCCAAGGTGTGACGCGACCGTTTTTTCTCATGTCAGGTTGGAGTCATTCTTCCCGTCCGGGTCGACCTTCTTGAAATACGGAGCGGCGTGCCTCGGTTGTTCTCCGGTCATCATGTAGACCACGCGATCTCCTACGTTCACAGCGTGGTCAGCGATGCGTTCCAGGTAACGGTTGACAAGGATGTACTCCGCCCCCTGGGAAACCCTGAGGACATGGTTCTCCATGAGCTTCACCAGCTCTTCGAACAGCTCGTCGTGCAAATCGTCGACCGCATCGTCAAACTTGCCCATATCCCGCACCGAATCAGCATCCCGGTTCACAAATGCCCTTATGGATGTGTCCACCATGTGGATGGTCAGGTCGGCCATCCTGGTCAGGTTCCCAAGTTTCTCCGGAAGGGTCGGGCTCTCGGTCCCCACCTTCAGCGATATCTCCGCAATGTCCTTCGAATACCTGCCGATCCTATCGAAATCCGTGGATATCTTGAGCGATGTCGTGATGGTCCTGAGGTCGCGCGCCACAGGAGCGTGAAGGGCGATCAGGTCCACGCAGTTCCGCTCGATCACAAGCTGGAGCGAGTACATCGCATTGTCAACCTCAAAGACCTCCTTTGCCTCCGCCTCGGATACGTGTTGAAGACTATCCACGGCCTTGCGTATCGCGAGCTCGCTGAGCTCAGCTAGGTTCCGCATGTTCTCGTTAAGTCTATCGAGCCCCAAGGCCAGCGCTTTCCGTTGTGCTACTTCGGTCATCAACCAAACCTCCCGGTTATGTAATTCTCGGTAAGCTTCTCTGCTGGATTTTCGAAGATCTTCTGTGTACGGTCGTACTCCACGAGCTTTCCCAGATACATGAACGCGGTGAACTCCGCCACGCGTGCCGCCTGCTGCATGTTGTGCGTGACGACGACCAGTGTGTAGCTCTTCTTGAGGTCATAGATGAGGTCCTCGATCTTGGCGGTGGCAATCGGGTCCAGGGCGGAACAGGGCTCATCCATCAGGAGAACCTCTGGCTCCACTGCGAGGGCCCGAGCGATACAGAGACGCTGTTGCTGCCCACCTGAAAGTCGCATTCCAGGGGAGTTGAGCTCATCCTTCACTTCGTCCCAGAGTGCTGCTTGTTTCAAGCTTCTCAGAACCCGCTCGTCGAGTATCTTCTGGTCTCTGACACCGTTCAACCGCAATCCCGCGGCGACATTGTCATAGATCGACATTGTTGGGAAGGGGTTTGCCCGTTGGAAGACCATTCCGACCCTGCGGCGGATCTGGACCGGGTCCTGGACGAGTATGTCTTCTCCATCGAGCAGAATCTTCCCACTGACCCTAGCCCGGGGTACGACCTCATGCATCCGGTTGAGGCAGCGGATGAAAGTCGACTTGCCGCATCCGGAGGGGCCAATTATGGCGGTGACCGTCTTCTCCGGAATGTCCAGGGTGACGGAATCGATAGCTATCTTCGACCCGTAGAACGCGCTGACATCAATGGCCCGCATTTTGGTCGGGTGGAGGCCAAAAAGCTGTTGATAGTCCATTTTTCACCCTCCCACCCGCTGGTTACGTCTGTACAGGATGATGCGGGCAGTCACGCTGATAGCCAGCATGATGAGTACAAAAAACAATGCTGCCCCCCATGCCCCCGATATCTCATTCGAATACGGGCTGGTTCCCCATATCCAGATCAAGGGGCCCAACGCACCAACGGGATTATCTAGGCAGGAAAGGGCACTCTGCCCAGGCGGACAATTGATGAAGAACGGGCTCCAGGCTGCAGTAAAGAGCAGCGGGGCAGTCTCGCCTCCCGCTCGGGCCACCGCAAGCAACGCACCGGTAATGAGCGAACCTCCGGCAGACCGAAGGACGATCTTCCTTACGGCTCGATGGTGGGGGATTCCCAGCGCCCAGGCGGCCTCTCGAATCCCGTTAGGAACGGTGCGCAAGGCCTCCTCCGCCGTCCGAGTGACGATGGGTAACATGATCACTGCAAGGGCCAGCGCCCCGGCGTAGGCATTGTAGATGTGCAACCTATTGGGGATGTCGTAGTAGAAGAGGGCTGTAAAGACGAAAAGCCCGACCACAATTGACGGGACTCCGCTCATAACATCCATAAGAAAACTAATGGTCCGACTTACACGGCCGCGACCGTATTCTGCGAGGAATATTCCCGCCCCTATCCCCACTGGTATCGCGATCAGGCTCGCCAACCCGAGCATGACGAAAGTCCCCTCCACGGCAGGCCCTATGCCCCCTATTTGGCAATTCAGTTGGGAGTTGGCGTTACAGGGCGCTACTTCCGCACCGGTGATGAAACCGTAATTGAGTATGGGCCCACCCTTCTGGATCACTGTCCACAAAATGCTTCCAAGGGGAATCAGGGCGATGATGACACAGGCTAGTGCAGCGCCGCTCATGGCGTAGTTGATGAGATGACGCCGCCCATCGCGGTTCCAATGGATCTTCATGCGGTCACCTCCCCCGTCTTTCGTACGAGCCTCCAGATCAGGACCCGTGCAACTACGTTGATGAGCACGGTTATCGCGAGGAGAATCAGCGCAATCTCCAAGACCGCAGCGCGGTACTCGGCATAGTCCGCCCCACCAAACTCATTGGCGATCAGGCTCGCCATGGATTGACCTTGCGCTATCAAGGAAGTGAATGATTTGTCCGCATTCCCGATGGTCATGGTTACGGCCATCGTCTCCCCAACCGCACGACCTAGCCCCAGGATTATTGCCCCGACAACCCCGGATCGCGCATACTTCAAGACGGCCATCCTCGTAGTCTCCCATCGGGTCGCACCGAGACTGAGGGCAGCTTCTCTCTGACTTTGGGGAACTGCCGCAAGCGCATCGCGGGAAAGGGCGGAGATGGTAGGAATTACCATGATCGCAAGGACGACGCTCGCCGTCAGGACATCACTGCCGGAAGCAGGTCCTGCGAAGAGAGGATTTCCGGGGAACCAGGCCTTTAGGGTCGGCTCCACCGAGTACCGCATTATGGGGACCAGGACGAAAATCCCCCAAAATCCGTAGACCACAGAGGGGATCGCGGCCAACAGTTCCACCAGGGTGCCTAGCGGCGTTCGCAGCCAACTGGGAGATTGCTCCGAAAGGTAGATCGCGATCCCCAAGCTCACAGGAATCGCTAGGAGCATTGCGATTGCACTGGTGACGAGGGTTCCCTCAATGAAGGGGACTGCACCAAATGTGGGATTTTGGCCGGGGGCCCATCGATTCGAGAACAGGAATCCAATTCCGAACTGTTCAATGGTTATCCACGATCCTTGGACAAGGATGAGGACAAGCAGGAGGAAGAGGCCGAGCAGGACAAACGCGACACTGGCCACCAGAGCGAAGAACAGGCCGTCGCCCCAGTTCCTGAAGGGAAAGAGTTTTGGGCTCCGCTCTGAGGAGGGGGCGTCTCCACCGGGCGTCATGGCCTTACCGATAGTTGTGGATCCTCTCAGCGATGGTCTATATGCACGCTGGGATGGCCGTGCCTCCCCAGGTCATGCTTGCCAGGGTCGTCTTGTCCAAGGCGATGATCCCTGCCGGCAATGGGACATAGTAGAGCGCTCCTGAGTAGGACTGGCCCCCGGTGGAGCTGATAGTCCAATTCATGAAGTTCCACAGTGCTTCCGCCTGCAACTGAGTCATCGATGATCCATAGGCAACGTCCGGAGCCTGGTAGACGATCATGTACGTGAGGGTAGTGATCGGGTAGTCATAGCTTCCCGGAGAGTTGAGCATCGACACACTGCTCCAGTTCCCGGTTGCGGCGGGGAGCGAGAACCCGGCCTCAGCGGTTACGTTCGTGATCGCCTTTTGGGCCGAGGAAACACTGGGGTTTACGAAGTTCCCTGCAGGGTTCTGGACCTTGGCGAAAGTGATCGAGTTGCTCAGCGCGTAGTTAAGATCGACATAACCGATCGTGTACTGGGTGGTGGAAACGTAGCCCGCTATACCCGAGCTGCCCTTTTCCGCCTGTTCTCCCTGCACTGCAGGCCACGTGACGGTGGTAGCGTAGGAAACCTGGGAAGCCCACTGGGTACTTCCCAGAGACAACCACTGCGTGAAGGCGTAGGTTGTACCGCTTCCATCGGACCGGTGAACCGGTATGATGGTCGCGTTCGGGAGCTTTACACCCGTGTTCAAGGCCTGGATGCTCGTTGCATTCCAGTTCGTGATCGTGCCTAGGAAGATGCCCGAGAGCACAGCGACATTGACCTTCAGCCCAGCAACACCCGGCACGTTGTAGATTATCGCGATGGCACCGGCAGACTCAGGGAACGTGAGCTGCTGGTCTGGCATGGCCTTCGTCTGGGCATAGGTCAACGGTGCATCAGAGGCACCGAAGAATACTGTCTTCCCGGTGATGTCAGTGATTCCTGCTCCGCTGCCCACTGGGTTGTACGTCACTTCATTCGTGCTGTACGCGTTGTAGGACGTGGCCCATTGTGACATCAGTGGGTTGACGAACGTCGAGCCTGCCCCGGTTATCGTCTGTTGGTTAGGTATGTTGCAGGTCTTGGCCGCCGATGCATTACCGCTGGATTTGCTCAGCCAACCTTCCTCGTAGGCCACCCCGACACCAACCACTACGAGGATCAGCACGACCCCCAAGGCGATGATTGCGCCGTGCCCACCGCTCTTCTGGCTACGCATGCGGGCCATATCTTGGTCATTCGTTGTTCCGCTTCCTTGTGCTTCATTTGCGCTCATTCTTCTTTCACCTTCTCTTTCTTCTTACTTTCTCTCTTTGTGGCTTGTGAGATGATCGGCGGGGCTCTCTTCGAATGGTGCCCCCCGGTGATGATGCCGAACGCTTCGCGGTCGATCGCGACCTCAGCGATGTCGGCTACGTACGAGGCGATGCGGTCTATGGAGTCCAGGATCAATGTGGCAGAAACCAGAATGCGCGGCGAGAGGTGCACTCCCTGTTTCGGGACGAAGAAGCGTTCCATCAGAACGGCCTTCCCTGAATGCACGGCATCGGCCGTGTCTATGATCTCGTTGGCCCGGTCAGAATCCGGATTCTCAACGAGGTCCTCAGAGGCCTCGAGCATCCCCAGGACCTGCCTGTGAAGGTCCGATATTGCTTTGAGAACGTTTGCCGGAGGTGCAGCGGTTGCAAGTTGCCCCCCCTCCTCCGCCAGCTTGGCAGCATGATCGGAAATCCGCTCCAGGGAGCGAGCAATCATGAGGAAGAAGACCTCCTCTGCGGCGGACGGTGCCATGGTTGCCTTGGTTGGGTCAAGTAACAGGGTTCGCAGGAGAGTGCGTTGCACGCGCCATGCCACCTTGTCGACCTCATCGTCAACGTATACCAGTGAGCGGGGGGGCGTCCCCTCACGGGGGAACCACGATGCGGCGGCTTCCCGCTGTATGTCCAGCGTCAGCTGGAACATCCTTCGGACAAGCTGAGGGATCCCAAGCTGGTCTCCCCGCTCTATGTCCTGCATTGTCTGTGAGTTTGGTTGCTCCGAGACCACCTCGAGCTTGGAGGTCCGGCGTCGGAACTCTTTGAGGGCATGACGGATATCGGCATCAAATTCCTTCGAAGCGCTCACCTCGACTTTGGTGGCTCCCCCCAGGTAACCTCCTATCAGGCGCCTGAAGGTGTGCTCAGGTGGTGCACCCGGATGGATCATGATGTAGAGGGTAGCAGGAGGAGCGGTGTCTCCCTCTCCTATCATCAGGAGCCCGCCTCCCAGGACGGGGCGTAGGGTTACCTTGTGGCCCGCATCCAGCCCGTGGGCAACGGCCCAAGGTCTGGGGATGGCCACTACTATCTCGCTTCTCCCCCCTCGCCTAAGATTCCGAAGGTGCGATTGACCTTCACCGTGAGCAGGAGCAAGAACCCTGTCCGGCTCCTGTGGTCGCGATGTTTCCTCTGTCGTTCCGTCTTGATTCATTGGTCAGTCTAATGAACCTTCAGTGCAAATATATAGATTCCGTCAATAGACTATATTCTACCATATAGTGACAGGTGTGACACACAATCTCATACCATGGCCATTCCCGGAGGGGGTGGTTCGACCCAAAGTTATATGCCGCAACAACATACGTTTCCCGCCGTGAAAATCGAGCGAGTTGCCACCGGGGATTCCAGATGAAGATCCCGATGGAGACGAAGATGGTCCTGGTTGTCCGAGAGGAGCTGGGACTCTCTCCAGGGAAGGCAGCGGTCCAGGTCGCTCACGCAGCGGTCATGCTCACCCTCGAAGGAAAGGCGAAAGGCGACAAGATGGTCGAGAAATGGCTCGCAGAGGGGCAGAGGAAGGTTGCCCTCAAGGCGTGGAGCCTCGCTGAGATGGAGGAACTGAGGAGGAAGGCCTTGAGTCTGGGGCTTAGAGCCCTCTACGTGGAGGACGCCGGGCTGACAGAGGTCCCTGCCGGAACGAAGACCGTCCTCGGGATCGGCCCCTCCACCTCCAGGGAAGTGGACAAGGTCACAGGAGAGCTCTCTCTCCTCTAGCCAGGTCCGTCAGGCAGGGGCCGGAGTGCCGCAGTTAGGACAGAACTTCACTCCCGCCGGCACGGTCTGGTTGCACTTGGAGCAGGTCTTCGGAGGAGCGGGTGCGGCAGGGGCTGGCATCGGACTTCCGCAGTTGGGGCAGAACTTTACCCCTCCGGTAACCTGAGCGTTGCACTTACTGCAAGCTATCGTGAAGGATCCCGGAGCAGGTCCGGCGCCGGCTGTCTGAGGCGCACCGCAATTCGGACAGAACTGGACACCTGAGGAAACGAGTCCGCCACATTTCGGGCAGGGGTGGCTCGGTCCGCCGGTTCCTCCAGCGGACATTGCTGGGCCCATGGTGCCGACCATTCCGTATCCCATGCCCATTCCTGCACCCAGGCCAACCCCGGCGCCGGCCAAGCTGCCAGCACCGCCAGGATTCGCCGCTGCAGTGGTCAACGCCTGACCGGCCTGGTACTGCATGTAGTTCACGCCCAGGACGCCCATGGCCGAGCGGGTCTCTACCGCCTTCTGGACATCATCCGGCAGGTTGATGGACAGCCCTTGGACCCTGTTGATCTCAATCCCGTATGCGTCGAAGAAGTCTGGGGCCTTTCCCAGCACCATCTGCTCGATTGTCGTCAGTTGGGCAGCGAGGTCGGTGACGTGCATTCCCTGTTCCTTCATCTGTCCTAGAGTGTTATAGAGAAGAACTACCATCTGGTCGCGCAGCCTGTCCTCCACCTCTGCCGAGCTCTGGGCACCGAAAGAACCCACGAACTGCGTGAGGAAATTGTCCGGATGGTTCACTCGCCACCTGAAGTCACCGAATGTTCTCAAGCTCACGAGGCCGAAATCCGGGTCCTTGAAGAGGTACGGTTCCTTTGATCCGAACTTCCCATCGAAGAAGCGGCGCTGCAGGTAGTATACCTCTGCCTGTTGCTGCACTCCGCTAAGGGCCTGTACCAGCTTGCCTACTATAGGCGCGTTGAGGGAGGTAAGAGCGTAACGATCGGGCCTGTCGATGTACATGAGTACCTTTCCGTCTCGCATGAAGACCGCGTACTCATCCTCACGAACGACCACGTTATCGTTCAGGCGAATGTTGCGTGGCACGCGCCACATCACGTTGGGCCCTTTGTACGCATCCTCCCAGATGATCGTGGCTGCACCTATGAGAGAACCGCCGGTCACAACTCCTGGTGTCGATTGTTTCCTAGACATTTCCTTTTACCTCACTGAAGAATCTTCTCCACATCCATTACGCGATTTGCAAAAGTGTTCTCCAAGTTCTTTATGTTGTCTCGGAGTTGATTGACGAGGGTTCCAACTTGAGGTATGTTCTTTGCTGAGACTGCGTCCTCTATCGGTTTCGTGGAGTTGACCACTGATTCCGCGCCGGCGACGAAAGTCCAATCCCTCTCATAGAGTCTATCCAGCTTTTCTGGAGTGATGCGGATTGCAGGTGAAATGCCGGTGTATCCCTGCTCGGCGTGGCGGATCTGTCCCTCAAGCCTTTGGATCTCAACCCTGAGCCCTCCTATGTCTGTAAGGCCGGCGGTCACACCGTTGCGGGCCATCTGTGAGCGCAGAGAGTCTACCTTTTGCATCGCGATTACGAGTCGGTCGGCCACCTGAATTCGGAGCATCGCATCGGCTGTCCTGACATCCTCGCCCAACCTGTAGGCTCTGTAACCTGGTATGAGCAGTTGGAGTCGCTTCAACGCGCCGCGGTCCTGGTCCACCCTCTCACGGATATCCATTGGTGGAGAGCTGGGTGCGGGTGCGTTGGTCGTTGAAGGAGTAGTTGCCCCCTGTATCTTGGCCCCGCACTGAGGACAGAAGCGATCTGTGGAAGAGATGCTCTGACCGCAGGCCGGACAAGTGCCGCCCCCCGATGGCTGTGCTGGCGGATCGTTGTTCCCCGAAGGCGATGGTGACGGATTTGGTTGTGTCTGCATTTTTACCTCTGAGTGTTAGGATCAGTCTTGGGAGGTTGCTGTTCTTGGCCGGGAGCCACAACACCTGTGGAACGGCGCCACGCCTCTCTCTTATCCTCACGGATATCCACAACTTTCTTGGAGGAGGTAGTCCAAACGGTGATGCCGAGCCCGATGCCGATGACGATCAGGATGATGATGAGGAACGGGATCCTGGAAAGACCCGGTCCCAGGTTGTCATTGCCGGAGGTGCCCCCGAAGGCAGTGTCTGGAGTTGCAAGGTCTGCCCCCAGAAGCAGGACCACTCCGAACCAGTAAGCCCCAGTCGAGGCGAGGCGCAGAAAAGTGCCCCTCAGGAGGGCGCTCGAGAGGTAGAGTGCAACACCGAAAACAAGTGCTAGAATGCCCGTGAACAGCATTCCGTAGAAGTAGCCGTTGGAAGGGAATGAGAAGAACAAGACCACTCCGATGAGTACGAGTATGAGCAGGAAGACGATGCCAAGTATCACTGCCGTCATGCTCATTTTTGGTGGTTCGACTGTCTCTGGCATATGCTATCAAAGGAACGTGTGACTGAATATAAACCCCACTGGTTCGAGGTGGAGGTGGTCGAAATGCAACATTGGCACCATGTACTGAGCCAACTTGGGGTGGCACGGAAGCCCTAAATATCGCCCTTGATGTAAGACGAGACAGCCATGTTCTGCAACGCTTGCGGCGCCCCCAATCCAGACGGTGCGACTTTTTGCAGTCGTTGCGGTCGACCGGTTTCAGGAGGGGCAGGTGGTGCCCCTCCTGGCGGAGCGCCACCCCCGCCGCCTCCGCCGCCCGCAACAATGGACATAAAGGACCTGAAATGCAAATCGTGCGGGGCCCCCCTGCAGCCGATGGGGGGAGTGCAGGTCATTACCTGTGACTATTGCGGAAGCACGGTGGCGCTCTCGGGCGCCGGATGGAAGGCAGTTCAGACGCATTCCATGCTCGTTCCCCAGGTCATCGACCAGAACCAGGCGATTGCCGTCTGCCAGCATTCGATCGACCATGGCTTGTTCCATCGCAGTGATTTTGAGAAAGCCACGATCATCGAAGTAAAATGTTCAGTCGTGCCCTACTGGATAGTTCCTGCATCCGCAGTGACACACTATGTCTACCAGGATGCAGCGGTTCAGGCGGCGCAGATCGGGGGTTCCGTCGCGGCGGGCGCTCTCTTGGGGGCAGCCCTGAGCGGAGGTGGACGCCGAGGGTTTGCGGTGGTCCCGGTGATGGGCGCAGGTGGCGGCGGGGCCAAGCGAGCGGCCGAGCTAGCAGGTCAGTACCAGTTCCCAGTTATCGCCGTGAAGGGCTTGGAGACCTACCAGCCCAGGGACTATCAGTTCGACCTGACTGCGCGACTCCCATTCGACAAGCGCAAGTTGCCTCCAGGTCTCACTATCCTGAATGGAGATGTTAGCGAGGACGATGCAAAGTTCGTGGCAAAGAACATGGTTGTCCAGCTGCAAGCGACCAGAGCGCATGCGCAGCACCGCATGGTCGAGAGCATAAACACCGAGGTCAACGTGTCCGACGGCGAGCTGCTCCATGCACCCGTATGGTATCTCAACTTCAAGCTCAAGAACGGAAAGAACGAGATGTTGACGGTAGACGCCCACAGGAACGCCGTCATGAACTTGAACCTGCAGAAGCCGGCTAAGTGACATCCCAAGTCCGGTTCCTCAGCGTATTGTCGCAATGACTGGGGCATTGAGAACAGGCTCGCACTGTACACTTAGTGTATCTGGTTTGCCTTACCCAATGAGCGCACACAATCAGGGAAATGCCGATAGGGAGGGGAGCTTTAATTACGCCACGGTGTTGCCATCCGTCACCAGAAGGTGCTCATGATGCAACCAGGATATGGCCAACCCCAGATGCCCTATCAGCAGCCACCTGCCGAACTAGAATCCCTGAAATCGATGCTCCACGTTGGTGGAATCATCGCGTTGATCATCGGAATACTAGCTCTTATCGGCGGAATTGCCGCACTGGCGTTGGTCCTTCTTCTGACCGCAGCAACAGCTGGCTACGCCGCCTTTCTCTTGTTCTGGCCTGTATGGATATTCATCGGCGCAGTTATCGATTTGCTCATCTACTTCAATATGAAGGAGATAATGCTCATGGCGGACCGTGGCGAGTACGAGGCCGGCAAGAGCAAGTGTGTTGTTTGGATGATACTCGGATTCATCTTTGGCTGGATCATAGTGGGTATCTTTGTATTGCTCGGTTACCTCAAGTTCGATCCAGTGATCAACTGGCAGCGGAACCGTGGGCAGATGCCGATGGGTTATCCACAAGCTGGAGCGTACGGGTACGGGCAACCTCCCGCACCTCAGTATGCACCTCAACCGGCATACCCGCCACAGCAGCCAGTTCCCCAGGCAGCTCCTCCCGCCTACGCCCCACCACCCGCCTACCAGCCTCAGCCCGCGCCAGCAGCCCCCCCAGCCCAGGCCCCAGCCCCCGCCCCGGCTGCTCCAGCATACACGCCTCCCCCAGCCGCTCCCGCGCCGCAACCGGCGGGACCCGCGTGTCCAACCTGCCAGAAGCCAGCCACATTCATCGCTCAGTACAACCGTTACTACTGCTTCCCCTGCTCTAAGTACGTATGAGATAGAGGGCCCGACGGCTTCCGCGAGCACCTCTCGCGCCCCCTGCGCGAGTCACGTCTAGGTCCAACTGGAGAACTTCAAGGCGGTCAGGGATCCCCTATACCGGGATGACGTTGATCGATTCCCCGCCGTGGCGGGTGGCGCGGGGGCGCACCTCGCAGAAGAGGGGCGTATGGAATCCACCACCGCTCACGAGGCACGTGCCTACGGTCAGCGTCTGTATCATCTCGTTCATGCCTTCCGTCAGGCCCTCAATCGATTGAGTGATGGCCTTGAGGTCGAGCGGGTTCGTCACCTGAAGGATCAGCTGGGTCGCGCACTGGGAGATGGTGTTCTTGTCCACCCTCGCGGGACGCTGGCTCACCACGCACATCCCCATGCCGAACTTTCGTCCCTCGCTAGCAATGGTCTTCAGTATCCGGGACGACATGGCTTGCCCCTGTTGAGGGCAGAAGTTGTGCGCCTCCTCGATAACGAGGAAGAGGGGAGGGATCTTGTCCCTCTTGCGCTGCTCGAAGAAGGTCCCCAGGACGCGAGTCACCACCAGTTCCTGGATATCGGGCGCCACGCCCCGGAAATTGAGAATCGTCATCTTTCCCTCCACCACCAGATCATGGAGGGACGTTCCCACGGGGGCAAGCAGTTTCGTTTCCTCCAGATATTCGAGCCGTTCGGCCAAGGCTGCGAACGCGATGCTAGCCTCCTCCATCGCCCTGGCATGGGCGGCCTTGATCAGATCCTTGAGGGTGTAGTCAGGGTTTGCGACCGCGACAGACTCGATTAGACTCTTGACCGGTGCGACGTAGCTCCTTATGTTGGTGAAACCCATGAAGGTCAACAATTCCCTCGCGTCCAGGTTCCTTAGCGAGAACGTTAGCGGCTTTGCCTCTCTGTTCAGCTGTGTCTCCGGAGAGAATTCCAGGATCTTCTCGCGGAACCCGCGAGCCTCAACGCCGAAGCGCTCCGGGTCCCTTGGAACCCTGTCGGACTTGTAACGGAGTGAAGCGTACTCTCCATGTGGGTCAACGACAACGCAGGTGACGTTGTGCTTCAGGAACTCCTCCAGCAGCACGCCTACGAGGTAGCTCTTACCAGCCCCGGTCTTTGCTAGGACGGACACGTGTCGCTGCACAAGGGTGTTTATGTCGAGCTCGATCGGGATGGAATGCCCTTTGAGAAGTCCGATGTAGGCCCCAGTCTTCTCCCTCTTACGAAGGCCCATGACATCAGCGATGAGTGATTCATCCGCCCTGAATACAGAGGACGCCGGGCGGAATGGGACCTGAGGAACGGCGACTATCCCGTTCTCTCTGAACCCTATCACCTTAGCCCTTCCGAATAGCATGTCCGGGAGCTGGGAGGTGTCACCGTTCGATATGGCCGCAAGGGCCTTGTCCGCGCCGAAATCGCTCTTCCTCTCAAGCTGGGAAAGCTGGCATAGCACGCGGCGATGGTTATCGTCCTCAACGGCGAGATACTCCCCCCTTTCCATCGGGTGGGCAAGGGCGAGCTTGAACTCGCCGACACCGACATCGCCGTATATGCGACCTACCTCGTCAGTCCCCATTTCCCTGCCTGACAAGGGAACGTCGTTGAAATAATAAGAAGGATGTCATTGCGCTGAGGTTATAACCGGTTGAAGTTATAAACAACCACTGGTCTTCCACGAGAGTTTTCGGGATGGCGATCGGCATAGAAGAATTGGAAAAGAAGAGGCTGGAAGCGAATGCCCGTGCAGATGGGCACCGCGCCAAGCGCGACGACCTCAACGCCGAGGTACGCCAGTTGATGGACAAGAGGGCGAACCTTTTCTCAGAGCTCAGGGCCAAGAGCGACGAAGCACGCGGGAGGCGCGAGGAAAGGGATCGGCTCAACGAGGCAGTGAGAGAGGCCAAGCGTGCGAGGGAGGAATGGAACGGCAAGGCAAGTGCCCTCTCTGACAAGCTGCGAGAGCTGAGGATGGTTCACGACGGGCGACGCGGCAGCGTCTCCCTGTGGCGTCTGCTGAAAGACCTCGAATTCAAGCATATGACAAGCTCTCTCTCCAGGGAGGCGGAGGAGCGTCTGATCTCCGAGATGCAACGCATCCAGAGGGAGATCAAGGCCCAGGAGGACAGCTTCAAGAAGAACCCCGAGGTCGCAAAGGCAACCAAGGATCTCGAGGAGGCTCACGAACGGGCTGAGAGACACCACAAGGAAGTGGAGGAGTTCGCCATCGCCGCACAGAAGAACCACGAGGAGATGGCCAAGCTCTACGAGGAGGTCGACAAGCTTCGCAGCGAGATGGACGAGGTCCAGGCAAAGATCCTCGAGATCAAGGCCGCCAGCGACGAGGCGCATCACGCTCACATAACGGCAATCGAGGAGGTTCGCGACCTAGAGAAGATGCTATTTGCGGCCAAGAGGAGGGTGCCGGGCGAAGAAACCGTCGAGCAGGGAGCGAACATGGAGGAAGGGCTGTTCCTCCGTTTCAAGAAGGGTGGGAAGATTTCTACGGACGACCTAATGGCTCTTCAGAAAGGCGGCAAGGATTAACCGGAAGCTTTTAAACCAAGAAGCATTCCGCTACTATAGATGCGGTCGGTGAAAATAAACCAAGATGACCTTGGTAAGATACGCGACCTCTACGAGAGCGTCATGGCGCACGCGTGCCATGGTCTCTTCTTCAAGGAGGGCGGCATACTTGGAAAAGAGATCGCAACAGCGGCTCTTCAAGACAAGGACAGGTACTTCGAGAAGGCTGCAGAGCTGCTCAAGGATAGGGGTTGGATTGAGAGCGTTGAATTCAGTGAGGGCGAAGTGAAGGTAAAGGGGAGTTTTGAGGCCACCGGACGTGATGGTCCCACCTGCCACAGACTCAGGGGCATCATCCGTGAGCTTTATGAGCGCAAGAGTTCTACCCGAGTTAACTGTCAGGAGGAGGAATGCGCCAGCACAGGAAAGGAATACTGTCGATTTCTCATCAAGGCAGCGTGAAGAAGGAGTGGAGAGGGTTTGCCAGCTGAAGATGTGAATGAGGTTGTCAAGGACCTGAAGAACCGCATTGGCGCAGTGGCGAGTGCTCTCGTATCTCGGGATGGGCTTGTACTCTCTGCTGACGTCCCAGATGGAGTGTACACGGAGACCTTTGCGATAATGTGTGCGACTATCCTCGGCGCTGCAGCTACGGCCAATACCGAGCTGAGCAGGGCGCCACCGGCGCATATTGTGGTCGAGGGCCCGGACTCCAAGACACTCATCGTGGGAAGCGGGAAGAAAGCCCTACTTGTCGCCGTAGTGGACCACGACACGGACACCCAAGCGACCCTAAAAGAGCTAGAAAAGGTCGCCGAGCTCGTTAAGACGGGCTAACGGTGAATTGAAATACTCCTACGGTAATCCCTTCACCGGTGGTTCCAGATGGGACAACGGATTGGAAAGGAGCAGATCAAGAGAGAGAGCGGCTATCTATACTACTTGGGGAAGGACGGCTTTATGTGGAAATCCCCGATGAAGATGAACAAGCGCGGAAAGAAGGGAAAGGTGGGAACTGAGAAGTTCACACGCGAGCCCGGCTACATGTACTACCTCGACAAGGCGGGATACGTGGCCAAGGCCAAGATGAAGAACGTCTGAATAGTTCTTCTATCAAGACCTCAATAGCTGCGATCGCCCCTCCCCTCGTAACGAGGAGAGGGGCCAACTTTTTTTCGGGAGCACGATGGTGCTCCCGGTCCGTCTAAGTTTTTTCTCCGGTGCGGTATCTCACTGTGGAGGCTGGCCAGGAGGAGAGGACCAGCCGGCATCAGGCTGCACGTATCCTCCCTGATCATACCCTCCCTGAGGGGCAGCCTCGGGCTGCGCAACGGCGGGGGCTGGCTTGCGTTTCTTCATCAGGAACAGAACTGCAACGACTACCACGACCGCAGCGACTACGCCTATTATGACGTAGAGATAGATGCCTAGGCCTCCACTCGATGTAGTGGTCGAGGTTGGTACCAGCACCGTCACGTTCGTTTGCGCGGAGCCATAGCGATATCCCGTGAGAGATGCCAGGGCTGACACCTTGATCAACGTGGTGGCCGTCTCGTTAGGTGCCCTCACCATCACTCCGTACACTCCGGCCGAATTGGTGGGCCCGCTGGCGAGGCCTGCCCACGTGACGTTGCTCGCCAGTACCACTTGCACTCCGCTCACCGGCTGAATACCAGAGGTCACCGTCACCACGATATTGATCAGCTGGCCTCCGGTCAACGCCGCAGATCCAGTTGAGAGTTGAATGCTCACAGATAGCAACGGTAGTGGGGTCACAGAGATGACCACCTGGCTATCCCCGGTGAGTGCTCCGGTCGAGTTCGCGTAGAATACTATGGTGTAGCTCTCACTCGAGGTCATCGTTGCCGGCGGAGAAAAGGTCGCAGTGTAAAGGCCTATAGTGCTTGACGCCGAGATAGTCCCCAGGTACCCCTGGCCTCCACCAGGAGTCACAACTGCATTGATGATCGCCCCAGCTACCGGTCCAAGTGTGTCGTTGACCCAGATCGAGAACATAGCGGATTTCCCGGCGATGATAGAGTACGGGGAAGTCGTCACCTTGACCACGAGCTGTGCCGGGGTCACTGTAAGCGTGGCTGTGCCGATGGATGCACCGAAGTCAGGTGAGTCAGATGCCTGGACGGTGACGTTCACCTGCATCGACGAGGAACTAGTGAGGCCGGGCGCGGTGTAAGTCGCAACGTAGAGCGCCCAGTACGCTCCGGAGGTGGAGATCTTGAACGTCAGATTGCATGTGCCCAGCGCACTACCGCAGATCGTGATGGACGAGGGGATGGCCAGTTGAGCGGTCACATTTGCCGTCAGGTTCGTGACCTGTCCGGGTACCAGGGTGTACTTTGAAGCGGTGACACTTACGCTCAGAACTCCCGCCCATAGCACCGAAGCCGGTGTGGTCATCTTGTATTGAACACCTGTCCCAAGAAGCACTTCCCCCCGAGGGATCTTGGCGGCATCCTGTAGATTCCCCTCGATTCCGATGGAAGAGGAGGCACTGCTGCAGACCTCTCCTGAGGTCTGTTGAGTCATGTTCCAGCACCAGCCGTCAGCGTAATCTGCGAGGACCCACCCTCGGCCTGGTTCCGAGAATTGCAACGCGCTGCTGGCGTTAAGAACGCTCATAGTGCCGTTTCCGTAGAGGCCAAACATCGGGAAGGCAGATATGCCAAAAGTGGTGGAAGAGGGCACAAACGAGGTCCCTATGAATGCCTGCGCGGTTGCGAGATTCAGGCTCAGGGTGCCGGTGGCACCAGTCCCAGAATTCGTTATGAGAGCCCCGTTCTCAGTGAAGCTCCATGTGCCGCCCGCACTGCCTTGGGCCTCGAGCGTCACGATGGTACCTGCAGTGAGCGTCTGTGAAGCCGAGACGTAGAGGGTCTCGCTTTCCATATAGGCCGAGCTGACGAAGTAGTATGGCAAGGCGCCCGTAACACTGAACATGACTCCAACACCGATCTCCGTGGTAGAGTTGAGTGGCATTTGCACACCGGCATATTCCCGCTGCCCGCCTGTCAGGGTGAAACCGCTGGGCACTGTGAGAGTGATCCCTATTCCCCCGTTCCCGGCTGCCCCCGTCTCCGTGGTGTAAGCTGCCGCCTGCGGTGTGAATTCACCTAGCGGGGTCGCGTATCCCCACAGGGGTGCCGCAACGCCAGGGAATGCCAGGTTGCCCGCTTCCTGTATCGAGTCGATGGGCAGGGAAGGGTTCTGGTCGTGTCCGGCGATACCGACAGGGAAGCTGGTATTCAGGAGCATTGCGTTGCCGGTGGTCGGCTGATAGGAGGTTGCACTCAGACCTGGTCTCTCGATGCCTATAGCCCAAGGTATGCTCATCAGAGGAAGGCTGAAGGAGGAGTTTCCCAACTCTGCCGTGAACTGCATGGGCCCTCCACTGAACGATAGGCCTCCCAACCCGCCCGAGCCGAAACCTGAGGCAATGGTTTGATTGAGGTTGAATGTTCCATTCTCCCACGCGGCACTGCCCTTGATAAGCGCCCCGTTGCACTCGAAGTTCCACCATGTGCCAGAACTGCGGGTGATGGAGAAGTTGTATGGCTGGCCGAGGGATATGGCACTGGAGGTGGAGGTGGGATTGGCCACGGTCGTAGCATTGGGGAGCATTGCAACGGGGAAGGCATATGCACCCCCATTGAGGACCACAATGATCGCCCCCACTGCCGCGGTCGTGGTAGCGTTGATCGATTCCTCCACTCCGAGGAAGGCACACACTTGGATTGTGATGCTGCTCACCGAGTATGATAGGCATCCCTTGGATGGGGCGGAGAAGCTCGACGGCAGCACTATGGTCGAGTTCAAGCCGGTGTTGTTGGCAGCATTACGGTCAGAGGTGAAAGCGCCGACTCCAGCAAAGAAGGATACTGTTGGGAAGGACGCCAGGGGACCTGGCAGCCTGAAGCCACTGTGGAAGGAGACCCTGTCGACAGAATGTCCAGAGGTCAGCCCATTGATCCCTGCTCCCTGAGACGGGATCATGGCCGACGGTGCTGGCAGCACCATCATTAGGACCACCAAGGCCACGGTTGCGATCATTACGGCAGCATGGCGCTCACTTACTGAACCAATTTTCATCATCGTTCTCTCCTAAGCTATTTTCATCGGGACGCGTTCCTCAAGGGGAAGGCGGTGGAGGCGGCGGGGGTGGCAGGGACATGGTTTCGGACGGCGCTTGAGGACTGGAAGGTAACGGTCCTACTGGTGCTGGAGCAGGGGCAGCTGGGAGTTTCTCGACCTGAGCGTCGATGGGCTCAGCAGGCGTGGATGAAGACGTGGTAAGGGTCTCGTCCTCTTTCTTCTCCTTGCGGCGCAGCCTCCACACCAGGAAGTATACCGTGAGTGCCAAAACGATGCCAAGCAGCACTGGTGGCACGACCGTGTAGGCGTTGATGAAGGACGCCCCAGTGGAAGGGGATGGAGACGGAGCAGCGAGCACAAGCGGAGCGAGGGTCACCGCATTGCCTGCGATCGACAGGCCCATACTTGCCGTTCCCTTGAATCCTTGAGCGGTGGCCTCTACAGTGTAGCTGCCGTTCCCCTCTGAGAAGGAGAATCGCCCACCGCTCGTGGTGGTGGTGGTTGCAACCGTGGCGCCAAGCGATGTCATGAGAGTGACAGAGGCTCCTTTGATAGCTGGTCCAAGAGACGAGAGGACGGTTCCGGAGATGGGGTATACGCATTGGGTACCGCAACCGTTGACATCCGACAGTATCAACACACTGGTCGCATAATTGCCCGTCCAACCGGCCGTGAATACTGCAGCCACGAGAACATCAGTGATGTCTATGGAGGACCAAGGTGCGGTGAATGTCACAGAATCCATCCCGGTGGAAGTAGTCAATACGTTGACCATTGAGAAGGATCCTCCCAACGTGTTGGAGAGCGCGAGCCCGATACCCCCCTGGAAAGCACCGGTTGTGGAGTTGTTCGCCCATACGTCAAGAGTTGTGGAACTCATTCCCTTGACCTCTGGAACCCCCTTGCTGTTGCGAGCACCCAGAACGCGAATGCTCACGATCACCTGATTGACAATGGCCTTTGACGGAACCATGTAGATCGTTACAGCGGACGTATCAAGCACCGCTATCGAAGTCGACACAGACGTACTAAGATACCCTGCAGCCACGATGTCAAGGGAGACTGGCCCGGAAGGCATGTGCAGGAAGAACTTTCCCTGAGCATTAGTCGTACCCGCGGTGGAAATGATGCCATATCCGTAGACATCCGCCTTGGAGATAGGTAAGTGAGTGGTCGTAGAGAGAATAAGACCAGTAAGTGAGAAGCGGGAATAGTGCAAGGTTATCACATACCCATATAGCGGGCCGGTCACCGTAAGCGATACTGTCGTTGAGTTCAGCGGCGGGCTGGTCGCGGGGGGCGGTGGCTGGTAAGACCCGGTGATCGAGTATGTTCCACTCAGGAGATAGAGCTGGAAGTCTCCGCCTGAGGTCGTGTAGTAAGAGGAGGACCCTGAGGTTGGGCCTCCGGTAGCAACCACTAGGCCTCCCTCAAGGGCAATGCCAGTTTCGGTGAGCAGAGCCCCGGAAATAGTATTGGCTACCCCGAGACTCAATGAAGAGAGAACGATGTTCTCTCCGCTAAGAGCACTCCCGTTAACTATCAATGCAAGGGTATTGGGGTTGTATCCTGTCGCCGTGGCCGTGAACGTATATGTGCCATTGGTAAGATACAGAGTATACGCACCACCAGCGGTGGTCGTTGTACTAGCCTGACCTACTCCTGCCGACACAGTAGCTCCGACAATCCCCGAACCAGTGGAATAGTCGAGAACATCCCCGGAGATGGCGTAACGAGGCGGCATCGCGTAGATGAGCCCGTTGACAAGCCCAGTGGCGTTTGGTGTTCCCCAACCTGTGCACGGATCCCAACCAACGGCTGCATTATAACCAACCGGGTCAGCATTGTTGCCAAGGGTCACATCATGGAGGCTACTCGCATACTCGGAGGCAGACTTGCCTATCTTGTAAATTGGCACGTTGAGGAAACCTGGGGCTATCGTGTTGTAGTTACGGTTCATTGACTGCAGGACCACTGCCATGGTCGCAGCGAGCATGGGCGAGGCGAGTGAAGTACCACCCGTAGGAATCCATCCAGCAGGGTAGCTTATTGTTGCATCGCCTGGGTAATAGATGTCCACATACGTGGCGGCATCCATGGAAACATCAGGCAGACCTCTAGGGTTGGACGCAGGCCAATACTTGGGAGGAGCCCACCCCGTTCCGCTCATTCCCAACTGGTATGCAGGCTGGCTGAACATCTTGCTCCATCCGCCGCCCGTTCCCCATGAATTGGTACAGTAGCCACTGCCTGAGTATGCAGAGCTGTTCCAAGTGTATTCGTTGACCCAGTTACCAGAATGGTCCGTTTGGACTACCGTTCCTCCGACCGCAACGCCATTTGGATTTGAGGCTGGGTAGCTCACATTGAAACCCGTTGATGGAGCGTTCGACGTGTTATCGACAGCCCCGCAATCCCCAGTCGCGGAGAAGAGAGAGATACCCTGCGATGCGGCCTGGCTCCAAGTGGAATCGAAGGGGAGCGGTTGTCCCTGGACATAGTTCCAGTATCCTTCTGAAAGCCCCCAACTGTTGGAACCTAGGAAGACGCCTGCACTCGCATTGGCCCACGTTGCGTCGCCGCCACCAATATCAGTAAGGCCGGTACCGAAGTATACATGGAGCGTGGCGTTTGGGGCCATTGCATGGGACCAATCCATGTCCAACAATGTTTCAAGCGACCATTCTTCTTCGCCAGAACTCGACGAGCATGTCGTCCCCGGTCCTGAGTAGACAACATTGAGAAGGGGCAGGCCCGAGGCGTTGGCGAATGTATCCACGCTGCTTGTGTATATGCTCGTGCCACCGTTGCCAAAAGACGGGTCGCACAGTTCGTCCAAACCAATATTCATCCCTTGACCAGAATACCCCTGAGATAGCAGAGTCTTCTCACCGTAAGCAGATTCCATCCACTGCGGTGAAAGTGTGGGGTATACCGTGGCGGCAATCTGGCCAGCGTCGCCCTGGGGATCGGTCACATTGACGATCAACTGCATCCCGTTGCTGAACTGGTTTACTGCCTCAAGGTATGTGTGTGACGCACCGTCAGTGGTCGTGGACACATTGTATATCTGCACCGCGGAGCCGTCCCCGAAGTCCCAGGTGAACGTGCAGGGGGTGCAGGTACCGTTGGTAGGGAGCGTGACCGATGCTGTGAAGCTCGCACTCAAGCCCGTCATCGGAGTCATTGTGACCGTGCCGCTCTGGGTTATGCTAAGAGGAGAAGTCACAGACACACCAATAAGCCCGTGCGGGGACATCTCGGAAGGAGTCGCCAGGTTCAGAGGAAAGAGCTGCAAGGGTTCAGCCTTCTCAAAGGTATTGAACCCGAGCACGGAGGCAACCACAGGCGCGAGGGCTGCAGGAATGCGAGGCTCGCTGGATGGCGCCCACGCCGTTCCAGTGCCGTCACGGTATTCCAAAAGGGTGGTCGAGAATGCCTTCTCCACCTCGCCTACCGTTCCGTGGACAAGCATCAGGTCACCGGTCTGAGAAGTAGTGAGCCCATACGAGCCTAGGTACGAGGCCAAAGAGGCGACAAGGGCATAATTCGGTCCGAAATCGCTCTGGTAGGCTGTGGGAGTGAGGAATTGATCGTAGTATGCGGAACCAGGTGTGTTCTGCTCGATTATGAGTTGCTGGAGCTCAGAGGCGTCTCTTCCCTGAAGCGAAAGGGACACTTGGATGGTCTGCGATGGGTCCACGGACCCTAGCGGGTTGCCTGCCGTCGAAGGTGCGGGGGCCACGGGTAGGAGAGTCTGTTGCGCAGGGTTCACGGAAGGAGCGGTCTGAGAAATACCCGCACTGGAGGAGGCCGTACTAACGGAGGAGACGGGGTTAGGGCCCTCGGTCAACGCCGAGTAGGTCACCGGAACCATCATGGCTCCTATAAGTACAATCAAACAGGTCAGCACACCGAAAAGTGGACGGGTACCGTGCATCGTGTCGGCACTACACACCAGCAAAGTATTTTAGCCTGCGCATCCCAAAGGTATTTAAGCATGGTATGCATTGACATAATACGGTAGTACTATGTCCTTACGATATGTGCGGTTTCGCGCGAGTGGGCTTTCTATTTTCTTGATTGCTCTGGGAATAGTGTTCATCTTTGTCGGGAACCTTCCAGTCAAAGCGGTTTCGTCGGCATCGGAGGTCTCACCGGCCCATTCAGCTCTCGCCGATGCTAAGGCAGTGGGAGCTATCACTGACACATCATCCTGTGCTCAGGCCGCACCGACCAGCAAGTTGCCCCAGCTGGTTCCTGCCCTATGCGTTAATCCGAACAAACTCTGCAGATTAGGCGGTTCGTGCGGTACCACGCCCACCTCCGCCAGCGTCAGGCTCTGGGTGAATGCCACCGGGAACAAGGTTGTTACGACTCATCCGCCGTGGGTCCAGGTGGTCTTCGTAGTCGAGACAACGTTGTATGATGGAGTATACGATGCCAGCGCCGGAGATTCTGGAAGTGGTACTTGCGGTGGTCCTTGCAAGCAATCGGACGGGGTTCCGTTCTTTGTCAAGAACGTAGGCCAGATCGTGAGGGGCATAACCGAGAACAATGGGGGGGGAGTCTCCTCTAGCAGTGTCACCTTTGCATTGGTCGACTACTTCTCGAACAACGATCCTTACGTATCCGGATCTGACGACCACGATGACGGGGATGGGTCGGAATACAACGTTGATGTTTCCACGTTCGAACCTGCCACTGCCTTCACCACATCGGTGAACACCATGGCGACGACCGATACCCTGTTCGGAAGCATGTGGATGAACGCAGGTCAAATCTATGACGACTCGGACTTCTCCGACAACTTCCTGGACTCTTCAATGATCACCGCGATATACGGTGCGGTGCACGGCTCCGGTCTGGGATGGATCAGCAACGCCTCCACCTACCATGTGGTCGTATGGATCGGGTCCACGCTTCCCAAGGACCCTGAGTTCCAGGGCAACTACTGCGTGACCTACAA
>Ga0326728_10003948_pt1 | contig 44792 bp, 43 predicted proteins | sample MB3enrmetagenome_FD_207602 | JGI IMG/M metagenome (GOLD analysis project Ga0326728, IMG submission 207602) | Lab enriched peat soil microbial communities from McLean, Ithaca, NY, United States - MB31MN | ecosystem: Environmental > Terrestrial > Soil > Wetlands > Peat | place: USA: New York...
TCAGACCTGTATTCGAGAGACTATCAGCAGAGATAGGAAGATCTCTTGACTATTACAGGGCCCAATTTACTGAAAAACGGATTGATAAGCTGCTCCTGACTGGCGGAGGCGCCAACCTGAAGAATTTAGTTTCCTATCTCGCAAGCGAGGTTCGGTTGCCCGTGGAGCATTTTAATCCGCTAAGCGATATTCTCTTTGATCCAAGAAGGATCGGCACTCAGTTTCTCAATCAGATAGGTTCGCTTTTCGCCATCGCGGCAGGCGTAGCGCTCCCTGAACCCAAACGAATCGAGTTGCTCCCGGTTAAAGAACCATTTTTATCTAAGGCTCACTTGGTGAAGTCCTTTCCTGTTCTGGCCTCTGGAATCGCATTGCTTGTCTTTTTAGGAGTCGCCTTATATATGAACGGACGGACGAACGCAATAAGAAAAGAAATAGATATGAAGAAGGCGAAGCTGGCGGTTCTGGATGCCCGTCAGGAAAAACTCAAAACGTTAAAAGAGAAAGATATTCAACTCAAGGAAAAGCTTTCTCAATTCCCGTCTTCAATGATTGTCCCCGTTCCCCTTCGAGACATCCTGAGAGAGGTGAGTCAAATTGCCCCGGACAACATCACCTTGACACTCCTTTCAGTTCAAGACAAAGGAAAAACTCTGTCGAAAGGAGCTCCTCCCCCAAAGCCACAGGAAGGGGAATCCCAAAAAGGCGTAGGGAGGGAACTTCATATTACAGGTGTTGCTTTCGGAAGCGATCTTCGCTGCCTCACAGCCTTAGCCCAGATCATTGAGCGCCTTGAGAGAACACCCTTGTTTAATAATGTAAGACTGGTTTCAGCTGATGAGAACAAACTCTATACTCAATCAGGAGCAGAATTTGGGATCGTCTGCGACATCAATCCTAATAATCCCCCCTCTCCCCCCGACACCTCCTTCTCCCCCCTTTACAAAAGGGGGGATGGGGGGATTACTAAAGGGGGAGTAACAGGATTAAGAGAGGAAAAAAAATAAACCATGGTACTGAAAAGCAGAGAAAAAATGTTGATCGTCCTGGCCGTCATTGCTATTGCCTTTTGGGCCTTCGCCACCTTTTACTACAGGCCACAGAGTCGCAAAATGAAGGCGCTGGAGGCAGACCTCAAAGCGGCTGATCTAAAATCTGAAGAATCCCAGCTGGTGACCAAAGGGGTAGAAACGTTAGAGGCCGAAATCCTTCGTCAGGAGGAAGCGCTAAAAAGACTAAGTGAACGAACCCTGAGAGGCGAAGAATTCAGAACCTTCCTAAGACACTTAGCCAGAGAAAGTGACTCCCCTGAGATGAAGGTGATCTCTCTGATCCCTCAGGAAGAAAATCTTCCGCCTCCCGAGGGGCAGAAGGAACGTCCTGTTCCTCAATACAGGAGGGTAACTGTTCAGATGGTTCTTCACTCAACCTTTGCGAAGCTGGAGACCTATTTAAAAGGGATTGAACGACTTCCTTTTCTCATCAATGTGGAAAATATCCAGATGGAAAGGATCGAAGAGGTTCAGCCCTTTTTAAAGGTCACCATAGGGTTAAGTATGTATGTTACATCGCAATAACAATCCCCCTCACTCCCCCTTTACAAAGGAGGGGTGCGGGATTTTAGGAGAAAATTCCGTGAGACGATATCGAACAATAATTATGGCTATGGTTTTCATTACCTTTTTCATTTCAGCCGGAATCGCCCTGCTGTACCCGATCAGAGCAAACGGACAAGCCATAGAGAGGCCAATTCCGTCTCAAGAAAGCAGGAGTGATCCATTTCTCCTGCCACCAGGGGTCCATTTCCTTTCCAAGACCGGTACGGCTTTGGGAAGAAGGGATGGCCAATCCAACGATATTCTTTCCTCCCCTTTGACGGTCAAGGCTATCTTAATCGGCGACTATGTTCGATTGGCATTGATCGATCGTCATATTGTTACCGTAGGAGATTCGATTTATGGTGAAAAGGTTTTAGAGATCAAAACAGACCGAGTCATTTTAGGAAAAGGAGAGCAAAAGAAAACCCTTCTTTTGCCTCAAAGCCCTGTTCCATTAACCGTTAAAGAGAAACCCCGCCTTTCTCCTCCCACGCAAAAGGGGGAGCGAACCCCGTTAGAAATTCCAGCGGTGAATCAAACCCTGCCGGAGGGACCTAATCCCGCAGCAGAGCAGCGGGGCATCGTTTCTAACGAGGTGAAGGAGGGAGTTAAAGGAGATGAACGATGAAAACGAAGACCCTCTTTATACTCTATCTCATTCCATTGTTGGTCCTGGGATGCGCTACTCTCCCAAATAAGGAACGTTTCAAGTTGCCTTCCCAAAAGGCGGAGGCTGTAAGACCTCAACCTCCTCCTGAAGAAAAATTGAAAGAACTGATGATTCCCCAAATGGAGGAGGCGAAAAAGGTGCCCGAAAAGCTCTTCTCCATCTATGCCAGAGATTCGAGTATCGAGGATGTCCTTCTGGCCTTTTCAAAGGAGAGCGACCTCAACATTGTCATCGATCCCCAGCTGAGCGGCAAAGTAACCGTGGATTTAAAGCGCGTCACCTTAAAAGAAGCCCTGGATACCGTTCTCTCTCCGCTCGGCTGGACTTATCGAACCGATGGAAAATTCATCAAGATATTAAAGCCCCAGATCGAGACCCGTCTCTTCACACTCAATTACGTCGCAACCAAACGGACCGGAAGAAGGGAAGTCTATGCTACCACCAGCTCAGGCGGAGGGTTGGAGACCAGTTCCCTTCCAGGACAGCAGGTCGCCATCAGTCCAGGAGGTGCTCGGACCGGATACACTGACCTCATCAGTGTTGACGAGGTAGATCTATGGAGAGAAATTCAAAAAGGGTTGGAGGGCCTGATTTTTGGAACCGTCGAGAAGGAGACCGCGGCCGACAAAGACAAAATGACCTGGACAAGGGTGGACGAGAAAGGAAGAAAATTGATCATCAACAGATCTGCGGGGATCATCATGGTGGCGGATTATCCGCTCAATTTGAACAAGGTCGCCTCCTACCTTGAGGCCGTTGAGGGAAGTTCTCAAAGACAAGTCAGCATCCAGGCAAAAATCATGGAGGTAACCCTCTCCGATAGCCACCAAGAAGGGATTAACTGGCAGACGATCCAAGGGCTACCTAATATGACTAACTTAGCTTGGGGACTTACAGATAAAACAGGGAAGACAGGGTTTCCAGGTGGATCGACTGGTTTCATTAACAGCACCGGAACAGGGGGGACATCAACGACGACAACCAGCAGCATTACAACCCCTGGTATCTTCAAAGTCATGCCCTACGGTGGCCTTTTTGCGCTCGGTGCAGCAGGGCAACAAGTATCCCTTTCAACGATCATGCAGGCCATCGCACAACAGGGAGATATAAAGGTCCTCTCCAGTCCAACGATCTCAACTCTCAATAACCAGAAAGCGGTTATCCGGGTCGGGAATCAGGATGTCTTCTTCATTACCGGGGCTGTGGCTACCCAAACCACCGTGACTCAGACCGTTCAGCCCATGACCATTGATGTTGGGATTATCCTGGATGTGACTCCTCAAATCGCTGAAGACGGCACCATCATCATGAATATTCATCCCAGTGTCACCAACCAAATAGGATCGGTACCGGTTCCGGGTGGAAATTCAACTTTTCCTCTCATTAGCGTTAGGGAGACGGATACAACGGTGAAGGTCAGGGACGGCGAGACGATCATCATCGGTGGTCTGATGCAGGAGAATACTGAAGACGATTATACTGGCGTTCCTATCCTGCAATCGCTTCCCTTGATGGGCTCTCTGTTCCGATACAAGAACCATACAAAAACAAAAACAGAACTGGTGATCATGATCACCCCTACCCTTCAAGTGGGTAAAAAGGTGGAAGACTTCGCAAAACAATAAGCGGCAAGGGGTCCAGGGGTCAAGTGTTCGAACCACCCAAACTTGAACCCTGGAATCCTAGAATCCTCGAACCCTTTTGGAGAAAACCATGTACCAAGGATTTTATGGCCTGAGAGAAAAACCATTTGTCCTGACCCCTGACCCTCAATTTCTCTTCTTAAGCGAGGGCCATCGTACGGCGATCGAATCTCTTCTTTACGGGATTCAGCAGAAGGAAGGGTTTATGGTCATTACCGGAGATATCGGAACCGGGAAGACAACCCTCTGCCGGGCCCTCTTGGAGAGATTGGATAAAAACGTGAAGACGGCAGTCATCTTCAATTCCTTCCTCACCGAAGAGGAATTGTTAGAAGCGATCCTCCGCGATTTCGGATTCTCTTCAAAAGGAAGGACAAAGAAGGAGCGGATCGATGCACTGAACAAGATACTCATCTACTTCTTGTCTCACGGAAAGAATGCCGTGCTGATCATCGACGAGGCCCAGAATTTATCCATCCCTGTCCTGGAGCAGATTCGCATGCTCTCCAATTTGGAGACGGAAAAGGAGAAATTGCTTCAGATCATATTATTTGGCCAGTTAGAACTGGACCAAAAACTCCGGTCCGCCGAATTGAAACAATTGAACCAACGGATCGCCGTCCGGCATTACCTCCAGCCCCTCACCCAAACGGAAACGGAGTCTTATATCTACCAGCGCTTAATGGTGGCGGGCTCTCAGGGAACCATCAGCTTTTCAAGATCTGCTCTCCACGAGATCTACAGATTTTCAAAAGGGTCGCCCAGGCTGATCAACCTTCTCTGCGATCGAGCCCTATTGGCCGGTTTCATCCAGCAAACCTACTATCTCGACAAAGAAATGATCAAGCTGGCGAAGGACAGCCTTTTGGGAGAGGAGGCAGTCCCAAAGCCATTCTATTCTTTCGCCTTGCCAAGAAGCTTGAGCTCGTTACGTATCCCGTTCTTGACGATTTTCCTTTTCTTAATGGCAGGGATGATCTTAACAAGCCAAGGCCATTTCCCTTCGCATCAAGATGCGAAGAACGCTATTGGAGGAAGAGTTCAAGACATCTATTCTCGGATATCGGGATCTATTCCTCCTTCTGATCCTGCCCTTTCACTGGATAAGGAACGGTTTCAACATCTTGCAAAAATTGAGCCTTTAGAGAATTCAGAAAGGGCATCCCAGGAGGTTTCAAAATGAGCCTGATCATCGATGCCCTCAAAAGGGCACAAGAGCTTCGAGGTAACGGGGCCGAAGGGTCTCCAATCTTAAACTATCCATACCCGAAGAGAAAAAGGGGAAGGAGATCTAAAAAACACTGGATTCCCGTCGGTGCCGCTCTCATCAGCCTCTGTATCGTTTTACTCGTTTTTTTGAGACCTGCCTCTTCACCCTTGGCCACCCAAACCAATCAAGCCATCGTTCCCGTGGAGAGGAAACCTTCCGTTTCTCTAGCGGAGAAAATGTCTTCAGAACCTCCGAAGGAAGTGCTGGGTCCGGCAAAGGATGAAGAACTGCTGCCTGCTGGATCTTCAGTCAAAGGGTTTAGTCCTCAGTCAGACCGAGCCTTGAATCCTGTCAACAGCAGGACTGAATCGGGGAAGGCCGTAAATCCCGGCCACGGCGGGACTGGTTCGGAGCAAGCACGGCCTCAGGTATCCCTCAACGCTGGGGCGCCCCTCAGCGAGCACCCCTCTCATCCCCAAGAAGAAAAGAACTCAGCTGAAAGCACGACATCTTCCATTGGGAAAAAGGGAGGATCATTGACAAAACAAGCGCCCTCTCCTCTGGCCGCTCGGAAAGAAGATAAGCCTCTCAAGTCTATCGGGGTAGAACAGGAAGACGGAAAGTCTGGCGCATTGGCCTCGGATGTCCTCAACCATTTCAATTCAGGGGTGACTTTCTATAATCAGAGAGAATTTTCAAAAGCGATCCAGGCCTACCAGAAGGTCATTGAGCTAGATCCAGCTTATGTCGAGGCATATAACAATCTTGGGATCATCTATCAAATGATGGGGGATGTGGACAGGGCCTTCGGAGCTTACCAGAAAGCAACGGAGATCAACCCAAGGTATGAGAAAGGATATAACAATCTTGGGATCCTACTTTTGCTCAAAGGCCGTGACGAAGAAGCGCTGGAGGCTTTCCAAAAAGCCCTGGCCATTAATCCTAAGAATATCGAAAGTTTTATTAACCTCGGGACCCTTTTTAAGAAAAAAGGCCAGTGGGATGAGGCGATTGAGTCGTATCAGAAGGCTTTGGCGATTGATCCCCTCCACAGGGAGACTCACTACAATATGGCGCTGCTTTATGAACAAATGGAGAAGTTAGAATTGGCGATCAGCCATTATCAACAATTTATCCGGCTCTCCTCGAGATCCGATCCGGATTTGGTCTCGCGGGTGCAAAGACATTTAAACGATTTAGTGAAGGCAAAAAATAGGTAGCATCCTCATTGATTGGGGGTTCAAAGAATTGTGTCGGCAATAAATGCTTACGCTATTGTAACACGTCCAAATGGTCCAGGGTTAAGGTTACGGCTACGAGGCCCGTTTAGTTTAGTGTTAGAAGGTTGCGTCAAGTTCTTAAGACGAACAACCTAACCGTTGGACGATACGGGCATCCTTACCGTTGCCGATGGACGAGACCCTTTTTTCTGGGTAATTGGTCTCTGGAGGTATCCTATGGCCGAAGAGAAAAAAAGCTTTGGAGATTTTCTGGTGAAATTGGGAGTCCTCACCGCTGATCAGTTAAGAACGGCCTCCCAGGAACAAAAACAGAGAGGCGAACGTCTGGAACAGACCATCGTCCGGCTGGGTTATGCCAAAGAGGAATTGATCCTGCAGGGCTTGGCCGATTATTTTAATCTCCCCTACGTCGATCTGGACACCTATCTGATTGATGAGAATATCGTGAAAACCATCCCCGAAGACCTGGCGCGGCGCCATACATTAATCCCTCTCTTTAAGATCGGAAACACGTTGACGGTCGCCATGCCCGATCCGCTTAATCTCCTTGCATTGGATGAAGTGAGGAACAAGGTGAAGAACGACGTAGAGATAGCCATCGGCACAGAAAAAAAGATTAAAAGGGCGATTGAGCAACACTACGGAGCCGCAGCCATGGTCTTTGAAAGTACCATCCAGCAAGTGGCACAGGGCAGCGTGGGTAGCCTGCCCCAGGAATCAACGGATTACCGAAAGACCCACGACCTCGTTATGAAAGACGTTCGGCCAGGAGCAATGGAAGATGCTTCGGCTGCCCGGGTGCTCGATTTGGTTATGATTCAAGCCATTCGAGATCGTGCTAGCGATATTCACTTCGAGCCCGATGAAAAGAATTTCCGGGTCCGGTTACGAATTGACGGCTTTTTATATGAATCTCTCACCCTCCCCAAGCCAATCCAGCCGGCCATCACGTCGAGGATTAAGATCCTGGCTGAGATGGATATTGCGGAGACAAGGCTTCCCCAGGACGGAAATTTCAATGTCAGAATGGAGCAACGGGGTTTTGAAATCCGGGTCTCAACATTTCCGACGATCTACGGTGAAAATGTGGTGCTTCGAATTCTTGACCAGACCAGCCCCCTTTTCAACCTGGATGACTTGGGGTTTTCTGGAGAGATGCTAAACCAATTCAAGCAATTGGTTCGAAAAACGAGCGGGATCATCCTGGTCACCGGTCCTACAGGCAGTGGAAAAACAACCACCCTCTACGGGATCTTAAACATGATCAATTCGAAGGACAAAAACATTATCACCGTAGAGGACCCTGTGGAGTACCGGTTGGCTCTGATCAGACAGACACAGGTCAATCCCAAAGCAGGAATTACCTTTGCCACAGGATTGAGGTCTATTCTCAGGCAGGACCCTGATATCATCATGATCGGAGAGGTCAGAGATCTGGAGACCTCAGAAATTGCGATGCAGGCAGCCCTGACAGGCCATCTGGTATTGAGCACGCTACATACGAATGACGCGCCGGAAGCAATCTCTCGACTGATGGATATCGGCGTGGAACCCTACCTCATCTCATCCTGTGTCATTGGGGTTTTAGCACAACGACTCGTTCGAACCATCTGTCCGGATTGCAAGGTCTCTTATCAGATTGACACGAAGGGCATGAGTGATCACGGCGATGATGTCTCGAAATCAAAAGGACCGTTAACTCTCTATCGGGGGAAGGGCTGTAAAAATTGCAAAGAGTCCGGATTCCGGGGAAGAACCGGGATCTTCGAGCTTCTCTTGGTCAATGAGGAGGTTAAGAAACTCATTTCCGAAAGAGCTTCCGTCCAGGTGATTCGAGAGGTAGCGAAGAAGACGACAGGAATGGTTCCCTTGAGAGAGGACGGTCTGGAAAAGGTTCTAAAAGGAATCACCACCCTTAAAGAAGTAGATCGGGTGGCTTACTAACGACGGCCTTTTTGCGTCGCTCAACCCATCCCAAACCAACACAACCTAAAATTCCCAGGATGGTTGCTCCGATACCCAACTTAAAACTCAAAGGATCATAAACAAATTCTACCTGATGTGTCCCCGCACTCAGAGGTATTCCTCTGAATGTATAATCAGCCCTATATATCTTGGTTTCTTTCCCATCCACGAAAGCCTTCCAGCCAGGATAGTAAGTATCGCTCAATACCAGCAGACAATTTCCATCAGCTTTTGTCCCGAGGACTAAACGATTATTGGTTTCAGAGAGAAGATTCACCCCACTCGCCCTACCCTCTCCCCTGGGGGGAAAGGATCTCATCCTGGGCTCAGCCGAAGAAATAGGGTGAGGGGGATTCTCTTCAAGTAGCACCTCTCTGTCGGGATGGAAATCGTTGCCGGTCATTCTTGAAAGGATAGCCCCGGAGTCCATGACCTTAAAATCCCTTACAAGCCATGCTCTCGGGAGAGGGTTGAGGTTTTTGTATACTTTGATTGTATTGTCTTTGAGAAGATCTTTCCTTTTCCCCTGAAGTCCTTCCAAATTGGCATAAATAAGCTCATATTTGCTTTTCTCCTCAAGAGGAGTGACTGAAGTAACATATTTTACACCGTAGAGGTCAATCAGATCCGTTGCTGACATAGACGGGGTATTAGTAAACCCCCTATAGAGATCTTCCACTCTTTTTACTCGAATGACATCGATTCCCCAGATGTCGTGCAACTGAAAAAGCAAGTTTATGGAAGGAAATCCCTTCCCTTTAAAGATATTCAGAGAATCGGGTTCGCCAATGACAATGGTAGTATCTTGTGAAATGGTTTTGGGAGTCGAAAACACTCTGAACCACTCCTTATCCGAACAAATTGTCTCTAATGCCTTGGTCTTTTGGAAATAGTTTTCTGTCTTCTCCTTTCCGTAGAAGCCCAGATTCCCAAAGAGGTCCGCTACCAGAAATAAGATCAATAGAATTTTTGTCCAACGTTTCCATTTTGTCTCATTGCCGATCCTTATCAAAAGAAAGAAAAGCGCGAGATAGAAGAAAAATCTTTTGGCGTTATAAAGATTCACAGTGAGCAGATTGAATTGGGGATAATCAATCTCCCTTAGTTTCAAGAAATGTTCAATCTCTTTGTGACCCAAAAGCAGAAGTGCAAGTATTAGGACGCAGATGAGAGATGAGATTGTGAGAAGATTTTTAATCCCTCTTTTTCCGCTCTCTTTTGAAAATTCGAGCAACCTCTGAAATCCAAGACCTGCTGTGACAGAGAGTGTCAGGATGAAGACGTAGAGAAACTTTGCAGGATATCGAATCCCGTTAAGAAAAGGCACGTACTTAAAAACAAAAAGATAGAAAGGATTGTAATGGCCCAAAGATAAAAAGATCGAGAAGAGCATGAGAACGAGAAAGAGCGTTTTATGGCTTCGGCCCTTTCCCCTTCGATCTGCTTCTTCGGAAAGTGACATGCGGCGATGGGGCATGAGAAAGTAGATCAGACTTAAAATAAAAGGGAGTCCTCCTGTATAGAGCGTTTTGAACCAGCATTGAACGGTCCAATATTTTTTCATGTCCAAAAAATATCCATAGGCATCTGGAAGAAAGAATAAAAGAATATCTTTAGAGGCAAAGCTCCATGTGGTTGCATCTTGATAGGAAATCCCGTTTCCCCGGACAGACTGATGGAATAATTCAATAAAAGGAAACAACTGAATGGCAGAGAGCAACAAAAAGAGAATGGATACGATAAGGAGGCTTCTTATTCGTCCCCAATAAATGGGGATGTTACGGAGGAATTTGGAAATGGAAACGTTAAAAAGGAATTTGTAGCGTCGGGGTTTATCCTCGACGGAATAGGCATACGGAAAGGGTGAAAAAATCGCCATGATTAAGAGAACAAAAAAATTGCCATAGACAATTTCCATTCCTCCCCCAAGGAAAGAAATGGTGATAAGAATAGCGGTGAAAATCTCATCTCTTAAGCCCTGCCCATGGATCGCCCTTCTGAAAAACATCATGATCAAAGGCGTCCAGATACTCGAAAGAAGAATGGTGAGAAGACTGTGGACGGAAAGGAGGTAACCGCTGAGCATGAAGATCAAGCCAGAGACGAGGGCTCCCGCTGAATTGACTTTTAAATCTTTAAGAAAAAGATACGTGAATAATCCGCCCAGAAAGAAATGCAGAATAATAATGGCATTAAAGGCTATATCAAATGGAAGAAGGAAGAAAAGGATATTTAAGGGATAAAGCATGCCATGCTGGGGATTTGCAAAGAAAGGTTGGCCGGAGAATTGATAGGGGTTCCATAAAGGGAAGCTTCCATGGTTGATGCTTTCTACCCAGAAGAAGCGTGGGGGAATGAAATAAAGACCTAAGTCCCTTTCGGCAAGGAGGTATCTCCCGTCAAAGAGGTCGTAAAAAAAGAATAGGGATAAAAAGAAAAGGGCCAGAACAGCCAAGGAATCTGATGATCTGACCCATTTTACTCTCTCTTTTAACGTTTCTATCACAGGGAACTGGTCTTGCTTATTCCTTCCCGAAAAATCTCAACGCCTGATCCCAAACCGTCTTGTTACCATGTTGCGAATGTCCCGGTGCCAGCGGTGATTCTGCCGAGGGTGGTGGGAGCGCCAGGTGTTGGATTGAGTGTAAATGTGTAAGTATTTCCGCCAACCGTCATCCTAAAGGTTGTTGCGGCTGCAGTCCAGCTGATCCCTCTTAAACCGGTCGACATACTGTTGGCAATGACACGCATGGTGTATGTAGGAGTCGTCCGCCCTAAAAAGCGTTGGCTGAACAACAAGGTATTTTGGGTTCTGAGTGCCCCAAGCACCCCTCTCGCTACCCCATCTGATGCGCTCCGCGTTAAATTCACATACGTTGGGATAGCTACCCCCGCCAAAATAGCGATAACCACAATGATAACGATCAACTCAATTGTTGTAAAACCACCCTGGTTTCGCAGTATCCTTGCTTCCTCCAGCCAAATCCCATCCCCTTATGCACAAAGTACCCGAGCGTCTTCACTAAAAGAAAGCTGACTTTCCACTCCACAAAAACACAGAAGCGTGGTTTCTGGCTTTTGTCACCACGTGGGTATAGCGTTGTAATAAACTATTCCCATTGTGGTTGGAAAAGTGCCTGCAGTGAAGCTAATGATATAATTGTTAGCCCCAACCGTGAGGGTGACCCCAGTTCCCGCCACCGCTCCATAGGTTACGCCCTGGATCTGCGCAGAACCCCAGACAGGACCAAAGCTGTACGTACTACCACTGGCGGCTCCTCCCAAGAGTTGTGACGCAAAATACAGTGAATTGGCACCTCTCAGGGCACCCAATACACCCCTCGCAGTCGCATTGGAAGCACTGGTTGTTAAATCGACATACGTGGGAATGGCCACAGCCGCCAGAATTCCAATGATGACAATGATCACAATCAGCTCAATCAACGTGAAGCCTTTCTGGTTTTTTACCATCTTTTCTCCTCCTTTTTTGAGAATTTATTGGAATTGACTCCAATTTGCATAATTTAATATCAAATTTGGAAATTCCTTGTCAAGTGAATAAATTAACAGCAATATCTATGCCACTCAAATCCAAAATTGGCAATGCCACTGCAAGAAGAAAAAAATAAATGATTTTAAATACTTAATGGATGGCGGGTAGTTATTATGCTTTTAAGACACATCCGTACAGCAGAAAAAATGGACAAATTTTGCGCGTTTGATAAAAATTGTTCTTTTTTCCCCCTTATCGACCAGGGCTTTCTCCCCTCACCTTTATTAATTCTGCTACAATGCTGACAGCGATTTCCTCTGGGGTTTCGGAATTGATTTCAAGTCCGATGGGTGCATGAACATGATTCAGCGCTTCTTCGGAGATTCCTTTTTTCTTCAAATTCTGATACAGAGTCCTAATCTTCTTCTTCGACCCTATCATTCCGATATAACGGGCGTTTGTCTTGATTGCCTGTTCCAGTACATAACCATCATAAAGATGACCTCGGGTGACGATGACAATATAAGAGGAATCGTCAACATGGAGTTGGTCGAAGCCCTTCTCAAATTCTGTCACGATGACTTCGTCCGCTTCTGGAAAACGCTCTCGATTGGCAAACATCTCCCGATCATCGATAACCACCACTCTGAAATGGACCTTTTTGAGAAGGGGAGCCAACTGTTCAGAAATATGACCTCCTCCGAAAATATAAACCGTCGGCTCTGAAAAAATAGGCTCCAGCAGAACCTCCATTTTTCTGTGCTCAGAACTTAAAACCGACACCCTCGCTCTTTTCTCTTTTAACAGAACCTCGCCCTCAGTCAAAATCTTCTTTTCCAATTCCGCTCCACGTAACAAGGAGCCAACCTTTTCCCCAGAGGTCTTTATCAATATCTTCGAGCCTTCCCCTTTTGGAAAATCAGTATCCGCCGCGATCAGCGTAGCCAAAATAGCTGATCCACCCTTCTGTTTTATCCTCGCAGCCTCCTGATAGATGTTCAAGAGATCTTCTTCCAGGGGTTCTAAAAAGATATCAATATTCCCACCGCAAATCAGGCCATCTTCTGCCAATTGCTCAGACGTAAGGTCGAAATGGAGAATTCTCCCCTTCCCTGTCTCCATCACCTTTTGAGCCTCTTGCCAGACTTCAGCCTCAACGCAACCTCCTCCAACGGAGCCGACAGAGGATCCGTCTGCCCGGATTAGATATTTGGCACCCACTGCCCTGGGAGCAGAACCCACGCGGGTAATGAGTGTGGCCAATGCCAATTTCTCCTTTTTTGCAAGAGATTTCACAATTTCAGAATAGACGTCCTGCATGATCCTAATCCCTCCAACCTCCGAGGTCTTACGGAGACTTCCCTTATAGAAGATTCCTCCCACTGTTGACAAAAATCATACACAGTATAACAGCTTCTAGCAATGTTTTGAAGGGTATTTCCTGAAACCTAATGACCCATGCCTGGAGGGTGCCCACAAACTATGAAAATTGGGCATGGTTACGGTTACGAAGCCCGTTTCGTTTAGGTTCCAGCGGTTACGTCAACTTCTTAAAACGAAGAACGTAACCGAATGACGATACGGGCATCGTCACCCTCACCGTTAGACAATACCCTTATTTTCTACCTAATTGGGGGACAGGGGTGATACCGAGCAGAAGCTCATACAGAAAGCCAAGAGTTCTCCTCGTCATGCCTATCGCCAGTAAACAGTCTCGCCAATAACCTGCGCCATATAGCCCAGGCCCCAGCGGATGACCTGAAGCTTTCGTTCGCCGCCAATTCTTTTCGGCTCGTCACCGGGGATTTCCGTCACTTTCAATTTGCGTTTTGCGCATCTCACCGACATGATCGGTTCCCAGCTCAGATTCGTCCGAAAAATGCTCTCTGACCAATATGTCTCTTTTTTGTGTAAATCCAATATTTTTACAAGATCCTTTTTGTACGCACGGAATATGACCATCGCATCCGTGTAAGAACTGCCATGGAATACATTAATCGTTTTTGTGAAAAGCCAGTTCCCAAATCGTGTAATAGAATCATCATCCTCGCTGGTCGCATTTCCGAGATACCGGGAAACAATGACCATATCGTATCCTTCTTCCATTTTCTCTCTTAATTGAGGAATTAACTCGGGTATGGAGTTGCCGTCGGGGCTGAAGGTCATCACAATATCACCTTCTATGAGATCATAAATCTCCATGTAGGCGTTTCGCATGCCCTTCTTCTTTTGAAGATAGACTGGATAGCCTTTCTCGCGCAGGTATTCAATTGTCCCGTCCGTCGAATTTCCATCGACGATAATTAATTGGTCATACCATTCAGCTTTTATTTTGGGCATTATTTCTCGAACACCATCGATCTCGTTCAGCGTGGGGATGATCAATGTATACTTCATATTATCACACTCTGAGTCCCGTGCTTATTGGATGATAAGAACTTCATGAGTGAGTGAACTATATGGAAAATGGAGTTGAATGTCAAGAGAACACCACAGCACATGGAGTTATTTCTTAAGCTATCCGGGGAAAAGCCTAACAAGAAGCCTTCGCATTAGGATAAGCACAACCAGCGCTAGTTTCTTGACTCTCATTTTATCCCGTTGTAACATTACGATCATGATAAGGCATATCGAGAATACCAGACGCCAAAAGCTATCGCAGAGAAGGCATGTATGGTTTGGCGTGTTGACTTCTCTGTACGGTTCTTTGACAAGGTCTAAAGACGATCCGTCGTGAAGTAGGCAAGCAAAAGAGAGGAGACTCTTTCGGTCAGGGATCGCTTCGATGGTGGGAGGAGCAAGATGGGACAAAAGGTACTTGTCACGGGTGGCGCGGGTTATGTAGGTTCGGTGTTGTGCGAACACCTGCTTGCCGCAGGCCATGAGGTCGTCGTGATTGACAATCTCACATACAAACAGAATTCTCTTTTCCATCTTTGCATTAACCCGCGTTTCGACTTTGTGAAAGGAGATGTACGGGACGAACACTTGATGCGCGGTTTCATAAAGGATGCAGACGTGCTGATCCCGCTCGCGGCGGTTGTGGGGGCACCCGCTTGTGATCAGGATCCGTGGTTGGCAAAATCCCTGAATGTCGAGGCGATACGTCTCTTGAACCGTCTGCGCAGTCCCAGGCAGTTGGTCATCTACCCGACAACGAACAGCGGTTACGGCAGAAAGTCAGGCGATGTCTACTGCACCGAAGATACGCCGCTGGACCCCATCTCGCTCTACGGACAGACAAAGGCAGAGGCCGAAGCGGAGTTGTTGGCGACCCCCAACGTCATGACGCTCCGCCTCGCGACCGTATTCGGTATGTCACCTCGCATGCGGATAGACCTTCTTGTGAATCACTTTGTCTATATGGCAGTTACAGAAGGCTGCATCGTTATCTTTGAAAAGGACTTCAAACGTAACTACGTCCATGTTCGAGACGTGGCGGATTGTTTCGTCCACTCCATTGGACATGCCGAGCGAATGGTGGGCCGGCCCTACAATGTGGGACTGGACGCTGCCAATCTCTCGAAGGAGGAGTTGTCCCTTAAGATCAAAGAACACGTGCCCAACCTCTCTCTACATTTTTCGGAAGTTGGAAGCGACCCAGACAAGCGTAACTATATCGTGTCGAACCAGCGTTTGAGGGAGGCCGGTTTTGAGGCGACGCGTTCCATCGACGATGGGATCAAGGAACTGCTCAAGGGATATCGCATGCTGGGACGCACGCAGTTCAAAAACGTTTGAGAGCGGGGTTGTGGGGAAAAGAGGAGTGGAGGATCTGTCGAGTATTACGGCCGCCATCCTGGCGGGCGGGCGGGGTACACGTTTGCAGTCTGTGGTGGCCGATCGTCCCAAGGTGCTGGCCGTAGTCCGCGGGCGTCCGTTCCTGTCCTATCTGTTGGACCAACTGCTTGAAGCAGGTGTGCAAGAGGTTGTTTTGTGCACGGGCTACATGGCAGAACAGATACAGGAGGCCTTCGGCAATAAGTACAGGTCTCTGCGATTGTTCCACTCCCAGGAAGATGCACCGTTGGGCACTGCAGGCGCCTTGCGTCATGCATCATCCTTTTTCAAATCAGAATCCATATTGGTAATGAACGGTGATTCGTTTGTGGACACGAACCTGAGAGACTTCTGGATCTGGCACTGTGCCCTTGGCGCCGATGCGACAGTGATGGTAGTAAAGGTGCTGGACTCCGGACGTTATGGGCAGGTGCAAATAGATGGCGAAGGACATCTTATGGGTTTCAGCGAGAAGATGGAAGATCATGGGCCAGCCTGGATCAATGCGGGAATATATCTGCTCCGCCATGCCTTCCTGGACAGGATTACAGCAGGTGGCGTGGTCTCTTTGGAGCGGGATGTGCTTCCGGCCTGCATCGGTCATGGACTCTATGCATATCAGAATCAAGGGGGTTTCCTGGATATCGGCACTCCAGAAGCTTATGCCTCCGCTGAGAGTTTCTTTGCCGGCTTGGCGCAAAAACGCTTGGTGCTGCTGGATCGAGATGGCACCTGATTGGGTTGCGGAAGACTTACCCGCAGCGGTGAAGACCCTCCGGTATACGCTGGCCAGAGATAAGAAGGAGAACCTATGATCATCAGTAGAACCCCGTATCGGATTTCTTTTTTGGGTGGGGGGACCGACTATCCGTCATGGTACCTTGAACACGGTGGATCGGTTCTGGCCGCGACAATCAACAAGTACTGTTATCTGACGTGCCGTTACCTTCCACCGTTCTTTGAGCACAGGATCCGCATCGTCTATTCCAAGATCGAGAATTGCCATACGCTGGACGAAATCGCCCATCCGGCAGTTCGGGCGGTTCTGCGCTACCTGGAAGTGGATCGCGGCGTGGAGATACACCACGATGGCGATCTGATGGCCCGAAGTGGTATGGGATCGAGTTCTTCTTTTACGGTTGGACTCCTGCACGCACTGCATGCTTTGAAGGGTCAGATGCCGAGCAAGCATCAACTGGCCATAGAAAGCATTCATGTCGAGCAGAAGATCCTCAAGGAGACCGTTGGATCCCAGGATCAAGTGTGCGCCGCATACGGAGGTCTCAATCACATCCTTTTCTTTCCCAACAGTGAGATTTCCGTTAGGCCGGTCACCATCCAGCCGGAACGGATGAAGGAATTAAACTCGCATCTCATGCTCTTTTATACGGGGATCAAACGGACGGCTGCGGTGGTCGCCCAAAGTTATGTGGACGTGATTGAGGAGAGAAGGCGTCAGTTGCGCATCATCAAGGATCTCGTCGAGGAGGGCATCGCCATTCTGAACAGCGGCCAGGACATCACCGCCTTCGGAAGACTTCTACATGAGGGGTGGCAGGCCAAGCGTGATTTGAGCGCGAAGGTATCCAATCCGCAGGTCGATATGCTTTATGAAAAGGCCCTATCGGCCGGCGCTATTGGCGGGAAACTGACCGGCGCCGGAGGGGGCGGTTTCCTGTTGCTTTTCGCACTACCCGCTGCGCACGAGTCTCTCAAGAAGGTGTTTAGCAGATTGATCTATGTCCCGTTCAAGTTCGAGTTTGGCGGGAGCCAAGTTATCTTTTTCGATCCGGAGGAAGACTACTCCGCTCTGGACATGGCTCCTTTGGGGCAGCCAGGCCGGGTTTTCGAGGAGAATAAAGAGTGAGTCTGTCCCGGGAGATGTTGCTGATGCTCTACTTTCAGATGCTGCGGATTCGCAAAGTCGAACTGCGCATCGAATCCCTGTACCCTCTCGACGAGATGAGGACGCCTATTCATCTGTGTATCGGGCAGGAGGCGGTTGCGGCTGGAGTCTGCAGCGTCCTGCGCAAAGACGACCTCATCTCGAGCAACCATCGGGGTCACGGTCATTACCTGGCAAAAGGCGGAAACCTGCGGGCCATGATTGCTGAGCTCTACTGCCGAGAGACCGGCTGTTCCAAGGGGCGAGGCGGCTCGATGCACCTGATAGATACCTCGGTAGGACACATCGGCAGCTCTTCAATCGTCGGCGGCTGCATACCCATCGGCGTGGGATTGGGTCTGGCCATCAAAATGCAGAAACAGGACCTTGTCAGCGTGACCTTCTTCGGCGATGGAGCGGCAGACCAAGGAGTGTTGTACGAGAGTGTGAACTTTGCCGCGCTCAAGAGGCTGCCGGTGATTTTCGTATATGAGAATAATCAGTATTCGGTCTGTTCCCATGTGTCCGCCCGCCAGGCGGGGGAGGTCCTTTTCCATGCGATGTCTCCCGAATTGATACGGTCGTTTAGAGTAGACGGCAATTCCGTCCTCGAAGTATACGAGGCATCAAGAGAAGCGGTTAAGCGGGCACGGGCGGGCGAGGGGCCTTCCTTCATAGAGTGTAAAACGTATCGCGTCCGAGGACACGCAGGATCGGGTCCGGACACTGCGCTCGGGTACCGAACGGCCGATGAAGTCGCCGCCTGGGAAGCCAAGTGTCCCGTCGCCCGGTTTCGAGACAAACTCCTGGCAGACCGAGCGATTACAGAAGAAGGCTTGTCGGACATGGAGCAGGAAATCGAGGCTGAGATGGATGAGGCATTTCGTTCGGCTCGGGAGGGCCCACTTCCCCGAGAAGAGGATCTGGCGCTGTACTTGTTTCGCGAGTAGTGTCATGCCATTACGCAAGACAGAACAAAATGCAAGCGAGGGAACGGTTCGATACGAGCCTTGGTTGAAGATTGCTCCGGAGTTGAACGAGCCCGACTTCCGACAGGCAAGCCCGGAGACCGGCCGTCGCCTTACTTATGCCGAAGCCATCCGCGAAGCATTGGATCAGGCGCTGGCATTGGATCCGCGGGTGTTCATCATGGGCCAGGGCGTTGACGACCCGTCGGGCATGTTCGGCGCCACCCTGAATCTCCATCAAAGGCATGGCGCGAATCGTGTCTTTGATACTCCCTTATCCGAAGACGCGGTCATGGGGGCAGCGGTTGGTGCCGCGATCGGCGGGATGAGGCCGGTCTATTTCCATAACCGACCAGACTTTCTGCTGCTCGCCATGGATCAGTTGATCAATCACGCCTCCAAGTGGCACTATATGTTCGGAGGGGCTGTGAACGTCCCAGTAGTGGTCTGGGCCTGCATCGGTCGGGGATGGGGTTCTGCTGCGCAACATTCCCAGGCCCTTCAAGGGCTGTTCATGCACGTTCCTGGACTGAAATTGGTAATGCCAAGCACTTGCTATGATGCCAAAGGGTTTATGCTGTCGGCCATTGCGGACGGCAATCCAGTCCTGATTTTGGAGCATCGCTACAACTTCAAACACCAAGGTTTCGTTCCGGAACACGTTTACCGGATCCCCTTCGGCAAGGGCGTGGTGAGGAGGCCCGGAAAGGACGTGACGCTGGTCGCTGTATCATACATGACTTTCGAGGCATATAAAGCGGCGGACGAACTGGCAAGGGAAGATATTGAGGTCGAAATCATTGATCCGCGCACGCTACGCCCTCTGGACGAGACCACCATTCTGAGCTCTGTTGCAAAAACGGGACACCTTGTTGTGGCCGATACAGGTTGGAAAACCGGAGGGGTGGCTGCAGAGATCGCCGCTATGGTGGTGGAAAAAGGGTTTGCTTCGCTCAAAGCGCCGATCCGGCGGGTCACATCCCCGGACCTGCCCACCCCGGCCGGGTATTCCCTTGAGAAAGCCTATTACCCGGGCGCGCAAGAGATTGCCGCCGCGGCACGGGAGCTGATGAAATAAGAGAGGATGGACTCGTGAAAAAACAATCCACGATCTATGTAGCAGGTGGGGAGACGCTGATCGGAGCTGCCATACTTCGCGGCCTGCGACAGCAGGGGTATACGAATGTTGTGGGCGGACGCGACGAAGAGCAGAATCTAACAGACGGTGCCGCAGTGGACGCCTTTCTGAAGCGTGTTCGACCGGAATACGTGTTTCTCGCTGCCGGGAAATCGGGCGGGATTGCCGCGAACCAGAAGTATCCGGCCGATCTCATGATGGACAACCTTTTGACGGAATGCCACGTGGTCCATAACGCTTTTCGACATAGCGTAAAAAAGCTTCTGTTCCTGGCTAGTTCCTGCTGTTATCCCGGACAATGCCCACAGCCAATGAGAGAAGAGACTTTGCTGACAGGTCCCCTGGAATCCACTAACGAAGCTTACGCGGTTGCAAAGATTGCCGGGATCAAGCTCTGCCAGGCATACAGCCAACAATACGGCGTAGAATTCATTCCAGTCATTCCCGCAAACATTTTCGGTCCAGGCGATGACTTTAGCCCGGAAGACTCGCATGTCATCGCTGGACTGATACGGAGAATGCACGAGGCGAAGGCTCGGGGCGCGGCTTCTGTTGAAATCTGGGGGACCGGACGCGCGCGTCGGGAGTTCGTGTTTGCGGATGACGCGGCGGAGGCCAGCATTTTCATCATGGCTCATTATTCAGGAAGCGATCCCGTCAATCTCGGTGGCGGGTCTGTGGTTTCCATCGCGGAGCTGGCCGGGCTTATCAAGGAGGTCATAGGATTCCAGGGGAAGATTTCCTATGACACGAACAAGCCGGACGGTATGCCAGTGAAGATTCTCGATTCGAGCAAACTGAGGGCGTGGGGCTGGCAACCGAGAGTTCCTCTCCGGACCGCTCTCGAGAAAACCTACGAATGGTTTCTTAGATCTGGTGCGAGTGAGGACGCTAAAGGGCAACAACCAGAGAGGTAAGCGGTTCGATGACAAGAGAGATGAAGGTTCCATTCGGAACGGTTTCAATATCCAAGAAGTCCAAAACATTGATCTCCAAGATTCTTGATACTCGGCGAGTTTCGAGCGGCAAGTATGTCCGAATGTTCGAGGATAGATTCGCGACATTGTTCGGGGCAAAAGAGGCGGTGGCTGTGTCGAGCGGCACCGATGCGGACGCACTGGCGCTGGCCGTGCTTTACGACTTCGGGGCAAGACGCGGCGACGAAGTCATTGTCCCCGCACTTTCCTTTGTCGCAACAGGAAATGCAGTCCTTCAGGCAGGTTTGACGCCGGTCTTTGTAGACATAGAACGCGAGACACTCGGCATAGACGTGAATCGTATCGAGGAAGCCATAACGGAGAGGACGCGCGCCATCATGCCCGTGCACCTTATGGGAAAGCCTGCAGATATGGACGCGATCAATAGCATCGCCAGGAGGAGAGGTTTACATGTGATCGAAGATGCTTCCGAAGCGCATGGAGCGACGTACAAAGGGAAGGCGGTCGGCACACTCGCCGATCTCGGAGCTTTCAGCCTATATGTGGCGCACATCATCACGAGCGTGGAGGGCGGCGTCGTCGTCACTGACAGGGAGGAATTCTCAGATATTCTGCGGTCGCTGCGTTCCCATGGCCGCGCCTGCAAGTGTAAGCAGTGCGTTCTGAATGCCTCGTCGAACTATTGTCCGAAACGGTTCGGAAACGGCACAGGGAGGGATACTCGATTCATGTTCGAGAGGATCGGCTATTCCTGTAAGATGAATGAAATGGAGGCAGCTGTCGGACTGGGGAGTATCGAGCTATTTCACGAAATTCTGGACAAGCGCCGGCGCAATCTCCTCCATGTCCTGTCGCGGTTTAACAGATTTCGCCCGTACCTGGAGACAATCTCCGAAGGGCCGGAGGAGCGAATCGGCCCCCATGCCATTCCGATCATTGTTCAAAGGGCTGCATCGTTTACGCGGGAAGAACTGACGGGATACTTGGAATCGAGTGGCATCGAAACGCGTACGCTCTTTGCCTCCATGCCCACTCAGTGCGCAGGTTTCCGGTTCCTCGGTTATCGGGAGGGACAGTTTCCGAATGCGGAGTATATCGGGAACCACGGCATACACATCGGTGTCCACCAAGACCTGGGTCTGGAAGAGATGGACTACGTGTTGGAAGCGTTGGACAGATTCCTCGAGGCCCGTCAGCGTTAAAAGCGGCAAAACCCTTCCAGTGTGAGATTCACGAAAGGCCAGTTCAAATGAGTCGGGTAGATGTGGTTCTGGTTAAGCCCGGAAGCCAAAAACAGCTGTATGGGGATCTGAACGTCTTTAAGCTCACGGGGATAGAGCCACCCTTTTGGGCAGCGCTTCTTGCAGCGCACCTGAGGAGCCTGGGCCGTTCCGTGGAGATCTTTGATGCCGAGGTCGAAGACTGGAGCTATGAAGAGACGGCTCAAAAGATCACGGAAGTCCATCCGACCTTAGCGGCTGTTGTCGTCTCCGGCACAAATCCATCGGCTTCCACCATGAACATGACGGGAGCAGGTGCCGTGCTTCATCACCTGAAAAGGGCCGCTCCCGAGATCAAGACAATCCTCATGGGACTGCACCCTTCGGCTCTCCCTGGGCGGACTCTCGCCGAAGAGACAGTGGACTTCGTTTGCGAGGGGGAAGGGATCTATACCCTTCCGAAGTTGACGGACGCATTAGAATCGATGCAGGGATTTTCTCGGATTGAGGGACTCTGGTTCAGGGAGAACGCTAAGATCGTCTCGAACCCACGGGCGCCGCTCGTCAAAAACCTGGACGAACTCCCGATGCCCGCGTGGGACCTCTTACCGATGGCCAAGTACCGGGCGCACAACTGGCACTGTTTTGGAAATCTCGACGGTCGCCAGCCTTACGCGGTGATCTATACGAGCCTGGGGTGTCCTTTTCGGTGCGGTTTCTGTTGCATCCATGCCTTGTTCGGACAACGGGGGATACGATATCGCAGCCCCGATCTCGTGATCGAAGAGATTGACTATCTCGTTAGGAATGACGGTGTCCGAAACATCAAGATCCTGGACGAGATGTTTGTCCTGAAGGAATCGCACGTCTACAAGTTGTGCGACTTGATCATCGAACGGGGATACGACTTGAACATGTGGGCCTACGCGCGCGTCAATACCGTCAACGAGAAATTGTTGCGACGTATGAAGCAAGCCGGGATTAACTGGGTGTGCTACGGATTCGAATCTGCGAGCAGCAAGGTCCTCCAGGAGATGAGCAAGGGCTACGATGTTCATACCGTGGATTCGGTCGTCAGGATGACTCGTAATGCTGGGATCTACATCGTCGCCAACTTTATCTTTGGACTTCCTAACGATGATCTTGAGTCCATGCGGACCACACTGGATATGGCCATGCGGATCAATGCCGAGTGGGCCAATTTCTACTGCGCCATGGCATATCCCGGCTCTCGGCTTTACCAACTTGCGATCAAACAGGGTTGGCCGCTCCCAGAAACGTGGCAGGGATATTCGCAATACGGATACGACACACTGCCTTTGCCCACCACACGTCTCTCTGCATCTGACGTGTTACGGTTCCGCGATCACGCATTTCAAGTGTACTACAGCAATCCGGAGTATCTGGACATGATCACTCGGAAGTTTGGCCCGCGCATTGCCGATCATGTTCGGGAAATGGCTTCACACAAGTTGGCAAGAAAGTACACATGAAATCCCGTGCGGCAGATCGTTTCAACGATACAATTTGACAGCCTTGCTCATACCGTCGGAATTTTCTGCTCGGTTCGTTTTCCATTGATGACCATTGATGCTTACGGCCATATCTTCCAGGCATTGCTGCCGGGTGTACCACGTTTCGCAATAATGGCACCTCCGCACAATGGAGAGCCCTGGAAAGGTATATTTCCGATAGTGTAAATGGGAATATAGTTTTTTATCACCCACTCCGATATTTTTGCACCTGTATCGACCCCAAATTTTCTAAAACCCCATTCAGCGACACTCCGATCAACAAGGATCACATAATCAGGCAGTCGTCTGCTTAGTCTTTCCACCATTTTTTCTTCATGATGCATGACCAGGTCTCCCAGCAAAAAAGAAGTATACGGTGATGGGTTTTCCCGCCTTGTCAAGTAATTCAACAATATGCCTTCAGGGATGACGAGAAAGTTTTCATTCGGCTTGATCATTTCATTGATCTTTCTAATCGTTTCGTTAATGACAGGGCCTTCCGTGCAGAGCACGTCATCGAATGTAATGATCTCTTCTTTGTCGGTCGCTATCGAGTAGTTTCTGATCAAATAAGTATCGCTGACTGCACCTATTTCCATCACCAGGAATATTGCAACCAGGATAATGCTTAAATCTCTGATAAACGTCGTACTCTGAGTGCTTTTCGCTACAAGCCTCGGAACATGATACACAAGGCCTGCAACGACAACTAATGCCGCCGGCATGGTAAGGACAAAGCCGTACACACTTATTGTCACATTGATCATATTCTTCAATAACATCATAAAGGCAAATACTATAAATACGAGCATGGGGAGAGCATACATCACCCTTTCTTTATCTTTTCTCGATTTCCAAATGGATATCCCATAAAAAATTCCCATGACAGCTACGACAACTTGAAACGCGAAGGGTATTCTAATGTCGAGCCAATTCCATTGCACATTTTTCATCAAATATAGAAAAAGGACAGACGCTCCCGCAATGATCGTAATGACCACTCTATAGTACGTGCTGTTTATCCTCTCGACTAATCGAGCAACAGACCATATTAGGGAAAACAAGAATAGATAGCAGCCCGTGACAAGCACTATCTTCCCTAGATGGAACAAAGGGGCATCTCTCCCGGTTGCTGTAACGTAGAAAATATTGGAAGTCACCGCGGTCTCAAATAACTGTCTGTATTGCATGAAAATTGAGAGAAGGGCCTCTTGAAAGGGCATAAAAAAAGAAAAATATACCGTAAAAAAAGCAGTAGGAAGCAAGAGCGAAAGGGACAGTATACCAGACACTTTTATGATTTGCTGCAATGAAAATTGCTCAACATACCATACGATAATAAAGCCTATTCCTAATGCAGCAATACTTGCAAAAAAAACCTCCAGTTTTGTAAGGAAAATGGTTCCGGTTAATAAACCGATGATAACCAGCCAGAGTGGCCTTTGTGTTCTGACGTATTGACAAAAAATAAGGATTAAAATGAGCGACAATGCAATCCCATGGGTCAATGCACAGGCGTAAGGGGTGATATAGTTGTAGTTTGGAGACTTGAATGCAAATATAGACAAAAATGCTGCTGCAGTCATCGTGGCCGTAACGGAATTCGTAGTGTGACGAAAGAAACGGTAGATACAATACGTGATGACGACCACGACACCGATATTAAAGAATGCAAGCGTCATGATGTTTACGCCGAACATCTTAAAAAGGAACGCATTCAAGTAAGGAGAGAATGGCCCATAATGATCGACATAGACATCCCTATACAAGACGCCTCCCATGCTTAATTTCCATGGGATATAGAGTTCTCGTCCAACGTCGAGAATAACGAACGACCATCTTCGCCAGCTCAGAAAGAGCATGAAAAATCCTATCGCTAATAATATGCATAAACTTGAGACATTCGTGATAGTTTGACGGAAACCCTTATTTATAGCACCAGCTCTCTCCATGCTTTCTCCATACACTTAACGTCACTAACCTCACAAGAAAATTTGTCCGATGGCTCCAAGAGAAAATTTCCCACAAGGAAATTAAGTCATCTAGTAGACCGCGGACCAGGCTACAGTTACTTCCCTTTGCCGGCCGGTCTCTTCTCTTTCTGGGAAAGCTCCTCTTCTACATCCTTTAAATGGGCAAGAGGAAGAAGATAAAGCTTGTAAAAAATTGGGTCACCCCATAATTCGATCTCCGGTGCCAGATCGCCTACTACAGCAGAGAAGGGAGGAAAATTATTATAGGCATTAAAATTCTCTGAGAGGTCTCTCAAAGACTTATAAACTTTGACCGAGGCGACGAGATGGGTAGGTTTCTCCTTCAGCAACTTAATTTGTTGAATTGCCGTTTCGACCGATGCCTGGTCTTCCTCCAGTCTTGACGTCCAAAATTTTCCCTCCTGATATAAAACCTCTGTCTCCCCCGTCTGAACTGCTTGCATCAGCCTTGTGCGAGTTCCTTGCGCCCGCTTCATCACTCCATCCAATTGGTTCAGCAGTTCCATTTTTTCTTTCTTGGAAAGCTCGATCGTCTTGGATGAGGCTTTTGATAAGAAATACCGCAGAGTATCGTCGTCGGCAAAGCTAATGCTGGTGAAGCCAAAGAACAAAAGAGTTCCCATAAGAAAAAATTTGCCACATCTCATCTCATCCCTCCGTTAGCCCCTCGTCCATCCCTTCTCTTATGCCATCGGCCCGGCAGGCAGTGAAAGCAGCCCGCCTGTTTGGGCAAAGGTCACGGTGACGAGGCCTATTTCGGACAATGAAAGATGGACAATGAACAATAAACAGAAAAAATAATAAGCTGTTCATCGTTTATCGTTTCATGTTCATCGTCCCCAATAACATGGGCATCCTCACCCTTGCCTTCGCACGGAACCTGTCGCCTATAAGATCGTCCATAATGAACATCTATGGAAAAATCACCTCTACCACAGGAGGCTCACTTTTCAACTGTCCCAAGATGATCTTTTCGATCTTCTGGTTTTTTTTGTCAAGAACTTTCTGCGCAATATTCTTTGCCTTTGCTACTCCATCTGGAAGATCCACTCTATTAAGAAAGGCGACGACCTTCGATGAAGAAGGAGCTCCTTTAAAGATGCCCTCGGAATGGGTCATTAAAATAGCCATCGCCTCATCCGTCAGCCTTTCTCCAACAGCAATCCCCGTTATCTTTGAAACCCTCTCCGGTTGAAAAACATTTTTATCGTTTAATTCCTTCCCCATCCCATCTGCTCCCAAAATGGCCACGACTAAAGTCGTGGTTGTTGGGATCACAGGCTCATTCTCCCTCGGTGCTTTCACGGGTCGGCCCGCCGCGCCATCTGCTTCTACAATGACCGCATCAATTCCACGTAAACGCCAAAGTCCGTTCACTAAATCCTGAGAAATCCCCTTCAGTTTCCCTGATCCAAGTCTCTCTCGAGCAACCGTGATATGAGCGTATTGATCGAGATGGCGCCGCACAAAATCCATAATCTTCCCTTCATCCGGATCGAGAAACAGAAAACGCGTTTCTCCTAAACTGGGCTCCGCTATCTTCGTGGTCGTTGTGGTCACAACCTTCTTCCCGCGGAGAAGCAGCTCTTTGGCAAGGCGAAACATCAGTGCGGTCTTTCCCCCTGCCCCGACCAAGCTGATCACATCCCTTGCCTTGATTTCCAGGGCTTCAGTCAGAGAATCAACCATGTCTTCCTCTTACGCTTCTTTCACAAACCTCCCGACCTCAAACAAGCGACGATGAACAATGCATCCTCTCTTTTGTTCATCGTCTATTGTTCATGGTTTATCGTTCGAAACGTCCCTCGTCACCCAATCCCAAACGCCAGTTTCATTGATTGAACCTATACAAAACGGCTTCCAGCACGCCTCCGCCAATGGCTCTTGCTTTATCCGAGATAGTAAAGCAGGACTCCTTTTTGCTCCTCGGATCGATATCGCCCACCTTCATCCCTTTTTTTACCTCCACCCCTTCTCGAAGAAGCCCTCTCAAGACACCGCTGATCTTGGCGATAACCGGAAAATCGTCTACCACCGCCACCACGGATCCCCTTTCCACTCTATCTCCAATTGATTTTTGTGGATGGAAAATCCCTTTCTTCATTGTCCGAAGGACCCTCTCCATCGTATATCCACCGATCTCACCCGGAATGCCCGTGTTAGGTTCTGCTGCTCCGTTCAGGATCATCTTACCCAGATGATGTCCTCGATTCGTTTCGATCACGATGTGAACGTCTTTCCCTGCTATAAAACCTGGACCAAGACCGATCACCAAAGGCGCGTCGTGGATCTGAGTACCTAAATTCTGCTTGGCCATGATGGCATCCACCAGGACATCGGGTTTTAAAAAAGTTTTTGTCTTCTTCCCATCGGGATCTACAAGAATTGGAATATTCCCTTTCTGCCACACGGATCCGATTTTCTCCGGGCTGGAAATAAGTTGGGCCTGAACGCCTTCCACCTCTTTCTTGCCCTCATAGATCGCCTCGCTGAAGGCCACCTCTCTTCTCACAGCCATGGGATGAGGGATTTCTGTCAAGCAGATCTTGAAATGGGACTGGTGAAGCCTGTGGGTGACCCCGCTGGCTACCTCCCCGGCCCCTCGAATTAAAACGACTAACTCACCCACGCTTTTCTTTGATTTCGTCTGCATTCCCTTCTTCATTTTCTCTCTCGTCCTTGCCCCTTCTTTGTCGCCCTTTTTTGTAATCTTGCCATGTATCCACATCCTTTACAACACCTATCGATTTTACACGAATCGCTCGTACCTCTTGAGGATGCCTCTCAATGACAGATTTACCTCCCACATCTCCTTCCAAATTCAACAACTCCTTCTTGTATCTACTATGGAAAATAGCAGGATGCCCTTGTCTGCCCTGAAAGGAGGGAACGATGATTCCACCTTTTTCTTTTTGGAAGGCATGGATCAAGGCATTGATCGTCCTCGTTTTGAGAAAAGGCTGATCCCCCAGAGCGATGAGAATCCCGTCACTTTTCGAATGGAGTGCTACAAGACCTCTGCGGATGGAAGCGCTCATGCCCCGATACGAGCAGGGATTGATGACCACTCTTACTTTTCGTCCCCGAAATAGTTTTTTTGCCTCCTTATTTCGAACAGCAAGGACGACGACTAACTCTTGGACTTCGGATCGCGATAGCGTCTCAAAACAATGCTCTAAAACGGTCCTCCTTCCCCAGGGGAGGGATAATTTATCAACCCCCATTCTTTTCGATTCACCGGCTCCGAGGAGAATGGCTGAAATAATCATCTTCTCCTATTCTTTGACTTCACCTTTTACAAATTTAATCCGTATTCTCGATTTCTGTCAAGGTTTTGAGGCGGAATATCGTTTCTTAGCGCTATTGGACGCCGGCGAAAAATGAACTAAGAAAGATAATCAAACAAGTTTTCCGTTGAATGCTTTGAGGAAGGCTGACCTGAATGCCAGTCCCAGTATTGCCCTGGCTGTTTTGGATTCAGAAGCTTTAAGGGGATACCAGTTTAGTAGGGGAAGCTGAACTCCTCGAAAAGTGGGATAACTGCAATGACGTCGTCTATTCTCTTCAGACCTTGCCGATGAAAATGCCTGATCCTCAGTATGTCGTAAAAAATAAGGCCGAAAAAATCTTCGATCTCGGTATGGGGGTAAAAAGGAAATCCCCCCATGTCCTCCTTTACAGGGTAGGATGGGGGGATTGACAAATCCTACACTTCTTCCAGCATCGTAGTGAAGAGATCGTGATGCTCTTCTTCATCCTCAAGGATCTCTTTGAACATAAAAGCCGTCGTAACATCCCCTTCCTTTTGAGCCAGTTCAATGATCCCCTTATACATTTCGATCGCTTCGACTTCTGCCTTTGTATCAAGTTCGAGGAACTCTCTCAAACTCTCGCCAACCTTAATCGGGGCTGGCTTCGTCGTCGGCGTTCCCTCGAGATACCAAAGTCTCTCAGCAATCTTCTCAGCATGTTTCATCTCCACAATCGCCGTCTGTTGGAATTTATCCTGGACCGCAACACCCTTCACCCCTACCACCTGCACATGCTGCCACATATACTGGATGCTCACTTGAATCTCCCTGGCAATGGCATCATTTAACATCCCTTTCAGCTTGTCACTCGCTTTGATGACGGGTTTTAACGAAACTGCCATACCGTTCACCTCCTCTCTGAATTTGGATTAGTCATCGTTCATTTTCTGTTTCAATTCTCCATTAAACCCCTTTCGAAAGAAATAAGGTGAAGTACGTATTTTTCGATGAAAAGCACAGTATTTTTGAAAAGGGTTTCACCATTCGCAAATAGGCTGCCCTTTCCTCTCGCTGAATCTTGAGCATCAGATTGACATATTGATTTGGTTATGATATCGCTAAGTCAAAGATGGGAACTAAATTTCTAAAAATCATCCTCCTGCCCTTCTTCTCAATCCCCATCCTGTATCTACAGCCCTCTTCTGCTCTGGCTGCCCTCATCACGGATGTGAGGTCTTGGTCAGCCACGGATCACACCCGAGTGGTCATCGACCTCACGGAATCCGTCCAATATGAGAGCGCTTCACAGGAAAGCCCTCCTCAATTTCAGCTGGAATTAAAAGGGGTCTATTTCTATACCCCCAAGAGAGAGTTAGAAGTCAAAGATCCATTTCTTAGCAAGATTACTTTAACCGATCTTGGCGATGGAAGAGTCAGAATTATTTTTCATCAAAAAAAAACCCTGAACACCAATGTCTTCCTTCTAAAGCCTTACCAAGATAAACCCCATCGCCTTGTCATTGACCTTATTGACGTATCGCTGGAGAAAAAGGAAATAGAAGAGAGGCAAAAGCAAAAAGAGATCAGACCAAAAGGGACCAAGATCGTCGTCATTGATCCCGGTCATGGCGGGGAAGATCCGGGAGCCATCGGTCCGAAAAAGACGATGGAAAAGGATATCGTGTTAAAGGTGGGAGCGAAATTGGTTCAACTCCTTAATCGAGATAAGGAAATTCAGGCATTCCTTACCCGAAAAGGAGATTATTTTATTCCTTTGGGCGGTAGAAGTAAGATGGCAACGGATTACGGTGCTGATTTATTTATCAGCCTCCATACAGACGCAAGTTTCAACCCGCAGGCCAGAGGATCCTCTGTCTACTGCCTCTCCCTCTCCGGAGCCACGGATGAAGCAGCCAAGATCCTTGCTGACAAAGAAAATTTGTCAAACGTTTTGGGCGGTGTTACCTCAAGGCCTATTACCGACAGAAAAGATGACTTAGAACCGATCTTATTAGACCTCATGCAGAACAATACGATGAGGGAGAGCTTTCGATTTGCTGAAACCGTTCTCAAGGACCTCAAGGCTGTCAACCCATTGAAATACTCTTCCTATCGGCAGGCCAACTTCATTGTTTTAAGAGCCGCGAAGATCCCCTCTGTGCTGATCGAGATGGCTTACATCACGAATAAGGAAGACGAACGCTTGCTCAATCGCAACGACTTTCAAGAAAAAATAGCGAAAACCCTCAACACCTCCATTAATAAATACTTCAGACCCTAACGTCTTCATCTTCTCCTATTGACGTCTGGTAGCTGAGCAGCCCCGTTACTGCGTTTACACGTCAACCATTTTCTAAGATCCTGCAAAGGAGTGCCCAGTCCAATTTCCCTGCAGAAACATCGCTATGCGGCTTGCTTTATTTACGGAACGCGCCCTGTCCTGCTCTTTGCGGGATAGGCGGGGTTAAGGGGCACAATATAAATCGTATTACAATACCGGGGAGCCCCGCCATGTGGGCGGGAGCCTCACCTTTTCAAAGATTTCCAAAAAAACATTTGACAAATTCCACCATTATCGGATATATAGAAGGTAGCCACGAAGGCGATGCTCCTACGAAAGGCGCGGCCAGAAGTGGCTTTTTTATTGATGGAATGAGCGTGGAAAATAGGAAAAAGTCCATCGCAGTGATCGACGGTCAGGGTGGGGGGATCGGAAGTACCATCATTAAGCGCTTGCGAGAAAGCTCTGGCGAGGACGTGGAAATCATTGCTTTGGGAACAAATGCAATGGCAACCGGAGCGATGCTGAAAGCAGGAGCCAACAAAGGCGCTTCCGGGGAGAATGCCATTGTCCAAACCGCAAAAACGGTAGATATCATCATCGGGACAACGCCCATCGTGTTGGCCAATTCAATGATGGGAGAGTTGACTCCTGTAATGGCAGAGGCCATTGCTTCGTCACCTGCGATGAAATTTCTCCTGCCGCTAAAAATGCCGGACGTCGAAATCGTCGGTGCGCCAAAGGAACCCCTTCCCCATTTGATTGACCAACTGATCAGACGGATCCAAGAATTGGTTGGAACCTGAAGGGGAACAGCTCCGGACACGAATCACGGGCACGTTATTTATTTTGTGGGAGGAAACCATGTGTGAGGCAAATGCATATTTAATGAAAGAAGGGAAGGAAGAATTGGTTTTGGAGGATATTTCCATCCTTCGGCCGGAAAAGGACGGACTCTATCTCCAAAATATCTTTGGAGAACAAAAACGCATTAAGGCTCGAATTAAAGAGATGAACTTGATCGATCACCGAATCCTATTGGAAGAATCCAGATAGCATCGAGCCTTAAACTCCGAACTCAAAATTTAATTGGCCACGAAGGCCTTTCGTTCCTGCAGAAACGGGAAGAGTCTTCGTGGCTTTTTTATTTGTTCAAACCCCTGAAATAAAAGAGGCTGTATGCATATTCTGCATGCGGGCCTGGCACGCAGGGGTTGAGACAGGAATGAATAAGGCCGCTCCTGATTTTCGCTTCACAAGGGGGCTCACGTTGCTCTTCAAACCTTGACGTTGATAGGTCTCTCTTTTAGGGGTAAAATCTTAATTCAAGGAGATTCTCATGCATATACCCGATGGCTACTTAGGACCCCAAACATATCTTCCATTGTATGGAGTTTCTTTTGGCTTCTGGGCAATGGCGCAGAAGAAGCTGAAGAAACAGCTTTCTCTGAAACATGTTCCTTACCTTGCCATGGCCGCGGCCTTTTCTTTCCTCATCATGATGTTCGATATCCCATTTATTCCAGGGGGGACGACGGGCCATGCCGTGGGTGCTGGTATTATCGCGATTATCTTGGGACCCTGGACAGCAATTCTGGCCGTATCCGTGGTGTTGATCATCCAGGCTCTGTTGTTTGGCGACGGAGGAATCACCGCCATTGGGGCCAACTGTTTGAACATGGCGGTGGTGATGCCCTTCGTGTCTTATTGGATATTCAAACTCGTCAATGGGAAATCCGTGAGCGGGGCCAGACCCGCAGTCGCAGCCTTCCTTGCCGGGTACCTGGGTTTGGTGGTTGCAGCCCTATTTGCTGCCCTTGAATTCGGAATTCAGCCTCTGATCGCGACGGGGGCAAACGGCAGGCCGCTCTACGGCCCCTACCCTCTCTCCGTAGCCGTGCCCGCGATGGTCCTGGAACATTTGTTCCCGTACGGGATTCTCGAAGGATTGATAACGATGCTTTTGCTCAAGTACTTTCTGAAACACGAGCCCGATCTCGTGTATGCGGTGTCAGACCCGTCGAAGGACAGATAATTTCTGAAGAGGCTTGCGATGACAAGATTTCAGAAAAAACTTTGGATAGGCCTCTTGATCATGGCACTGCTTACTCCCCTCGGTATCCTCATCCCGGAAAAATTCAAGGCAGAAGGGGCATGGGGAGAGTGGGGAATAGCCAAACTCGACAAACTTCTCGGCTATGTTCCAGAAGGATTAAAGAAATTGTCTGATTTTTGGAAAGCCCCCATCCCTGACTACAGCTTTGGCGGTGAAGGCGCATCGAGCACGCTTCATGTCATCTCCTATATTGCTTCGGGACTCCTGGGCATAGCGGTGTGTGCCTTCATTGTGTTTATCATTTCGAGGTTCATCGCAAAGCATGGCAAGTAGAATACCCTCATTTCTGTTAGCCCGATCCACTGTCAGTTCTTTCAAGCGGAGCACAGGAAAAGTAACTGTACCCTTTCTCGAAAGAGGGATAAATCATCTGGCAGGCGTGATCAGAAACGGATATGCCCAGTGGGAATTCTCGTCACAAAAAGGATTCTTTCAAGGGATCGATGCCAGGGTCAAAGTCCTTTTCCTCCTCTTTTTCATCCTGATCGTCAGCCTGAAAAGAGAGGTACTACCGGAAACCTGCATCTGTTTTTTTGTTTTTGTACTCATCCTACTTTCCCGTTTGAACATTCTAAGGGTTTACAAGAGAGTTCTTTTTTTGGGGCTTATCTTTGGCTTTCTGATCGCGTTGCCCTCCGCTTTCAACGTGATCACAAAAGGGGAGACCGTTTTACCCATCGCAAAACTTCCAAAGCCCTATACCTTCTGGGTCTATCATCTACCCGCAGATATTGGAATAACTCGCGAGGGGATTCATACAGTCGCCATGCTCACCGTAAGGGTGATTAATTCCTTGTCACTGTCATTTTTAGTACTGTATACGACTCCGTTCCATGAGATCATCAGAGCCCTCAAAGTTCTCAAAGCTCCTGATAGCTTTCTTATTATCATCACCCTATGCTACAAATATATCCTCATATTCTCGAAGACCGTTGAAGACATGCACCTCGCTAAGAAAAACAGGATCGTCCGGAAATTAAGCCACGCCGAGGCGAGACAATGGATTACGGGCCGGATGGCGTTCCTCTTTAGAAAAGCCCGGCTGAGGTGTGAAGACGTATTCAAGGCGATGATCGGGAGAGGCTTTTCAGATTCAATCAAGTTTTATGGTTTCAGAAAGATGCGCATGGCGGATTGGTATGCTGCCATCTTCCTCTTTCTCGCGGGGTTCTTATTTCTGTTGATGTGAGGTGTTATCTGTGGAAACGCTGATGAGACTCGAAAAGGTAAATTACAGTTACTACGGCAAGATTCCCGCCCTTTCCGACGTGACTCTCGAAATCAATGACGGAGATCATATCGCGATTGTCGGCGCGAATGGCAGCGGCAAGTCGACGCTCCTGCAAATCATGGGCGGCCTGAAATATCCAGTCACAGGAAGATTTCTCTTCAGAGGAACCGAGGTGTCAGAGAGATCTTTGCGGGATAGAGGATTCCTCAGACTGTTCCGAGAGAGCGTTGGATACGTTTTCCAGGATTCGGATGTTCAACTTTTTTGTCCCACCGTGTTGGATGAGCTTCTTTATGGTCCCCTCCAGTTGGATATCGACGAGAAAGAAGCTCTGGACAGGGCCTTTGAGGTGATGCAGATGCTGGAAATAGAACACCTCAAGGAGAGACCTTCCTACATGCTCTCAGAAGGGGAGAAGAAGAAGGTGGCGATCGGGTCGGTGTTGACTATGAACCCGGAGGTTCTTCTACTGGATGAACCGACAAACGGCCTGGACCCCAGAACTCAGGTTTTTCTAGTAGAACTTATGTTTGCGCTGAATGAGGCGGGAAAGACGATTGTTCTTGCCACCCATGATCTTGGGCTGGTCGCCGAGCTCGGGGCCCGCGTGGTCGTCCTCTCGGAGGATCACCGAATTGTAAAGATCGGAAGTACCGATGAGATTCTCGGAGATCAGGATCTTCTGCTCAGAGTGAACCTGATCCACGAGCATGCGCACCTCCATGGAAAGACCAAGCACACCCATCTTCATTCGCATTATCTGCTGCACAGGCACTCATCCTAATATTTTTTCCTGTTTCTCTCAGCAGGCTAATGACGGTTTCACCATCCATGCCCTTACTTTCGCGGGAGTGAACTCATTCTCGTAAAAGCCCGGAAAACAGGTCAAGATGTCTCTTCTAATGCTCTTTTCCGGAGTTCCCCTGGATCAGATTGACAATAAGATAGTATCCGAAATTTTCGGTGTCTGTGCTTGCCTAGCGCAAACCAGCGTTGGAATGCGCAATCAAAGTTGATCATCAACGCGACAAAGAATTATTTAAAATTTTTCTCGCCGGCTCGGATTTCCATATCCAGCATATTTTCTCGAGGAGGCAGAATACAGACGAATTTTTCGTTATACGCACAAGACGGATTATAGGCCATATTGTAGTCCAAGACCATCTCATAATCTGGCAGGACCTCGGCATCGAGATACCTTCCACCATCATAAGTCTCTTTTCCGTTTGTCTTATCTTTAAAGGGGACAAAGAGATAATCGCTCAAAATGGATTTGTAAATTTCAATAGCATATTGTTTCCCATCCAGCGTGAAACGGAATTTTCCGTAACTAAGATAACGCTTGCTTGTCCCTTTGTCGGTCAAGAAGGTGGCATAATATTTCGGGTTATTGATATTGAAAACGAAGCGCTCAATCCTGCCAGAAAACATATACTGGGAATTGAAAGGATAGTATTTTAACCCCTTAAAGTTTCTTTTGTCCTGAGGAAGAAGCGGAGAACGTGGATGGTTTCTAAAAAAGGCATCCCGTTCCTTTTTCCACTCGAGAACCCGTTGCTCTTCGAGTTTCATTTCTTCTTGGGTCACTCCCTCTACAGCAACAGGAATCCCTTGAATCGGAGAGAAGATCCCGATCATCAATAGAATAAAAATGATTTTCCCTTTCTTCATGCGGAGCCATCAAGACCTCTCGTATCTTAACAAATAGGATACCCAGGTGCAAATCATCTATCATCTTGACAGAGTGAACGGCATCCAGTATATTGGCGTTATACGCAATAAAGGATAACGGAGCAGTAAAGCCATGAAGATCGGTTATAAAGTCTGGCTGGACAATCGTGGGAAGGCCTTTGGAGATGGTCCTTATGAGCTTTTAAGGCGCGTGGAAAAACTCATGTCCCTCCACCAAGCGGCCAATCAAATGGGTATGTCCTACAGCAAGGCATGGCGCCTAATCCAGACCCTGGAAGAGAGGCTTGGCTTTGCTCTTCTCGACCGGAAAGTCGGAGGTCCATCCGGAGGAGGCTCCAGGGTAACCTCCCAGGGAAAAGATCTCATGAGCCATTATGAGCGATTTCGGAGAGACGTGGAAAAGGATTTGGTGAAAATCTATGATAAACATTTTGGGCCACGGAAATAAAAGGATGAAAAGGAATTCTTTGATAGCCCTCCTTCTCGTTGTCTCGGTGATCCAAAGTGCTCAATTCACGCTCGCTGAACCAACAAAAGAGATTACTGTCTCTGCTGCGATTAGCCTTAAAGACGCATTTGTAGAGATTGGAAAAATCCTTGAGGAGAGGTATCCAGGAGTAAAGTTGGTGTTTAATTTTGCCGCTTCAGGGGATCTTGCAAGGCAGATTGAGGCCGGCGCCCCAGTCGACCTATTTGCCTCGGCGGCACAAAAGGACATGGACGATCTTGACCGCAAGGGCCTCCTTGTGGCCAATTCGAGGACCAATTTTGCGAGCAATAAAGTGGTCTTGGTAAAACCCGCTCGTTCAAGGATCCCCCTAAACTCATTTCAAGACCTCCAGAAAAATGAAATAAAAAGGATGGTCATCGGAAATCCCAAAACGGTTCCGGCGGGGAGATATGCAGAAGAGGTTTTAAGATATTTTAGTTTATGGGATGTGATCAAGGAGAAACTTATCTTTGCTGAACATGTCAGACAGGGTTTGGACTACGTTGCGAGGAATGAAGTCGATGCAGCCATCGTCTATTCAACAGACGCTTTCGTCAGAGATAAACAAGTTGAAATTGTTGCCGTCGCACCAGATGGGAGCCATCAGCCTATTATTTATCCCATTGCTTTGGTCAAGGGGACCAAGAATGAAAATTTAGCAAAATCATTTATTTCTCTTATCCTGTTTGAGGAGGGGAAAAAGGTTCTTCAAAAATTTGGATTCGGGATATTAAAATAAAAAGCCATGGAAAGCACCCTATTATTCTCTCTAAGACTTTCCATACAGGTGGCATTGGCCGCAACTTTCTTAATTGTGATGGTGGGGGTTACGGTCGCGTATCTCCTTGCCAGTAAGAACTTCAAGGGAAAGGAGTTTATTGATATACTCTTCACCCTCCCTCTGGTGCTGCCGCCCACGGTGACAGGGTATTATCTGATAATACTCTTGGGGAGAAATGGTTTGATCGGCAGGTTCGTTTACGATTGGACAGGATGGGGGATCATGTTTACCTGGTACGCAGCCGTCCTTGCCTCCTTTGTGGTAGCTCTGCCGCTGATGATCAGGACCACAAGAGCCGCTATCGAATCCGTGGACAAAAGCCTCATCGACGCTTCGCTCACCTTGGGCCATTCAGAATTTGAAACGGCCCTCCGGGTCGTGCTTCCCCTTGCAAAAAAAGGCATCATTGCCGGAACGGTCCTTTCCTTTGCCAGGGCGATGGGAGAATTTGGTGCCACCCTGATGGTTGCAGGAAACATCCCTGGAAAAACAAACACCATGCCCCTTGCGATTTATACCTCCGCGAGCAGTGGGGATTGGTCAAAGGCCAACTTAATGGTTATTTTCTTTTCTCTCCTGTCAGGGCTATTTCTTTATATCGCAAACCAATTTACCAAAAGGACGATCTAATGGGACTATCAGTAAAATTGTTGAAAAAAGTCAAAGGATTCATTCTCGACGTGGAATGGAAGATAGGGAATGAGCTCGCCATTCTTTTTGGTTATTCGGGGTCTGGGAAATCCTTAACCCTTCAATGCGTCGCCGGTCTTATGCAACCTGACGAAGGATTCATTCGCTCCAACGGGGACCTCTTTTTTGATAACACCTTAGAAATAAATGTGCCTCCTCAAAAACGATCCTTCGGATATGTTTTCCAGGATCGTGTTCTTTTCCCCCATATGACCGTGAGAGGAAACATAGCCTACGGGCTGAAAGGACTGCGCCCTTCTGAGATAAAGGATAAAGTGGGCGAAATGATGAACTTGTTTCACCTCCAGGGGTTGGAAGACAAGTTCCCTTCAGAAATCTCCGGAGGTCAAAAACAGAGGGTCGCGCTTGCGAGAGCCCTCATCCGGAGACCCAAAGCACTCCTTTTAGATGAACCCTTTTCAGCGCTCGATAGTCCGATTCGGCTGGAAATGAGAAGGCTCCTGAAGGATATTAGAAATGATTTTGATATCCCAGTGGTCCTCGTGACGCACGATGTGATCGAAGCTTATACCATGGCCGACAAAATCATTGTCTATTCGGAAGGGAGAGTCGTCAAGACAGGTTCGCCATCCGAAATCTTTTATCACCCTGTAGGCTTAGAGGCGGAACCACTTCGGGATAGAATTTGAAACCTCCCGACTGCTTACTCTCCTCCTCCTGTCTGTTTTTGGCTTAGGGGGTGCACATGTTTGTAACATCTTGTGCACAAATGCCCCTTCGGGCAGACCCCTCAGTTGCCATCCAGAATTAAAATGAAGTCAAATGCAGCCAGGGCCAAATAAATCGAAATACGGTTGCTTGTATCCGGCACTAGTATTGCCTGCCATAGGAATGTGAGGTTTTCTGGCCTCCCCGTCAGGACGGGACAGGGCACCTGCTGGCTATAAAGGACGGCGGTTGCAATCCTCTTATTTTATTCGAACTTCTTGCATAGAGGTCTTCGTTTAGGGGGGAAAGCCATGGACATTCCGATTGAGCCAAAAACATTTGGCCTTTTGGTAGCCATCCTGTTTCTCCTTGTCTCTCTTCTTGTCAATCTGCTTCAGCGCCGTTACGCAAAGAACCGCTTGGGCCGTACGCTGAGAAAGGAAGAGTCCGTCGTGAAATTCCTTGGGGCAATAGATAAAAACCTCGGTAAACTGGAAGTCAGTTGCACCCTCGAGGTGCAAGTGGCAAGCTCTCCCCAGGAAGTGGGAAAAACGATCCATGTGGTACGGATTGAGATTCAATCAGCTATTGCCAACATAGAGGAACATCTTCGCTCTTTTCGTCAGTACCGACGAAGAGAAAAAAACGGGGGAAAGGGTTGGAGAAACCATATCAGAGATCGTCAGGATGAGGGGCCTCATGAGAAACGTGACCGTGCTCTATCGCTGTGAAATTCTGGGGACCGTTGTCGGTCGTTCATGCACCATTTCCGCTAGGGAAGCAGATTTTCTGAATAGGATTATCCCGATTGCCCTTCGCCTTCAATTCGAATCTCGATAGATTCGGACGTTTCGCAACCTTTCAAAGAGGAAAGCATCCCTTTGATCGTCTTGGTTAAGAAATCTTTGACGAAAGGGGTTATGGAAATTGGCCTTCCATTAACCCTTAGAAAAATCTCTTTCTCTTTCTTCGACTTCAGGGCCTCTTTCTCGATAAAGTTGGCTAAACTCCTCATATCTTCAAGGTCGAAGCAGGGAACGCCCACACGAAATTTTTGGTTCGAAACGATAGCAATGAGGTTATCTTTCTTTGTGCAGAGGAGTTTCTTGTGTTTCTCCTTCCGAAAAATCTCAATCTTAGGCTGAACATCTCTTTTGTATCCTTCTGAGAGGATAAGGTCCACATCCTGAATCCATTTCCCTCGGATCTCATCCAGGGTTAAATCCTTTTCCACATCCCGAATCAGGGCGAGCTTTTGCGGCGACGAGATGACGACGGTGTGCGCCCCTGCTTGTTTATGTCGCCAGCTATCTTTCCCTTCCCGATCCACTTCAAACCCGTGCATGTCGTGCTTGACCGTTGCAACCCGATAACCCCGCCGGGTCAACTCGGGGACCAATTTTTCAATCAGCGTGGTTTTTCCACTGTCCGATTTTCCAACGATGGAAATGATGGGGATCATAAATAATAACCCTCCTAAAAGGGCCCGAGGATTCAAGGGGTCAAGGGGTCAAGTGTTAAAAGGGGATTGGTTTTTACAATTGCTAACAATTTATTCACTTCGTTCATCGCTTTGTGTCACTGGAATCCTTAAACCCTAGAATCCTTGAACCCTTTAAAGGGTATTATCGAGCAACTGGACTTTAACCTTCTCCCCTGCCCTCACGATCTCCTGGTCTTCAGGGATGACAATCAAGCCATTTGCCCTAACCATGGACCTTAGAATTCCAGACCCCTGCTCGCCGGTCGTGGTCACAACGTATTGGTTCTTCTCAAAGGAGACGAACCCTCTAACGAAATAACGTCTTCCGGCCATCTTCTTAATCTCCTCCTTTATGATGGCCTCGACGATAGGCCGAAAAATGTGACGGCAGCCCATCATCTTCAAAAGAGAGGGCCTCACAAATTCTTCAAAAGAAACCATAGATGAGACGGGATTGCCGGGAAGGCCGAATACCGGCTTTCCCCCAATCGTCCCAAAAGCCAAAGGTTGCCCGGGCCTCATGGCCACTTTCCAAAATACCATCTCCATACCCAACTGCTTCATCACATCCTTGACGAAATCATAATCACCCACCGAAACCCCGGCCGAAGAGATCAGGACATCTGTTCGGATTCCCTGACGAAGTTTCTCTTCGATCTCCTCTTTTCGATCCTTGGCAATACCCAATTGAAGGGGGATGGCCCCACAATCTTTCACCTGGGCCCCTAAGGTGTACGAATTACTTGAGATGATTTTGACCCCATCCAAATCACCATCTACATCTACTAATTCGTCTCCGGTGCAGAGGATGGCGACCAGCGGTCTCTGATAGACAGAGACAAAAGAGCGTCCTACGGAAGCAAGCATTCCCACCTCGGCAGGACGCACAATATCTCCTTTGGAGATCACACGATCTCCCTGCTTTACATCCTCGCCGGACTTCCGGATGTTTTCACCAATACCGGTCCCCTTGAAGATCAAAACCAATCTGTCTTCTTTCTTTGTTACCTCAACTGGTACAACCGTATCTGCTCCTTTCGGAATGGGAGCACCCGTCATAATTCGGATGGCCTTTCCTCTCTCGACGGTCTTGGTTGAAATAAAACCTGCGGGAAGATCTTCGATCACGACTAATCGCACAGGATGATCCTGCGAGGCCTGCCGGACATCCTCTGATTTCAGGGCATACCCATCCATTGCTGAATTATCCAAGGGGGGGATATTTCTCTTAGCGAAGATGTCTTCCGCGATCGACCTTCCTAAGGCATCTAAAATGGAGACCTTTTCGAATCCTAAAGGCTGGGCGTGAGAAAGAATCTTATCTAAGGCTTCATCAACCGGAATCATACGGAAAATATAACATAAAATTTATTCCATGGGAATTCAGGCGAACCTCAACCTTCCCTTTGTCTTCGGAGGCGGTGTCGCATTTGAACGGAAAAAGATAAGAACGACACAGCCCCCTGAGGGAGAGGAAATTGCTGATTCGATATATGTGATTGAGAGCCATTGTGAGCGCCACCAAGAACCTGCGGAGTCGTTCTCTCGCGGGCAAGTGGAAAACAGCGTGGAAAAATAAGAAATGCGTAGAAATTATCCAAAAGTCTCTTGGTCTTAACGGTGGGATTTAAGGCGGAGGCTTATCCATTAAAAAGACCTTCAGATTCAATACGTTATGCAAATTTTTTCGTCACAATTTTTTCCCTTGACAATTTTTTTGCCCCTGTCTTATAATTACTTTGTAGCTATATTGTGATTACATGATCCTTTGCGCGTCTCGTAGATTTGAAACAACCTAATTTAAACTATGCCTCCTAAGAAAGCTCCATTACCTTACATGCCAACTCAGATGGAAGAACTGAATTTTGTTCAGAACAAATCCAAGTTCGAACTCTACGGCGAAGAGATGATTGAGAAGGTTGTTAAACTGAGCGGGAACAGTGGTCGAGTCTATCTTCCTCCGGAGTGGGTGGGAAAGCATGTCAAGATCATCCGTATCGACTGACCCAGGAATGTTAAAGGGAATCAAAATCCGAAAGATTGGAACTGACAATATCCCCGAGATGGTTGCCATCCAGGAAGCAATATTACAGAAAAAGGTTTCCAAAAAGTGGATCCGAATGGTAAAGGCCCGCTTGACAAAACAAGAAGCCGTGGGTTTCGTTGCCTCCATGGATGATCGAGTTGCCGGATTCATCATCGGAGAGATCAAAGGTGGAAGCTTTGGTTTGGAGCAGAGCGGCTGGATCGAAGTGGTTGGAGTCCATCCCGGGCACATGGGAGTTGGAATCGGCCGGGTCCTCGCCAAGAAACTCTTCGAATTTTTTAAGAAAAAGGGGATCCGGGACATCTACACCACGGTGCTCTGGGATGCGGGTGATATGCTTTCCTTCTTCAAGGCGATTGGCTTTGACCGTTCACCATTTATCAATCTCAGGAAACATTTGGATTGAGGCCTTCTGCCCAGCGGGGAGAGAGGGTGCCAAAGACATGAACAATCTGCGCAGCTGAACGCCATAGCTGCGGAGATGCCTATCAGCTTGCTGGAAAAGTCATTTTTTGCAGGCTGCCCAAAAATGCCCCTATGCAAGGCGCCCGAAATCCTGAGGAGTGAGGCGTGCTTGGGTGTACGCCGCAATAACGAAGGATGAGGGCAACGCCGCAGATGGGCGTTTTTCAGTAACCTGATCGAGGGGCTAAAAAATGAGGTACTCAGAGACAGGGTTTAATTTAGAAATTGATCTATCCCGAGGAAACATTGAAAGGGTAGAAACTGACCCAAAATTCACCGAACTTCATCTGGGGGGTCTAGGTACGAACGCCAAGATATTATGGGATAGGGTTCCCCCCGAAGTTGAACCTTTTTCTCCTGATAATCTCCTCATCTTCAGCACTGGACTTTTATGTGGCACACCTGCTCCTGGTGCTAATCGTACCATTGTGACTGCCTATTCTCCCCAGACTTTGTTAATGGGATATTCAATGATGGGGGGATTTTGGGCGCCAGAATTGAAGTATGCCGGTTATGACAAAGTGATCTTTCGCGGCAAGTCCCCTAATCTGGTTTATTTGTGGATAAACAATGACAAAGTAGAAATACGTGATGCCTCTCATCTGCGTGGTAAAGGCGCTGTTGAAACTGCAGAACTTATTAAACAGGAGTTGAAGGAGCCGAACGCCCAGGTGGCTGCTATCGGACTGGCCGGTGAAAACAGGGTCTATACGGCTTCCATCGAGCAGGGCCGCTCCAGTGCCAGCCGACTCGGAGTAGGCGCCGTTATGGGAGACAAAGGGGTAAAGGCTATAGTTGTTCGTGGAACAAAGGACATCAATGTTGCCCGACCGGCTGAATATATGGAGCTCTGCAACGAAGTGCTGAAGTACATAAAAGTCCGGGAAGAACATCCAGTTCCGGGGGTAATGACCATTTTACAGGGGCTTGGGTCACCGCAAGAAATGAAACACGTTGATGAGGAGTGGCACACCCAGAATTTCATGTGGGGGAATGCCCGCACTCGGAAAAAAGATTATTGGAACAAGGAAGTCGAAGAGAAGTGGAAGGAGACTCAAGAAAACGTGCGGAAGCGGCTAATAAGTTGCTATAACTGTCCGATGAAATGCGGGGCGATCATTTCCGTCCCGGGACTTTCAACCTACATGATGAAATGTTTCTCGAAACTTACTTATGCCATGGCGGCCTATTCAGACCTGGATTTTGGTTTTAAAATCGCTCAACGTGCTACGGAGTATGGCGTGGACGGGTTCTCAACCCCGCAAATTATGGCCTTCGCCTTTGAGCTTAAAGAAGCCGGCATTTTGACTGACGCGGACTTTGCAGGATGTCCTTCCGATAACGAGGGGAAATTTTACTGGTTACTCGACAGAATTGCCCGGCGAGAAGGGATAGGAAATGTGTTGGCCAATGGCACCTATTGGGCGGCCCAACAGATCGGCAAGGGCGCAGAAGCATATGCTCATAATAACATTAAGAAACATGAGCAGCTGCCTCTCAAGCTGGGAATGCTGAATCCCGTTTATTTCCTGATGTATGCTACCGGCGAGAAGATAAACATTACCCAAATTGAAGGGCAGTTCCCCCAGTCACCTTTTCCTACGATGGAGGAGAGAGAAGAGTTTGTAAAGGATTGGATCCAGGTTCCTGATGAAAAGTTTAAGCAATATCTTCTGGACTGGGAAATGCGGGGAGAACGCTCAAATCCATATTACCCGACTGTTGACATGTCCGTTGACATTGTTGACTGGCAAGAGAAGATGCACTACATTGATGACGCCCTCGGGGTGTGCTCCGGTTTGTCATCATTTCCCCTGAAGCCTCCCTATCACATGCACAATTACCCGCGTTTTATCTCATCGGCGACCGGGATCGATATGGATGAAGCCGGTCTCACGCAGGTATATAAGAGGAACCGAACTTTACTTAGGGCCGTTAATGTGAGAAGAGGCTTGAGGAGAGCCGATGAGAAGCCGCCAGAGGACCATTGGAAGAAAAGATTTCCCGAGCTCGAAGAAAAGCTCCTGGATGCGTATTACAAATTCAAAGGGTGGAATAATGATGGTATTCCTACTAAAGAGACCCTGCACGAATTAGGTATGGATTACGTTGCCGAAGACTTAGAACAGAGAGGGATAATAAAAAATGGCCAAGATTAAGAAAAAAATCAAGTCAATCAAGATCGATCTTGATAAATGCAATGGTTGCCGGGCATGTGAGGTAGCCTGCTCAGCATTTCACGCCAAACCAAAATATAGCAGCAATAATCCGGCGAGGTCTCGTATTCGGCTGATTCGTGAACCAATAAGAGACGTATATCTTCCCGTTTACGCGGGTGA
>Ga0326728_10003952_pt1 | contig 44742 bp, 37 predicted proteins | sample MB3enrmetagenome_FD_207602 | JGI IMG/M metagenome (GOLD analysis project Ga0326728, IMG submission 207602) | Lab enriched peat soil microbial communities from McLean, Ithaca, NY, United States - MB31MN | ecosystem: Environmental > Terrestrial > Soil > Wetlands > Peat | place: USA: New York...
AAGATGGAACTGATCAACCGCCAAGCCTTCGGCTTCCGCAACTTCCAGAACTACAGGCTTCGCGTAAAGGTCTTATGTGGTTAAATTGGGTTGGGATCGGGGTCTCCCCCGTTTTTGGCGTAGAGCCGATTCGTTGACGAATGAAGGGTTCTGGTGGACCTGGTGAGATTCGAACTCACGACCTCTTCCATGCCATGGAAGCGCGCTCCCAACTGCGCCACAGGCCCACGGTGTTGGTTTTCTTCACTATAACACACCGCCCATCGGCGGCTGCGCGGCCCGCTTACTGCGCGATTTCCGAGAGCAGAGCGAAGAAACCGGGGAAGGAAACGTCCGCCGCCTCCTGGCCGATGATCGTCGATTCGCCCGGCGCGGCCAGGGCGGCCACGGCAAACGCCATGGCGATGCGGTGGTCGCCGAAACTATCCAGCGCGGCGGGGCAAAAACGCTGGCGGCCGGCGACGCGCAGGCCGTCGGGGAAGACTTCCACCTGGACCCCCATGCGGCCCAGGTTCTCGGCCACGGTCGCGATGCGGTCGGTCTCCTTCACGCGCAACTCGGCGGCGTCCCGCACGACGAGGCCCTCCTGGGAGGCGGCGCCGAGCACGGCCAGCGCCGGAATCTCGTCGATTAGCGCGGCGGTGAGTTCCTTCTCGATCGTGCCGCCGCGAATCCGCGAGTAGCGCACCTCCAGATCGCCCGCCATCTCGCCCGCTTCGACGCGCGGGTTCGAGATGCGCAGCTCCGCGCCGATCGACACCAGAAAGTCGAGGAGCGCCGAACGCGTCGGGTTCAGGCCCACGCCCTCCAGGCGCAGCTCGGAGTCCGGAACCAGCAGCGCGGCCACCAGAAAGAAGGCCGCCGCAGACAGGTCGCCCGGGACCTCGAGCTGGCGGGCCTCTAAACGCGGCCGGCCCTGCAGGGAAATGGCGCCCCCCACCACGTCGATCGAGGCGCCGAACTCCCGCAGGGCGATTTCGGTGTGGTCGCGCGTGCGCACCGGCTCGCGCACGGTGGTGACGCCGGCGGCGTTCAGCCCGGCAAACAGCACGCAGGTCTTTACCTGGGCGCTGGCCACCGGCAGGGTGTAGTCGATGGGGCGCAAGACGGCGGGCCGTATCTCGAGCGGCGGAAAGCGTCCCTCCCGCGCGGCGATGGAAGCGCCCATGGCTTCCAGCGGCCCCAGGATCCGACCCATGGGTCGCCGCGAGAGCGATTCGTCGCCCCCTATGCGGCTGGGGAAGCGCTGCGCGGCCAGAATGCCCGAGAGCATGCGTATGGTGGAGCCGGAATTGCCCGCCTCGAGCATGGCGGACGGCGGCTGGAGCCCCTCCAGGCCGCGGCCCGCGATGCCAACGCTCGCTCCGTCGCGCTCGATCCGCACGCCCAGCGATTCCAGGGCGCCCAGGGTGGAGGCGCAGTCGGCGCCGGTCGAGTAGTTGCCGATGCGGCTGTGGCCCTCGGCGATGGCGGCCAGCATGGCGTAGCGGTGCGAGATCGATTTGTCGCCGGGAAGCCGCATCGATCCGCGGAGGCGTGTGGCTGGGGAGATTCGCACGGCCATGGGAATTTCCCATTCTAGCGCGAACCCGAATCGCCGCTCGGCCGCGCGGTCCGGCCTATAGTTCGGGTTCTGGGACGCCGATACTTCATAGGTCAATGGATGCCGGGTCCGGCGCCGGAACCAAAGCCGCCGGAGGCGTAGCCTAGCGGAGATCGCGTGGTGCAGGCGGGCGATGGCGCCGTGCCTGCGCGTGAAGCAACCCAAGAACATGGAAATGGCGCAAGCGAAAACGGCGGGCAGACTTCCGGAGAGTTCAACGTGGCCCTCGCTAGGCGCCTCGTTTCGCGACCCGGCGGGCTTCGTATTCGAGGAAGAAGGGATCTACAAGCGCGCGGTCACGCTGCGGGGCCAGCCGGATTACGACCTGCTGCGCTCCTCGGGGCTGTACGATGCGCTGGTCGAACGGGGGCTGCTGGTGGCCCATGCGGAGGAACCCCGGCGCGCCCAGCTTCCGGAGGGCATTTGCAAAGTGCTCGTACCGGAGCAGATCCGGCACATCTCCTATTGCTACGAATGGTCGTTCAGCGAGCTTAAAGACGCCGCGCGGCTGACGCTGGAGGTCCAGAGCCTGGCCCTGCAACACGGCATGACGCTCAAGGACGCCTCGGCCTACAACGTGCAGTTTCGAGGTCCCGCGCCCATCTTCATCGACACGCTTTCCTTCGAGCGAAACCAGGCGCGGCCCTGGGCCGCTTATGGGCAATTCTGCGGGCATTTCCTGGCGCCGCTGGCCCTGATGTCTTACGTCTGGCCCGAATGGCGGGGCCTGCTGCGGAGCTCGCTCGAGGGCGTGCCGCTGGCGCTGGCTTCGCGATGGTTGCCCGCCCGGACCCGTTTCCGCCCCGGCCTGCTGCTGCATCTTCACTGGCACGCCCGCAGCATCCGGAAGTACTCGCAGGCGCGCTGCGGAGACGTGGCGCAGTCCGGCGACGGGCGCGGCCGCGATCCCAAGCCGATCATCGTGGATTCGCTCGGCCGCGCCATCGCCAAGCTGGCCCCGCCCGGGCTGCGGACGGAATGGCTCGGCTACTACGATCATGCCCAGCACTATAGCCGCCGCGCGGTGAGTTTCAAGCGCCAGCAGGTGGCTCGCGTGCTGGCCGATCTCCAGCCGGAGTTTGTCTGCGACCTGGGCGGCAACGCGGGCGAGTACAGCCGGCTGGCGACGGCTCAGGGAATCGACGCCCTTTGCTACGACCTCGATCCGCTCTGCGTCGACCGGAACTACCTGCGTTCCCGGGCGGGCGGGGACGCGCACATGCTGCCGCTGGTCATGGATCTGGCCAACCCCAGCCCGCGCCTGGGCTTCGATCTCGAAGAACGTCTGGGCTTTTTCGACCGGGCCCAGCCGCCGCTAGTGTTGGCGCTAGCCTTGCTGCATCACCTGCGCATCGCGGCCAATGTGCCGCTCGATAGAATCGCGCGGTTTCTGGGCCGGCTCGGCGAACGGCTGTTGATTGAATTCGTTCCACTCGCGGATCCGATGGCGCAAACGCTGGTCGGCAACCGCCCCGACATCTACGGCGACTACACGGCCGCGAACTTCCGGCTGGCTTTCGAGCGCTATTTCGAGCTGGAACACTGGGCCCCCATTCCGGATACGCTGCGCTCGCTGCATCTCTACCGGAGGCGCCGGTGACCGGGATGCCGAGCGTGCACTCCTTCGGCGGCCGGGCCAGCATCCTGGGCTGCATCCTGGTAGCGCCGTTCTTGCAGTTCGTGATGCGCGGCGGCTATAGCCCCTTCCGCCCGGAGGTGCTGGCCCTATCCCTAGTCCTGGCGCTGGCCTGCCTCGCTATCGCCTGGGTCTGCCGTGGCCGGGCGTTCTACGCGGCGAGCTGGATCCTGATTGTGCTGTCGGCGGCGGGCGCGGTCCAGGGCCTGTTGTACCCGGGTTTGGACGTGCGGCTGCGCTGGATTGCCCTGGCGGTCGGCCTGGCCGTGCTGGTTCCGATGTACTGCATGCGCGCCACGTTCTTCCGCTTGCTGGCCACCTTCGCGCTGGGCTCCTTCGCCGTCTCGGCGACGCAGTTCCTGGCCGCCCGGGTCCATCCGACGGAGGCGCTGGCGCAGGAGAGCCGGCCGCCTGGGTTGGGGCATATCGTCTATCTAATTCTCGACGAGCACATCGGGCTGGCCGGACTGCGCTCCGAGATCCCCGAGTGCCGGCGGGCCCGCAACCAACTGGAAGACGTACTGACCAGCCACGGATTCAAGGTTTATCCCAACGCCTTCAGCAACTACGCCGACACTCTGGATTCCATTCCCAGCATCCTGAGTTTCGAACTGGAAACCAGGCGGCGCCAGTTTGCGCGCCGGGATTCGCTCTCCGGCCGGCGGGTGACTCAAAACGCGCTGTTCGAGCGCTGGAGATTGCAAGGCTACGCCATCGCCGCTTACGAGTCGGACTACCTGGACTTGTGCGCGACGGAAACGGAGTGCGCCACCACCACCCGCTACCCGGCCAACGCGATCAGCGCGATGGAACCGCTCCCCATCCCCTGGACCCGGAAGGCGGGCTATCTGGCCAGCGGCTATCTGCTCTCCAACGCGTTTGTCTGGGGGATCGCTTATCACTCGGCGCCACGCCTGCTGCACCTGGCGGACTGGCGCACCGGTCCGCTGGCCGTGGCCGGGATCTGGCCCGAGCGGTTGTTGCAGGACATCTTGCACGCGCGGCGCAAGACGGCTTTCTTCGTCCACCTGCTCACGCCGCACAAGCCCTACGTGTACCAGCGGGACGGCACGCTGCGCGACGACCGGGAATGGATAGACGGCCGGAAATGGGAGGTGGCGGACCGGGCCGCCTACGAGCGGCAGTACACACGCTACGCGGAACAAGTGGAATACCTGGGCACGCAACTGGACGAATTCCTGCGCCAACTTCGCGCGGACCCCGTTTACGACGCCAGCCTGATCGTCATTCACGGCGACCACGGGTCGCGCCTCTTGGAGCGGCCGCCGGGGAATGTGAACGGTTATTCGGGGACGGGGGAAGACCCGGGCGCCGCCTATGGCGCGGGGACGCCGCCGGCTGCCGACTTGATCGATGCATTTTCCACGCTGCTGGCGATCAAGGCGCCACGGAAGGCCGAAGGCCGCGTCGACAGGCGGTGCGCCAGCGTTATGCAAGTGATGGCGGAGACCTTCGATCCGCGGGGCTGGGAGGCCCAGCCCGGGGCAGCGAGCGACGTGTACCTTTTCGACGCACAGGGCAAGCCGAGAGCCATATCCATGGCCCAAGCCTGCCGGGAAATGGAGGGGCGGTCCAAATGATGACATGGCATGAGCCCGGGTTGTTGTACCTGGATCCCGCGACCGGCAGCATGGCGCTGCAAATCGCCGTCGGCGGCCTGCTGGCGGCGATGGCGGCGGTTCGGATCTATTGGGGCAAACTGCGGTCGGTATTTGGCTGGCGGGATAAGGCGCCCGGCTCGGGCTCGCCGGCCCGCGTGTCCGAGCGCGGCCACAGCGCCGCGCACTGAGAATCACGGGCTGGATCGGGCCGGCCGGTCCGCCTACAGTTGGCCAGCCGCGCCGCCGATAGTCTACCAGTCGTTGGACGCCGGTTCCCGGGGGCTAACGAAAAGCAGTTGCCCGGCCCGGGCTGCTATTGAGGACAAGACAGGAGCATGGAAACGACACGGCCGAGATGGATCGAAAGGCTGCGGACCCTGGCTCAGTATCTGGAGACCGTGGGTTGGCGGGCGACCCTGGGACTGGCAGGCCTGAGGCTGCGGAGCGCGTTCGGTCTCGCGGCGCCCCGGACCGTGCAAATCCGGCCGGCTGGCGTGCGCTTCCCGCTGACCATGCGCACCGGAAACAGCAGCGACGGCGCGGTCTTTTGGGAGATTTTCCAGCAGCGGATGTACGCACCCCTGGCGGACCTTCGGGCGCCCAAGCTGATTCTGGATCTGGGCGCCAATGTGGGCTACGGGAGCGTGTACTTCCTGAACCGGTTTCCGAACGCCCGGGTAGTGGGGGTGGAACCCGACCCGGCCAGCGCCGCCATCTGCCTCCGGAACCTGGCCCCCTATGGCGATCGGGCCCGCGTAGTCGTGGGCGCGGTCTGGCCGGAAAAGGCGCGGCTGGTGCTGTCGCGGGGCGCCTTTGGAGACGGACGGGAGTGGGCCACTCAGGTCCGCGAGCGGGCGGCCGGGGACAACGGGGAAGACGTGGAAGGCTGGGACGTCGCGAGTCTGATCGACCTGGCGGGGACCGAGCGCGCGGACCTGCTGGTCATCGACATCGAGGGGAGCGAGAGGGCGCTGTTCGGCCACCCGGCACGGGCCTGGCTGGAGCGGGTGGACAACATCTGCATCGAGTTGCATGGAAGCGGCTGCCGGGAGGCGTTTCAGGGGGCTCTGGCCGGCTACGAACACGAACTGGAGACCCGGCCGCACCTGACCATCTGCCGGAACCTGAGGCGCCAGGCGCAGTTGGCGCGGGTGAGCTGAGATGCTGGAGCCCATCGTGATGGTGGCGCTGGCCGCCGCCCTGTGCCTGGTTCCGTTCGATCTGCTGATTGGCGCCTACCTGCTGCTGGTGGTCAATCTGGAGGCCTACCGGTTCGCGGCGGGGGGGTGGTCGTTGAGCGTGGAATCCCTGGCCACCGCCGTGGTGGCGTTCCGCACCCTGATCGAGTGGGGAATCGACCCGGGGGCCAAATCCGCCCTGAAGGAGGGGCGCTGGTTTGCCTGGGCCATCAGCCTGTTTGTGCTGGCCGGCGCGCTGAGCGCCCTGTTCTCGATCGACCCGCTGCGGAGCTGGAAGGCGGTGCTCCGTTACTCGACCTACCCGGTGGTGGCCATCGGAATCCTGCGCACGGGGCAAAGGAAGGGCGGCGGCTGGATCCGCAATCTCTGCCTGCTCAGCGCGGTGGTTCCCTGCGTCTGCGCGTTGCTGCAGGTCTGGGATCCCAATCTGAACTTCGGCGACCGGGATTGGAAGCCCGCTATGCTGGGGACCTCGGCCGGCCCGCTGGACCTGGTCATTCCCCGGGTGAACGGGACCCTCAACAACGCCAATGCCCTGGCGATGTACCTGGTAGCGGTCGCGGGCTGGGGCCTGAGCACGTCGCCCGCCCTGCGAGGCCGCAAGAAGCCGTTTGCACTATTGCTAGGGGCGGCCTTTGCTTTGCTCATGATCTTCCTGACCTTTTGCCGCAGCGCCTGGATTTGCACCGCGCTGATCCTGGCGGGGTGGGCAGTTTTCAACGCCCGGACGCGGGTGGTTCTGGGAGGCGTCCTCGCGGTGGGGCTGGTGGCGACCGCGGCTGTACTATCGGGATTGGCCGCGCAGCGATTCGCGGACATGGGGGGTCCGAACAACAGCCTCACCTGGAGGGTGCTGGTGTGGCAAGGAGTTGTGGACAGGGACATGGATACCCAGCGCCTGCTGGTGGGCCACGGCCTGGACACGATGATCATCGACAACCAGGTGCAGGAAGGCAAAAAGGCGCACAGCGCGTACGTGGCCACCTTCCACGACTGCGGGTTGGTAGGTCTGACCGCCTTGCTGGTGCTGTTCGGCGCGATGATCGCGGCGCCGCTGAGAATGCTGCGCCAGCACTGGGAGGACAAGCGGCTGCGAGCGATGAATTCCTTCGCGTTCCTGCTGGCCTGCGGATTTGCGCTACTTTCGATCGCCGAGGAACCGCTGGCCACCCCCACGGTCACCATCTACTACTGGACGGTTCTGGTGATCTGCCATCTGGAGTCGAACGTCCGCGCGCAGCGCGCATGGCGCGCGGTGGAGATGGGGCCGGCCGCTCTGCCGGAGGAGGCGGAGCTTGCCTACGATGCAGCTCGAGTATAGCTGGACGCCGTACGCGGAATCGGTGGGGGGCATCGACAGCGTGCTGAACTGCTTTCTGAGCTATGCGGAGCGGCATTGGCCGGGCCACATCGAGGTGAAGTCGTTGGGCGGCGTTGAGGGCGAGTCCGGGGCGAGCCGCTGCGCCGCCCGGACCGCGATTCGGCCCATCTGCGGGCGGAGGAGATCGCTGGTTCCAGTGAACCTGCGGTTCCTGGTCTCGCTGTGGTGGGATAAGACGCCCCCTGGCGGCGAGCGGGTGCTGTTCCTGCAGCGGAGCGATCACGCGCTGGCCTACCTGGGCGACGACGCGCCGCCGCTGGTTCTCTACATCCACGGCTCGTCCGAGCACCTGCATCTGCCCAGCGAGAGCAAGCTGCGCTGGCTGCGGGCGTTCATGCCCCTGCTCGAGGAGGGGGCCATCCGCCGGGCGCGCCACATCTTCGTATGCAGCGAGAGGGGGCGGAGCTACTATGCGCAGCGCTACCCCAGATGGGCCGGTCGGTTCGAAGTCCTGCCCGGCGCGGTGGATGGGAGCCGGTTCCGGCTGCTGGGGACTCAGGCAGCCAGGCGCGAGTTGGGCCTCGACCAAGACGCATTCCTGGTCCTGTATGTGGGCCGGATCGAAGAGGTGAAGGACCCGCTGCTGTGGGCCAGAGCGTTCGAGCGGGTGTGCGCCAGGCTGCCGAATGCGCGCGCGGCGATTCTGGGAACGGGCGCGTTGGCTCCGCAGCTGCTGGGCTGGCTGGAGGAGCACGGCATCTCCAAGCGGCTGCTGTGCTGTAAGAGCGTTCCGGAGGCCGAGCTGGCGTTATGGTACAACGCGGCCGACGCGCTGCTGTTGACTTCCCATTTCGAGGGCAGCCCCAAGGTGGTGGTAGAAGCGCTGGCATGCGGGACGCCGGTGGTGGCGACCGACGTGGGGGACCTCCCCGAGATGCTGGCTTACGGCGTGCCGCTCGCGATCTGCAAGTCGCGCGACGCCGCGGCGCTGTCCGAGGCGGTCGTGAAATACGCCGGGACCCGGAAGAAGGAGTGTCCGGAGTTCGTCCGAAGCCACGCCTGCGCGACCGTGTATCGGCATGTGCTGGAGGTGCTGCAAGCGGTCGCGGAGGGCGCCTGAGGGGGAATCGTGAAAGAGCTGGAGACCTATCGGGTACTCGGCATTCCAGTGACTGTGGGGGACCGGGAAGCGATTGTCGGGCGGATTCTGGAGTTGGGCCGCGGCGCCGCGCCAGCCCTGGTTCTGCCCGTCAATCCAGAGCTGCTGGTAATCGCTCAGCGGCACCCCGCGTTCGCGAGGATCCTCCAGACTGCCGCGCTTAACACCGTGGATGGCATCGGTCTGGCCTGGTTGGTCGGCTACTACGCGGGCAGGAAGATGGAGCGTTTTCCCGGGGTCGAGCTGGTCGAGATGCTGGCGCGCGAATCGGCCCGAAGGGGCCTGCGAATGGGGCTGGTGGGAGGCCGGCCGGGAAGCGCCGGGCGGGCCAGGGCGGCGTTGCTCTCCAGGCACCCCGGCGGCGATATCTGGCTGGGGCCTCCCATCCAGGCGCCCGGCTGCCCGTGCCGGGACCTGGAATACGCGACCGCTGTCCGCAGCGCCGGCGTGGACCTGCTGCTGGTGGCTCTGGGTGCTCCTAAGCAGGAACTGTGGCTGGCCGAGAATCTGGCGGCCTGCGGCGCGCGCGTGGGGGTAGGAGTGGGGGGCAGTTTCGAGATCCTGGGCGAGTTGGTTCCCCGCGCACCGTTGTGGATGAGGAGCTGGAACCTGGAGTGGCTTTACCGCACCTGGCAAGAGCCAGTGCGGTTGGTTCGGCTGGCAGCCCTGGCGCGGCTGCCGCTGCGGGTGCTGCGCACGCGCGCCAGCGGAAAAGCGGCGGTGACCGAGGTGCTGGCGCCGGGCGTCTGAAGGGGAGTTCGCGATGCCATCAACGCTGTGCCAACCCGGGGCGACATCCGGCACGGACCCACGCGTGGCCTACAACGCCCGGTATTTCGCCCGGTTTTACGGGGCCAGCCGGTTCCACGCGGCGGGCGACAAGCCGGTAGTGAACTGGTCCCTGAGCCGGATGCTGCGCAGGCTCTGCGCGCGGAACGGCTGGGGCGCCCGGCAGCCGCGGATCGTCCACTTCGGCTGCGGCCAGGGGTTCCTGGCCAAAGCCTGCGGGCATTGGTCCAGGAACGTGGGATGTGACATTGCGCTCTTCGCGGCCGGACGGGCCATGGCCAATGGCGTCGAGAGCGTCTGCGCCGCGCTGGAGGCGGGCTGCTTCCGCGCCGGGGCATTCGACGCCGCCACCGCGATCGACGTTCTGGAGCACTTGAACGATCCCCAGGCGGGCCTGCGCACGATGAGCGACTCCCTGCGCCCCGGCGGAGTGGCGCTGGTGACAGTGCCCAACCTGGGCTCGCTGAGCAGGCGGTTGAAGGGCCGCCAGTGGAGCGGGTACCGGGATCGAACCCACCGGTCGCTGGTCGAGCCGGAACAGTGGGTCGAATGGTTCCGGGCGGCGGGTTTCGAGGTGCTTCGCGTAGGCACCGACGCGCTGTGGGATCCTCCGTACTTCTGCCGCTGGCCGGGCCGGCTGGGGGGGCTGGAGCGGGTGGCGATCCTGATGGCGTCGAATCTCGCGATGATGCTGGGGCCGCAATGGCGGTGGTCTCGGGGAGACAACCTGGTGGCGACGCTCAGGAAACCGGCGCGGGAGGCAGAGTGAGAATCGGAGTGGACTGCACGTATGCCGCGCGGACGGTGACGGGGATGGAACGCTACGCGGCCAGCCTGTGCGCCGCCCTGCGCCGCGCGGATACCCATCACCGGTTCATCGACCTGCACCCACGGTTGCCAGAGCAGCTAGAGAAAGGGCTGGGCTCCCAGGTGAAACGGTTCCTGATCGAGCAGTGCACGCTGCCAGCGGCGGCGGCGAAGGCCCACCCGGACCTGATGTTCTACCCGGCGTTTCCGCCCGGCCCGTTCGCCGCGCGGCCTTTCGCGATGATCGTCTACGACGCGGTGCCCTGGCTGTACCGCGACACGATGGGGCTGCTAGGGAGGTGCTACGCCGCGCCGCTGGCCCGCCGGGCCGCGCGCCGGACGGCGGCCATCCTGACTATCTCGAAGGCGGTGACGAACGAGCTCGGGGCGCTGCTAGGGGGCAACCGGGCGGAAATCGCCTGCGTGGGCGGCGGAGTAGACGCCGCGCCCGCGCCGTGCGGGCCACGAGAGCGGGAGGCGACGCTCGCGCGCCTGGGGCTGAGGAGCCCGTTCCTGCTGGCGGTAGGGTCGCTGGAGCCGCGCAAGAACTACCCCGCGCTGTTCCGGGCGATGCGGCTGGTGGGCGCCGGGTCGGAGGTGCAACTGGCGGTGGCGGGGCGGTGGGCGTGGGCTTCGGGCGAACTCCGGCGGCTGGAGGAGGAGGCGGGCGGGCGGATCAAGATTCTGGGTTACGTTTCCGACGCCGACCTGGCGGTGCTCTACGACGCGGCGGAATGCTGCCTGCAGGCCAGCCTCTACGAAGGACTCGGACTGCCGGTTCTGGAGGCGCTCGCGCACGGCCTGCCGGTGATCGCCAACGATATCGCGGTGTTTCGCGAGCTCGGAGCGGAGCGGGTGCATCTGGTGGACTTCGAAGATGCGAAGCAGGTTGCCGAGCGCATCCTGTGGCTTCTCGGAAACCCGCAAGAACGGGCGCGGCGCCAGGCGGACGCCGTCACGCTAACCCGGGAGTTTACCTGGGACGCCGCAGCCGCGCGCGCGCTGGCGGTGTTCGACCGGCTGGAGAGTTCGGCGCGGGCTGGAGCGAAGATCCAATATGAGCGTCAACCGGCGGCCTGAGAATGCGAGCGGCGCGCCGATCACGGTGGGCCTTCCCTGTTGGAACAACGAGCGCACGCTGGGAGCGGCGATCCGGTCGGTGCTGGCGCAGACGATGCCGGACTGGCTGCTGCTGGTTGTGAACGACGGCTCGCGGGACGCATCGGCTTCGATCGTGCGGAGCTTCCGCGATCCGCGCATACGCCTCATCGACGATGGAGAGCATCGCGGCCTAGTGTACCGGCTGAACCAGATGGCCGCGCTCGCGAGCAGCCCGTTTCTGGCGCGGATGGACGCCGACGACCTGATGCACCCGCAAAGGCTGGAGAGGCAATTGGCCTGCCTGAGCGGAGCCGGGCGCCCGGACCTGGTGGCCACCGCCGCGTACATCATCGACCAGGATGGCAGGCTGGTGGCGACGGCGGGCGCGGAGCCTGTGGAGGCGACTCCCCGGCAGGCGCTGATCCACGGGCTGTTCATGCACCCCACCGTGGCCGGACGCACGGAGTGGTTCCGCGAGAACCCCTACGACGAGCGCTATGTGCGCAGCGAAGATCGCGAGCTGTGGGTACGCACCTGCGGGCACTCGAAGTTCGCGAAGATCGCCGAGCCGCTGTACTTCTATCGGGAGTCGCGGCCGCCGGATCCGGCCAAGTGCGCCGCGAGCCACAGGACCGACCGCAAGATCCTGCGGCGCTACGGACCGGCGATCGTTGGCGCGGTCGAGACCTGGCGGCTGATCTGCCGCTCGTGGCTGAGAGACTGGGGCCTGAAGGCGATGCGTGAGATGCACGCGGAGCGGCTGATCGGTCCCTGGCGAAGCACGCGCCACCTGTACCACGCGCTCTCGCCCGATCAGCGGCGGGCGGCGGAGAGGATCCTGGAGGGGATGGCGAAACGCCAGGCGGCGTGAGAGAATCGCAGCATGCCCGCGAAGGTGCGATGGGGAGTGCTGGGGGTGGCGAAGATCGCTACCGAGAAGGTTGTTCCGGCCATGCAGCGGGGCGAGCGATCGGAGGTGGTGGCGCTAGCCTCGCGCGACCTCGGCAAGGCGCAAGCCGCCTGCGCGGAGCTGGGGATTCCGAAGGCCTATGGCTCCTACGAAGAGCTGCTCGCGGACCCGGACGTGGAGGCGGTGTACAATCCGCTGCCGAACCACCTGCACGTGCCCTGGTCGATCCGTGCGGCGGAGGCCGGCAAGCACGTGCTGTGCGAAAAGCCGATTGCGCTGGAGGCCGCCGCGTGCCGCAGGCTCATGGACGCCCGCGACCGGGCCGGGGTGAAGATCGGAGAAGCGTTCATGGTTCGCACGCACCCGCAGTGGCTGCGGGCGCGGGAACTGGTGCGCTCGGGCGAGGTGGGCGAGCTGCGGGCCATGGTGGGGATGTTCAGCTACTTCAACCGCGATCCGGAGAACATACGCAACAAGCTGGAATACGGCGGCGGGGCGCTGCTGGACATCGGCTGCTATCCGATCCAAACGTCGCGGTTTGTCTTCGGCGAGGAGCCCCGGCGCGTGGTGGGCGCGGTGGAGCGCGATCCGGAGATGGGAGTCGACCGGCTGGTCTCCGCGCTGCTGGAATTCCCTTCCGGACAAGCCGTCTTCACCTGCGGCACGCAACTGGTGGCCTATCAGCGCATGCAGATTCTGGGGACGCGCGGCCGGATCGAGATCGAGATCCCCTTCAACGCGCCGCCGGACCGGCCCTGCCGCCTGCTTCTGGACAACGGCACCGACGTGTTTGGCGGCGGCATCCGGGAGCAGGAGTTCCCGGTTTGCGACCAGTACACGATTCAGGGGGACCTGTTCTCGCGCGCGATTCGGGAGGGGACCGAAGTGCCGACGCCGCTCGAAGACTCGCTTTGCAACTTGGCGGTGATGGAAGCCATCTTCCGCTCGGGCCGAACCGGCGCGTGGGAAAGACCGTAGGCGGCGCGGGGGCTCAGGCGGGCGAGGTCACGGAGATCGCCGAAGAACGGAACAGGCGCGCCCGGATCAGATTGAGGATATCGTTGGCCAGGAAGGGCTTCCTCAGAACGGGGAAATCGTATTCCTGGCAGATGGCTTCCTCTTCGGGCGACAACTGGGCGCCGGTCATGACGATGATCTGGACTTTACTGGAGCGGCGCTGGAGTTGTACGCCGAGCTCGACGCCGTTGCCATCCGGCAGCAAGTAGTCGAGCAAGGCGGCATTGGGCATTTGTTTCTCGATGATCTCCTGGGCCTGCCGCGCGCTCTCGGCGGTCAGCAAACGCCATCCGGCCTGGGCCATGAGGCGCTCGAGGAAGCGCAACAACTCGCGGTTGTCGTCCACCAGCAGCACCGTGGGATGCTGCGGGGTGCGGACCACGGCGGGCTGATCGAGCATGCGGATGGAGAGATTCTCCTTGTCCTCGGCCACTTCGACCCGGACGCGCGCCCCTGGGTCGATGCGCCCGGCGGCGACTAGGGTGGCCAGCGGCTGGGTCAGAAAGCGATGGATGGTGCGCTTCAACTCGCGCGCGCCGTACTCCGGACTGGTTCCCTTGCGCAGCAGGAATTGCCGGCTCTCGGGGGGGACCTCGATGTTGAAGTAACGCTCGCCCAGCCGGGTGTTGACGTGGCGCTGCAATTCGACGATCTGCTGGTCCAGGATGGTGGCGAAGGATTCGTCGTCCAGCGGGTGATAGGTGATGACGGAGTCGATGCGGTTGACGAACTCGGGGGAGAACTTCTTGCGCACGGAACCCAGCGCGATGCTCTCCAGCTTGCTGTAGAGTTCGGTTCGCTCGTGACGCACACCGGCCTGGAAGCCGAACTCGGGATTGATCTCCTTGATCATCTCGCGTGCGCCCAGGTTGCTGGTGAGGAAGATCAGGCTGCTGTCGAAATTCACCGAGGTGTTGTCGCCCAGGCGGAGAATAGCCCGGTCGAGAATGCCGAGCAGCAGGCGGGTCATGGAGGGCGCGGCCTTTTCGATCTCGTCGAACAAGACGATGGAGAGGTTGCACTTCTCGCTGGTGACCGCGTTGAGCTTCTGCTGGGTGAGCATGGGCTGGGTTTCGCGGTGGCCGAGATAGCCGGGCGGGGCGCCGATGAGCTTGGCGACCTCGTGCTCCATCTGGTACTCGCCGCAATCGATCTTGAGGACGTTCTTCTCGCTGCCGTGCAGGACCTCGGCCAGCGCCTCGACGGTCTTGGTCTTGCCGGTGCCGGTGGGACCCAGCAAGAGGAAAACCCCTACCGGCCGGCCCTCGGGAGCAAGGCCCGCCTGGAACATCTCGACGTAGGGGACGATGTACTTCATGGCGGCCGGCTGCCCAATGACCTTCTGCGATAAGACTGCCACCAAGTCGTTGGGGGGGCCTTCGGGAGGCTTCTTGCTCTTCGCCGAACTGGCCAGGGTCTTCATCGGATGCACTCCGCCTCTGGCCCCATTATAGCCGCCGCCGCCGAGAAGCGCCCCGGCCGGGGCCCGATTCCAGGCCTCCGAACGAATTATTTTAGCGGGAATATCTCGTTATAAATGAGACGATTAGATCCGCAATGCGGCCGCTGGCGCGACCATCTCCATATGGATTGTGAACGCGCGCCATGCGCTCGTACTCCGGGCGGTCCTCCAGCAGGCGCGCCGCCTCGCGAACGATAGCATCCTCGTCGGTTCCGACCAGCTTGACAGTGCCGGCCTGGACCGCCTCGGGCCGCTCGGTCTTGGCGCGGAGCACCAGAATGGGTTTGCCGAGCGATGGCCCCTCCTCCTGAACGCCGCCAGAGTCGGTAATCAGGATCCAGGCACGGCGCATGAGATCCACGAAAGGCACGTACTCGAGCGGGTCCACCAGCAGAACGTTCGGCCGGCCGGTGAGATGACGACGGACGGGCGCCTGTACGTTGGGGTTGGGATGGACCGGGTAGACGATCTGCACATCGGGGCGCTGGGCGAGCCGCGCGAGCGCGGAGCAGATATGCTCGAATCCTTCTCCAAAGCTTTCGCGGCGGTGAGCGGTGACCACGATGAGCTTGCGGGCGGGGTCGAGCTGAGGCCAGTCCAAGCCATGCAGCTTGCCCTGCTCGAGCTTGTCCCGCACGTAGAGCACGGCGTCGATGCCGGTGTTGCCGGTGACGGCCACGCGATCGGCGGGCACTCCTTCGGCCAAGAGATTCCCGGCCGCCCAATCGGTGGCGGCAAAGTGCAGAGTGGCCAGGCGGGTGGCGAGCAGACGGTTCATCTCTTCCGGAAAAGGCTGCCAGATGTCCCAGGTGCGCAGTCCGGCCTCGACGTGGCCGACCGGCAGCTTCTCGTAGAAGCCCGCCAAAGCGCCGCAAAACGTGGTGGTGGTGTCCCCTTGGACCAGCAGCATGTCGGGAGCGACGGAGCGCAGGACAGGGTCCAGTCCGGCCACGATGCGCGAGGTGGATTGGGCGAGGGTCTGGTCGGGAAGCATGAGGTCCAGATCGAAATCCGGAACCACTTCGAAGGCGGCCAGGACCTGATCGAGAAGCCCGCGGTGCTGGGCGGTGACGCATACGCTCACCTCGAACTCGGGCCGGCTGCGCAAGTGATTCACGACGGGGCAGAGCTTGATGGCCTCGGGACGGGTCCCGAAGACGAACAGGGTGCGGATTCTCTTTTCGAGCACGGAGATGGAGGGGCGCTTACTTGTGACGGTAGGTGATGCGGCCTTTGGTCAGATCGTAGGGGGAAAGCTCCAGAGTGACCCGGTCGCCGGCCAGCACGCGGATGCGATTCCGGCGGAGTTTGCCTGCCAGGTGCGCCAGCACGATGCGGTCCTGATCCAACTGAACGCTGAATTGACCGGCGGGGAATTTCTCGACGACGGTCCCGGTGACTTCAATACTGTCTTCCTTACTCATTGTCCTCCTGGGCGTACGGAATGAGGGGGAGATGCGCGGAGAAGAGTCGGCGCTCGAAACTCACACGCCTCCCGGCTCGCGATTGGGGATGCAATCGTACTCCGATTATACAGCAGGAGGCGGGGGAAGTGAGGATGCGGCGGTCCCCGCGGATGCTCGCCAGGCGTTGGGTTGCGGTGCTCGGGGGCGGGATTCGGTAAGCGGTGAAAGGGACAGGGGATAGAATAGATGTGAGGCGGCGACTGGATGAAGAAACAGAAACCCATCAAGATTTCCCGGCGGGAGATACGCAAGAGCGTTCGCAAGCCGATGCCGCCGCCGACCAAGGTTTACAAAGACCGCAAGAAGGCGCTGCGGGAGCGGGAGATCGAGGAGGAGCAGCTCGGGCCGACGTGATTAGCCCCGATTCCGGCGGGAGGCGCGCGAACACCTCATCTGCGGCGCAGCCGGGATTGGTGAGAGGCTAGTTGGAATGAGGAGCATCGCAATCTGTGTGTTGGTTTCTTGCGCGGCCTTTTGCTTTCAGGCAAGCGGGCAAGCCGGGGCCATCTCTGGGCCGGCAGGCCCGGAATCCCAATCTCCGGGGACCTCGACTACTCGAAAAGCGCAACTCGTGGAGAACTATGGAAGGCTTCCGCTGAGCTTTGAGGCTAACACGGGGCAGGTGGACGGGAGCGTGAAGTTTCTTGCGCGGCGCAGCGGCTATGGACTGTATCTGACGGCCGATGAGGCGGTGCTGGCGCTGCGCAAGGGCGGGCGCGCACACCAAGCAGATGTGGTGCGGATGCGGCTGGCCGGAGCCAGCAGCGGGGCGGCGGCTCCAGCGGGCGATGATCAGTTGCCGGGGACGGCCAACTACTTCATCGGCAACGATCCGGCCAGGTGGCACACTAGCGTGCCCACCTACGCCAAGGTGCGCTACCACGGCGTCTATCCGGGCGTGGACTTGGTCTATTACGGCAACCAGCGGCAACTCGAATACGACTTCGTCGTTGCCCCAGGCGCCGATCCAAAGCCTATTCGGCTCCAGTTCGCCGGCGCGAAGGGACTGCTCCTGGGAACGGGCGGGGATCTGGTGGTGACCGCCGCGGGCGGGGCGATGACCTTCCATAAGCCGGTGGTTTACCAGTTGGCCGATGGGCAGCGGAAGGCAGTCGAGGGGAGCTTTGTGCTGCTGGCGAAGAACACGGTGGGCTTCCGGGTGGGGAGCTACGACCGCGGGAAGCCGCTGGTAATCGATCCAGTGCTGGTGTATTCGACGTATCTGGGCGGGTCCAGTTACGCTGGCCAGAGCGGTTTCGGCGACGATGCACGCGGGCTAGCCGTGGATGGCTCCGGCAACGCGTACGTTACCGGGTATACCTTCTCCGCCGACTTTCCCGTGACCCAGGGCGCCTTCCAGACGACGTTTAGTGCCTGCTCTTATTGTGAAACCGCGTTTGTCACCAAGTTGAACCCGTCCGGTACCGCGCTGGTCTACTCGACCTACCTGGCCGAGAGCGGCGGCGGGGCTTACGCGAATGCGCTGGCTGTGGATTCCTCCGGCAATGCGTACATCGTCGGCAGCGCCGGCACCGGCTTTCCGACGACCCCCGGGGCCTTCCAGACGACGAATCGCTCTTACAACTGCTGCAACGCATTTGTCACAAAGCTTAACCCGACCGGGAGCGCGCTGGTCTACTCCACGTACCTGGGCGGCGACACAACATCATACTTGGGCGTCGACGGCGCAACGGCTGGGGCCGTAGACAGCCTGGGCAATGCGTACATAGCCGGTGTAACTTACTCCAGCGATTTCCCGGTTACCGCGGGGGCCTTCCAAACGGGGAACAATGCGGGCTTAGCCTCCAATGCCTTCGTGGCCAAGCTCAACCCGTCCGGCGGCACGCTGGTCTATTCGACGTATCTGGGTGGGAGCGGACGCATGCTGTTTTCGATCGGTCCCGGAGTGTGGCAGGGGGACGGGGCGACTGGGTTGTCGGTGGACAGCGCCGGGGATGCATACATAACCGGTTATGCCTATTCCACCGATTTTCCAGTTACCGTGGGGGCCTTCCAGACAACGAATCGTGCAACTGTCCCTTATGGTCCCGGCGGCGGCGCGCCCAGTTACAACCGTCCCAATGCGTTTGTCACGAAGCTCAACCCGGCCGGCACGGCGCTGGTCTACTCTACTTATTTGGGCGGGAGTGGCTCGTCTCAATACGGCGACAGTGCGAGCGGGATCGCAGTGGACGGCTCCGGCAATGCGTACATCACAGGGGCGGCTGGCTCTGCCGACTTTCCCGCGACCCAGGGGGCACTACAAGAGACAAATCACTCCGCGGCCGGCAACAACGCATTTGTCACAAAGCTTAACCCGGCCGGCAGCGCCCTGGTGTACTCGACGTACCTGGGCGGAAGCGGGAACGATGCTGCGAGCGGCGTGGCAGTGGACGGCTCGGGCAATGCGTATATCGCGGGAGCGGCGTCGTCTACCGACTTTCCCGTGACCCAGGGGGCGCTCCAGACGACAAATCACTCTGCGGCTGGCGGCAACGCATTTGTCGCAGAGCTTAACCGGGCCGGGAGCGTCCTGGTCTACTCCACGTATCTGGGCGGGAGCGGCGGGGATGCTGCGAGCGGGGTGGCAGTGGACGGCTCGGGCAATGCGTACATCACAGGAGAGGCTGGGTCTACCGACTTTCCCGTGACCCCCGGAGCTTTCCAGGCGACGAATCACTCCGCGAACAGCAGTTCCAACGCATTTGTGGCGAAGGTGGACCTGAACGCGAACATGCCCCCGCCATCGATCACACCGGGCGGCATCGTGCCCGTCGACAGCACGGTGGGAACCATCCAACCCGGCGAATGGGTGTCGATTTACGGCACGAATCTCGCCAGTGCGACGGAAATCTGGAGCGGGGATTTCCGCGGCGCCATCGTGACGATCGACGGGAAGGCCGCTTATGTCTCATACGTCAGCCCCGGGCAGATCAACGTGCAGGCGCCAGACGATACGGTGCTTGGTCCCGTCCAGGTGGCCGTCACAACTCCGGGCGGAACTGCTACCGCGACCGTGACGCTGGCCCAGTTTGCGCCTTCGTTCCTGCTGTTCGACAGCAAACACGTGGCGGGCGTAATTCTCAGGTCGGACGGCTCGGGAGCTTACGGCGGAGGCGCCTACGACATCCTCGGGCCCACCGGAACGTCGCTGGGCTATTCGACGGTTGCGGCGAAAGCCGGCGACATCGTCGAACTGTTCGGCACTGGTTTTGGTCCAACCAACCCGACGGTAGCGGCCGGTGAGGCGTTTTCCGGAGCCGCGGCAACCACCAACGCGGTAAACCTCCTCATCAACAGCGTGAGTGTCACTCCGATGTGGGCGGGCTTGTCCGGCGCCGGCCTTGACCAGATCAATCTGACGGTTCCGGCAGGTCTCGGCACGGGCGATGTCTCACTCGTGGCGACCGTGGGAGGAGCGCGGACACCTCCGTACGGAGTGATTTCGCTTCAGTAGGCTGAACCTGAATTCCTAAGACCCGCCGGGGAAGAGGTCGAGCTGATTCTGGCCGGGAGGCGCGGCGGCGTCGGCTGGTGCGGGTGGGAGCGTGCCGTTGAGGAGGTCGCGCAAGTCGGCGAGGGCGGCGGGATGGCGGACTGCGGTGGTTTCCTCTCCGGGGACCAGCAGCAGCACCTCGGAGAGGTCGATGCGCTCATCGGCGACCAGATCGGCCGAGTGGGTGCTGAGGAAAAGCTGGCGGCCGGAGCGGCGCTGGATTCCGGCGAGCATGGAGAGGACTTCGCGAACCACCTCGGGATGGAGGGACAACTCGGGCTCCTCGACGAGCAGGGGGCCGTGGCCGTCGAGGGCGGTCCAGAGCAGGGCCAGCAGGCGGAGGGTTCCGTCGGACAACTGATCTTCGGTCTGCCAGGCGCCTTGAGGGCGCCAATGATCGTAGCGGGCGCGGAGGTGAGGCGCGCCGCGGTGGTCCTTCCATAATTCGAGGTCGCGCAGACGGGGGACGGCGGTGCGCAGGGCTTCCAGAATGCGGCGCAGCCGGGAGTGGCGGGTGGTCTCGGAGGCGGCGGCGATCTGCTCGAGCAGGTCTCCGCCAAAGGGATCGTCGGGCCGGGCGTTGGAGCGCTCCCGCACCAACTGGGGAATGACGTGGAAATAGCGGAGCGAGGCGAAGAAGGCGACCAGCTCGCGAAATTCCCGATTGGCGCTGGCCTGCTCGAGGGAGCTTTGGGTGAGGCGCTCGGGATCGGTGAGATCGGCGAGGTCGGGGCGGCGCAGCAAATCGGCTCCCTGGCGGGAAACGCGCTCGCGAAGGATGGAGGGCCTTTGCAGGTCGGGCTGCGAGAACTCTAGGGCGTATTCCCAATCGGGCAGGGCGGGATCTCCGCCGACGCGCACCTCGATGGCGATCTGGGAGTGCTGGCGCGCGGCCAGACAACGCAGGCGCGACACGCCTCCGCGGCGCCGGATGGCCTCTTGAAATCCGCCGCCTACCGGACAGGCCAGGTCGTGGAGGAAACGGAGGGCGTCGAGCAGGTTGGATTTGCCGGAGGCATTGGGGCCGACCAGGAGCACCCGGCGGTCCAGGCTGGCCTCGACGCGAGTGAAGTTACGCCAGTTCTCCAGGTAGAGGTGGGTGAGCCGCGGGGCGGGCTGTTTCATGCCTGGAACTTCCTGTAAGCAGAAAGAGTAGCACTACTCGCCAAGCAGGTGCAGCACTACCGAGCGGGTATGCGAGCGGGCGCGGTGCTCGAAGAGATAGATGCCTTGCCAGGCGCCGAGGGCCAGGCGGCCGTCCAGGAGGGGGACGGAGAGCTGGGTGAGGGTGAGGGCGGCGCGGATGTGGGCGGGCATGTCGTCGGATCCCTCGATGGTATGGCGGTAGGCGGGATCGTCTTCGGGCGCCAGGCGGGCGAAGAAGTCTCTGAGATCGAGGACCACGTCGGGATCGGCGTTTTCCTGCACCACCAGTGAAGCGGAGGTGTGCTGGACAAAGACGGTGAGCAGGCCGGTGCGCAGATTCTGGGCGGCGACCCAGGCCTCGATGGGAGCGGTGATTTCGTAGAGGCCCTGGCCGCGGGTGGGGACGCGCAAGTGGTGGCTGGCCTGGCGCACGGCTATTCGACAGTGACGCTCTTGGCCAGATTGCGGGGCTGATCGACGTCGCAGCCGCGGCGCACCGCAATGTGGTAGGCGAGCAACTGAAGCGGAACCACTTCGAGAATGGGGAGCAGGAGCTCGAGAGAGGCGGGAATCTCGATGACGTGATCGGCGAGCTTGGCGACCTTCTCGTCGCCCTTGATGGCGATGGCCAATACCATTCCCTCGCGCGCTTTCACTTCCTGGAGGTTGGAGAGGGTCTTCTCGTAGAGAGTGCGGCTGAGCTCGCTGGAGGGATCGTGAGCCGCCAGCACGACAACCGGCAGCTCCTCGCCGATGAGGGCGTTGGGGCCGTGCTTCATCTCGCCGGCCGGGTAGCCCTCGGCGTGGATGTAGGAGACTTCCTTCAACTTGAGGGCGCCCTCGAGCGCGATGGGGAAGTGAACGCCGCGGCCGAGGAACAGGAAATCGCTGGAGCGAAAAAGCCTGCGGGCCAGCTCCTCGTAGAAGGGGTTCTTGGAGAGCACGGTCTCGAGTTTGCCGGGAAGGCGGAGCAGTTCCTGGGCCAGGGAGCGGGAGGCGTCGGCGTCGAGCGTGCCGCGGGTCTGCCCGAGGTACATGCCGAGCATGAAGAGGGCCGCGAGCTGGGTGGTGAAGGTCTTGGTGGAAGCGACGCTGATCTCCGGCCCGGCGTGGGTCAGCAGAGAGCCGGAGGCTTCGCGAGTGACCATGGAGCCGATCACGTTCGAGATGGCGATGGTCTTGGAGCCTTGGCGGCGAGCTTCGCGCTGAGCGGCCAGGCTGTCGGCGGTCTCCCCGGATTGCGAGACGACGATGGTGAGCACGTGCGGCCCCAGGATGGGATCGCGGTAGCGGAACTCGCTCGAATAATCGACCTCGACGGGGATGCGGGCCAGGCGCTCGATCATGAACTTGCCAGCCAAGGCGGCGTGCCAACTGGTGCCGCAGGCGACAAGGCGGGCTTCCCGGAAAGCGCTGAACTCCTTCGGCTGGATGTCCATTTCATCCAGGAAGACGCGGCCCGTTTCCTGCCCCACGCGGCCCACGACGGTGTCGCGAACGGCCCGGGGCTGCTCGTAGATTTCCTTGAGCATGAAATGCTTGTAGCCGCCCTTTTCGGCCATGATGGGGTCCCAGAGAACGTGCGAGACGGGGCGCTTCACGGGGCGGCCATCGAAATCGAAGAGGCGGACGCCATCCAGGGTCAGGACGGCGATATCGCCATCGGCCAGGAAGAGCACGTCGCGGGTGTGGCTGAGAATGGCGGGGACATCTGAGGCCATGAAATACTCGCCATCACCCAGTCCGACGACGGCCGGGGGGCCCGAGCGCACGACCACGATCTTGTTGGGGTCCAGGCGCGACATGATGGCCAGCGCGAAGAGGCCGGAGAGGTCGCGGACAGCCAGTCGGACGGCCTCCACCAGGTCGCCGGCGTAATACTTCTCGATCAGGTGGGCGATCACCTCGGTGTCGGTCTCGGTGTGGAAGGTGTGGCCAGCGGCGACGAGTTGCTGCTTCAGAGGGACGTAGTTCTCGATGATGCCGTTGTGCACCACGACGATGTCGCCCTTGCAGTCGCGGTGCGGATGGGCGTTCTCCTCGGTGGGACGGCCGTGTGTGGCCCAGCGCGTGTGGCCGATGCCGCAGTTGCCGTCGACGGGATCCAGGCGGATGGCTTCTTCCAGGTTGCGGAGTTTCCCGCTGGCGCGACGCACGGCCAGAACGCCGTCGGAGAAGACGGCCAGGCCGGCGGAATCGTAGCCGCGATACTCGAGCCGGCGCAGACCGTCGAGGATGATGGGGACAGCCCGGCGGTTGCCGATGTAGCCGACAATTCCACACATGATGTTTATTCTATCGTGAGCGGCGGGGGAGGCAGGGAGCAGGCACTCCCCACGTCTAGTCTTGGAAATACCCCCGTACGGCACTACCCAGAGAGGTAGTACTCATAGGAGTAACACCTTAAAGGCGGCAGGTTTTTGTTGATTCTACAGGAGAATGCAGCCCGTTTATGTTATATTAGAGGTACAGCTATACACAACATAGCATCCCGGCGACGGGGCCCAGCCCGTCGCCAGCCCCTCTGAGTGAAGCCCCAGGTACCCAGCCTGGGGCTTCTACGTTTTTGGGGGCGGATGGCGAGCGGCAGGGCGCCGCGGTTAATGGATCGGGGTGGCCGTAAGCTCGAGCTGGAACTGCCGCTTGGACATCAGGTCGTCGGATGAAAAGAGCACCGTCGGCTTACTGAGCGGCACGACGACCGAGGAACTCCACCTGTTCTGACGAACGGTGGTTGGCAGTTGCACTCCGGCCTGAGCGGGCGTAGCGGATTCCGACGGCAGGCTGCTGATGTCGGCGCTCACGAACAGAGAGAGCTCGTGCGGGGAATCCCTGATGTTGCGGCAGTCGATGTTCACGCCGAGATCGGCATAAGTGAACTGGTGATCCGGGCCGCCCGTGGCGATCGGCATCTTGGATCCGGCACGGATGAAGGCGCCGTCTCGCGCATCGGCGGCCGCCATGGTCGAATAGGAGCGGGCATTGAGGACCCTCCCGCCCTCGACCTCCTTGACGACGAATTCAAGTTTGTAGAACCTCGAAGGTTCGTTGCTCTTGGGGGCTTCCGGGGTCTGTGCGCAGGCCGCTCCGCCCGCGATTGCGAGCGCCAGAATTGGCAGGCTCAGTAGCGTTGTTTTAGACATATCCTCTCCTTCAATTGGTGCCATCGCTGGGCAATGGCTCGATCAGAATTGCTTGGATCGCGAGCGGTTGGATCGCGATCGGTTCTTCGCTCCGCTTCCGCAGATCCGCGAAAGCTTGGCTGACCTCTTGCGGCGCCCGCCCGGCCCAGGCGGCCAGGACGCGCTCTTCATCCGTCATTGGGACGGGGGACGGGAAACACGGCTGCTTGGGCAAGGCCCGGGACGGGTGGATGCGCCGCGGGGCCGGCGACCGGGACCTGAAAACGGGCAGGTTCAGCGCAGCATGGATCGGCGCCGGGCTCGCGGTTGGCGGCGGGGGGTTCCACCAGGAGGGCAGAACGACGAGCGCCAGGACGAGCACGGCGAGGGCCGGGACGGCGAATGCGAAAAGAAGCGGCCAGGCGAGGCGGCGCGGAGGCCCCGCCGCGTGGACGCGGTACAAAACCCGCTCTTCGAGCCCCTCGAGCGGACTGGCGTCCGCATAGCCGCGCAGCGCGCCGTCGATTAAACCGTCCAGTTCATCCCGGTCGTTATTCCTCATGGTGACCTGCTCCCAAAGCGCTGAGCTTCTGCTTGAGAATCTGCCGCGCGCGCATCAGGCGGGTGCGGACGGTGCCTTCGGGGATGCCCATCGCCCGGGCAATCTCCGGCGACTTCAACTCCTCGAAGCTGGAAAGGGCCAGAGGTTGCCGGAGCTCTTCGGGCAGCGCGTCGATGAGGCGGCACACCAGCGAATTCCAGTCCGAATCGATGGCGGCCTGTTCGGGATTCCGGCCGGCCCAGGGAGGATCGCCGGGCGGACCATTTCCCGCCACTTTTCGGAGCTGGCCGACCGCGAGGCGCCAGGTCATCCGGGCCAGAAAGGCCCGCTCATCCGCGATGCGCTCCCAGGCCGACGAGCGGTAGAGTTTCAAGAATGTCTCCTGGACGATGTCGTCGGCATCCTGTACGTTGCGAAGAATCGAATAGGCGATGTGGAAGACGAAGCGGGCTTGCCTTCTTACCAGGGCGGTGAAGCGGTCTTCGCGCGTGACTGCGGCTTCCCGAAGCGCGAGTTGAACGGAGATCCCGACCATTCCTACGCCAGCCTACACAAGGTAAGACTGGTGAACCGGCCGGACCGTTCAGTTACTTCGCGAGTGGACCGCGCTACTCCACCGGGTGGCGCAGAATGGTGCGCAGGCGCTCGGGGGGGACGCGGCGAGGATCCGAGAGGTAAAGCTCGTGGTGCAGGCCGCGGAAAGCCAGGCCGTGCTCCTTGGCGAAGGCTTCCATACGGGCGATGGTTTCGCACTCCTGGCTGTAGGGGCCGACGTGGAGCACCTGAACGCACTGGCCCTCTTTGATAGTCTCCAGGCGGAGGTTATCGGTTTCGGCGCCCTTGCCCTTTTCCTTGAGCGCGGCGACGGCGGCTTTGAGGTCGGTGGCTGTGACGAAGCCGGGGACGCGGATCAGCAGCTTCCAGTTCATGCTGGGCTGGCCGGAGCCGAAGTTCCAGAACTGGCCTTCCAGCGCGCAGACCTTGTAGTCGCCTTTGCCGGCGAACTTCCGGGTCATTTTGATGGTCCAAGCGGCGCCCATGAGCGCTCCGATCTGAGCCTGAAAGAGCGGGCCGCTGACCTCGCCGCTGCCTTCGATGGCGAGATACTTGGCGGGGCCAATCTTGACCAGCACGGGCTGCTTGGGCGTGACGTATTCGGATTTGTGCGTTTTGTAGAAATCGACTTTCTCGGTGGTAGTTGGCATGGTAGTTACTCCTGTGGTGCGAGGGGCAGGTGAATGTCGGTCAACAAATCTTCGGGCGCGGCAGAGAAGGGCGAATTCCGATAGATCTCGATGGCCGGGGCGGTGAGCAACTCGCGGCCACTTGCGGGCAGCCACTCGCCGGCCAGGCGCGCGTAGGTTTCGCTGAGCTTGAAGTAGGGGCCACGATGGGTGGCGATGGCGTATTCGCAGGCCGGGAGATCCTGAATGCCCAGCTCGCCCGAGGGCTGCACTGTTGCGTCGACGGGCAGCGCGGCATCGTAGCGCAGGGTCTCGGGCGGGGTGATCTCATAATCGTCATGGACGATGCCCAGCATCTGCATGCCGGGACCGAGGAGACCGCGGCGGCCAGCCCAGGACATGAGCTTCCCCCAGGCGATCCCAACCTCGTCGTACGGCCCGATGTGGCGGACGAAGGCCAGACGGAGCGGCCCGACACACCCGGTGCGGACGGCGAGCGGCGGCCCGGCTGGGCGCTCCCGGGCGGGCAGCGCGATCTCGCGGGAACTCTGCCGGAAGACCGAGGGCGGCTCGCCGTACATGGCGTCAAAGGCGCGGGTGAAGGATTCGTGGGTCTGGTAGCCGGAGTCGAGCGCGATGTCGGTAACGGTGTCGGCCGAAAGCCGGAGCCGGCGCGCGGCCCGTTCGAGGCGCAGCCTGCGGACATGCTCCTTGACCGATTCGCCGGTCATGCCACGAAAGATGCGGTGGAAGTGATAGGGAGAAAAGCAGGCGACGCCGGAGAGTTCCTCGAGCGGGAGCGGCCCGTCCAGGTGGCTCCGGATGTGCACCAGCACGCGCTGCACCCGCTCCTGGTAGGATTCCGCGGTACCGCTTCGCATGGCCATCATCGGAATTGTACCCGGTGCGGGGGCGGGCCGCTTGACATTTCTTGCGGACTTGCGGGGCAGGGCATGACGCTTGGCCCGCGCTAGGAGATAATGAGGGACTGAACACAGGCTGGATGATCGGGAAACCTATGCAGCGAAGCCATACATTTTCGAGCCGCTGGGGCTGTGCCCTGTGGTGCGCGGCTGTCTCAGTTTTTCTAACGAATTGCGGCCAACCCGATGCCGCCCGCGCGACGGGCGCGCCGGCGGTGGATGTACAGGTGGCGCAGGTCACGACCCAGGACGTTCCGGTGGTCAAGGAGTGGATCGGGACGCTGGATGGACGCGTCAATGCGGAGATCCGCGGACAGATCAGCGGGTACCTGATGCGGCAGGCCTACCGGGAAGGCGCCTTCGTGCGCCAGGGCGAATTGCTGTTCGAGATCGATCCGCGGCCCTTCCAGGCGGAGTTGAACGAGGCGCGGGGCCGGCTGGCGGAGGCCGAGAGCGGCGTGCAGCAGGCGGTCGCGAACCTGGCGCAGAGCAAAGCCAGGCTCGGGAAGGCCGAACTGGATGTCAAGCGCTACACGCCGCTGGTGGCCACCAAAGCCATCAGCCAGGAGGAGATGGACAACGCCGTGCAAAGCCGGCTGGAGGCCGAAGCGGGGATGGAGTCCGCGCAGGCGGCGATAGAGACCGCCAAGGCCGCGGTGGTAGCGGCGAAGGCGTCGGTGTACGACTCCGAAGTGAAGCTGGGCTTCACGAAGATCCTGTCGCCGGTGGATGGGATCGCAGGCCTGGCCATGATTCAGGTGGGGGACCTGGTCTCGCCATCGGGAATGGCGCTAACGACGGTGTCCACGGTGGATCCGATCAAAGCCTACTTCAGCGTGAGCGAACAGGAGTATCTGGCGCAAGAGCGGACGGGCGGCCCCAGCCGGTGGGCCAAAGAGCTGGAACTGGTTCTGGCCGACGGCAGCGTGCATCCTCATCGGGGCACGTTCTTCATGGTGGACCGGCAGGTGGACGTGGGAACGGGCACGGTGAGAGTGGCGGCGCTGTTTCCGAATCCCGGCAATGTGCTGCGGCCGGGCCAGTACGCACGGGTGCGGGCGACGGCCGGGGTGCACCGGGACGCGACGCTGGTTCCGGAGCGCGCGGTGAGCGAACTGCAAGGCACCTATCAACTGGCCGTGGTGGGGGAGGACAACAAGGTTGCGATCCGCCCGGTACGGCTGGGGGAGCGCTTGGGCAATCTGTGGGTGGTTGAGGAGGGAGTCCGGCCCGGGGAACGAGTGATCGTGGAAGGCCTGCAAAAGGTGCGCAGCGGCTCTACGGTGAATCCCCGGCCGGCCGCCCCGGCAGCGGGCGCGAGGTAGGCGGCATGTCCAAATTCTTTATCGACCGGCCGATTGTGGCGATGGTGATCGCCATGCTCACGGTGATCGTGGGGGTGATCTCGCTGGTGTCGCTGCCGGTGGCGCAGTACCCGGATATCGTCCCGCCGGAGGTCACCATTGGCGCCACCTACCTGGGAGCGGATGCGCAGACCATCGAGCAGTCCGTCGCGGCGCCCATCGAGCAGCAGATGAGCGGCGTGGACAACATGCAGTACATGATCTCGACCAACTCCAACAACGGCGGGATGAGCATGCGGGTGAATTTCGACGTGAAAACGCAGCCTAACATCAACCTCATCCTGACGCAGATGCGCGAGGCGCTGGCGGCCACGCAACTGCCCGCCGACGTGAACAACTACGGGGTGGTGGTGAGAAAGGCGATGAGCTCGCCGCTGCTGATGCTCTCGCTGTATTCGCCCAAGGGCACGCGCGACCGTAACTTCCTGGCCAACTACGCCTACATCAACCTGGTGGACGAACTGGCGCGGGCGCCGGGCGTGGGCGATGTGCTGGTGTACGGGGGCCGTTATGCGATGCAGATCTGGGTGAAGCCGGACCGCCTGGCGAAGCTGCAGGTTACGGTGCCGGAGATCGTCCGGGCGGTGCAAGAACAGAACGCGGTGAATCCCGCCGGGCAGATTGGCGGCGAGCCGGTACCGCTGGGCCAGGAATTCACTTACACCGTGCGCGCCCAGGGGCGGCTGATCACGCCCGAGGAGTTCGGGCAGATCGTGATCCGGGCGAATCGCGACGGCTCGGTGCTGCGCGTCAAGGACGTGGCGCGAGTGGAGCTGGGGGCCGAGACGTACAACGTGAGGGGCCGCGTGAATGGCGAGCCGGCGGCGGTGATTCCGGTTTACCAGTTGCCCGGATCCAATGCTCTTGACGCGGCCCAGAACATCAGGAACGTGATGACGCGGCTCAAGCGGAGTTTCCCGGACGACGTCGATTACCTGGTTTCGATCGACACCACGCTTCCGGTGAAGGAGGGCATCGCGGAGATCGTTCTGACGCTGATCGAAGCGCTGCTGTTGGTGGCGCTGGTTACCTACCTGTTCCTGCAAGACTGGCGCGCCACGCTGATCCCGCTGCTGGCCGTGCCGGTATCGCTGGTCGGCACGTTCATGCTGTTCCCGCTGTTTGGGTTCTCGATCAATACGCTTTCGCTGTTTGGGCTGGTGCTGGCGATCGGGCTGGTTGTGGACGACGCCATCGTGGTGGTGGAGGCGGTGCAGCGCCACATCGAAGAAGGGCTGTCGCCGAAGGAGGCGTCGATCAAGGCCATGGAGGAAGTCTCGGCGCCGGTGATCGGCATCGCCATCATCCTGGCCGCGGTGTTCATTCCCACGGTGTTCGTTCCCGGCATCACCGGCCGCCTCTACCAGCAATTCGCGGTTACGGTGGCGACCTCGGTGCTCATCTCGGCCTTCAACGCGCTCACGCTCAGCCCCGCGCTCGCGAGCCTGCTGCTGCGGCCGAAAAAGCATACCCGAGGGCCGCTGGCGGCTTTCTTCGGCGTGTTTAACAGAGTCTTCGAGCGCGGAAGGAACCGGTACGTGGCGACCTGCGGGGGGTTGATCCGCAAGTCCGCTCTGGCATTGCTGCTGCTGGCGGGCTGCGCGTTCGTCTCCGGCTGGTTCGGCGCCAAACTCCCCACCGGCTTCCTGCCGGAAGAAGACCTGGGCTATGTGCTGCTTTCGGTGCAGCTCCCCAACGCCGCGTCGTTGCAGCGCACGGATGCCGTACTCAGGAAGATCGAGGAGATCATCAAGCCGATACCGGCCGTAGAGACGTACACCAGCGTGGTCGGGTACAACGTTCTGAGCGGGGTGCCGAACACCTACTCGGGCTTCTTCTTCATCAAGCTGAAGCCGTGGGGAGAACGGAAAGCCAAGGAGGACCAGGCGTCGGCGGTCGTCCAGTATCTGAACCGGCGGCTCTTCGCGCTCCCGGAGGGCATTGCGTTTTCGATCACACCGCCGGCGATTCCCGGCGTGGGCGCATCCGGCGGATTCACGTTCATTCTGGAGGACCGCTCGGGGAAAGACATCGGGTTCCTGGATGCGAACCTGCAGCAGTTCATGCAGGCCGCGCGAAAGCGCCCGGAGCTGACCAGCCTGACTACCACTTTTCTGCCGACGGTTCCCCAGGTGTTTGTCGAGGTGGACCGCGACAAGACGATATCGCAAGGCGTGGCTTTGAGCGATCTGTATCAGACCTTGCAGGCGTTTATGGGCGGCGCCTTCGTCAACTACTTCAACCGCTTCGGCCGGCAATGGCGGGTGTTTATCGAGGCGGAGGGCGAGCAGCGCACGCGGGCCGAAAACGTCAGCCAGTTCTACATCAAGAACAGCCGCGGCGATATGCTGCCGCTCTCCGCGCTGACCAGTCTGAAACGGATGGCGGGTCCGGAGTTCACGCAACGCTACAACCTGTACCGCTGCGCGCAGGTATTCGGTAGCGCCGCGCCGGGCTACAGCTCCGGACAGGCCATGAAGGCGCTGGAAGAGACGTTCGCGCAGAGCATGCCGCGCGAGATGGGCTACGACTACGCGGGCATGTCGTTCCAGGAAAAGGTGGCGCAGAAGGGCGTATCGCCGCTCGCGATCTTCGGAATGTCGCTGGTGTTTGTGTTCCTCATCCTGGCCGCTCTCTATGAGAGCTGGACGCTGCCGGTGAGCGTGCTGCTGGGAACCCCGGTGGCCGTGGCCGGCGCGCTGGTGACATTGTACGTGCGGAAGATCACTAACGACGTGTATGCCCAGATCGGCTTGGTGATGCTGATCGGACTGGCGGCCAAGAACGCCATCCTGATCGTGGAGTTCGCCAAGGTGCGCAACCGGAGCGGAATGCCGCTGGTGGAGTCGGCGCTAGAGGCGGCCAGGCTGCGTTTGCGGCCGATCCTGATGACGTCGTTCGCCTTCATCCTGGGCTGCGTGCCGCTGTGGATGGCTACCGGCGCCGGGGCCATCGCGCGGCGCGTGGTGGGGAGTTGCGTGATCGGAGGCATGGCGGCCGCGACCGGCATCGCGATCCTGGTTATCCCGGTTACTTTTTACTTGATGGAGAGACTGGGTGGCGGGCGCCGTAAACCAGCGCAAGAGGGAGGAGGCCAGTAGATGCGACGAATCGGTTGGGCAACGGTGCTGGCCTCGGTGTGCCTTCTCAGCGGATGCCTGGTCGGGCCACGCTACCAGCGCCCGGTGGTCACGGCGCCACCGGTGTTCCGTGGGCAGGAGGGCGAGGCGCAGAAGGCGTCCATCGCCGATCTGCCGTGGTGGGAGATATTCAAGGACGAGACGCTGCGCGGGCTGATTAAGACCGCGATCGCGAACAACAACGATCTGCGGACCGCGGCGGCGCGCGTCGAACAGGCGCGCCAATTCGCCCGGGTGGCGCGCTCGGATTACTATCCGGGAATCGGGTATGAGCCCGAAATCAGCGGCGGGAAGAACGAGTATCTGGGCACTCCTACGAGCACCAGCGGCAAGGTTCAGGGTTCGCTGGCGCTGGGCATCGGGGCCGCATGGGAGGCTGACGTCTGGGGGCGGATCCGGCGGTCGAACGAATATGCGCTGGCGAAGTACCTGAGCTCCGAGCAAGGGCGGCGCGGAGTGCTGCTGTCGCTGGTAAGCGACGTGGCGCAGACTTACCTTGGGCTGCTGGAACTCGATCTGCGGCTGGAAATCGCACGCCGCAACGTAACTTCGTTTGAGGAGAGTTTGAAGATCTTCGAAGAGCGCCTGAACGGGGGCACGGCATCCCGGCTGGAGACCGCGCGGGCCGAAGCCGCGCTGGCCACCACGGCCGCGGCCATCCCGGAACTGGAGCGCGAGATCGCCATGCAGGAGAACCAGATCCGAATCCTGCTAGGAGCGGCGCCGGGCGCGATCCCGCGGCAGGGGACGCTGCTCGAGCAGACGCTGCCTCCCGAGGTTCCGGCCGGTTTGCCGTCCAGCCTGCTGGAGCGGCGGCCGGACGTGCTGCAAGCCGAAGCGGAGGTCCACGCGGCCAACGCTCAGGTGGGAATCGCGGCGGCGGCGGTGTTTCCGAAGATCGGCTTGACCGCGCTGTTCGGCCGTGCCAGCAGCCCCTTGGAGCAGATCACGAGCGGGCAATCGGGGCTATGGAGCCTGGTTGGAACAGCGATGGGGCCGATCTGGGAGGGCGGCGGGATTCGCGCACAGAAGCGCCAGGCGGTGGCCTTTTGGGAGGAGACCCGCATCGGTTACGAACAGACCGTGCTGGGGGCGTTTCGCGACGTTTCCAACGCTCTCGTCACGCGCGAGAAGCTGGAAGCGGTGCGGGCCCGCCAGGCGGAAGCCGTGAAGGCCTATCAAGACGCCGTGGAAGTCTCGCTCAAACGGTACACCGCGGGTAAGTCGAGTTACTTCGAAGTGCTGGAGGCGCAGCAGGAACTGGTTCCCGCCGAAAACGCTCTGGCGCTGACGGAACTGAACCGCCGGCTGGTGATCGTGCAGCTCTACCAGGCGCTGGGCGGCGGATGGAAGTTGACGGATGCGGAGTGGAGCGGGCCGGCGGCACCGGGTCCGAAACCCTGAGCGAGCGCGGAAGAGTGGGTCGGCGAAGCATGGCTCGCGGGTAGTGGGTCACTTTCAGTTCTTGGCCCATAGGCATCGCGATCGACCTGCTCGACCGCCGGAGAGCGCCGCACGTGCTCTCCTTTCTGGCATGTGGTAGGCTGGCGGGATGGAAATCAACTGGCTCTGGGTTTCTGGAATCGCATCGTTTCTGCAAACAATTTGGGGGGCGTATGTTAGTCTCCAGAAGGACTGGGCACAGGAGCATAAGCGGATTGTCTTCGCCGGCGTCGTAGTTTTAGGGGGAGTTGGCGTATCCGCTATTGCGATTCAATCTGGAAAATCAGCAGAAGCTAGCGCGAGGCTTCAATCTGCGCTCCATGACCTCAGTGCTTCCTCTACACAGATCCAAGTGTCCAGTCAAGAAACGGCTAGGATTCAAAGCGAGAACACCAAACTCCAGGAGCGTCTCCTCGAGCAGAGCGGCATCATCTCCGAACTTGCGCGCAGGGGTATCAACACCGCTCTGGGCGGAGACAGCTTCTGCTATATGACATTCGAGGGGGCCTCGCTCACAGAGGGGAACGCAACCCCGGTGATAGTTCATGTGGGGAAATACCCGCTCTATGACACGGCGGCCAGAGTGACCGACATGGTTAGGTTCAACGCTATCCTGGCGCAACACGGCATCGCCGCGGGTGGGGGACAAACCCTTGGGTATAGAGCTGTTCTTCCTGCGATGAGAACTATACAGATAGGGTCCCTTGCGGCAGGGTCGTCGGGCGTCTTGTCAGGGCAGACCATTCCATTCAGTGACCGCGACTCGCAGGACTTCACCGTAGAGTTCAGTGCTCGGAATGGCTTTTGGACCGAGTGCCTGAAGCTAATAAGGGTTCGTGGAGAGTGGACCGTTGCGTACCGAGTTGTTAGCCGAGCAAAGCATGGGAAGACGCTTTTGACCTTCGCGGACAAGCAATTCCCGATGCCGGTTGGAAACATAAAGTGGTGAGAAGATTCTATCCTGCAGCAGTGTCTATCCGGTGCTTGAGAGGCTGCCAACGTGTGATACAGACCATACAGCTCGCCTGACTCCCGCCTCCATCGAGGGCGCGGGCGGCGAAGATGCGTGCCCGCTTCAGGCTGGGGCGGGGTGGGTGGCGTGGCGCTCGGCGACGATGATGAGGCGGAGATCGGGTGCCAGGCGGACGATCTGGTGCACGGCGTTGGTGGTGAAGAGGCGCTGCCAGGGTTTGTACTTGGGACGGGCAATGTAGATTTGCGTGGCGTGGTTCAGGCGCGCGAAGCCGACTAAGGCTTCCGCCTCGCGGTCGCCTTCGATCACGCGGGTTTCGATGTGCAGATCGCGGGCGAAGCGCAAGTGGTTCTCGATGGCCTCGGTCTCCCCGGGGCCGAGCCGGGCGGAGGTGGAGCGCACATGCACGGCCAGGCAGGGCGCCTGGAGGAACTCGGCGATGCGCCAGGCGCGCCGGATCAGATTGGCGGTCTCGGGATGGGCTGTGATGTGAATTAGAATCTTTTCGGAGGGCTCGCCGTCGGAGGCGCCACCGCGGTCGAGAAGCCCGATGCGATCGGGATCGACTTCGCGGATCTCGACCTCGTGCGCGGTTTGCCGCAGGGCCATCTCGCGCAGGGCCACTAGATTGGATTCGCGGAAGAAGTTCTCGAGCGCGCGTGAGGCCTTCTCGGGCGCGTACACGACGCCGCGCTCGAGGCGGTTGAGCAGCGCGTGCGGGGTCAGATCGATCATGACCACCTGGCCGGCCTGCTTGACGACCCAGTCGGGCACCGTTTCCCGCACACGCACGCCGGTGATCTGAAAGACCTGATCGTTCAAGCTCTCGAGATGCTGGACGTTCATGGTGGTAACCACGTCGATGCCCGCGTCCAGCAGCCTGAGGACGTCCTCCCAGCGCTTGGCGTGCTCGGAGCCGGGCACGTTGGTGTGGGCGAATTCGTCGACCAGGCAGACGCGCGGATGGCGGCGCAGGACGGCCTCGGTGTCCATCTCCTCGAAGCGGGTTCCGCGGTAGTCGATCTGGCGGCGGGGAACGATTTCTAGGCCCTGGGCCTTGGCGATGGTGAACTGGCGGCGGTGAGATTCGAAGTAGCCGACGACCACGTCCTGGCCCGCGGCTTTGAGCTGCTGACCTTCCTCGAGCATCTGGTAGGTCTTGCCGACGCCGGCGGCGTAGCCGAGCAGAATCTTGAGCTTTCCTTTGGCGGCCGGGTCATCGCTCATGCGGAACCTCAGTGCGGGAAGATGCAGACATCGATGCCCTCGGCGTTTCGTATGAGATGGTCGACCGGGTTGCCAAAGAGGCGGCTCCACCAGCTCTTGCGCAGGCTGTGGCCGATGAAAATGTGGGTGACGTTCTTTTCGCGCGCGAAGCGGAGGATGGCCTCCATGGGTTCGTCGGAAGCCAGGACCTCGACGATGGCGCCGGCCTCGCGGGCGCTCTCGAGGCGCGCATCGAGCGCCGCTTTGCCGGCCGCATCGAGCGAAGTCTGCTGGACATAGACGGCGTACAACTCGCCGGAGAAGCGGCGGGCCAACCGCGCGCCCAGATCGATCATGGGAAGGAAGTTGGCGCGGGCGGTGAGGCAGACCAGCACGCGTTCCTGTGTGGAGACCGGCTGCTCGATGCCGTGGTCCTTCAAGTAGGCGGACAGCTCGTGGTCGACCACCTCGGCCGCCACCAGCAGAGCCATTTCGCGGAGTTGCGACAAACGCCGGCGCTCGGCGGCAGCGGATTGTTCGTCGGGCTGGCGGCCGATCCGTTCCAGCAATTGCTCGGGGGGCACGTCGACAATCTCGATCTCGTCGGCCGAGAGGATGAAGCTTCTGGGGACGGTCTCCTTCACGCGCTTGCCAGTGATGCGTTCCACGCCGGCCCGCAATTCCTCGATGTACTGGAGGTTGATCGAGGTGACGACGTTGATGCCGGCGGCGAGCAGCTCCTGGACATCCTGGTAGCGCTTGCGATTGGGGGCCTGCCGCGGGTTGTCCTGAGCCAGACCGTCGACCAGGCAAACTTGCGGGCGGCGCGCGAGGATGGCAGGCAGGTTGATGGCATCCTTGCCGTTCTCGGAGACCAGCGGAGGGACGATTTCTAGCAGCTCGACCAGGCGGTTGAGGGCGGGATCGCGCTTGCTCTGCAGGGCGCCGACGACGACATCCTCGCCGCGCTCCTTGCGGCGCCGTCCCTCGTCGAGCATGCGGAACGTTTTTCCGACACCGGAAGCGTAGCCCAGGAAGACCTTGAGCCGGGCCCGGGATTGCCGGGCCTCCTGGGCCTCCACCTGCCTCAGAAGCTGGTCGGGATCGGGACGTCTGTCCGCACTGGTAGCCACGGCCGAAGAAGAGCCTCTCCTTCGCAGTCTAGCAGCACCATCACTTGCCGGGCCGGAGGAGAGCCACCATTCCGAGAAGCAGAGTGGGCTGAGTCCTCGAATTTCCCATCTGGCTGCCGCGATTGAAGAAGGGCTGGTTGGACCAGTCTTCGCGGAATTCCAGCCAGAGCGAGAGCCGGCTGGCTAACGCGTAGGTGCCGGTCAGAGTGGCCTCTTTCAGCTTCTGGGGGGCGCCGGTGACGCGGCCGCTTGGGTCGTTCATCCACTCCAGGCGGGGGCTGATGGCAAGCTTGCTCGCGAGCTGGTACTTGGCGGCGCCGGCCAGGCCGTAGATCCGGTAGGTCGGGACGAGCCTGGGCGTGTCTTGCAGATAGTCGGAGTTGAGGTAGAGGCTGGTTTTCGTGTTTGCGGTGAGAAGCAGAACGGAATCCCAGAGATAACGCATGCCGCGGTCGAGCGTGTTCTCGTCGGGGCCGCCGTAGTAAGTGTTGGTCCAGGTGAGCTTGGAGACGGTCCAGGCGCCGGTCAAACCTATGGTCCGATAGGTGGCGCCGGTGACGATGTTATTCCATCCGGCGACCCACTGCGCGCCGAAATTGAAGTGCGTGCCGAAAGGCGCCTTGAATTGCATGCCGAAGTGATAGTCCGGAGTGCACCAAACGAAGAGCAGGGAGCGCGAGTAATTCCAGTTATTCTGCGTTTCGATGACTTCCGCGCTGGCGAAGGTAACGAACTTGCCGAAATCGACTTCGACGCCTTTCCAGGAGGCGGGCTTCACGTCGATGAAGGCCTGTTTGAGGAAGCGCATGGGCGTGACGTCCTTCTCGACGCTGGCCATGATGTCGAAGGCGCGGCCAAAGCCGGCGTCCAGGTGGAAGCCGACCGGGCTGGGCGCGTAGTCCAGGGTCAGGGCGGCCTCGTTGAGCTCGAACTGGTTGGCCTTGTCGTCGAAGCCGCGCAGAAGGCTCTCGTGGTCGTCCGGGTGATTGAAGCCCAACTCGTAATAGCCGTCTACCATGCCGCTGACATCCACTGGGCCGATTTTCCAGGCCGTCGGCGGCGGGGCGGGGGCGGGCGTTGCCGCGGGTGGAGCAGGAGCTGGGGAGGACTGATCGGCGGGCGGGGCGGTCTGAGCCGAGAGGGGAATCGCGAGGCTAAGTGCGAGCGCGCTCACGATAAGGTAGATATTCGCTGGCGGGCTCATGGGTGGTTGGCCTTTCCTAATGTCAAACCGTTCGTCTCGGCGACACTCCGCATGCGTTCATAGAGCGCCTCCTGCAAAGCCATGCTCACTGGCGGGGAGATTTGCCCGGGCTTCCAAAACTGCAACATCAACTTCGTCCCGCGGGGAAACTGGCCCAACTTCAAGCGCAACTGTTCTTCGGTGAGCGAGTTGTACTGTAGGACAGAGAATGTCGGGGCATCTTCGGGGAACCAGGCCGGCATGATCAGCGCGGACGCTTGCTTCCATTGTTCGATCCAGCCCTCGATCTGCTGGCCCTGGCCCTTGGTCGAAACAAGCGCGGCAAGCCGGGCCAGCTTATCGGGCGGACAAATCCAGTTACTGCCACCGGCAATGGCGGACACCAGCGCCTGTTCCAACTCCGCTCCCTGGGAACCGGGACTCCGGCGGTCAAATGGGACCGCGCGGAGCTGTCCTTCGCGCCCGGCCCAGTCCTGGTTGAACCGCCGTAGCCGCGCCCACAGCGCCGCCTCGGCATCGGCCGAGCCCCAGCGTCCCAGGGCCACAACGGCGTCTTGAACCACCTCGGGGTCGGAATCGTCGAGCGCTTGAATCGCCCTCTGCTGAACCTGGGGAAGCTCAGCGCCCAGACTTTGCAGGAGCTGGCGGTAACAGCCCGTATCTTTCCTGGCGTTAAGGGTCGCGCTGACCTGCCTGGCCCCGTATGCGAGATCCACGCGAAGGAAGTAGCGCAGCATCGCGGATTGCGGCGCGCAGGCCCATGTGCCCAGATGCTCCTCGAAAACGGCTCGCACGGTTCCCAAAGCGCTGGCATCGGCGTAGTGGCCGAGCAGCTCGTAATCCAAATCTCGAGCATCGTGGCGGCTAATCCGTTCCACCGCGGGCCGGAGCACAACCGCGATGTCTTCCTTGGGAAGAAGCTGGATGAGCTTCAGACCCGGCTCGGCGTTCCGATCGAGCGCGTTGCGAAGGATGAGTGTGCGACCCTCGGCGGGATCGAGCTCCTGTATATGTTTGAGCGCGGCGTCGCGCGTCATGGCAGCCCAGGCCCGAGCGGGCGGAGGCGGTTCCGCAACAATGCGGCGCAGAATCGGAAGCATCTCGGGACCCGCAATCAGCGGCCACCGAAACTCAATCAATTCGTCCTGCGTCTCGTGCGGCAAATCCGCCCAGGCGGCGATCAAAGCAGGGCGGATTGTCTGGGCGATCATCTGGTCCGATCCGCCGGACATGAGCAGCCCGTAGAGAGTCAGCGCTCGAATGCGGCCGGCCTTGCCGGGGAGTGCGGCGACCACTTTCTGAATCTCCAGTTTCATCGACGCCTGCGTGAGCGCCCGCCGCCGCTCCCAGAACTGCCGTCCCGCCTCCTCATCCGTCGCGCTAGCGGGTGGCGAATCCCAGGCAGGATCGGCGCTGACCTGCAGATTGACCAGAGTGCTCAAAAACTCGGCCGTGATTGGTTGGCCGGGAGCTGCGATCTGGTCGTGCATCGAATCGATGGCCAGCTTTCGATACGGCGAGCTATAAAGCCCAAACATGAAATCCCACCCGAAAGGTTGTTGCTGATTGACCCCCCAAAACAGCTTGACAAGTTGGCGGGTGGAATCCGGGGTATTCAGGAAGCGAAGGGTGCGCGCGGCGCGGCGCGCATCCTCGGGCGACGGCGCGGCAGCCAGTGTTTGCGTTGCGCTCCGGAGCTGCTCGTCCTGCCACTTGGGGTCTGGCGAGTTCACCTGGAGATCCACGGCGTTCGACCGGGCTACCTCGGAGACTCGGCCGTAGGGCGTCTCCTCGCTGGGATCGGGTGGCCGCCAGACGCGGTGACTGATCGCGTACACCCGATAATGTCCCGGACCCAAACTGCGCCACTCGTTCAGTTCCGCTTCCACAGTGAAGGGAGCCGCATCGAGTTCGCGGGTGCTCCCGAGACCGCCGCCCATGAAGGCCCCAGCTTTGAAGTAGGTGGCAAGCGGGTCGGGAACGGCCGGCTCCACGCAGTAGTACTCCGTATCCAGCCGGCCGCTGCGGTCGTAATTGCGCACGTCGGCCGTGTAGCGATGCTTTGTCGTGGAGGTGAAAGACAGCACCAGCAGGATGATCTCGCCGTCCTCAAAGACGGCACGGCCGTCCTTCAGCGCGAGTGTAAGTTGGACGTCGGAAGCGGAGGAAACCGCGGCGCAGGGATCGTTCGGCACGGCCAAAACCACCTGGCTAAGAAACAGCGCGGCGAATGCGACGGCCGTTCGGCTTGGCTTGCTCATCTGGCTTCTGATGATACATCAGGCGCAGCAATCCTGTACTTTATTGCTTCGGAAAGCGCCGATCCAACTCCAGATTGAGGGCCAGGACGTTCACCCGAGGTTCTCCCAAAAATCCGAGGTCGCGCTCTTCCGTGTACTGGGCCACTAATACCCGAATCTGCGGGAGGGCGGCGCCGCGGGCCTTGGCGACGCGGGCGGCTTGCGCTTCGGCCGAGGCGGGGCTGATGTGCGGATCGAGCCCGCTGGCGGAGGTGGTCAGTAAGTCGGCCGGAATCGGGCCGGTGTAGTCGGGGTTGGCCTTGCGAAACGCCGCCACGGATTCTTTCACGCGATCGGCGAGTTTCTGACTGGTGGGGCCGAGGTTGGCCGCGCCGGAAGCCAGCGGATCGTAGCCGTCGTTGCCGGCGGCGGACGGACGGGGCTGGAAATACTCCGGCTTCTTGAAGTTCTGTCCGAGCAGGCTGGAGCCGACCACGCGGCCGTGGGCGGAGACCAGGCTGCCGTTGGCCTGGTCGTGGAGGAAGACCTGACAAAGCCCGGTGACGACTCCCGGGTAGATCAATCCGGTAAGAACGGTGAGCACGAGCATCATTCGAAAGGCGGGAGCAATCTGCTGCCACATATCTTCCTCCTCAAGCCAGGTTCAGCAAACCCAGAATCCGATCAATCGCCCAGATGCACGGGAAGGGGGCGATGAAGCCGCCCACTCCGTAGATCCAGAGGTTGCGGCGCAGCATGGCGGCCGCGCTCTGGGGCTTGTATTTCACCCCGCGCAACGCCAGGGGAACCAGCGCCACGATAATCAGAGCGTTGAAAATCACCGCCGCGAGCACGGCGCTCTGCGGGGTACGCAGATACATGATATTGAGCTTGGCAAGGGCCGGGTAAGTCGCCATGAACATCGCCGGGATGATGGCGAAGTATTTAGAGACGTCGTTCATGATGGAGAAGGTGGTCAGCGCGCCGCGGGTGATGAGTAACTGCTTGCCGATGGCGACCACCTCGATGAGTTTAGTGGGATTGCTGTCCAGATCCACCATGTTGCCGGCTTCCTTGGCGGCCATGGTCCCGCTGTTCATGGCCAGACCGACATCGGCTTGCGCGAGCGCCGGAGCGTCGTTGGTCCCGTCCCCGGTCATGGCCACCATGCGTCCGCCGGCCTGCTCCTTGCGGATGTACTCGAGTTTGTCCTTGGGAGTGGCCTGCGCGATAAAATCGTCGACGCCCGCTTCGCTAGCGATGGCGGCGGCGGTTAGCGGGTTGTCGCCGGTGACCATCACGGAACGAATTCCCATGGCGCGCAAATGGGCGATGCGTTCCTTCATGCCGCCCTTGACGATGTCCTTGAGGTGAATCACGCCCAGCAGCCGGGGGCCGTCGGCGACCACCAGCGGCGTGCCGCCGTTGCGCGAGATGCGGTCGGACAACTCGGTGATGCTGGGGGGGATGGGGCCGCCCTGCTCGCGCACGAAAGCGACGATGGCGTCGGTGGCCCCCTTGCGCAGGCGCCGTCCGTCCATATCGACGCCGCTCATGCGCGTGTAGGCGGAAAAGGGGATGAAGTGCGCGTCGTGGTCGGCGACCTCGCGGCCGCGCAGGTGGTGCTTCTCTTTGGCGAGCACTACGATGGAGCGGCCCTCGGGCGTCTCGTCGGCTAGGCTGGAAAGCTGCGCGGCGTCGGCCAGCTCGCTCTCGGCCACGCCGTCCACGGGAAGGAAAGCCACCGCCTGCCGGTTGCCCAGCGTGATGGTGCCGGTCTTATCCAGAAGAAGAGTGTTCACGTCGCCGGCGGCTTCCACGGCTTTGCCGCTCATGGCCAGCACGTTGTGCTGCATCACGCGGTCCATGCCGGCGATGCCGATCGCCGAGAGCAGGCCGCCGATGGTGGTCGGAATGAGGCACACTAGCAAGGCGACGTAGACGGGAATGCTCGGCACCGTCCCCGCCCCGGCCGAGGCAACGGCGTAGATGGCGTACGGCACCAGCGTGGCCACGGCGAAGAGGAAAATGAGCGTCAATCCCGCAATCAGGATGTTGAGCGCAATTTCGTTGGGCGTCTTCTGGCGCGAGGCGCCCTCGACCAGCGCGATCATGCGGTCGAGAAAGGTTTCGCCGGGGTTGGAGGTGATCCTGATCTTGATTTGATCCGAGAGTACCTTAGTGCCGCCGGTTACCGCGCTGCGGTCGCCACCCGATTCGCGGATCACCGGAGCGCTTTCTCCCGTTATCACCGATTCGTCCACCGTGGCGATGCCATCGATGACTTCTCCATCGCCCGGGACAAGTTCGCCCGCGCTGGCGACCACCACATCTCCGGCGCGCAGTTGGGACGAGGCGACCTTCTCGAAGCTTCCGTTTGCGAGGAGGCGGCTGGCGATGGCGTCCGTCTTGGTCTTGCGCAGCGTGTCCGCTTGCGCCTTGCCGCGGGCTTCGGCCATGGCTTCGGCGAAAGTCGCGAACAGCACGGTAAACCAGAGCCAAAGGGCGATCTGCAATTCGAATCCCAGGCCAGAGGCGCCGACGAAGATGTCCCGAATCAAGAAAACCGTCGTGAGCGCCGCGCCGACCTCTACCACGAAGATCACGGGATTCTTCATGAGGGTCACGGGATTCAGCTTGAAGAAGGAATCCTTCAAGGCGCGGCGCAGAATCTCGGGATCGAACAGGGGACGCGCGCGAACCGCCTTCTTCGAAATCAGCGCCGTTGCGTCTTCGCTCGCGGGGGGAGGAGTCGTTGTCGTCGCCATGGCTTAACTCCAAACAGGAAACAGGATCACGGCAAAGAGCTTGCCCTGGTGCATGAGGAAGTGCTCGACCAGGGGGCCTAGCGCGATAGCCGGGAAAAAGGTCAAAGCGCCGACCACAATCACGGTTGCCACCAGCAGGCCCATGAAGAGCGGGCCGTGGGTCGGGAAAGTGCCGCTGGAAGCCGGGATCTTCCGCTGGGCGGCGAGGCTGCCCGCGACCGCGAGCAGCGGCAGGATGAACATGAACCGTCCGAAGAGCATGGTCACGCCCAGCGAGAGATTGAACCAGGGAGTAGTGGCGTTGATTCCGGAGAAGGCGCTGCCGTTGTTCTCGGCGGTGCTCGAGTAAGCGTACAGCATCTCGCTGAAACCATGCGGACCGGCGTTGCCCAGGTTGGCGACCGCCGGCCCGGGAGAATTCCAGTAGCCGTTCTTGGCGAAGGGAGCGACCACGCTCGCCGCCGTCATCACCAGGATGAGGAAGGAGGTCGCCAGAATGGGCAGCATGGCCATCTTGACTTCCTTCTGTTGGATCTTCTTGCCGAGATACTCGGGCGTGCGGCCCACCATCAGCCCGGCAATGAAGACCGCCACGATGGCGTAGAGCAGCATTCCGTAGAGGCCCGAGCCGACACCGCCGAAGATGACCTCGTCGGTCTGGATGTTGAACATGGGAACCAGGCCGCCGAGCGGAGTGAGGGCGTCGTGGGCGCTATTGATGGCGCCACAGCTCGCGTCGGTGGTCACGGTGGCGAACAGAGCCGAGGACGCGATGCCGAAGCGGGTCTCTTTCCCTTCCATGTTGCCGCCGGCCTGGGTGGCAGTGGCGACGCTTTGGATTCCGTGTTTCACCAGGATGGGGTTGCCGGCTTGCTCATAGCCGTAGCAGACGAAGACGCCGATCAGGAACATCGCCGACATGGCGCCAAAGATCGCCCAGCCTTGCCGCGTGTCGCCGACCATGTGTCCGAAGGTGTAAGTGAGCCCGGCGGGTATCAGGAAAATCAGTACGATTTGGAGGAAGTTGGCGAACGGCGTGGGGTTTTCGAAAGGATGCGCGGAGTTGGCGTTGAAAAAACCGCCGCCATTGGTGCCCAACATCTTGATGGCTTCTTGGGAAGCGACCGGACCTTGCGCGATGGTCTGCGTGGCGCCTTCGACGGTCTTGACGGCGGTGTAGGGATGGAGATTCTGGATCGCGCCCTGCCCACAGAGCAACAAGGCGGCGACTATGGAGATGGGCAGCAGGACGTAGAGCGTGGCGCGCGTGAGATCGACCCAGAAGTTTCCCACGCTCGCGGACTTCTCGCGGGCGAAGCCCCGAATCATCGCCACGGCGACAGCCATGCCGACTGCGGCGGAGGCGAAATTCTGCACCGCCAGCGCGGCCATCTGGACCAGGTAGCTGACCGTGGTCTCCGGGTTGTAATTCTGCCAGTTGGTGTTGGTCAGGAAGCTGATGGCGGTGTTGTAGGCCAAGTCCGGCGAGATCAGAGATCCTTTGAAGCCCCGCGGGTTGAAGGGCAGGTAGCCTTGCAGCCGCTGCAGGAGGTAGACGAAGAGGAAGGAGAGAATGCTGAAGGCGAGGACGCCGCCCGCGTAGTGCGTCCAACGCTGTTCCACCTCTTCCCGGATTCCGCAGAGCTTGTAGACCAGACGCTCGAGGGGACGCATCACCGGGTGCAGAAAGGTGCGCTCGCCCTGAAACACGCGCGCCATGAACAGCCCCAGCGGCTTGGTGACCAGAATCAGGACAGCAAAGAACACCGCGATTTGCAGAACTCCGATGCCTGTCATAGAAACCTCAGAACTTCTCCGGGCGGAGCAAAGCCCAAGTCAGGTAGACCAGCAGGAACAGCGTCGTGATGCCAGCCAGCAGGTAGTCCATGAGTCCATTTCCTCACAGCCGGTCGCAGCCCTTGGTGATGGCCCATAGGACCACGAAACCGGCGAGTCCAGTCAAGATGTAGATGACGTCGAGCACGGCATGCCTCCCTACTCGGATTCCGAGAGAATCACCTGGCTCCCCCGATGGCGAAGCGTCCGGGCCAGGCGGCGCTGCTTGCGGGAACGCCACCAGCCCTTGGCCGCGCCCAGCAGCACAATGGAGCCTGGCTTGACGCTGTGGAGCACGCCTGCCTCCCAATCGCGGCAGAGGCAGATATTAACCATCATATCAACGGAGGACTGCTCCGCTATCAACTTGAACTTGCGCTCCGCGAAGCGGGGATCGACCGGCGGCTGTTCGAGAGGAGCGGGGTACGGGACAATCTGCGGCGCTACCAGACGGATGCGGGCGCCCAGACCGTGAGCGAGACGGGCGGCGGAGCCCAGCGCCACCAGCGTCTCGCTCACGTTAGTAAAGACGACCACGACTTCGAATGCGGAATCGGCGTGCAGCTCCGGCTGGGGAGCGGATACCCCGAGATGGACAGGCCAAGCGTTGTTCATTGCGAGCACCTACCCCAGACTAGTCGGCAACCCATAAAAAAGGCATAAAGGAACCCTCAAGAGTCCGTTAGGGGCGGGTGTGGTAGGGCGGGTTGGAGGAGGATCCGAGCACTACCCGACAACACGAGCGTCCGGATATAAGTCCCATAGAGTCAACTGTTTAGTGTACTGTCTCTGAAGTCCGCGTAACAAGTAGTGGTGGCTGTGCGTCTCTTGTACAAAGGAGTATGAGAGATGCGCACTGGCCGCCCCATTCCACCGCTGAGTTTGACCGAGGAGGAACGGCAGACGTTGC
>Ga0326728_10003954_pt1 | contig 44706 bp, 34 predicted proteins | sample MB3enrmetagenome_FD_207602 | JGI IMG/M metagenome (GOLD analysis project Ga0326728, IMG submission 207602) | Lab enriched peat soil microbial communities from McLean, Ithaca, NY, United States - MB31MN | ecosystem: Environmental > Terrestrial > Soil > Wetlands > Peat | place: USA: New York...
TCCTGCCCGGCCTGGTCAACGCCCACTGTCATCTGGATTACACCGACATGGCGGGCCAGCCGCCGCCGAAACAATTTCCCGATTGGATCAAGGGCCTCCTGGCCCGCAAGGCCGCCGCCGGCTACACCGATTACGCGCAGGCCTGGCTGCGCGGCGCCGCCATGCTCCTGCGCGCCGGCGTGACCACCGTCGGCGACATCGAAGCGGTCCCGGAGTTGCTGCCCGAGGTCTGGTCCTCCACGCCGTTGCGCGTGGCTTCGTTCCTGGAACTGACCTGCGTGCGCAGCCGGCGCGAGCCTGCCGCCATCCTGCGCGATGCCGCCGCCAAAATCGCCGAACTCCGCCCCGAACCCGGCTTCGTCGGCCTTTCCCCGCATGCCCTCTATTCGACCACCCCCGATCTGCTGCGCGCCAGCGCCGAACTGGCCGCCCGCCACCATTGGCGCCTGACCATGCACGTCGCCGAATCCATTGATGAATTTGACATGTACGCGCGCGCGCGCGGCCCGCTCCACGACTGGCTGCAAAACCAGCGCGACATGTCGGACTGCGGCCACGGCACGCCCCTCGAGCAAGTCCGCCGCTGCGGCCTGCTGGATGAACGGTTCCTGGCCATTCACGCCAACTACCTGCAACCCGCCGATGTCGGTGCCCTGGCCCAAAGCCGGTCCAGTGTTGTTCACTGTCCCCGCAGTCATGCCTATTTCCGGCACCAGCCCTTTCCCTACGAGGCGCTGGCCGCCGCCGGCGTCAATGTTTGCCTGGGCACCGACAGCCTGGCCAGCGTCGCCCCGGCGCGCCGGCCCGGCCCGGAACTGAATCTGTTCACCGAGATGCAAACCTTCGCCAAGGCCCATCCCGGCGCGGAGCCGGGCGAGATTCTGCGCCTGGCCACTTGCAACGGCGCGCGCGCCCTGGGCCTGCAAGGCAGCGCCGGTGAAATCGCGCCCGACAGCTTCGCCGACCTCATCGCCATTCCGTATCACGGAGACATCAGCCAGGCCGAAACGGCCGTGGTCCATCACCGCGGCCCGGTGGCCTGTTCCATGATCGACGGCCAATGGGTGGTTGGCAAAGGCTGAGGCCGCAAAAGCATTGCAAAAACACGGAGAGCTGTTGTGATTTCTTGTGTTTTGACCTTCTCCGTCCGTCTTCCCTTTCCCCTTTCGCCTTGCTTTCGCCCCCCTGCCTATTGTACAAATGCCCCCGGTCAAGCACGAGTCGTATGAAAACGCGCAAAAACCATGCGCTGGCAGCCCTGTGCCTGCTCTGTGTGTTCCGGGCTTCGGCTGCCACGCATTACGTCAACGTCAATAACTCCGCCCCCGCCCCGCCCTACACTAATTGGGCCGCCGCCGCCGTTGCCATCCAAGACGCCCTTGATGTCGCCGGGCCGGGCGACCAAATCCTGGTCACCAACGGCTCTTATCAAGTCGGCACGCGTATCGCCCCCGACGGCTCGACCAATCGCGTCGTCGTGACCAACGCCCTCGCCTTGCAAAGCGTCAACGGTTTCACTGCCACCTCCATCACTGGCGCCACCAACGTGCGCTGCGTTTATCTGACCAACGGCGCCTTCCTCGCCGGGTTTACCTTGAACAGCGGCAACGCCGCCAACGGCGGCGGGATTTACTGCCCCTCCACCAATGTCCTGGTCTCCAATTGCTGGCTCATCCACAACACCGCCGGCAGCGGCGGGGGCGCCTACTCCGGCACATTCACCAACTGCACTTTCTGGACCAATCAATGTCCATTGACAGGCAACAGCGGCGGGGGCGCTTACGGCGCCACGCTCTACAATTGCCTCCTCTCGAATAACTACACCGGCAGCACGTTGAATTCGGGAGCGACCTGTGGCGGCGGGGCATGCGCCTCGGTGCTCTATTCCTGCACCCTGTTCGGCAACAACGCGCGCGGCGCGGGCGCCAACGGCGGCAACGCCTACAACTGCGTTCTGAGCAATTGCACCCTCAAGAATGGCTACGCGGACTTTGATGCCGGAGGCGCATACGAAAGCACACTGACCAATTGCATCCTCTACAACAATCGCGCCCCCAGTGGGAGCGGCGGCGGCGTTTTGGGCGGCACGCTTTACAACTGCGGCCTTTACTGGAATAGCGCCGGATCAATGGGCGGCGGGGCCGACTTCTCCGCGACCCTTTACAACTGCATACTCACAAATAACACGGCTAATTATGGCGGAGGCGAGGGGTCCAGCACGCTGGTCAATTGCCTGCTCTTCAACAATAGTTCCGGCGGCTACGGCGGCGGCGCTTACTACGGCACCCTGATCAACTGCACCCTCGTTTCCAACACCACCCTCCTCTACACCTACGGCGGCGGCGCCTACAACTGCACGCTCGACAATTCCGTTATTTACTACAATACGGCTGGCGGCACCGCGGCCGATGTCTCCAGTTGCACCCTCAACTACTGCTGCTCACCGGCCGCCGCCGGCTTCGGCAACATCACCAACGCGCCCCTTTTCGTTGCGCCAACCGCCGGCAACTGCCGCCTTCAATCCAACTCTCCCTGCATCAACTCAGGCAGGAATTCCTACGTCACCACCACCACCGATCTCGACGGCAACCCCCGCATCGCCGGCGGCACCGTGGACATGGGCGCCTATGAATATGCAACCCCTGCCTCGCTGATCTCCTATGCCTGGCTTCAGCAGTACGGGCTCCCCATCGACGGCTCCGCCGATTCCGCCGACTACGACAACACCGGCATGACCGTTTATCAGGACTGGATCGCCGGATTGAATCCCACCAATCCACTCTCCGTCCTGAAGATGAACTCCGTGCTCGCCACAAACAGTCCCCCCGGCTTGGTCGTCACCTGGCAAAGTGTCAGTGGCGTCACCTATTTCCTCCAAAGCAGCTCCAACTTGGGCAGCCAGCCGGCCTTCTCCACCATCAGAAGCAACATCACCGGCCAATCCGTTTCCACCAGCTACACCGACACTGCCGCCACCAACCCTTCCTCCTATTTCTACCGCGTCGGAGTCAGTCATTAAAACCCCGGGGCCGGGATTTATCTCGATGGCCCACTGATGCAGGCCCAGCCGCGAAGCTTCTGATACGTTCGCCAGAGTTATTCAGCCGAGGGCGAGGAGCGCCCCCGAAAGGTCGTCCTTGATGCCGGCCCGCCGCCGAGTGGCCTCAGATTTTCAACTCCACGCCTTCCCTTGCCGCCATGATGTTCAAGGCCGCGCCGTGGGCGGCGGCGCGCTGGCGGCACCACTGCACCTTCTCATCAATCGCCCGGTCGGTGCTTTCCGGGTCGTGATGGAAGAGGGCCAGGCTTTTGGCCTTGGCCTGAATGGCAAGGTCGGTCGCGGAGTAACACGAGGAATGACCCCATTTCCTCTTGGCGGCGTATTCCTTGTCATCGTACTGAGCGTCGAGGATGAGCAGGTCCGCTCCCTGCATCGCTTTGATGAGCGCCTTTGGGCAGCGGCGCAGCGGGCCTTTGTTGTCGGGATCGGGAAAGACGTCCCAGGCGCCGATTTCCAGCTCGTTGTCGGTCGCATAGACGATCTTGCGCCCCTCTTTTTCGAAGCAATAGGCCTGGCAGCCGCCGGGATGGTTGAGCGGGAAAGCGCTCACCGCCACCCCGTCGATCATCTTGCGCCCGCCCAAATCGTGGTCCGCAATGCTCGCCCCCAGGTCCTTGAACGAAACGGGGAAATAATCCGAACTCATCTGCCCGGACAGCAATTGATAGGGGCTGACGCCGTTGTCATGCCGGCCATAGACGCGAATCTGGGTGGAGGGCAAATAGACCGGGGCAAAATAGGGGAAGCCCTGGATGTGGTCCCAATGGGTGTGGCTGATCAACAGATGGAGGTGCTTGGGCGCCGGGCGGCGCTTCAGCAGGTCCTTGCCCAGCTCGCGGATGCCCGAGCCGGCGTCGCAAATGAACACGGTGTCCCCAAACCGCACCTCCACGCAGGGCGTGTTGCCCCCGTAAACCCGCGTCCAACTGGCCGGAGTCGGGATCGATCCGCGCGTTCCCCAGAACTTGACAAAAGCCGCCATTCAATCCTCGTGGTAAACAAAGACATTATCGGCCACCTGGATGACATCGCCATCGTGCAGCACGGCGGAGTGGACCTTGACGCCGTTGAGAATGACGCCGTTGCGGCTTTCGTTATCCACCAGCACACAATCGTTGCCGCGCACGCGCAAAAACGCATGCTCTCGCGACGCCCGTTTTGACGACAGGCGCAGGTGCGCATCCGGCGACCGGCCCATCACCGTCTCCTCGCGGGTCAGGGTGATCAACCGTTGCGTGCCGTCGCCTTCAAATTCCGAAAGCGAATGCCGCCGCCGCTCCCGCTCCCGCCGCAGGATCCTGATGGTGGCCGTCATTTTTGCTTCAGCGTTACTCATGATTTCAGCACGTCAATACAATACCATTACTGGGACGCTTTGAAAAGTTACCGCAACCGCGCCCCGGCGCAAGTCCGCATTGCAGAACGGGTTGTGCCGGCGGATTGGGCAGGGCGGTGGGAAGGGACTTGACGGGAGGACCGGTTGAGCGCATTTCGTTGCGGACGCTGCCTGCCGGGTTTCGCCGGCAGGGCGGCGCGCTCAATGAGAACCAACCGCATCTGGACTCTGCTCTTCCCGCCGCTGGGCTTGGTCCGGCTTTGGCGCGCGAAGGACATCCGCCTTTGGCGCAGAATTCTTGGCACGATCGGGATCCTTTTTTACTTGATCCCCTACACCATTGCGGTTGGCGCGCTGGTGATTTGGCTTTTAGGGCTGGAGATCGAATGGCGCGGCGGTTTTCCTCCCGCTCTGACCTGGCACAAGACGCACCCGAACTACGATGCCGTCGAAGCCAGCCGCAAGGCGCAGGCCACAACGGCCGCCGCCCTCCCGCCGCCCGCCGGCGAGGCGGAATGGCCCGGCTTTCGCGGGCCGGATTGCGACGGCCGCTGGGACCGGCAACCCATCGCTTCCCATTGGCCGGCCGGCGGCTTGCGGCCTCTGTGGAAACAGCCCATCGGCGGCGGCTACGCTTCCTTTGCCATTGCCGGCCAGCGCGCCTTCACCATCGAGCAGCGGCGCGACAACGAGGCCGTGACCGCCTATGACCTGCGGAACGGCCGCGAACTTTGGGCCACGACGTATCCCGCCCATTTCAACGAAATGATGGGCGGCGACGGGCCGCGCGCCACACCCTGCTTTAGCGAGGGAAAGGTATATTCGCTCGGCGCCTTGGGTGATTTGCTCTGCCTGGACGCCGTGAACGGGAAGGTCATCTGGCAGGTGAACATTTTGAAGGACAACCAGGCCGAGTTGCTCCGCTGGGGCACCTCCTCCTCGCCGCTGATTGTCAATGATAAGGTGATTGTTCAGCCGGGCGGGCCGGATGGCAAATCGGTCGTCGCCTATGACAAATTGTCGGGCAAACCGATCTGGCGCGTGTTGGACGACGCGGCCGCTTATTCCTCTCCCGTCCTGACCCAATTGGCGGGCGAGGAGCAATTGTTGGTCGTGACCGAACGCCGCGCCGCCGGCTTGCGTCCCGGCGACGGCGCGCTGCTCTGGTCCACGCCCTGGCTGGTCATGCAGGGCCGCATGGCGCCGCACAACATGGCCCAGCCTTTGTTGCTGGCGTCCAACCGCTTCTTGCTGTCCTCCAGCTACGGCAAGGGTTGCGAAGCCGTTGAAATCTCCCGCGCGCCCGCCGGTTTCTCGGCCCGGACGCTTTGGAAGAACATGGCGCTGAAGAACCATTTCACCAGCTCGATTCTGTGGCGCGGGTACGTCTATGGTTTGGACGAAGACATCCTGGTTTGCCTGGATGCCCAAACCGGGGAAAGAAAATGGAAGGACGGCCGCTACGGCTACGGGCAAATCATCGCCTCGGGCGATTTGATCATCGTGCTGTGCGGCGACGGCCAATTGGCGCTGGTCAAGGCGGCGCCGGACCGTTTCCAGGAATGGTCCCGATTCCAGGCCATTGACGGGAAAACCTGGAACCATCCCGCCATCGCCGGCGGCAAGCTCCTCGTCCGCAACGCCGTCCAGATGGCGTGCTTTGACTTGAGCCCCTGAGACGGGTCTTGAGTATCTCCCCGGCTTGAGGCATGGTAAGTAGCCCGACAGATGGATCACATCCGCAACATTGCCATTATCGCTCATGTTGACCACGGCAAGACCACTTTGGTGGATTGCCTGCTCAAGCAATCGGGGACTTTTCGCGCCAACCAGGCCATTTCCTCCGAGGAACGCATCATGGACAGCATGGACCTGGAACGGGAAAAGGGCATCACCATCCGCGCCAAGAACGCCGCCTTCAAATACAAGGATTACCATGTGAACATCGTCGATACCCCCGGCCACGCCGATTTCGGGGGCGAGGTGGAGCGCATCATGAACATGATCGACGGCGTGTTGCTGGTGGTGGATGCGGCCGACGGGCCGCAGGCCCAGACGCGTTTCGTGTTGCGCAAGGCCCTGGAAGCCGGCGCCAAGCCGATTGTTGTCATAAATAAGATAGACCGCGACAACGCCATGCCCCACCAGGTGCTGGACGAGGTCTTCGACCTGTTCGTTTCCCTGCACGCCACCGACGAGCAGTTGGACTTTCCGGTGGTCTATACCAGCGCCCGGGACGGTTACGCCAAATGGGACATCAAGCAGGAAAGCTCCAACATGGAACCGCTTTTCCAGGCCATCATCAAACACATCCCGGCGCCGCGCGCCCATGCCGGCTCGGAGTTCAAGATGCTGGTCGCCAACCTCGATTATTCGGATTACGTGGGGCGCATTGCCTTCGGCAAAATCTACAGCGGCAAGGTCGCGGTGGGCGAGGCCGCCGCCTGCCTGCACGGCGACGGACGCAAGAGCACCGGCAAGATCACCGCCATCTTCCACTTCGAAGGGCTCAAGCGCATTGAAATCCCCGAAGCCCACGCCGGCGACGTCGTGGGCATCGCCGGGTTCGAGGAGGTTTTCATTGGGGAAACCATCACGGACAATGTCACGCGCCAGCCGCTGCCGTTTGTGCCGATTGACCCGCCCACCATTCAAATGCAGTTCGCCGTCAACGACGGGCCCCTGGCCGGCCTGGACGGCAAACTGGTCACCGCCCGCCACATTTGGGAGCGGCTGACCAAGGAAATCCGCACCAACGTCGCCTTGCGCATCGCCCAGACGGAGGCGCCCAATATTTTCAACGTGGCGGGGCGCGGCGAGATGCAGATCGCCATTCTGGTGGAGCAGATGCGGCGCGAAGGCCACGAGGTGCTGGTGTCGCGCCCGGAAGTCATTTACCGCCGCGACGCCGCCGGGGCATTGCTGGAGCCAATCGAGAAACTCTTCCTGGAAATTCCCAAGGACGCCATGGGCGTGGTCATGGAAAACCTCTCCGGGCGCAAGGCGGAGATTGTGAAGATGGAACATCACGGCCAGGAGGTGACGATTGAGGCGCTGATCCCGATGCGCGGGCTGATCGGGTTCGAGACGGACCTGGTCAACACCACGCGCGGCCTGGGGGTGATGAGCCACCTGTTCCACGAATACGGGCCGGACCGCGGCGAGATGGTGGCGCGCAAGAACGGCTCCCTGGTCAGCATGCAGGACGGCGAAGCCATGGCCTACGCCTTGAACATGGTGCAGGAACGCGGCCGGCTCATGGTCGATCCGGGTGACAGGATTTACAAAGGCATGATCGTGGGGGAAAACGCGCGCGAGAACGACATCCCGGTCAACCCGTGCAAGGCCAAGCGCCTGACCAACATGCGCTCGACAGGGGACGGCAAGGGCATTCAACTGGAGCCGCCCCTGCGCCTGTCGCTGGAGCGCGCCCTGGAGTACATCGGCCCGGATGAATACGTCGAGGCCACTCCCAAGCACCTGCGCCTGCGCAAAAAAATCCTGGACGAAACCCGGCGCAAACGCGCCGCGCAAGCCAGGACGGCCAAAACGGTTGCAGCCTGATTCTGGACAAACCCGGTTGCCCGCGGAACCCGCAGAATAACGCGGAAAACAAAAGTGAATCTCTGTCTCCGCCTCTGCCTTATTCCGCGTGTTCCGCGGGCGCGATTCAGAGGCGTTTACAGCGCAGATTCATCAAGTTCCGCCTTGCCAAAACCTGAATTGTTTGACATATTGTCTGACATGAAGACGGTTACGTTGCGATCGTTGCGCCGGGACGCGGATCTCCTTGACTCGGTGGCCGGGGGGGAAGAGTTGTTGGTGACCCGCTTCGGCAAGCCTTATGTCCGTATTGTTCCCGCGAACCAGTCCCTCTCCTTTATGGGGGCGGGGAAGCATTTTGGCGTGAAGAAACCCGTATCGCCCGACCCTGTTCCGCGGCCTGAATGGAAGGGATTGGCTTGAAATACCTGCTCGATACCGCGCCTTGGATCAACGGCATGACGCTTCCCGGCACATTGCCAGAGCGCGTCCGGCGGCTGTTGGAAACCGATGAAATGAAAGGGCTTTGCAGCGTCAGCCTGCTGGAGACGGCAATACTGCATCGCTTGGGGTGGTTGGAATTGCAGGGCACTTTGCCGCAATTTTTCGCGGCGGGATTGTCCGCTGATTTGCAACTGTTGGAATTGACCCCGGCCATTGCCGCAAAGACAAATGAGCTAAGGGATTTTCATGGAGACCCGTTTGACCGGACGATTGTTGCCACCGCCGCGACCTTGAATTTGACGCTGATCACGACTGATCCGGCCATTCGCGATACGAAACAGTGTGCCGTTGAGTTTTATCCCTTCAAACCGACACGCGCCAAAAAGTGATATGCCCAGTGTCTATATCAAGACGTACGGCTGCCAGATGAACGAGCGCGATTCGGAGGCGGTCGCCGCCCAGCTCGTCGCCAAAGGTTACACTCTGGCCCCCTCCGAGGCGGTGGCGGACGTGGTGCTGCTCAACACGTGCAGCGTGCGCGACCTGGCGGAACGAAAGGCCCTCGGCAAAATGCGCACCCTCGCCGCCGCCCTCCGCCGCGAGCGGCCCGGCGTGGTGCTGGGTTTCCTGGGCTGCATGGCCCAAAGCCGCGGAGGCCAATTGATCGACCAGGCGCCGGGCGTGGACCTGGTGGTCGGCACCCAGAAATTCCACCGCACCGCCGATTACCTGGACGACCTGCTGGCCGGCCGGCGGGAGAAAATTGTTGACGTCGAGAGCGAGGCGGGCAGCGAAGCCACCATCCGGGAACACCTGCCGGCGGGGCGGCAGGGGGGCCACGGACACGCGGCGCCCGCCACCGCATTGGTCAGCATCATGCAAGGGTGCAACCAACATTGCACCTTTTGCATCGTGCCGCAGACGCGCGGGGAGGAACGGAGCCGGGCGATAGAGGACATCGTTGCGGAATGCCGGCAATTGGTGGAAGGCGGGGCCAGGGAAATCACCCTGCTGGGCCAGATCGTCACCAGTTATGGCAAACACGACCTGCCGGCCAGGAACGGCCAGTCCGGTTTTGTCCGGCTTCTGGCCGCGGTGAACGAGATCGACGGCTTGGAGCGCCTCCGATTCACAGCGCCGCATCCCAAGGGGTACGGCGACGACCTGGTGGCGGCCTACGGGGAGCTGCCCAAGTTGTGCGAAAGCGCGCACCTGCCGGCGCAAAGCGGCAGCGACCGCATCCTCAAAGCCATGCATCGCGGCTACACGCGGGAGCGGTTTCTGGGCCTGGTCGGGAAGTTGCGCCGGGCCCGGCCCGGCATGGGCATCACGACCGACCTCATCGTCGGTTTTCCGGGCGAGACGGAGGAGGATTTCGAGTTGACGCTGGAGCTGGCGCGCGAGGCGCAGTTCGACAACGCTTACCTTTTCAAATACTCCCCGCGCCAGGACACCGCGGCCGCCGCCATGCCGGACCCGGCGCCGGCCGGGGTCAAGGAAGAGCGCCACGCGCGGTTGCTGGAGGAGATCAACAGCATTGGCCGCCGCCGCTACGCGGCGCTGGTCGGGGAAATCCGGCAAATCCTGGTGGAAGGGCCGAGCCGGAAGAATCCTGCCCGGTACATGGGCCGGACGCGCTGCAACAAGATCGTGCTTTTCCCGGGCCACGAGCGTCATCGCGGCCAGTTGATGGACTTGAGAATCGTACGGGCCGGCTTGTTCACCCTCTACGGCGACCCGGCGATTCTGGATGCCGATTGAGGCTGTGGCGGCTTGATTTAATCAACGCCGGCTGATACTTTAATCGGATCAAGGACATCTATGAAACCGAAGCGCACGCTGGCGGGGCTGGTCGCAGTCTCCCTTTTGGCTTTCACCCCTTCGCTCCTGGCCCAGGCGGGCCTGCCGATTTATACCGACAATTTGGTCAATGATTTCCAGGACTGGAGTTGGATTCCGCATAACATGGCCAACACGTCCCCCGTGCATAGCGGCCAGTACTCGATCAGCGCCTCGGCCAACACCAACGATGGAGAGGGTCTTCAGTTTGGGCAGTCTCTGTACAATCAGTATCAGGGCGGCTTTGACTGCACGCCGTACCTGGACGTCATGTTCTGGGCCAACGGCGGCCCCACGGGCGGCCAGGTGCTGATCGTCTATGCCACTTACGGCACCAATCGCACCTGGAGCAACGGCCGCGCCTTATGGCCTCTGTGGACCAATTCCTGGCTGCAATACACCATCCCTTTGTCCGTCCTCCTGCCCGCCGGGATATCGAATGTGAACGGTTTTATCATCGAATTGTCGCCCAACGGCCCGACCAACACCTTTTACGTGGACGACATTTCCTTGTTCCCCCGGCCCGCCCCCGCCTTGCAACATATCTCGGTCAACGCCGTGGAAACCCTGCGCGCCGCCGACCCGCGCTGGTTCGGCGCCAACGCCGGGGTGTGGGACGAATTCTTCGACACGGCCGCCACGTCCAACGCCCTGAGTGCGGCCGGCATTCTGTCCATGCGCTTCCCCGGCGGGTCGCTTTCGGACCAGTATAATTGGGCCACGGGCCTGACCGGCACATGGTCCAACGGGGTGCTCCTTTACAGCACTTCCTATCCCACGACTTTTTCCAATTTCATGCACATCGCCACCAACTTGGGCCTGCGCGCCTTCATCACGGTCAATTACGGCACCGGCACGAGCAACGAGGCGGCCGCCTGGGTGCTCAATGCCAACGTGACCAATCACTGCGGCTTCAAATGCTGGGAAGTGGGCAACGAAGTCTATGGTGCCTGGGAACAGGACAATAACAACCCGCCCAATGATCCCTACACCTACGCCGTCCGCTTCGCCGGTTACCAAGCGCTCATGAAAGCCGCCGATCCTTCCATCGAAGTCGGCGCCGTCAGCACGCCCGGCGAGGACAGTTACAACACCTACACCAACCATCCGGCCACCAACTCCGCCACCCGCCAGGTCCATTGCGGCTGGACGCCGGTCATGCTGGCCACCCTCAAGAGCCTGGGCGTCACCCCCGATTTTCTCGTCTATCACTTTTACCCCGAATACACGCCGTATGACAACCCGGCGCCGGACGATGACAGCGACCCGCTGGTGCTTCAGGTTTCCTCCCAAGTGGCCGGGGACGCCACCAACCTCCGCTCCATGATCAACAATTATTTCGGCGCCGGCGGCTCCAACATCGAACTGGTCTGCACCGAGAACAACGCCGACGCCGGTTACGAGGGACGGCAATCCACCAGTCTGGTCAATGCCGTGTTTCTGGCCGACACGCTGGCCCAATTCATGAAAACCGAATTCAACGCCTACACTTTCTGGCAGCTCCGCAGCGGGGCCGGCACCGCCGGTAATTTTGACCCGACCCTCTACGGCTGGCGCGACGTCGGTGACGAGGGGCTGATCGAGGGGCTGGACGACGGGCTGGAAAGCGGTTACCCGGACTATTTTGCCATGCAATTGATGCAGTACTTTGTGCGTCCGGGCGACACGGTTCTCCTGGCCAGCAGCGATTACTCCCTGCTCCCGGCCTACGCCGCCCGCGGCGCCGACGGCTCTCTCCGCCTCCTTGTCATCAATAAGGACACCACCACCAACTTCACCGCCCAAATCCGCCTGAGCAGCTTTGTGCCGTCCCCCTCGGGCGCCCTCGTCTATTCCTACGGCATCCCGCAGGACGACGCCACGGAACAGGACCTGGACTTTGCCCTCCAGGAAATCGCCGTGACCAATTTCCCCCCGGCCTCCACGCTGTTCACCAATTCCTTCCCCCCGCTGTCGCTGACGTTGTTCAAGTTCGCCCCGGCCACGCCGTCGTTGAGCGTGCGGCCGGCGGATGCGGGGCAGTTGGCCCTTCAACTGAGCGGACAATGGGGCGCCCCTTATGTCATCCAGACCTCGACCGATTTGGTGAACTGGACCTCCATCTCCACCAATCGCCTGAACATCGGTTACTTGAACCTCCCCCCCTTCCTCGCGCCGGGAACCAACAGTCAATATTGGCGCGCGATGTGGCAGCCGTACTGAAGAGGAGGGCTGCCGTGTGGCTTCAGATGCTCAATGCTTCGGTTTCTCGAAGGCGGACGTGCCGAGGATGAATGACCCGAAGGCGGCAAAGGGGCTCACTTCCCTGGGCTGGGAGATATACGCTTGATAATCCCGCTGAATCCCGATGCTGCTGCAATCCACCAGGTCGATTAAGCCCTGCTCATTCATCCTGGCTTTCTGGACGATCCCCTCGTAAGCCTGGCGCGCGACCGGCCCGTATTCGCCGGCATCGATCAAGCCCTTGTCCATGGCGGTCTGTATCAAGTACAAATACATGCCCGTCCCGGAGGTTTCGGCCCAATTGCCCGCCCGGCCCGGTCTATCCACCACCTGGCACCACATGCCCGTCCGCGGGTCCTGCGCTTCCTTCAGCCCCCGGCACAACTGGCGCAGGGCCTCCTTCAAATAAGGAACGTTGGGATCGGATTTCGGCAGGTAATCAAAAACGTCCGCCATCAAAACGGCGTACCAACCCAGCCCTTCGCTCCACACCTCCGGCGCCAGCCCGGTGTCCGGGTTGGCCCAGGCGGCCCGCTTCGATTCGTCCCAGCCGTGCAGCAACAGGCCGTTGGGTTTGCGGCAGTGTTCCAACGCCAGTCTCATCTGCCGGGTGACCTCGCCGGCGGCGTAGTCGCTTTCGCCAATGACATGGCCATAGCGGGAGAGGAACATTTCTCCCATGAACAGCCCGTCCACCCACAACTGGTGCGGCGCCCAATGGGCGTGCCAGAAACTCCCGTCCCGATTGCGGGGATAGGCGTTGAAGCCGTTCCGCACCTGGGTGGCCGCGCTCTTGTATCGTTCCTCCTTGGTCTGCTCATACATGAAGAGAATCGCATAGCCCGGAAGAAAATTATCCAGCGCAGTGGGGCTGAACTGCGGCACATTCCCCTGCGCATCCACCTGCAGATCGACGTACTTCCTGATGTAATTGAAATAGACCGGGTCGCCCGTCAGCCGCCACAGGTGTTCCATGGCGAACATGATGTAGCCGGCCTGCCAGCTAAAACTATTCGATTGGCCAACCCAATGGATGGCCATCGGGTCGGGGGCGCGTCGTTGGATGAAGTTTTTGGCGACGGCCACCGAGTAATGGGTCGCGCCGGGTTGCGCCTGGGCAGGGACAGAGGGCATCAACAATCCTATGAACAAGGTTGAGGCCAGAACGAGGCTGAATGACTTCATACTGATGGCCGCACTTCACGGCCAATGCCCGCCAATGTCAACAACTAACGGCCATGACGAAAAAGGCCAAAATGTCATCCAGTGCAATATTGAGTTGAGCATGCCGGGTGTGTCCTATTATGGTGACTGCCGTTCGTGGACCTGAATTACCAACGGATGGTCGTAGGCTACCATGGGTGTGATGAGTCCGTGGTTGCGGAAGCCCTTGCGAGCGGCGATGCCCCAAGCCCAAGCGAGAATGAGCACGACTGGCTGGGGCCTGGAATCTATTTTTGGGAGCATGGCCCGCAACGGGCCTATGACTGGGCCCTTGATGAGAGCCAACGCGATCCCAGGAAGATCAAAACCCCAAGCGTTCTAGGCGCTTACATCAACTTGGGCCAGTGCTTTGATTTACTGGATACGGCGAACACTCAATTGCTGAACAAAATGTATCCGCAATTCAAAAGTTTCATCATCGAAACAAAGCGCCCGATGCCTGAAAACAAGCCGGCCCCAGGAAAAACCGATCCGGATAAAGTACTACGATTTCTGGACTGCGCAGTTATCAAATACACGCTGGACAGATTGGACAAAAAGGGAAGTTCTTACCAAACCGTAAGGGGGTATTCGTCGAAGGGCACAAAGCCTTTCCAGGGGCCGGCATCAGGATGAAATCGCACATTCAGATCAGCGTGCGGGAGGCAAGCTGCATTGTCGGGTTCTTTCGACCAAAGGCGGGTTCCTACAGGCAAAGAAAGTGACTGAATCAGAAAATTTGCTCCTCGCTGCAACGGTCAGCCGCCGTACTCCTTCGCCAACTTCCCATCGGGGGTATAAATTCCGGAGGCAATAAGATCCTTGAACCCTTCCTCAGGGGTCATCTTCTGAACTTCCTCAAGGACACGCCTGTGCAACTCCAGCAATTCCTCCCTGTTACGCGGTGGCCCCCGGTATTCGACTTTCTTTGACTCTAGCTTCCTTTTTTTCACTGTATTACGCCTATTTCGCCTATTAGTATGTCCTCGATTCGGGCGGAAGTCAATTCCCATCGCGGTGCTCCGCCTCCTTCTCCTCTTGAGATGGCGGCAGCCCGTCCAGAATCAGACGCACGGTGCGTTCAGTGGCGCCGAGGTTTTGCTGGACGATTTGCCGGGCGCGCGCGCCCAGCCCGGCGCGATGGCGTTCGTCGGAGAGCAGTTCCGCCAGGGCCGTTTCGAGGGCGGCGGCGTCCGCCACTTGCGCCGCCGCCTGGCCGGCCACAAAGGCCTGCGCCGCGGAGGCGAAATTCTCCATGTGGGGTCCGAAGAGGACCGGCTTGCCCAAAGCGGCCGGTTCGATGGGGTTCTGGCCGCCGATGGCGGTCAGACTTTTGCCGACAAAGACCACCGTCGCCTGCTCATAGAAGAACTTCAGTTCCCCGGTGCTGTTGACCAGGAGGCAATCGAAGCGCCCGGGCGCCATCGGCCCGCCGTCGGGGATGTCGGTGCGGCGGATGAACTGGATGCCGCGCCTCTCCAATTCGCGGGCCACTTCGGCGGCGCGCTCGAAATGCCGCGGCGCCAGGATGAGGAACAGGTCCGGAAAACGGCGGCGCAGGCGCGGCAGCAGCTCGGCCAGAATGGCTTCCTCCCCGGCGTGGGTGCTGCCGGCCACCAGCAGCATCGCCTTTTCGCCGACGCCAATCCGGCGCAGCAAGGCGGGGACATCCAGCCCGGCGCGCGGGGCGGCTTGCGCGGCGTCGAACTTCAGGTTGCCCGTCACGCGCACGGCCCCGGGGCGGAAGCCGATCTCGATCATGCGCCGGGCATCGTCGGGTTGCTGGCAGCCGACGGCGCGGAATTGGGCGAAGAGGGGGCGGAAGAAAAAGCCGAAGCGCTGATAGTTGCGCAGGGAGCGCGGCGAGATGCGGGCGTTGACCAGGAAGAGCGGGCAGCGGACGTCGCCGGCCTGCCAGAGGAAGTTTGGCCATAATTCGGCCTCGACCAGGACAATGGCGCGCGGCTGAATCGCCCGCATGGCGCGCCGGACGGCGCCGGGAAAATCGACCGGGTAATAAATGCGCTGGATTTGAGGCGGCAGCAGGCGTTGCAACTCCGCCATGCCGGTCGAGGTGGTGGTGGAGACCAGAACCTGGAATCCCGGCAGGTGCGGCTGCAAGGCGCAAATCAACTGGCAGCAAACCCCCACTTCCCCCACGCTCACCGCGTGCAGCCAGAGGACCGGGCGTTCGGCCAGGGCGGCTTTCAGTTCCGGTCCATAGAAGCCAAAACGCTGGCCAAATCCGGCCCGCCAATGGCCGCGCCGCCACATTCTCAGGAAATAACGCGGGGCGCTCAGCCAAAAGAACAGGACGAACAAAATGTTGTAACCAAATCGCATGCCGGGCGGACAAAGATCAGCCAGAGAATCAATAGCAGAGGCAAAAGGATTGGCACAGTCCATTTAAAAACGTAGCCGGCGAAAGTGGGCAGCCGGACCCCCTGCCGTTCGGCGATGGCCTTGACCATGAGGTTGGGTCCGTTGCCGATGTAGGTCGCCGCCCCGAAGAAAACCGTCGCAATGCTCAGCGCGGCCAAATGCGCGGCGCCCGCCTGCGCCAGCGGCGCCATGCCGCCGAACAGCCCCGAAAGCGCGCCGGCAAAGGCCAGGTAAGCCGGGGCATTGTCCAGCACGCTCGAAAGGCCTCCCGAACTCCAATACACCAGACCGGGAGACGGGGCCGGCCCCAGGACATTTCGCGCGTTGGCTTGCAGCCAGTCCGAGGCCGGCATCATCGTGGCGAAGATGCCAAGGAACAGCGCGGCCACTTCGAATATAGGCCCGAAGTGGAATTGATTCGCCTCGTGGACCTTCTTTCCGGTCGTCAAAAAGGAGCCTGCCGCCGCCGCCAGCATCAACCCTTCCCGCAAGAACACCGGGCGCGGGACAAATACCGCCGCCACAATCACGGCCAGAAAAAGGACGTTCCACCCGCCGGCAAACAGCGGTTCGTCGCGGGCCGGCCGGGCCGCGGCCACATAATGGCGGCGGTCCATGACATGGAACACGCCGAGCAACAACGCCATGCTCAACAGCCAGGCCGGCCAGCAGTGCCGCAAAACCCACCAGAACGGCACGCCCTTGAGAAATCCCAACAGCAGCGGCGGATTGCCGATGGGCGTCAGCCCTCCGCCAATGTTGGCCACGATGAAGATGAAAAAAACCACGTGGCGGGCCGCCAGGCGGGATCCATTCAGGCGCAGCCACGGACCAATCAGCAGCATGGAAGCGCCCGTCGTGCCCAGCACGTTCGCCGCCAGCCCGCCCAAGCCCAGAAAGCACGTGCTCCGCCACGGCCCGGCTTCCGCCCGCACCGCGATGCGGATGCCGCTGGAAACCACGTAGAGCGAGCCGATCAAGACAATGAAACTGACATAATCGTGGGCGGCGCGCAGGACGGTTTGGGAAGCGGCCGGCGGCAAAACGAGAAGATAATAGCCAACCGGAACGGCGGCGAAGAGCAAGGCCAGCCCGGCGCAATGCCTGGCCCACCATCGCGGCAGGGCGTGAGGCGCCAGCGCGATGAACGCCAGCCACAGCGCAAACGGCAGGATCATCCATGGATTCGGTTGGTAGCCCATGTGGCAACCCTCCCAAAAACCCGCCAAAGTTCAAACTTTTAAAGACTTTGAGGCGATTTTCCCATTTCGGCTCATATCTTTGCGCAGGTTTGAGGTATTTTTTTCTTTTTTTTGGTCAGAATCGGTCAGAAACGGTCAGAATCGGTCTGAAATCAGCCAACAATTCAGGGTTGGGGGAACATCCTATTTTTTTGGTCGAAACAGGTCGAAACGGCTCGAAACAGGCCGAAAAGACGAGCGCAAAAGTTTTTGGCAGGGTTTTGGCAAAAAGGTGTCGATTTGAATCCCCTCGCCCCGCGCAAGCGGGGAGAGGGACAGGGAGAGGGGTTCCCAAGAAGTGCCTCCTCTCCCCATCCCTCTCCTCCACAAGTCTGTGGAAGAGAGGGAGAAACGCAAGTTGCACAAAAACTGATTTGCGCCCCCGAAACGACGAGCGCAAGCATTTGGGTTGCAAGTTGTTCAAAGAAAGGCACAAGAGACGGAACTCCATTTTACGACTTTCCGCGATGCTTTGCGGCCATGCCCTGTTTCAGCCCCGGCTTCAGATTCCGGTCTTTTCATTTGCAAACATCCATATTCATACGTTCACTACATCAAGCTTATAGTTTATACATCATTGCGTCAACAGATTTCTGAAAGATTTTTTAAAAAAGCCATGGGTTTTGAGGAGAATGGTGTGTAAGATTTTGCGCGGCAGGGAGTTGTGATATTTTTCACCGCCGGACGCGAAGAGAGGAATTTTTAACCGCGAACTGTGGACTATGAACCCTCACGAAAGATCTGTCTTGATTTTGTTGTCCGCCGCAGCCAGCTTCTTCGGCCAATTAAAGAACCAACAATTATGTGCATACACAACAAGGAGGAATATGAATTGTACAGTCAGCAAGTTTGTCAACCGGACCATGAAAAAAACACTTTGTATCCTTTTGATGATAATGTGTCTGCCGGCGTTCTGCACGGAAAGTGAAACTCCCGCGCAGCGCGCCGCCCGTATGGCTTGGTGGCGGGAGGCGCGGTTCGGGATGTTCATTCATTACGGACCGGTGACGCTTACAGGAAAGGAACTCAGTTGGTCACGCGCCAACTCAAATCCGCAATGCCCGAACAAAGGCCCGACACCGGCAGAGGTCTATGACAGTCTTTACAAGCAATTCAACCCAACGAATTTCAACGGCGCTGATTGGGCCGGCGTCGCAAAGGCAGCGGGCATGAAATATGTCGTGCTCACCGCGAAGCATTGCGATGGCTTCCTTTTGTGGGATTCCAAGGTGGACGGTTACAACATCATGACGACACCGTTCAAGCGTGACCTCTGCGCGGAGCTTGCGAAAGCTGTACGCAGGGATGGTCTCCGACTCGGCTGGTATTTCTCACCGATGGACTGGCGTGATCCGGATTTTCGCACGGAGCGCAACGCAACGTTTGTGTCGCGGATGCAAGGAGAATTGAGCGAACTGCTCAACAACTATGAGCGGATTGACGTGATGTGGTTCGACTGGGACGGCGGAGAACCGCTCTACGACCAGACCAACACCTACGCGATTGCCAAAAAATCCCAGCCAAAAATCATCATTAATAACCGACTCGATTTGCGTCCTCGCGACAAAGACACGATGATGTTGAGTCCGCTGGCGGATTACTATACGCCCGAACAGCACGTCGGTGCTTACGACGACAACCTTCCATGGGAAACTTGCATGACCCTTGGGACCCAATGGTCGTGGAAGCCGGATGACCAGATCAAATCTGCCGGTGAAGTCATCAACATTCTAGCGCGCACGGTCGGAGGTGATGGAAACCTCCTGCTGGATGTGGGCCCGATGCCGGACGGGCGTATCGAACCGCGCCAGGTTGAGGTGTTGAAACAAATCGGCGTGTGGCTGAAGGAGAATGGCGACAGCATCTATGGCACGCGCGCGGGACCATGGAAGCCAACGCCATCCATCACCAGCACACGCAAGGGTAAAACAATTTACGTCCATATTCTGAAATGGCCGGATGGCCTGGTGAAACTGCCCAACATTTCGGCGAAGATTGTCCGGGCAACACTGCTCAAAGGCGGAAAAGTCCAGGCGAAGCAGACGGAAAACGGAATTGAAATATTCGTCGCTCCGGAAAAGCGCGAAGCGAACGACACGGTGGTTGTTTTGAAGCTGGCCTCCGACGCGCTGAGAATTCCGGCGATTACTATCTCGCCTGCACCAACCCAGCCCGCAAAATGAAAAACATTGATCTCATTGCCTGCTGCACACCAGATGTCCCAAAGTTTAACCCTGCACCGGCTCTGACTGGGGGATCAGGTATTATTGAATGACAGATTGTCTTTTCCGGCACAAATGCGGCTGGATGGCCATAAACTTTCCCGGTCAGGCCGGTTCCGGGGGGTTCCGAATCTTCCATGCGTTTCCAAACGCTGGTTTGCCGCGAAGGAACACAGCGCGGCAGAGCCGCAACCAAAAAGAGGGTCAAGACGCAAAATAAATCAAGCCGGGTCGCTTAACTTTCTGATCACTGTGCGGGCCAGGTATTCCTTGATCTCGCGGTGGCGCGGAATCGGCTGGCACATTTTTGTGCGCGGGTTCTGATACCAATCGTGCTTGCCGCCGTGCCGGATGAAAACGCAACCCATGCGCGTGAGTTGCTGGATAAGTTCAACCCGCTTCACGAAACCGGAAGTTCAGCCAGTTTGCGCACACAAGGAACGACCCCGCTTGATAAATCTTTGTGCAGGTCGCGCAGATGTTCCTCCAAGTCGGACAGCGACTCGCCCTGCGTCAAGTAGTCGGGATATTCCTCCAGATGACCAAGCCACGCGTCATCGTCCTGCCAATACACATATCGGATGCTCCGCATGAGTAAAATATTACACCTGACCGCCCATTCCGTAAAGCCCGCATTCAATCCGCTGCCGGGCAAAGCAAACAGCCGGGAACGTAGTGGTCCAGATTATTTGCCAGGAACGAGAACGGGTCGGTTCCGAGCGTTGCCTTATTATTTATTGACAGATTGCCTTTCCGGCACAAATGCGGCCGGATGGCGGCGAACTTTCCCGGTCAGGCCGGTTCCGGGGGTTTCCGAGTTTTTGCCACAAAGGAACACAAGGAACATAGAGACAACGGCTTATGTAATTCTTTTTCCTTTGCGATCTTTGCGGTCTTTTGTGGCAAACTCATTTTTGGTTGCGGCTGCTCTGCGATGGGGTCCTTGGGGTCTTTTGTGGCTGTTTCCTCTCTGTGCGCTCATGGGCCAGACGTGGTTCGGGCGGGGTTGTTCCGCCTAGAGCGGTTACACAATTCATATAGCGATTATTATGGCCCGCAGAACACGCAGATGACGCAGAAACGGAGACGAAACTCCTTTTTCTTTTCTGCGGGAATACCCTATTCTGCGGACAAAAATATTATATACTTCGCGCTGAAAAATGAGGAGGGCTGGTCTTTACTTTCGTTTCTGCGTTTTTCCGCGTGATCTGCGGGCAAATAATTCCTTGGGGTCATTGGGAATATATCGCTACATCATTTGTGGCAGTGCTCTAATCACGGCTCGTCAGAGTTTCGCCCTACCGTCATGGGGCAGCCGTGGTCCGGGCCGGCTTTTCCCGCGGGGGCATCAGGCGGCGGCCCATCTCCTCAATCCGGCCCGCAACGCGGCTGACCAGGTCAATGCTGATGGAGTCCAGGACGGCGCTGTCTTCCAGGTAATTGGAGAGAAACTCCGCCGCGCGCGTGCGCAAGCCAGCCCGCCGACACACGATGAAAGAGACTGATTCCGCCTCGATTTCCATGACGTCGAGCGGCAGGTTCACCCGATAAGGCCAGCCGCCTTCCTTGTCGGCCCCAAGGTGTCCCAGGTAAATGTGGGCCAGTTCGTGGCACAGGACCGAATAGGCCGCGCCCTCGTCCAGCTCCGCCCGCACCCCGATGCGCATTTTCCAATGCGGATCCTGCACCCGCGCCGTGCTGAAGCCGCCGCGCCATTGTCCCATGGGCTTGCGTTCCACGCGGATCCTGTCCCGTTCGCAATTCCGGATCGTGCGGTCCAGGATCACCGGGTTGAAGCGCCCCGAGGTGCGGCTGAAGACCTCCAGTTGTTCCGGCAGCGGCGGCCCTTCCGTGTCGGCCACGTCATAAACCAGCAGCACCGGGGTGCGCGGGGCCAGGATGATCATGCCGCGCGCCTCGTCCTTGATGGCGCGCTGGAACGCTTTCTGCCAATGGCTGGCCGTGGCGAACCACGTCGTCAGCGGGTTCTGCAAATAGACCAGCATGTTGTTGAACGGCGAATATTCCCGAAAGCGCGAGATGAAATCGACGGCGGCGGAAAACCGCTTCGAGCGCCGGTAGCGGCGGCTGCGGGCGAAGAGATCGTCCAGGGACGACTGATGCCCGGCCTGCGGCCCCGCCTCCCCCGCCAGGGTCTCGGCCACGGCCCCCTGGCTCAGGGTGTAAAGAAGATATTTCCGGTCCAATTCCGGCCCGCCGCAGGCGGCGCGCAATTCGTCCAGGACGGCGGCCAGGCAATGGCGGGCCGGCCAGCCCGCTTCCTCCTCCAGGGCGCGGATGAGTTCGGCGGGGGACCCCTGCCGGCGCGCGATCCATTGCAGGACGAAGGCGCGGGTCTTTTGGCGGATGGCTTCCGGCGCGGGGAGGCCCGGCTCTGGCTGGTCGCCCGTCATCAGGTCAAGTGGAAATTTCCCGGATGGCCGCAACGCAGCGGCCGCAGAGCGTGGGATGTTCCCCATTGGCCCCGACGTCCTGTTCCCAATGCCAGCAGCGCTCGCATTTCCGCCCGTCCGCCTTGGCCACATGAATGGACAAGCCGTCCCCGTCCCGCCCCAGCACCAATTGCGACACGTTCAACAGTTCGCGCAGCGCTTCCTCATCCCGATCCGTCCGGCCGGGCAGGATTTTGGCTGTGCCTTCCAGCGTCACCCTGGCGTCCAGCGCCTTGCCGATGTTCTTGGCCTGCCGCTCCTTCTCCAGATGGGGCAGAATCAGTTCGCGGATTTCCAGAAGACCCTTCCAGCGCGCCTCCTCCTCCGCGGGCAACGCCAGGTCGGCCGGCTGCCAGAGGGCCAGATGCGCCGATTCGCATTCGCGGCCGGGGATGTGTTCCCAAGCTTCGTCGGCGGTGAAGGCCAGGATGGGCGACAGCAGGCTGCACAGGCTGCGCACCATGCGGTGGAGGGCGGTTTGCGTGGAGCGGCGGCGCGGCGAATTGGGCGCGTCGGTGTAAAGCCGGTCTTTGACCAGGTCATGAAAAATGGCCGACAATTCGACGGCGGCAAACTGGCTGATCTTCTGATAAACGAGATGGAACTCGTGGTTGCCGTAAGCCTCCATCACTTCCTTTTCCAATTTGCCGAATTGGCCGAGAATCCAGCGATCCAATCCGGTCAGCTTCCCGTCCGGCACGGCGTTTTTGGCCGGATCGAAATCGTAGAGGTTGGAAAGCTGGTAACGCAGCGTGTTGCGCAGGTTGCGGTAGGTTTCGCCGACCTTGCTGATGCGCTCGTGGCTCACCTCGATGTCGTTCCGGTAATCCTGCGAGGCGACCCACAACCGCACCACGTCCGCGCCGTATTTGTCCACGTAGGCCCTGGCCGTTTGCGGTTTTTCGTAGCCGCCCTGGGCCTGTTTGCTCTTGGAAATCTTTTCGCGGTCGGCATCGACGAGGAAGCCGTGAGTCAATACTGTTTTAAACGGGGCCGCGCCGTTGCCCGCCAGCGAAAGCAGGAGCGAGGATTGGAACCAGCCGCGATGCTGGTCGCTGCCTTCCAGGTAAATGTCCGCCTGCCATTTTTCGGCAGGGCCGCGCGGCAGCGCGGCCCCGGGACTTTCGGACGAGCAGCAGCTCGTCCCTACCAGATGCTGCAATTCCGGGCGCCGCATCAGCACCGTGCGCGAGGAGGAGCCGGAATCAATCCACACGTCCAGCGTGTCGTTCGATTTGGCGGCAGGCTCCGCGCCTTTCCAATCCTTCGGCTTCACGAGCGGCCAGAGTTCGGCCGCGGATTTTTCAAACCAGATGTTGGAGCCGTGCTGCTCAAACAGGGCCGCGGCGTTGCGCACGATGTGCGCGTCAAAAATCACTTCCCCTTTGGCGTCGTAAAACGCCGGGATGGGCACGCCCCAGGAGCGCTGGCGCGAGATGCACCAATCGGGGCGCGTTTGCACGGCGCTTTTGATGCGGTTGACGCCCCACTGGGGGACCCACTGCACGCGGTCAATTTCAGCCAGGGCGCGTTCGCGGAATTGTTCATGGTCAATCTCGATGAACCATTGGTCCATGGCGCGGAAGATGACCGGCGTTTTGCTGCGCCAGCAATGCGGGTAGCTGTGGGTGTAATCCTCCTGGTGCAGCAACGCCCCGCGCCGGCGGAGTTCGTGGAGGACGGCTTCGTTGGCGTCGCTCTTGCCGTGTTTTTCCAGGATGGCTTTGCCGAGCATTTCGGCCGGCATCTGTTGCTCCGCGGGCAGGTCGTTGGTCAGCGCGAATTGGCCCTCGTCATCCACGGGCGAATAAATCGGCAGCCCTTCCTGGCGTCCGAGATTGTAGTCGTCCAAGCCGTGGCCGGGCGCGATGTGGACAAAGCCGGTGCCGGTGTCGCTCGTGACGAAGGCGGCGGGGAAGAGCTTGCCGGTGCGGTTGCAAAACGGATGCTGGTATTGCATGGCCGCCAGTTGCGCCGCCGGCACCGGGGTCCCGGTGTCATTGGCCCAGCCGCATTTTTCGGCCACGGCGGGCAGCAACCCGCGAAAGAGAATGTAATTCGCCCCACCGGCGCGGATTTGGACGTATTGCAGTTTTTCGTTGAAGGCGACGGCCAGGTTGGCGGGCAACGTCCAGGGCGTGGTGGTCCAAATAACAAGGAACGTGTCCGGCCGGCCCGCGACGGGAAATCTCACGAAGACGCTCTGGCTGACGTGATCTTTGTATTCGACTTCCGCCTCGGCCAGCGCCGTGCGGCACGGGATGCTCCAATAAACCGGCTTTTTGCCGCGATAGACGAAGCCTTTTTCCACAATGTCGGCGAAGAGGCGCAGTTCGTCGGCCTCGTATTGCTTGTTCAGGGTCAGATACGGATGCTCCCAATCGCCCAGGACACCGAGGCGTTTGAATTGGACGCGCTGCACTTCGATGAACTTGTGGGCGGAGGCTTCGCAGGCCCGGCGGATGGCGGCGGCATCGGCGCCGGCGCTACCGGCCTTGCGCATGTCCTGCGTCACCTTGAATTCGATGGGCAACCCGTGGCAGTCCCAACCCGGCACATAAGGCGCGTCCCGGCCCAGCAGCGTTTGGTGTTTGATGATGAAGTCCTTGAGAATCTTGTTCAGGGCCGTGCCGATGTGGACGTCGCCGTTGGCAAAGGGCGGCCCGTCGTGCAGCACGAATTTGGGCGCGCCGGCGCGGGCGGCCTGGATTTTTCCATACAAATCCGTTTCCTGCCATTGTTGCAGGCGCTGCGGCTCGCGCGCCACCAGGTCGGCCTTCATCGGGAAGCCCGTCTGCGGCAAATTGAGCGTCTTTTTGTAATCCGTCGTCATTTTTCCACCTTCGCGCCGCCTCGTCGGGTTTCGGCGGCTGCGCAGTTTAAGGTGATTGCTTTTGCCGCGCAACGCGATAGTGTAATCAGGTGGAAAAGGCTGAGAAAAGCCCGGTTGACCCAGTTCTCAAGAGCCGGATTCAGGAGCTGATTGCGGCAAAAGGCGGGGGCTACAATGCGGATTTGGTCGAGGAAATCATCGTCAATGCCCTGAAATTGCTGACCGACGTGAAGGACCGGGGCGACGTGCGGGTCATCCGCACCGCCTTGGGCGAATTGCGCTACGCCTTCCGCCTCTTCGCCCCCTACAACCAGACGCGCAAAGTCACCATCTTCGGCTCCGCCCGCACCCTGCCGACGCGCCAGGAGTATTTGGAAGCGGTTGATTTCGCCCGCATGATCGCCGAGGCCGGCTTCATGGTCATCACCGGCGCCGGCCCGGGCATCATGCAGGCCGGGCACGAAGGGGCCGGACCGGAAATGAGTTTCGGCGCCAACATCCGCCTGCCTTGGGAACAGGCCGCCAACCCGATCATCGAGAAGGATAAAAAGCTCGTCTCCTTCAAATACTTTTTCACCCGCAAGCTCACCTTCGTCCGGCACTCCGACGCCATTGTGCTGTTCCCCGGCGGCTTTGGGACATTGGACGAAGGCTACGAGGCGCTGACCCTCATGCAAACGGGCAAAAGCCGCCTGGTGCCCCTGGTGCTGCTCGACCGCCCCGGCGGCGCCTACTGGAAGGTCTGGGACAAGAACGTCCGCGAACATCTCCTGCGCGGCCAGATGATTTCCCCCGACGACCTCAACCTCTACCAACTCGCCGACAACGCCAAGCACGCCGTCCGCATCATCACCCGCTTTTATCGCAACTACCATTCCAGCCGTTTCGTCAAGGACCTGCTGGTTCTGCGCCTCAAAAACGCTCCCACGCCCTCCGCCGTTGGAAGTCTCAACGATGATTTCGCCGACATCGTCCTGGGCGAGAAATTCAAGGTCATCGAAGCGACGCCCGAGGAAAAGGAAGACAACGACTTCGTCGAGCTGCCGCGCCTGGCCTTTGGGTTTGACCGCCGGCAATACGGCCGCTTGCGCCAGCTCATCGACGTGCTCAACGGGTATTAAACCAAGGCTGAATGCTAAATGCTGAAGGCTGAAGCGCCCTCAGGTCAACAATCGAAACATGAAGACCCAAAAGGCCCGCTTGCGGTTCATGAATAACTTTGGTGACCTAGATCCAACGTTAGGCAACGTTCGCACGTCATGCACTCATTCGCTCCAGTTTTTGTCGCACTGATTCTTCTCGCCGCGCTGGCAGTCGCCACATTGTCTCGCCGGTTTGCTGGAGCGCCAAGAGCGGAAAGCACGCACACGTACGAGGCGGTGGCGCTTCTTACGCCGGCGGAGCGGTCATTTTTTGGTGTCTTGCGGCAGGTAGCAGCACCACTGGATTACCAGGTTTTTGCCAAGGTTCGGTTGGCAGATATTGTTCGGCCCGTTCGGAGTCCAAGCCGTAGCGGATGGCAGTCGGCATTCAATCGTATCGCTGGGAAGCACGTTGATTTTCTGCTCTGTGATACGGAGCAGCTTCGTATTGTCACGGTCGTGGAGTTGGACGACAGCACCCACAGGAGATTCGAGCGTGGCTTTCGTGACGACCTGGTGGATTCGGCGCTTGCCGAGGCAGGTATCCCCATTTTGAGGATTCCGGCGCGGGAGTCTTATTCGCCAGCGTGGATTCGGGAGCAGATCGAGAGCCTATCTCGTTGACGTGAGCGAGTCCCTGACCATCTCGCCTAACAGAAAATCTGAGGATAGCCGGAAGCATTCCTTCCGCCCGCACGACTTCTTAAACTGCGCCACCTCGCGTCTCCACATGTGAATGAAGCGACTGGGGGGCCACCCGTTCGACAAGTGGCCGCCCGCCCAAGTGAATCGAAACGAACCATACTATGGATTGACCCCGATTCGTTATTGCATCAATACATTTCACCTCTTATATTCATTGAGCCATCAAACGATAAAAGCCACTAGTCTTATAAGGTGAAACATGGAACTCATTTTGGAGACTGGTTAAATTAAGCACAGGTGTATTTGTCACGTCCATCCATGAAACCAAATCACCGCTTTGTTGCAACACAAAGGTCGTCGATGGCACAACCCACGACAAGGTGAGATTTGACGTCAGAACCGCGACATTCAGTTTCGGATGCGGCGTTGAATAGAAAGTGTAAATAGAATTATTGAATGTTGCGACTGCCAGCCTATTCCCATCCGCCGATGATGCAACCTCCTGCCAACTCACATTACCGGGAACAGCATTTGACATCCAAGACACACCAGAATCATTCGATGTATAGATGAGACCTCCATCGTTCAATAACCCGTAAGTGTTAACTGCAACAAACTTCGTTCCATCGGCAGAACACGCAACGGCACTCCAAAATGTTACAGGAATGTTATTAGTCTTCCAAGTTGCTCCGGCATTTGTCGAAGTATAAACTGACCCACCACTAACCGCCGCCACCAATGCAGATCCGTCTGCCGACGAGGCAACGGCTTGCCAATTTGTAAATGGCAGATCGGTTGCATTCCAGCTCATTCCAGAATCATGGGATACAAAAACTGTTCCTGTGCCTTGCGGATTCACACATGCTGCCACAAATTGGGTGCCGTCAGCCGATGTGGCAATCGAAGTCCAATATTCGCTTGGCACGTTATTTGTGATCCATGTCACTCCAGAATTAGTTGAGGTATAGATCAAACTAGGCGCTCCGAAATCATTCCAGTCTGCCGCTGCCAGTTTTGTGCCGTCAGCAGACGAGGCTAAACAATTCAATGCTACACTTGGCGTGTTAATAGCTGTCCATGTTGCTCCGGAATTGGTAGAGGTGTAGATTATGGCGTTGTCACTGTTGATTGAACCTCCAATATTTAAGGCTGCCAGTTTGACTCCGTCCGCCGACGAAACCACAGCAATCCAATCCGATCCAGGCGCATTTGTTGCCTCTGTCCAGGTTATGCCTGTGTCTGAAGACGTATAGATGGGTCCATTGAATGAAGCCGTCGCAATCTTGCTTCCATCTGCTGATAGAGCGATACAAGTCCACTCTTCACCGGGAGAGTTGGTTTGTTGGATCCAAGTTTGCGCGGACGCGAGGCCCACGAGAAGGAAGTTACCAATGTATGCGAGGAATAAAAGCAGCCAGGTCTTCATAATTGTGGCGCCGGCTATCCTGTTCATTGTTTTCATATTTGCATTTTATCCTCGTGCGGAAACGGCGAGGAGCCCCCACTGTGCCACGGGAAATTGACTGAAAACTGTGGCTGCATTCCAGGTTCCATTTGCTCACCATTCTGAGGTTTTGTCAATCCACCGTTTTTGACCGTCGCTGCGCCAATTATGGTTATTCAAAGCCAAGCTTTGTTTGGAATAATGCCGCCGTAGCGTGATGTCGTGACTAAACTATTGCATCCTTTTCCAAGAACTGCTACCCATACTATCGCACAAAGGTTTCAAGTCAGGATCATCAATTCCCGCCCTTTTCACCCTCTGCTCATCAATCGCCATCGCCTTTTTGAACCACTCCTCGCACTCATCCAGCCGTGACAACAGCGCCGCTTTTCGTTGGTGGCATTCCTTCCGGCTGCGCTATTTCTTGAACTGCGCCATAGGGCTTTGAAAAATGTCATGGCCGGAGTGATGGCTGGCAGGGCGAGGCTCCCGCCAAGGGCGGCTCACCGGCAGGTTCGCCCCGGGAAAACGCGGCTACAGTCCTTTTGAAACTGCGCCAACTCGCACAAAGCTTGCCAGCGCCGGGTTCCCCGGTAATCTCTTGGTGTGAATCTTCTTTTTATTGGCGACATCGTGGGGGAGCCGGGCCGCTTCGCGGTGCGGCGGCTGCTGGCGGGTCTGCGCCAGACGCACCACGTCGATATGGTGGTGGCCAATGGCGAAAATTCGGCGGGCGGCGCGGGCATCACGGTCAACACGGCCAATGAGATATTTAACGCCGGCGTCGATATCATGACTTCCGGCGACCATTTGTGGGACCAGAAGGAAGTCAACATGCTGCTGCTGTCCGAGGCCCGCTTTTTGCGGCCCTTCAATTATCCGCCGGGCGTCATCGGCCAGGGCAGCACGCTGTGGCATGGAGAGAAGCTGCCGCCCGTCGCGGTGCTCAACCTGCAGGGGCGCACCTTCATGCCGCCGCTGGAGAATCCCTTCCTTTGCGCCCGCGCCGAAGTGCCGCGCCTGCGCCAGTTGACCAAAATCATTTTTGTCGATCTCCACGCCGAGGCCACGTCGGAGAAAATCGCCCTGGCCCGGATGTTGGACGGGCAGGTCAGCGCCGTCGTCGGCACTCATACCCATGTCCAGACGGCCGATGAGCAGATTTTTCCGGGCGGCACGGCCTACCTGACGGACGCCGGCTTCACCGGGCCGCATGAGAGCGTTTTGGGGCGGGAAATCGCGCCGGTCATCGAGCGGTTTGCCAGCAACACGCCGCAAAAATTCGGCGTGGCCTCGGGGCAAATCCTGCTGCAAGGGGCGTTGATCGAAATTGATAATGAATCCGGGCGGGCGCTAAGCATCCGCCGGATTTCCGAACCGGTCGGGGCCTGAATGCCGCGGCAGAGCACATCGCAATGGGATTTCGGCGAGCTGTTCCCGGCGGAAGCCACCCGGCGCGTCTTCACCGTCAGCGAATTGACGGCCGACATCCGCCGCCTGCTGGAACAGCGCATCGGCCAGGTCTGGGTGACGGGCGAGATCACCAATTGCCACACGCATGGTTCCGGCCACGTCTATTTCACGCTCAAGGACGCGGCGGCCCAGTTGAACTGCATTGTTTTCCGGACCGAGGCGCCGGCCAATCGCGCGGCGTTGCAGGATGGGCGGAAAGTCATCCTCAAGGGGGAAATGACCGTCTATGAGCCGCGCGGCCAGTATCAATTGCGCGTGCTGGAGGTCGAACTTCAGGGCATTGGCGCGTTGCAGGCCGCCTTCGAGAAGCTCAAGCAAAAACTGGCCGCGGAGGGCCTTTTTGCCCCGGAACGGAAACGGCCCCTGCCGCGATTCCCGCAACGGATCGGGCTGGTCACGTCGCCCAGCGGGGCCGCGTTGCGCGATGTCCTGCACGTGGCGCGGCGGCGCAATCCGTCGCTGGAAATCATTCTCGCGCCGTGCGCGGTGCAGGGGGCCGGCGCGGCGGGCGAGATCGCGGCGGCCATCGCCCTGCTCAATCAATGGTCGCAACTGCCCGGCCGGCAACTGGATTTGATCCTGCTCACCCGCGGCGGGGGCAGCCTGGAGGATTTATGGGCGTTCAACGAGGAAATTGTCGCCCGCGCCATCGTCAATTCCGCCCTGCCCGTCGTGTCGGCCATCGGGCACGAAATCGACTTCACCATCAGCGATTTTGCCGCCGATTTGCGGGCGGCCACGCCCAGCGCCGCGGCGGAGATACTGACCGAGGCGGCCTTTGCCGGCGGCAAATGGCTGGCCCAGGCGCGCGCCCAAATGACCGAGTCGGTCCGCCGCCGCCTGGCGGGCGAAGGCCGCCATCTCCAGCAACTCTGGCAGCGCCTGCGGGCCTCCCATCCGCGCCGCGTCCTCCATCAGCGCCTGCAACGCCTGGACGACCTGCAGTTGACCCTCTCCCGCTGTGCGCGTCAACAATTGCAAACGTGCCGTGTGTCCGCGCAAAACCTCCGCGTCCGGCTCAACCGCGTCCGTCCCCGCCAACTGCTGGCGCAGCGCCGCGCCGACCTGGCCCGGGAACGGCGCCGGTTGCGGGACACGGCGCGCCATTATCTGCGGGGCCTGCGCCAGGGCGGCGAGGCTTTGCAAGGCCGGCTGCGGCTGCTCGGCCCGGAGCAGGTGCTGGCCCGCGGCTACTCGATCACCATGGACGCCGCCGCCGGAACCATCATTCGTTCCAGGGAACAAACGCGTCCCGGCCAGGCCTTGAAGACGCGGCTCCATTCCGGCGAGGTGCGCAGCGTGGTGGAGGAGAAACCTGTCGCGGTGCGTTCAAAAGGTGAGCTTAGGGGTCAGTCCTAGAAAATTGACAATCGCCTTTTACCGTTGCGTGCTGGGCGATAAGCGCCATGCCCAATCGCCGTTTTCCCTCGGACATTTAGCTGCAAATCCCGGCGACAACGACGCGCATCACACCTTCATCCCACTGCCCCGCGTCTGAGGCCAAATTAAGAGTCAACCTCCTCAATGCGTCGCTTTATCTGCATTTTTCCCTGATTTCACCGGCGGAAAGGCCAAATCTGTCATTTTTCTAGGACTGACCCCTAAGCTAGCGGCGAGGGGCGCAGGGTGGTGGAGGAGAAACCTTGACGTTTTAGCGGGGAGAAACTACGCTTTGGGCAGGCTGGTGGCTATAGCTCAACTGGTAGAGTCCAAGCTTGTGGAGCTTGTTGTTGCGGGTTCGAATCCCGTTGGCCACCCCACCTTTTCCTTGGGATTTTCAAGGTTTATGTCTGTTCGGGTAACACCCCATAGCGGCGTTTCGCGTCCGGGTTTAGATTCAAGGCATGAATAATAATACAGTTATTCAAACTGAAGGCAATTTATGTCACTGGTTTCTCTCGTGATCTCGCTGATCGTCGTTGGTGTGCTGCTCTGGCTCGTCAACACCTACATTCCGATGGATGGAAAGATTAAACAGATTCTCAACGTCGTCGTGTTGATCTGTGTCATTCTCTGGCTGTTGTCCGTTTTTGGTGTTCTGGGTCATTGGGGAGGCGCCCGCGTTCCTCGGCTCAGCTAGCCAGCCAGCATCCTGCTCAAGGTTCCGCAATCCCTTCGCGAACCGCAAGGCGGACCAACTCCGCCGAACTGGAACAACCCAACTTTTTCATCAGGATCGAGCGGTGGGATTCGACGGTTTTGATGGCGGGCAGAGCGCTGAGGATCTGCCGGGTGGCCTCCAGGCCGTTCATGGCCGGCAATTAAGTGAAAGACGCCATTGTGAGAACGGGGAGAACCGATGGCCGATGCCGCCGGGTCTGCCGTCTCCATAAAAAAGAGGCCGGGCGCCATTGCAGCGTCCGGCCCCCAACAACCAGACCTCGGAATTACAACTGAATGGGAAAACCAAAAACCTATTCAGCCATCCGTGGCCTATGGACAGTGCCTTATGCTTTGACCGAATGTTCAACCCCTTCTTTTAACAGATTTTGTAATCGGGATGACACTGGGAGTCTGCATTCCGCGATTGACGCCCGAACTCCAAAAGGATTCCGGACATGTGAAGAAACAGGCGAACGCAGTGTCCGGTCGTGGGCGGACGAGGCCACAGCGTTGCGCCAGCGCCAAGACGGGGCATCGAGGGGCATTGACTCTGCCTGAAATGATCAGCACAGAGCGCTGTTAATGCGGCGCGTTGGTCGCCGCCGAATTGGTCGAAGGCGGCGAGTTGGTGTCCGTACTGGTGGTGGTGGTGTCTGAACTCTTATTGCAACCGCTGGTGAGATTAATCAGCAACAGTCCCAACGCCAAAGACAATATAATTCTTTTCATCCCGCAACCTAACCTTTCCCTGGCCCGGATCAATGGGGTGATTTACCCATATTGACATGAACTTTTTCCCGACCAACGACCGGGCGCGCTCGATAAGGATTATACTCATCTGGCGGATTTGGCCTTTGAATAATCCACCCAGATGACACTGAAAGTCTGTATTCCGCCATTGACTCCCAAGCCCCAATGGCATTACCAATTCCCCATGAACGTCAAAGACTTGTCCACGGACCAAATCCAACGCATCATCGTCCTCAAGAAAAAGATCGAGAAATTGCAAACCCGTGTGCAAAGGCGGGTTGAAAAGCTCCAGGCCAGGATCGATTCAATTGCGGGTGATGGAGGAGTGCCGAGCCCATTCAGCAAAAGGAAGAAACGCAGGATGTCGAGGGCTGGCCGGGCGGCCATTGCCGCTGCTGCCAGAGCCAGATGGGCCAAATATCGAGGCCAAGGGGGAAGGAAAGCAAAGCCGGCAGCCAGAAAGAAGGATCGACGCAGCAGTCCAGCGGTCAGGGCCAAACTGGCAGCGGCAGCCAAAGCGAGATGGGCCAGGGCCAAGGCTGAGGGGAAGACGACGTTGTGAGGCGGGGGCAATGCGCCATCCGTTGGTGGAATATTGCTGCGTTCGGAAGATTTGGTTCAGGCTTTTGGATTCCTGACAGTTCCTGAGTAAATTTCCTCGCAAACCTTCGCGTGTCTTCGTGGAGGTGATTTTTGGAAAAGTGAAAAAACACCATATAATACGCGGTTTAAACACACTTTTTACGAGAACTCACGAAGCCTGCAAAGCGGGTTCGAATCCCGTTGGCCACCCCACCCCTTCTAGTAGAAAGAACCTCGTTTCTGCCCGCGGTAACGCCGGGCGGGCAAGTATGTTCGATTTCTGCTTCAGAGCCCCGGATGCCGCCTTCGTTTGATAAACGAAGGCGGCGGGAGGGCGGTCATGGCGCGATGGGCGCCATCATTTTCCGGTTCATGAGAAGCTGCCCCTGGCTGCTTTGGATGGCGTTGGAGCGGAATTCCTGGAACTTGGCCAATTCGTCCGGGCTGAGGAAAGAGGCGGCGCGGGAGGCAACCTGCCCGTAGATGTTGTCCAAAAGCTGAAGGCTTTGCGCGGCTTCGTCTTCCGAGGCGATGTTGCCAAAGTTCAGGATGGGAACGGTCTGGTAATCGGCGGGTAACCCGGCGGCGGCCAGCGCGGATTGGGTGGCCTGCTGCAAGGCTTGGGTCAACTGGCCTTTTTTCTCCGCCACCGCGGACGGGTCGCCGGTCAGGCTGCCCGCGAATTGTTGGGCGGTCAGCGTGCCGGCCAGGTTTTTGGTGTAGTCCAGATATTGGGCAAAGCCGTCCGCGCCGAGCAGCGCCTGGACCTGCTCCTGGAAAGCTGAATTCTGGTCGGCAAACAATTGATCCACTTCCGCCTGGTTCTTGTGGTCGTGCAGGGCCTGGGTGACGAGATCAATGCCGTCCATGATATGATCAGCCATCATATCTTTGAACTGGTCGCTCTTTTCGGAGGGCAGATTCAGGCGTTTGACCAAATCGGAGTAGAGGGCCGTCATGCCCATCTTTTGCTGGTCGCGGAGGGCTTTGCGGGCTTCGGGAGTGGCCGTCACTTTGTTGAGGGCGCTCTGCCGGCCGGAGTTGGCCTTTTCCTGGCGCAGAGCGCCGACTTCGCCGCGGAGTTTGACCACCTCGGGAGGCGCTTGTTTGACTTTGGCCAATTCGCCTGCCAGGTGTGCGGCATGATTGGAGGCGTCATCACGTTGGCGTTGCGCCTGTTGCAGGCTGCGGGTTTGGGATTCAAGCCGGGTTTGGAGGCTTGAAATCTGGTGGGCTTCGTATATTCCCGCGCCCGCGACAATGGCAAAGGCGGCGGCAATGAGTGATTTTTGTATGGTAGTCATAGCAACGGTTTCGGCTGCGGTTATAAGTGCTGAGGTTGAAACGGCGGCCCCCGCCAGTGCGGCGGAGGAAATCGTGGCGGCCAGCCCGGGGGGCGCGGCTTGAACGGCGTTGGAGGAAATGACGGCGGCGAGTCCGCTGGCGCCGACGGTGACGCGGCGCCTGGAGAAAAACTCGCGCAGGCGCTCGACGGCGCGGCTGACGCGCTTCTGGGCCGTGTCCTCGGAGGCGCCGAGGGCCTGGCCCACTTCGCGGAGGGACTTGTTCTCAAAATAGCGGAGCGTGACGGCGGTGTGATCCTCGTCGCCGAGGCTGTCCATGGCTTCGTCGAGCAGCGGGCGGATGGCTTCCCAGTCCGGGGCGGATTCAGAATCAATGATGAGCTGTTCCATGGCCTGCCTTTCGTTGGCCTGGCGGCGGCGGGTGTCGCGCAAATGGTTGAGCGCCGCGTAGCGGGTGCCGCGAAGAAGCCAGCCGGTGAGGGAATGGCCGGCCGGGGCCTTCTCCGCCACCGAGCGGGCTTTGCGGGCGAGGTCGGTGAAAACGCCCTGGGCCAGGTCGCAGGCCAGGTCGGGCGAATCCACCTGGCGCAACGCGGCGGAGTACACCAAATCCGTGTGGCGGGCGACCAGCTCGCGGAAGGCGGTTTCGTTGCCGTCCCGGGCGTAGTCGCGGAGCAGTTGGATGTCGGATTGTTCGTGCATCTCACCATTAAACAACCGGCCGGTGGAAAATCCGACAAAGTTTTTTCGTTCAAAGAGCAGCGACACCATGATCTGAAGGCCCGTTTCCAGCTTCGCCTCTTTCCAAACAGGCGCCGTCACTTCCCGCCAGGCAAGCTCTTCAACAGGTTGGCAACGTGATGTCCGATGCGTTGCAGTTGTTCATGGTGAACGGCGGAAAGGCGTTCGAGAATAATTTCACCACGCCGGGTCATGGCCAGATACACCAGGCGGCGATCTTTTCCGTCCCGCACACGAAGAACATAATGTGCGGCCGCCAGTCTGTCGGCCAGGCCGACGGCGCTGTGATGGGCAATTTGCAGGCGCTCGGCCAGTTCGCCGATGGTAATCCGGTCGCGGCCGGGAAATCCCTTGATGGCGAGCAACGCCTGGTGTTGCTGCGGCGTCAGGCCGGCGGCGTGGGCGGCGTTTTCACTGAAACGCAGGAATTGCCGCAGGGCGTAGCGGAAACCGGCCAGCGCCTCGTACTGGGTTTTGGTGATTCGGGTCATTGCCGCAGCCACGAATTCAAGCGTTGGCCCTGAGCCTAGCGCGTTCGGGCGCTCAAAATCCAGTTGAAATCCAGTTGAATAATATCGTAATCCGATATATGATGGGGGATTGGTCATGATGCATAAAGGCGTTGCGGGTGCTGCAAGTGAAAGCGGGATGCGGGCAGCCGTCTGGCCGGGGGGTTCGTTGGCCGATTTCCGGACGGACCGGCGGATGCTGTGGCTGTCGGTTCTGGCGATTCCCATCGGCGCGATCGGCGCGCTGCTGGCCAAGGTTCTCCTCTGGTTGATTGCGGTCCTGACCAATCTTTGCTTCTTTCACCGCCTTTCGGCGCAACCATCGCTGCCGGAGAATAATGATCTTGGCGGGTGGATGCTGGCGGTGCCGGTGACGGGCGCGTTGATTGTCGGACTGATGGCGCGTTATGGCTCGGACAAGATCCGGGGGCATGGCATCCCGGAGGCGTTGGAAGCCATCCTGCTCGGGAAAAGCCTGATCAATCCCAAAGTGGCTTTTCTCAAGCCATTGTCGTCGGCCATTTCCATCGGCACCGGCGGGCCATTCGGCGCGGAAGGGCCGATCATCATGACCGGGGGGGCCTTTGGCTCCTTGTTTGCCCAACTGTTTCATCTGTCTGCCGCCGAACGGAAGACGTTGCTGGTGGCAGGAGCCGCCGGCGGCATGTCGGCTGTGTTCGCCACACCCATTGCCGCGGTGTTGCTCGCGGTGGAATTGTTGTTGTTTGAATGGAAACCGCGGAGTTTTATTCCTGTGGCGGTCGCGTCGGTGGTGGCCTCCGTTTTGCGGGTGCCGCTGCTGGGCGCCGGGCCGATGTTTCCCGTCACGCCGCACGCCGTGCTGGGCGCGGGTGGATTGGTGGAGGCGTGGATCGTTGGCCTGGCGGCAGGATTTGGCTCATGGCTGCTGACGAAGCTGGTTTACGGGTTTGAGGACTTGTTTCAAAAACTGCCGGTCCACTGGATGTGGTGGCCGGCTCTTGGCGCGCTGGTGGTGGGGGTGGGCGGCTTGTTGGAACCGCGTGTCCTGGGGGTGGGCTACCATACCATCCACACCCTGATGCTGGGACAATTGGCGGGAGGGATGTTGATGGGCCTTTTGATCGCCAAGGCGGTGGTGTGGGCTGTGGCGCTGGGTTCGGGCACTTCCGGAGGCGTGCTGGCGCCGCTGCTCATCATCGGCGGGGTGGGGGGGGCGTTGCTGGGACAATGGCTGCCCGTTGGCGATGCCGGATTGTGGGCCATGGTCGGCATGGGAGCGATCATGGGCGGCACCATGCGTTCGCCCTTCACCGGCATGGTCTTTGTTCTGGAATTGACACACGATTTGAATGCCTTCCCAGCCTTGTTCATTGGCAGCGTCGCCGCGTTAGGTGTCACGGTGCTGTTGCTGCGACGTTCCATTTTGACGGAGAAACTCGCCCGGCGCGGCCAGCACATTGCCCGGGAATACAGCGTGGATATATTTGAAATGATGCGGGTGGGCGACGTGATGGCCCGGGAAGTTCCCATCGTCTCCGCCGACATGACGGTCGGGGAATTGTTGGGGCGGATTGCCAAAGGGGAGCCGGCCGTTTCCAAACGCCAGGGATTGCTGCTGGTGGACGCTGATCAAAGGCTGGCCGGCATTGTCACCCGCAGCGACCTGTTGCGCGCGTTGCGGAAGACACCGGCGGGCGACGGGTCCGTGCTTGAAGCGGGAAAGACCAGGTTGGTGGTCACGCACCCGGACGAACTGCTTCACGATGCCGTCGCCAAAATGCTTCGTCACCGCATCGGCCGGTTGCCAGTGGTCAAACGCGAGGAGCCGGATCAGGCGGTGGGCTACCTGGGACGCGGAGAGATTATCGCCGCCCGCATGCATTATTACGACGAAGAGGACGCACGGAGCAGAGGGCCATTGGCAGACCTTTGGGATAGATCCGTAATTTGGCCGGTTAAATTCTTCGAGCCCAACCAACAAAAAGAGGTCCATGACCCTGGCGAGGGCGGGGTGGCCACGGAATACATGCCGGGCGGAAAAACCAGCGACCAGTAACCGGGGCTGTAAATCCAATTTGGTTTTGGATGGCTTGCCGCCCTTGCTCAGCCGCCGTCATCTTGAATCATCCTCAGGCGGTTCCCCGGCCAATGTATTTCTTGCCCGCCGTGTCCACCCGGATGGTTTCGCCTTTGGCAATGAAGAGCGGCACCATGATCTGCAGGCCCGTTTCCAGCTTCGCCTCTTTCCAGGCGGTGTCGGAACCGCCGCGCACGGGCGGGGCCGTCTCCACCACCTGCAGCGGGATTTGCGCCGGCAGAACGACGTCGAAAAGCTTGCCCTCCAGCAACAGGGCCTTGTATTCCTCGTTTTCCTTGAGGAACCAGCGGCGTTCGCCGAGTTGCTCGTCGCTCAAATCCAGTTCGTCAAAGGTCTGGGCGTCCAGGAAGACGTGCGTGTTGCCCTGGCTGTAGCTGTAGTTGATGTGGCGCGTTTCCAATTGCACGGTCGCCACCCGCTCGTTTTCGGCAAAGACGCGCTCGATGACGTGGCCGGTCTTGATCTGGCGCAGGCGGGTGTGGAGTTTGTGGCGGGTCTGCGCCGTGCCGCTGGTGTGCAAATCCTCAATGACGTAGGGAGCCCCGTCCAGCATGAGCACCATCATGCGTTTGAATTCGGATGGCAGAACCGTTTGCATAGCGCCTCTCTTATGCTGGCCGCATTATGCCCCGGCGGCCGGCGTTTGTAAAGCCAATAGTTGACTGTTTTTGCGAACGGCCCGCGCCGTTTGGGGTTTGAATTCACAGGGGGTTGAACTTAGTTTGGGGCCGGATGAAGCCCGAATCTCCGCCTTCTCTACCAGGCCGCTATTGGCTGGCGGGACTGATTCTGGCCGCGGCCGCGGTGGTCCGGATCTGTGGCGCCAGGAATGATTTGTGGCTGGATGAAATCTGGTCTTTGGGGCTGGTCCGCGCCCTTTCATCGCCGTGGCAGGTGTTCACGGCGATCCATCACGATAACAACCATTACTTGAACTCGTTGTGGCTCTACTGGGCCGGGTTTCATGGCAACTGGCCGGGCTACCGCATCCCGTCCATCGCAGCAGGCGTGGGCAGCGTCGTGCTGGCGGGACTGATCGGACTTCGCCGAAACGCGCCCGCCGCCTGCTTCGCCATGCTCTTGGTGGCGTTTTCCTATGTGCAGATTCTTTATTCATCGGAAGCGCGGGGTTATGCGGAAGTCGTGTTTTTCTCGTTCCTGTCCTATTACGCGCTGGACAAATACCTGGAAAAGCGGGCCTGGCCGGCCGCCCTCCTGTTCTCCGTCAGTTCGATCCTGGGTTTTGCCTCGCACCTGATTTTCCTGAATTTCTTTGGCGCGGCCCTGCTTTGGTCGGGATGGCGGCTGCGGCGCTCGGGCCTGGGCGTCCGCCGGGCGATCCAGGCCCTGCTGGCCTGTCATCTGGCCCCGGCGGCGTTTCTGGCGGCGCTCTATTTTGTGGATATCCGCCATCAAACGATGGGCGGCGGCACGGAGAACGGTCCGGGCGTTTATGCGGATTCGCTGGCCTGGGCGCTGGGCGGTGCGCCGGGCCGGTTCGGCATGTTGTCAGGTATGTTCCTGGCCGGGGCGCTGTTCCTCGCCGGCCTCCGGATTCTGTGGCGCGAGCAATCCGGCGCGTGGATATTTTACGCGGGCGTGATTGTGGCCGTGCCGGCGCTGCTGGCGGCGGCGCGCCATTCGGAGGTGATTTATGTCAGGCATTTCATTGTGGGGATGGCTTTTTTGTTGATTCTGCTCAGTGTGGTTCTTGCGGCGCTTTATCAACGCGGCGGGCTGGGCCGCGTTCTCTCTGTTCTCCTGCTGGCCGGGTATTTGGCCCTCAACGGCTGGCACGCCATCAGTCTCTTCCAATATGGCCGGGGACATTATGGCGACGCGGTGCGGTATCTGGTCGAAAATACAAAAGGGCTGGTCGTCACCGTTGGGGGCGACCACGATTTTCGCATTGAGTTTGTGTTGCAATTCCATGCCGCGGGCGTCCTGGGCGACAAGAAGGCGGCCTATTTTCCAAATGCCCGCCTCAATTCCTGGCCGCCAGGAGGACCCGAGTGGTTCATCGCCCACAAGGAATCCTGTGCGGACCCCGTGCCTCCGGGAATGCACATCTTCGACAGGGCCGGCAACGGTTATGATTTTGTCAAAACATTCCAAACCGCGCCGCTGTCCGGGCTGCACTGGTTCGTCTATCACAACGCGGCAAAATGAGCCGCCCACATCCGGCGAGGGCGCCTGTTACAGACCAAGGCGGAAGGCGGAAGGCCAAATGCTAAATGCTGAATGCTGAATGCTAAAGGCTCCGTTTCCCTTTTACCCATGTCGCTCGCATGAAATCGGCACGGCTCTCGCCCTTCCCGCCATTCCGTGTCTCACTTTGGCCCAGGCTGAAACCAAGGGTTTTCCCAGTGGCGGCAAGGAACGACCTAGTAGCAGGCAGATCCAGCAGCACGTATAAAGGTCATGGCGGATTGATACCAACCCGCTTGTGCGGTTTGGGCGGAGTCCTGATGTTGAGTTCATCCGGGCTCCGTTCCGTTTTTACCCATATTGCTGTCAGAACGGGGCAAATTGAAAGGTGCCAGCGTAGCCCCATTTACAGCGTCGTCTTCCCCTCAGCCCTCGCCTTGGCCCATCTCGCTTTGGCTGCCGCTGCAAGCTTGGCCCTGACCGCCGGACTGCTGCGACGATCCTTCTTTCTGGCTGCCGGCTTTGCTTTCTTTCCCGCCTTGCCTCTGTATTTGGCCCATCTGGCTCGGGCAGCAGCGGCAATGGCCCGACGACCGGCAGCGGACATCCTCCGTTTGCCTTTTGGTCTGCCTGGTCCCCTTCCAGTGCCACCAGCAATGGCATCGAGATGGTTTTGCAAGTCCTCAATCTGCTCTTTGATGTCGATAATGCGTTGAATTTGAACCGTGCTTAAATCTTTGAGATTTGTTGTCATGGGGAAATTGGTAATGCCTTTGGGGCTTGGGTGTCAATCACGGACATAAGGTGGCGGGTAAAGATTATGTTCTCATTTGGCAGCCTTCTCGAAAAATGCTTCGTGTGCCTCTCAAGTTTATCACAGATTAATGGATCAGGCCCAAGAGTAGGCCCCTCCGGACTTTACTTGCCAGGCCCAATTGCAAGATCTCCGAGCCCGGGCCGTATTGAACGGTATATGAAAACTGCGCTGATCGTCATTGCCGTCGCTTTAATTGGCTTCACCGCAACGGTTCTGCTCGCTGCGCAATGCAGGCACTTCCACCCTCATCCAGGTATGGTGCGGGTGGTTTGGATCCCGAGATGGTGTCCCCATCGTTAAACAGGGCATCTCAAAAAATCATCGGGATCAGACGCTTGGTTCGCCGCATGAAGCCGGAGTATCGTTGCCCACACCAGCCACCCAAATTGTATGTGGGGTGAACACCCCATAGCGCGCGCGAGCCTCTCCAGCTATTATTTTGCCGTGCATGATGATTGATGATGACATCCTGCTACGAACATAGATGACCATGCGTACAGTGTACTACGTGCTCCTCTTCGTTTGCCTGCTTCTCCTCCTCTTTTGCGCAAATTCGGTCCGATGGCTGATCTCCAAGCTTCAGCTTGGGCCGCGCTCCGTCCGCCGGGGACCTCCTTCTCGCAGTCGAAGATGGGGGACGGAAGGATTTTTATGAATGGCCATTTTATTCCTGGCGCAGCCGCAGTGGTTGTCACGATGGCGCTCTATTGGGTGTTTCATCGTTGGTCCATGCGCATTGGGCGCAGGTGTCGCAAGTGTGGCAAGTTGAAAATGAAGCGGACATACAAAATAATGCGCCTGCGGGGTGAAGAAATTTCCTGGCATGGTCGTGAAGGCAAATTGCGATGGTGGATTCGTGATGTTATCAAACTAACTTTTGTGGTATGTGAGGACTGTGGGATCGAATTGGAAAAGATTGACAGAAGCGCCATCTCCGTGTGGCATGCTCAGAAGGTGAGGTTGTTTGAGCCGGAGCAATATATGATCGAAGAGCAGACTCTTTTCGGCCTCGAACGTTCGATGCCAAGGTTCCTGGGGCGGGAATGGAAATCACCCGGGCTTAAGCAACAACCCAGCGATGCGCCGCCCCTCTCATTAAACGCCTTGTTCCAGGATTTGTTTGAAAGCCTTTCTGACCTGCTCGCCCGGATTATCAAGTAAAACAGTTGAGTTGGCGTAGTGGTGTTGGCCGCGCCCGGTCATAGCGGTAAACTGCTTGCTCCAATTCTTTCACTCATTGATCCCAAACTGGACGTGACCATGATCATCGAGAATCGCAGTGGTCCTGCCTGCCCAAAGCCCGAAGGGTTTGGTTTCCACATTCGTTGAGCTGAATTTGCCCGGGATGGAACATTTCACGGGCAGGAGCAGTTGCCGCGGAAAAATTATCGCGGCAGTCATGGGAAATGGAACAACTTTATGAACGCTCAAAAGGGTCATGAGTTAGTATATAATCAATCCTTCACGTTGTCAATTTTAATCGCTGCTTTCCATTGGGCACTCATCGCACACACGCCCGCCCCCCGACCATCCACCCTTTATTTCTTCACATGCCCGGACACCAGCTTCGTCATCTCAAACATGATGCCCGCCAATCCCGCTCCCATCCGGCTGTTTATTCGGAAAGAGGCCGCTTCAATTGCTGGAGCATGTGCTGTTCGCTCCCGGTCCATTGGCTTTGCTGCAAAACCCGGCTCACAACTTCAGCGGTGGCCGCGTCGTTCGCGGTGTGGCGGACCGCCTGCGCCCAACGATAGGCGATTTCATAGCAGTCGGGATCGCCAGCAGATGCTTTTTCAAGAAGAGGAAGGGCCTTCTGCCAGTCATCGCGACCAATGAGTTGGCTGGCTTCTTTGAGTAGTTTCTGAGCTTCGACCCGTGATTGCCTGCGCGGTTTGCCTCGAATGGCGGTGGTGATGGTCTGATGCATCCGGGCGATTTGCCAAAAGAGGCCCTTTTTTGGAGGCTGGGCGGGCGGGCGGTGGCTGGCCAGGATGGCTTCCCAGCACATTTGAGCATTGCCCCAATCTTCTCCCGCCAGTTTCAGCCAACGGCGCTTGCGGTAAACGATTTCCTCCACTTCATAAATGCCGGGCGCTATTTCCTTGTGGAGCGGAGAAGTCTCGTCGGTGGTCTGGAAAAGGACCAGTTCATGGTGGATCTGGAGGCGCCGGGTGCCGGAGGTGGGCGGGTTTGGCGGGTCCTGTTGATTTTCTTCCAGAAAGGCAATCATTTCCATCACCGCCAATTGCTGTGCTGTGCTGTTGCTCAGTGCGATCAAACTGAGGAGCGCGGCCACGGTCTCATCCACTCTGCCGATGTGGTGGAGGAGTCTGGCTTTGATGAGGACGGCCTCGTAGGTGGGTATGTGCTTTTTGAGAAGTGCGTCCAGTTCGGCAAGGGCTTGACGGTAATTGCCCTTGTCAACCAGGAGCTGGATGGGGCGCAGGGCAATTTCTTCCTCGGCGGGAGTCCAATCCTGCGGATCCAGGAAGTTGGACAAAGCCGCCCCGCAGTGGTAGGCGATGTTCGGCGCCAGCAACAAGACAAGAAATATCAGGACAACCAGGAAAGATATGAATCCAGCCATGTCTCCGCTGGCGGCAAAATAAACACACAGCACCATTGCGGAGGGAACGAAGACAAGCTGGGAAAGGCGCATGGAGCGCAAATCCGGCGCGCGGCTGATGTAGTGGGCGATGAGCACCCCGGCGCCGGCCGCGAGAAGGTATGCGAGGGTCAGGTGCATGTCGCCTGAAGGCGGATCTGAACGTCGTTACAACAGCTTGATTTGCATGGCGTCTTGCTCGAGGCCGTCGGCCAGGCCTTCGATGCGGGCGCGACGGCGTTTCATGATGTTTTTGTCCATTTCGGCATTGTAGGGCACGGGATATTTGCCGTTGTAACAGGCCATGCAAAAGCCTTCCCGGGACAGGCCGGTGGCGCGCACCATGCCTTCCTCGGACAGGTAGGCCAGCGAATCGGCGTTGAGATAGCGCCGGATCTCGTCAATGGCATGGTTGGCCGCCATCAATTTGCTGCGGTCGGGGAAGTCGATGCCATAGACGCAGGGATGGCGGTGCGGGGGACAACTGACCAGGACATGCACCTCGGTGGCGCCGGCCTCTTTCAAATTGTTGACACGCGCCTGGCAGGTGGTGCCGCGCACGATGGAGTCGTCCACCACGATGACCCGCTTGCCCCGAACCAGCTCGTCGATGAGGTTGAGTTTCACCCGCACGTCGAAATCGCGGATCAGTTGCGAGGGCTGGAGGAAACTGCGGCCGACGTAGTGATTGCGCACGAAGGCCATTTCGTAAGGGATGCCCGAGGCGAGCGAATAGCCCAGGGCGGCGCAGTTGCCGCTGTCGGGCACGGGGATGACCACATCCGCCTGGATGGGATGTTCCTGCGCCAGCTCGCGGCCGAGGGCGACGCGCACCTTATAGACGTTGCGGTTGGCGATGGTGCTGTCGGGACGCGCGAAATAGACGTACTCAAAAATGCAAAAGGCGCGCTGGGTGTGCCCGGGGAAGGCTTGGAGGCAGCGCACGCCGTTTTGATCGATGATGACAATTTCGCCCGGCTCGACGTCGCGCACGAACTTGGCGGAGATCAAATCCAGCGCGCAAGTCTCGCTGGCCAGCACCCAGGCCTCCCCGACCCGGCCGAGGCAGAGCGGGCGGAAGCCGAACGGGTCGCGCACGCCGATCAGTTCCTGTTCGGTCATGATGACCAGCGAATAGGCGCCTTCGATGCGGCGGACGGTTTGGAGGAGGGTGTTTTCGCTGCCGCCGGCGCAGGGCTGGCAGAGCAGGTGCAGAATGATTTCGCTGTCCACGGTGGTTTGAAAGATGGCGCCCTGGTCCTCCAGTTCTTCGCGCAAGGCGGCGGCGTTGGTGAGGTTGCCGTTGTGGGCGATGGCCAATTGCCCGCGTTTGCTGTCGCCGGTCAAGGGCTGGGCGTTGCGCAACTGGGAGGAGCCGGTGGTGGAGTAGCGGGCATGGCCGACAGCCATGCGGCCGACGAGATTATGCAAGATCTCGCCGTTGAAAATCTGGGAGACCAGGCCCATGCGCTTGTATTCGCGGAATTGGCGGCCGTCGCAGGAGACGATGCCGGCGCTTTCCTGGCCGCGATGCTGCAAGGCATAGAGGCCGTAGTAGGTCAATTCCGCCGCGTTGGGGT
>Ga0326728_10003956_pt1 | contig 44703 bp, 35 predicted proteins | sample MB3enrmetagenome_FD_207602 | JGI IMG/M metagenome (GOLD analysis project Ga0326728, IMG submission 207602) | Lab enriched peat soil microbial communities from McLean, Ithaca, NY, United States - MB31MN | ecosystem: Environmental > Terrestrial > Soil > Wetlands > Peat | place: USA: New York...
TTGCGCCATCATAGATCACATTGCCCGCCGAGTCGTAGGTGAATCCATTCACTGCCGCGTTGACCGAGGTCCAGGTCACCTGGTTGCTCGAATTATACTTCGCCGTGGCCGGGTTTGCGCCGGTACATTCGTTGGACGTGAGCGCAGCCAAGGTGCGGTTGCCAAAGGCGTCGTAGCCGTAGCAGCCGATCAGGCTGGCATACGGCCCGATCATTGCCAAGCTGCTGGTGAGCCGGTTGAGCGTGTCGTAGCTGAAAAGCCAGTCGCCCATCACCGAGTCGGAACTCATCAGGAGGTTGCCGTTGGGCGCATACCCGCCAGTGGAAGCATTATTGGAACCGCGGCTGGGAACGTAATAGGAATAGATGATCCCGTTGGAGCCCGATCCGCCCCCCTGATCGGCCCCCCATACCCCAGGGTTAGGAGGGCCGAAGCTATTCACCGAAAACGTTACAAGTCGAAGAACACATCCAGACGGCGAACCGCTCCTGTGCGTTCGAAGAGTGCTGCGCTGGTCTCCGCGTCGAGGCTGAGCGTTTCAACCGTATTGCGGGAGCCGCCGGCGCCAGTCAACTCGATCCTCCGGGAGCCAGAACGATGGGCCACCACGGGCACCTGGCAGATTGTAAACGCCATGGTGCCGGGCTCAAGGTCGAGGCAGCATGGCTCCCCGTCGAGATCGTAGAAATGAAACTTCCTGGTCTCGCCCAGGAACTCTTCTCCGCTGACCAGAAACGGGCGGAAACAGAGCCGTCCATCCTCGACGGCGACGCCCATCTCGCCGAGCCGCGAGATGAGATCCTCTTTCACCTGACCGGTCATCCCCGGCTGCTGCACTCCCGCGAAACTGGGCGTATGTGAGTAGGGATCCGTCGGAATCGCGCCATAAAGCTCCGGCGATTTGTGGACGCCGATGCCCATGCGAATCTCCCGATAATGGTTCGCCAGGCGCTGCACCAGAGCCGGGTTCTCACCTGCGCTGCCAGCCCTCTCCAGCACCTCCTGGACCGACAGCAGAAGTTTGGAAACCATATGCCAGTAGATGCAACCCAGCCCTTCGTATTTGTAGAAGGTCCCGGAACGGCCAGTGAAAGACTGGTGATCGAAGACCTTCTCATACAGCGCGAGGATCTGCTCTTTCTCCTTTTCCTGCAAGTCAGAGATCTGCAGAGCCTCCTTCAACAGCGCGCTGTTTCGAAAAGCGGGATTGAAGTGAGCCACACCGTTGCAATCCTGAACCACGATGCTGCGGTCGCCGCTCGCGATCATGGCTGTCAGCGGCTTCAGCTCCGCGACAGCCACGGCCGGAATGTTGTTCTTCTCGAAGAAGCCGGGCAATTTGCGATCCGGATAGAGAATGTAACTGCCCTGGTCGGCACGGTAGAGACGACTATTCCGCAGCGCGCCGAGCAAATCCGCCGATTCCTGGGCTGAGAGCGCTCCTGAACTGAGCACAGCCACCTGGCCTTCGAGCATCTCGTAAAGGCGGCGAATCGCTATTCCGTCTTCACCGGCCTTCATGAGGTTGTAAGAGTGGTAGAGACCATCCTCACGCCGGTTGGCGCGAATTGAGTGGTCGATGTAGCGCAGCGCCAGTTCGCAGAAGGCAGCCATCTCCGCGCCGCTCACCTCCGTCCGGCCGCCTGAAAAGCCATGAGCGTACAGCCCGGCACGATAGCTGCTTCCTGCGCTGCCCAGGTCATCGAGAACCGATTTCCGCTCCCGATCCCCGATCGGCCCGGCGAGCAGGTTCGCATGTCCTTCCAGCGCTTTCGTCACTTGGCGCAGAGCCTCGGCGACCTCCGAGGAAACCTCAATCTCCGCACTCTCGGCATCAAACAGCTCCCTGCTGAACGACAGGAAACGGCGCAGGAAGTAAAGGGTCACCATCGACACGCCGAAACCGACCAGCGCATTGTTGGCGTCGTTCCACTCCGGGCGCTGAGTGTTCATCCACAGCCCGGCCTCCGGAATGAAGTTGAAGAGCCGGGCCAGGATCAGGACCAGGAGTTTCTCGCTCAGATTCACCCGGTAAAGCTGGCCATCATTATCCTGGAGAGCCTTGCCGTCCGCTCCCAGCACGGCCACCCTCTCGCGAATCTCGTTATCCAGAGCGGCGTCGAAGTCGATGGTGTTGCGCGGATCTTCGAGCAGCGCCGCATAGGGCTTGATGCGGTACGGAACGTTGGCGTAGGTAAAGACGCGCCGTCTCAGCAGGCCCGCCAGAGCTCCTGGATGGTAGCGCGCGGAAACTTCGAGCAGCTTGAGGAGATAGGCCACCTGGTGGTCGCCCCAATAGCCGATGAAAGACCACGAGTCATGCGGGTCCAGCACCTCCCAGTCATATCCGTCGCGCATCACGCGGTAGGGATTGTAACCATCCGCGGTGGAAGAGTTGACGAATTTGAAGATCATGCTCTCGGTAAAGCCGGGGAAAGACAGCGCCAGCGCCTCCCAGTTCTGGAAAATGTCGCGCCAGTTGCCCTGATAGTTCAGGATTCTTCTGCCCTGGTCGTCCTTCACGTCGATAGCAAAGATATTCCAGGGGCGGCTGGGATCGCCGTGGCGCCGGCTGAAGGTCAGCGGCAGGTATTCGTGCGCTAGCCTCTCCAGGTCCGGGTCGTTCTGTTCGCTTGCCAACGCCAGAAGCCGGCCGTGCGGAAAGCTCTCCGGCAGCGCGTCGAGGAAAGCTTCGCAGCGTTCCGCCACGGCGCGGTTGGCCTTGCCGATGAACGCTTTGAAGTCGTCTCGCGCAATCCGATATCCGGAGTCGGGAATGCCGCCGCGCATGGTGTTGAACAGCGCATTGGAAAAATGACGGTCGGAGCTCAGATCGTCGCCCGTGCATTGCAGACCGTCGGCCGCCGCCACGATGCGAACCAGGTTGGTTGTGCCGAGTTCGATGTCTTCGTCGAGCTGTGCGCGCAGGTTTCCGCCAGACTTGAGGAATCCCACAAGAGCTGCGACCTTCGCTGCGTCCTGTTCAACCTCCGCCACCAGGCTCCACTCTTTGCGTTCGCCCGCGGGAACCACGAGCCGGGTATTCAGGAAATATGCGCCACGGCGTCCGCGAAGCAGCGTTTCCTCCTCCACAGGCTCTCCCCGGCGGAACCGGTCAATCTGGACCGCGGACAGCAGCTGGCGAGCGCCTTCCAGCCCTTCCGGCCAGACGGTGGTCGCTCGCAGCGCCTCATTGGGTTCGGGCCGGTCGGCGGGCACGGAACTCAGCCTGAAGAGGCCCAGGCCTGTTCCGGAATCCAGTTCATTCTCCTTGTAGCCATCAGCCAGGGTGCTGTATTCCAGTTGAAACCGGCGAGTCAGACCGTCCGGCACGAGGTTCTGGATGCCGTCGAGGAGATCGATCTCGATCGGTTCCTGGCCCAGGTTGACCAGCGTGGCACGGCGCACGAAGCCGAAACGATCGCTCGTCATCCATGCACAGGAGAAGGACAAGGCGAGGTCGTGGTTGACCTCTTCGAAGACCACCTTGTTGCTGTAAACGCTCTTCGACAGGCTGCGGGTGACGCGATACAAACCTTCGTATCGCTGCGAGAAGGGCTCCCAAAGCGCAGTGCGTCCGGCGCGAGCAGCCCGGAGGATGGTCTTGCCGCCGGTCTGATCCTGGCTGTCATGGATGCGGTCGTCGGTGTAGTAGGGGAAGAGCGCGTGGTCGGGATCTTTGCGGCCCGCGGTCAGGGCTCCGGTGCTGGAGACGAACATCCAATGATCCGAGTCGCTGACGATGCTCATCAGGAACGGCGGCATGGCGTCATAGTTGACAATGCGATAGAAGCGCTCACCCTCGATGTCGATGTGTCCGCCCACAACTGTACGCGCCCCGTGGTTCAAGGGCGCTTCTCCTATAAAATCCGTGTTCATGCTATCTCCATCGATTCAATTATCGGCATCTCGCTCGTCGAGCGGCTTTGCCGGGGAATGCCGTGTTTGGAGTTGCTACCTGGCTGCCGGGGGAACCGGCTGATCGTAGTTGGGTGAGGTAGGCCCGTAGGGCATCAACTCCGGATACAGCGTCTGCATTGCCAGCTTCGCCTTGCGCCCTTCGGAAAACAGCCCCCAGTGGCCTTCGGTTCCGGTTCCCTTCCAGGGCTCATCGAAGGCCTCGAAGAAGAAGGTCGTGACGTTGTTGGCCTTGGCCCACGCGTTGAGTTCCTCGTAGTACCGTTTCTGCTTTTGTTCGTCGCCCGCCCGCGGAGCGATCTGTTCGCTGTTGGAGTAGGTTGCCCAGCCAGCCTCGCCAAGGACGATCGCCTTTCCGGGATGAGCCTTGCGCACGTTCTCATAGAGCCTGACAGTGGTAGGCATGGCCGTATCGATGTCCTCGTGTCCCCACATCGGGTATATGTGGAGGGTGATGAAATCCACATGTTCGGCTAGCTTTCCTTCGGGTTGTTGCCAATAGAGGTAGTCGTCGGCGACCGTCACCGGACACTTCACTGCCTTCCGGACCTGTTCGACGTACTTGATCGCCTGGTCCTCGGTCAGCTTGTGATCGGACCATGTAACCAGAATCTCGTTGCCGACGCTCACCGCCAACACGATCTTCTTGTACTTGTTGGCCAGGCGGATTGTGGTCGCCATCTGCCGGGCATTTTCATCTTGCTTGTCCGGATGGCCGTCGAGCCAGATTCCCAACAACACCTTGATTCCCAGGCGATGGCGCTGGATAACTTCCAGCACGTCCTGCGAATGCTGATCCCCGCCATAAAGCCGGATCAGCGGCCAGTTCTTCTTCAGAATCGTCATGTCTTCGAGAATCTGCGCCTGGGTGGGGAACTTATACAGTTGCGGATTCTGCCCCGCGCGATAGCCGGAGTAGTCGATGGCGTTGCCATACCATTTCTGCACCGTCAGGTCGGGCTTCGCCGCCGCCAGCCCGGCCGCCGGCGCAAAAACCGGCAAGCCAAGGGCAAGCGCGCAAAGCAGGGCTTTCTTCTTCAAGACACTCTTCATGCCTCGATCTCTCCGCGGCGCGCCTTCAAATCCGCCTCGATTTTCACCATCAAGGTGTCATTGAGCGGATAGAGCGCCATGGTAGCCGCGGCCATCACCAGCATCACCCCTGGAATCCAGCTCATGGAGAGAATGATTCCATGAATCGAGCGGCCGGTCTGCGCCACATTCGCCGTGTACCCGAAGAAGGTAAGGATCAGGCCCAGCATCCATGCGCCCAGGGCAAATCCAATCTTGGTTGCAAAGATCGCCGAGGCGAATACCAGCCCGGTATTGCGCCGCCCCGTCCGCCATTCGGCATGATCGGCCGTATCCGCAAACATCGCCCATACCAGCGGCGAGTTGAAGCCGATGATGAAGCTGGATACGATCTGCAGCGCAAACATCAGTTGAATGTCCTCAGGCTTCGCCAGCGAGAACAGCATGACAATCAGCCCGCCGCCGCCCAGCGCGAACATGAAGAGCGGCTTCTTGCCGATAAATCTGTTCAGATACGATGTCAGTGAAACGGCCACAATAAATGCAAAGCCGTTCGCGAGCAGAAAGAGTCCGATCAGATCTTCGCGATGGACAAAATACTTGAAGTAGTAAGCGGTGACCGAGCCTTTCACCGCGAAGGCCGCCAGCGTCAGCAGCAGCACCCCCACCAGCACAATCCAGGGCTTGTTGTCGAAGAGGTTGATTACATCGCTCTTGATATTCGGATTCTGCTGCGCGGGCGGAGTAACGCGCTCCCTGGTGGTGGCGAAGCAGAGCAGCAGCAGCGTTATGGCGCAGAGGCCGTAGACCACCATCGTTAACTGCCAACCGCGCGTATCGCTGCCGTGGCCCAGGAACTTGACCAGCGGAAGCGTGCACCACTGCACCAGCATTCCGGCGGTAAAAGCGCCGATAAAGCGAATCGACGAGATAGAGGTGCGCTCCTGCGAATTCGGCGAGATCACGCCCATCAGCGCCGAGTAAGGTATGTTCACCGCCGTATAGATGAACATCAGCAAACTGTATGTAATATAGGCATAGACCAGCTTGGCGCCGCCGCCCAGATTCGGCGTGGTGAAGGTCAACACGCCCGCCGCCGCAAAGGGCAGCGCGCCCCACAGCAGATAGGGACGGAAGTGGCCCCAGCGCGACTTGGTACGGTCGGCAATCGAACCCATCACCGGATCGGCAACCGCGTCAGCAAAGCGCGTCACCAGCATCATCATGCCGACTGCGGCCGCCGAGATGCCAAAGACATCGGTGTAAAAGAAGACCACGTAAAACTCGAAGGTCTTCCAATAGAAATTCGAAGCCGCATCTCCCAGGGAATATCCAATCTTTTCTCTGAGTGAAATACGATCTGCCAATGGAACTGTCAGTTTTGCTGCTCGCACCCTGGCCTAACCTCTCTGGAGCGTTTTGAAACGCTCACTACAAGCATTGAAACGCTGGGTCTTCTAGAGAACCTGCGCCAAGCCAGTACCGGTTTAATGCGCCGGCACTGGCCTATTGCAGGATAACCCGAAAGGCTGCCTGTCAGTTGGAATAGATTCGAACGTACTGGACCTGCATGGAGGAGGGAAACGGGGTGGTGGAGTCCTGGTTGCCCGGCCGCCCGTTTCCGGATCGGCCCTCATGTCGAACCTGGGTGCGCTTTCAATTAATTAAACGGTTGATATGCCGCTTTTAAAAACGGTTTAATAATCCGGTTTAATTTCGATGGCACTCTACTCTTTTGTTTGTACACATGTCAAGCATCTTTTGGTACTATCGACTTGTGCGTAAATCTAAAAATCGTGCAGGTAGCCCCGCCCCGCCTCCGGGAACACCATCCAAACCCATTAGTTTGCGTGACTTGGCCGCCTATCTGGGGCTCTCCCGCACTACCGTATCCCTGGTCCTCAACGATTCGCCCGTAGCTCAGGGACTCACGCCGGAGACCCGCGAACGCGTTCTGAAGGCCGCCGCCGAACTCAATTACAAGGCCAACTATTTCGCGCGGATGCTCAACAACAAGCGAAGCCAGATGGTGGGCATTCTTTCACCCGATTTCGGCGAGGGATACGACGCTTCGATACTCACCGCCATTGAGCGCGTGCTGATCGATCGCAACTACCTCTACCTCGTCTCCAGTCATCACTGGGACAAGGCCCTCATCGCGCAGCGGCTGCAGGTCTTTGCCGAACGCGGCGCCGAGGGCCTGATCCTGATCAACACGCCCACCGAGACGGCGCCTGATCTTCCGCTGGTTTCAATCGGAGGTTTGGAAGACGATATTCCGATGACCCGGATAACCATGGACAACGCGCATGGTATTCGGCTGGCGCTTGAACACCTGCATGTGCTGGGACATCGCAAGATCGCATTTCTAAAGGGGCATTCGCAATCAAGCGACACCGAATTGCGCTGGGCGGCCTGCGAGGAAACCGCTAAAGCACTGAACCTGCACATCTACAAGGAAAATGTGGTTTCGGTTGGGGCGGATCGATGATGGGCTGAGCCCCATTCGCGAGGGGTATCTCGCGGGGAAACGGTTGCTCAAGAGCACGCGGAAATTCACGGCCCTGCTGGCATTCAACGATCTGTCGGCCATCGGCGCCATCAACGCTTTTCGCGACTTCGGCAAGCGGATTCCGGAAGACATTTCAGTGGTGGGGTTCGACGATATTCAAGCGGCAACCATCATTCAGCCGGCCCTGACGACCATTCGCCAGCCGTTGACGCGCATGGGCGTGCTTGCCGCTTCCGAGGTTCTGGCCCGCATCGAAAACGCCGACATGGAGCCGCATCGCATCGTCGTCGAACCGGAGTTGATCATCCGGCAGTCGACCACTGCCTGCAGCGGGGGAAAATGAGGCTGTGACCGGTCAAAGCTCCAATCGGGCGCGGCGTGGACTGAGTTTCTGAATCCCGATTACTTGAGGCCTTCCGCAATCGCTTTCGTCAGGGTTCCGTCGGTGTCATCGTGATTCAGCGCCCACACGTAGGCGCCGCCAAGCTTGTTCTTCTTGATGTAGGCCGTCTTAGCAGCCACCGACGTGGGATTGTCGAAGGTATAGAACGTTCCCGTGGCCAGGTTGAAGAGCGTCGCTTCGACTCTTGCCGAGTCGAACCAGGTGCTGAACCCGTTCTTGTTGATCAGGTTTTCGATCGTCGCATAGGTCAGGAATCCCGGAGTCAACAGGGTGTCGCAACCCGGTGAAGGCGCGTCCTTGCTCAGATTCGGACACGGGCCGGATCCATCAGCCAGGAGAACCGGAGAAACAGCAGTCGAGTTCTGATACAAGCCATGGTTCGCGTCGGTAACCCCCGTCCAACCGGTGGCATATGCTGGAAGCCCCATGGTGTATTTGGCTGCGGGAACGCCGGACTTGATATAGGCCCTAACTGTCTCATCGATGTCGAGAGCCTGGGCGTGCAAAGGGTTATCGTCCGAATCGTACAGCGGCGATTGCTCATTGGTTTGCTTGTCCCACGTTCCGGCATAGTCATAACCGTCGATGGTAAGAAAGTCCACTTGCGCGGCGGCGGCCTTCAAATCGATGTTGACGTAGTTCTTTGGGTTTGCCGGCGAATCGAACGACAAAAAATATTTCTTTCCCGTAGTCTTAGCCAGGGCGTTCAGTTGCGCACGGAACTCTTTCAGCAGGGCGGTGAAGTTATCCTTGTCTTCCGCGGCCGGAAACTCCCAGTCGATATTGAAGCCATCGAACAAGCCAGGAGCCTGAACGTTAGGAGCGATGTTTCCTTTGATGAACAAGTCAATGCACGAAGAGGCCAGCGCCGCTCGCCCATCCTCGGTTCCAGCGGCGGTTACCCAGCCGGCATTGTTACCGGCTTGTCCTCCCAGAGAGATCAGCACCTTCAGATGGGGATGCAACTGCTTGAGTTGCAGGATCGCGCCATAGTTCCCATAGAGCGGCGCGGTAAAAGCTCTGCCGTTTACGCCAGGAACGGACGAATCCAGGTAGGCGTCTGACGGATCAGCGATGGTGCATACGGGCGCTGAAGTCGCGGTCACATTGCCAAAGGCGTAGATAAGGTGCGTGAGTTGACCGGCAACCCCGTTCTTTTGCAAATCCGCAATGTTGCGGCCGGAATAATGGATATTCCACTCTTCGAACCAACCAGCAAAAATCCTGCCATGATAAAGTTCTTGTGCAAGAGACTCCGGGCAGCATACAACGGCTGCCAATAAACCAAGCAGGGAAACCCGCCATAAGTGCGGAAAATTGCATCTCAACATAGCAAAAGTCCCAGACCTCGTTCCGCTGTGACCGGCAGAATCAAGAAGCAGAGAGCCTAGATCAGCTGGAGGGGCGCCACACCCGCGTTTCGCGGATGGCGGCTTCACCCCATCGTCACAACCACCTGATTCACCGAACCGGCCGGCTGCGACTTGATTGGACCATGCACAGGCTTTCCGTTGAGAGTAACACCGGTTACCCCTTTCTGCACACCTTTCGGATTGTTGACAGTAATTTCGAACGTTGCCCCGCGCCACTGCCGGGTGACGCTGAACTTCTCCCAGCCGCCGGGGATGCAGGGATCCACGATCAGTCCATCGAAGCCCAAGCGCACTCCCAGTATCCAGCGGGTTACGGCCGTGTAGTTCCAGCCGCCGCTTCCGGTCAGCCAAGGGTGCCGCGCCCGGCCATGCGCCGTGTGATCCTTGCCCATGACAAACTGGCAGTAGGAGTAAGGCTCCGCCTCGCGGATCTCAATCTTGTCGTTCTGGTTATAAGGGAGCAGGGAGTCATAGAACTTCATGGCGCGCTCTCCCCGGCCCAGCTTGCACTCCGCAATGACGGCCCAGGGGTTGGGGTGGCTGAAGATGGCCCCGTTTTCCTTTACGCCTTTGTAAACGCGCCCCATAAAGCCGATGTCGTCGTTGGGCTTTGAAAAGGCCGGCCACGCCAGATGGATGCCATAGCCGGAAAACAGATGCTCATTCACGGCATCCATGGCGGACAGGCCGCGCTCGGCAGAAGCCGTGTCGGAGACCACCGCCCAGGTATTGCTCTCCAGAAAGACCTTGCCTTCCTCGCACTCCTGCGAGCCAACCTTTTGGCCCTTGGCGGTTAGGCCGCGCAGGTACCACGCGCCGTCCCATAGCTCCTTTTCGCTGGCAATGCGGACCTTTTCCGCCAGTGCTCCATACTTCTTCACATCCTCATGGCGTCCTAGATACTCGGCTGCTTCCACAAAAGCGCGCAGCGCCCAGTGGTGCATGAACGACACCATGGCGCTTTCTCCACCGCCCAGGTTCAGGCAATCATTCCAGTCGGCGCGCAGTCCCTTGCAGATGCCTGTCTGTCCCACCTGTTCCGCTGAAAAATCGAGCGACCGCTTCAGGTGCTCGTAGACCGTTCCCTCGCCCTTGTCGGCGAATGGCAATACCTGGTCAAAAAGCGCATCGTCGCCTGTCTCTTTGACATATTCGCATGTGGTGACGACGATCCAGAGTGCATCGTCCGAACAGGCGTGCTCAATGCCGTGAATCATGCTCTTGACGTCGGGCGCGTGTGCGATGGTGGGCGACTTGAAAGCCGGCGCCTTCTGCTTTTCAGTATCGAACCAGTCGGGATCGAACAAGTGCAGGCCATAACCCTGGCTGACCTGAGCTTTCAATAACTCCACAATGCGCTGCCGGCACTTTGCTGGATTGGTGTGAACCACGCTCATTACATCTTGCGAGGTATCGCGGAATCCCAGCCCGGTGCGCCCGCCCACCTCGATGAACGATGCGAAGCGCGACCAGACAACGCAGGTCTCTGCCTGGTAGAGCGTCCAGATGTTGACCATGGTGTCGAGTCCCTGGTGCGGAGTCTTGCACTGGAACGCAGTGAGTTTCGTCTCCCAGTAACTCTTCAGCGCGGCAAATTCTCTATCGACATTGGCCAGATCGGAATACTTGCTCCTGATCTCTTTTCCTTTTGCTCTTGGTCCCACGCCCAGCATGAAGACGATGCGGGATTCTTCGCCGGGCTCGACCACGATCTTTTTCTGCAAGGCGCCGCAGTGGTTGCCGCCCAGTTCCGCGCTGCCGGTGCACTTCCCTTGCTCGACGGCGAGCGGATTGGTCTCCGTCCGGTAGTTGCCGAGGAATCCATCGCGCATGGTGTCATAACTGTCCGGATCGAAGTTGCCGGCAAAGTAGTGAAAGGTCCAGGGTTCATAGTAGAAATCGTATTCGATTACGCCGTCCTGGCAATTCGCGCCGCTGGCATACAAACTCATCTGCAGGTTCTGATTGTCTATCTCGATATGATGGAACGAGAATTCCACATAGCCGAAGACGCTTAGACGGCGCGGCTTGGCGCCCGTGTTCCTGATCTTCACATCCCACAGTTCGACATCATCGTCGATGGGGATGAACAGGGTCTGTTCCGCGTGGAGGTCTTGATAGTCGCTGGAAAACTTCGAGTAGGAAAGACCGTGCCGGCATTCATACCTGGCCTTATCAAGGCTTTTGCCCACTGGCTGCCAGGACACCGACCAATACTCGCCGGTATCGTCGTCGCGCAGGTAGACGTAGTGTCCGGGGCGGTCCAGCGGAACGCCGTTGGCGCGGAAGCGCGTGATGCGCTGGTGTTCGGCATTCTTGTAGAAAGAGTATCCGCCCGCATTGTGCGAGACAACAGTGCACATATCTTTCACGCCGAGATAGTTGGTCCACGAAACGGGCACATCGACGCGGTCAATCACATACTCCCGGTTCTCGTTATCAAAATAGCCGTAGCGCAAGAGACACCTCCCATGAAGAATGCGGCAGATAAAGGCATTGCTATGCCATCCGGAGCGAAGCGGAAAAGCCGCCACGCTCAGGATGGCAGTTTAAGTTCATTTCGTGAGCCTTGCTCGTTCAGTGCCGGGCTCCTACTTTTCCGCCGTCACAAACTGCCGCAGCCACTGAATCAGCTCCTTGGCTTTCTCCTCTGTATCGGCCTGGACGGAGAGCCGCAGCACAGGCTCGGTCCCGGAGAAGCGCAGCAGAGCCCAGTTGTCGTTCTCCAAGAAAAGTTTGGTGCCATCGGCGTGCGATACTCGCGTGACTGGATAGCGGCCGATGTGGCTGCTGAGTGCCTCTTTCAGAAGGCGCGGAACGGCGATCCGCATCTCGGGCGTGGCAGGTATGCCTTCTTCCAAGTCATACAACGGGCCGGTGATCGCGTACACGCGGTCGCGCAACTCGGAGATTTTCTGGCCGGTGCGGGCCAGCATCTCCACCACCAGGGCCGACGCGAAGATGCCGTCTTTGCCCAGGATGTGCCCGCGGATGGTGAGTCCGCCCGACGATTCGCCGCCCAGCAGAGCGTTGTGTTGCTGCATCACGTTGACAATGTGCTTGAATCCCACCGGAACCTCATAGCACTCCTCACCCATGGATCGGGCCAGGCGGTCGAGCAGGTGAGTCGTAGCCAGGTTGCGCACCACGCCGCCGCGTTCGCCACGCACCTCGTGGAGATACCAATAGAGCAGCAGCAGCAGATCGTTGACTGAAATGTACCGGCCCTTTTCGTCGAGAATCGCGATGCGGTCGGCGTCGCCGTCCATCGCCAGCCCCACGTCATAACCGTCTTCTTCCATCTGCGAACTCAGCATCCGCAGCCCTTCCAGACTCGGAGCCGGCGAGCGTCCGCCGAAGAGGGGATTGTGGCGCTCGTGAATGAAAGTCACACGGCAACGGGCCTCGGTCAAAACAATACCCAGCGTGAGCTGTCCCACGCCGTACATCGGATCGACAATCGCCTTGAGTCCAGCCTTGCGAATCGCTTCCAGATCGATCAGCGCCTCGACGGCATTGACGTATGGATTCGTGTAGTCCTTTCGCTTCACAATGCCGGCTTCAAGCGCAATATCGAGTTCCAGCTTGATTACGTCGTTGGGCGTCAGGGTGTTGGTCTCGGCTTCAATTTTGTGAGTTTCATCGTCCAGCAGCAGCGATCCGTCGGTGCGAAAGACTTTGAGCCCGTTCCATTCAGGCGGGTTGTGGCTGGCAGTGAAGACCAGGCCGTACGCGGCGCCTTCCAGCGCGGTCGCGTAAGTAATCAGCGGAGTTGGCGCATCCTCGCTCAACAGGATGGCTGGGATGTTATTGCCGGCAAAAACCTCAGAAGATGCTTCTGCGGCTTGTTTCGACAGAAAGCGGCGGTCGTAGCCGATGAGCACTCCGCGCTTCTCGTCTCTGCGCCGGGTAATTTCGTTTGCCAAAGCCTGGCTCAGCCGCCGGACGTTGTGCATCGTGAAACCCTCGCCGATGATGGCGCGCCAGCCGCCGGTTCCGAAAGCAACCAGATTCTGCTCTTCCTGCCGATGCGGACGGAAGAGCCGCTTTTGCAAAATGAACTCCGCATGTTCCAGATCCTGCGCCGTGTTGATGCCCTGCACCTCGTCCTGATCGTAGAGTTGATAGTTCACCACCCGCAGACCGGAGCGGATAAGCTGATGCACGCAGTCAGTCAGCCGGTATTCGCCATCGCGCGGCGAAGGTGTCAAGCTTTCAAGCGCGACCGCGATAACCCCGGCATTCACCACATAAGCGCCGACGTTCAACTCGCGAATCTGGCGAACATCCGGGGAGGCTTCCGTGTCTTCGATGACGTCGATGATCTGGCCCGCGGCGTCGCGGATAATGCGCCCATAAGGAAGCTTGCGGTCCACATTCGCGGTGAGCAGCGTGAGATCGGCCTTCTGCAATTGATGGCGATTGAGCAGCCCGCGTATCGAGTCGGGCCGGAACAGCGGCGTGTCGCCATAAAGGATCAATATGTTGCCTGAAAAATCCTTGAGGGCTCTCGATGCCTGCAGCATCGCGTGTCCGGTACCCAGAGCCTCTTCCTGAACGATGTAATTGAACTTCGGGCCCAGGTGGGCGCGCACATCGTCCTGACGATAGCCAACCACGATATAAATGTCTTCGGCCCGAACCACTTGCAGCGCGTTCTGCACAACGCACTGCAGGATGCTGCGCTCGCCCAGCGTTTGCAGTACCAGCGGCTCGCCATTGGCGGTGATCGCCTCTTTGCCTGCCGCCAGAATGACGGCCTTCAATCCTGCCTGAGCCTCGGCGGATGTGGCGTTCAGAATCTCAGCTTGTGGCTCCTTGACCATTGCGATGCCTCCTCATGTGTTCTGCGGTGAATTATCCCTGTGCCTCGGCGATCTGCGGCGCGGGGGCCTGCGCTCCTCCGCGAATCGGAATGAAGCGCGAAAGAACCAGCGCGGGCAGCGCGGCGATAATCACCCAGATGAAAAAATGCGTGTAGCCGAGCCTGGTTTGAATCCATCCGCTCGCCGCTCCAGGCAGGATGACGCCAAGATTCATCAGCGAGTTTGCAAATGCGTAGTGCGCCGTCTGATATTTTCCCGGCGCAATCTCCTGCATCATCAGCAGAATGACCCCGACAAATCCGAATCCGTATCCGAACATCTCGACGCTCATGGCAGTCGTTACCAGGACGGGATTCACCGGCAGCGCGACGCTCAGATACCAGTAGGCGAGCATGGGCAGGTTCAAAACTAAAATGAGCCAGGGCAACGCGCGCTTCAAACTCAATTTCGCAATGAAGTATCCGCCCAGAACGCTGCCGAGGATGAAGGCCGTGCTGCCGAAGACACCGTAGATGGCTCCCACTTCCTGAAAGCTCAGTCCAAGCCCGCCTGTGGCGCGCGCGGCCCGCAGAAACAGCGGTCCGACCTTGATGACCTGTCCTTCGCCTGCACGGTAAAGAAAGATAAAGATAAGAAGCAGGAAGATGTTTCTCTTCTTGAAAAAGCTCACTACAACATCCCAGAAGGTCTGAGCCATCTGGCGCATGCTTTCGGATTTCCGCTCTTCGCCGCCGGTGGGCAGCATACGCGCGTGATAAAGACTCAGAGCCACCAGCACCAGCCCGACAGAGCCAAAGATCACCATCCACGCGCGCACCAACGGGGCCGCGACGTGCGCCAGTGCAAATCTTTCGCCAAGGACCCCGATCAGCCACAGCAAGCCGCCCGTTGAAAAGACCCGCGCCAAATTGTAGAAGCCGCCTTGCCAGCCGATATAAGCGGCCTGTTCCTTTGAAGTGAGCGCGGCAATGTAGATGCCGTCCGCGGCGATGTCGTGAGTCGCGGAACAGAAGCCCAGCACCGCAAAGATCGCAATCGAGTAGCGGAAGTACCCCGGCATGTTCAAGGACAAGGCAATCACGACCAGGCTCAGACCGCCGATCAGTTGCGTGCCCACCACAAAGAACTTCTTGGTCTTGTACATCTCCAGCATCGGACTCCAGATAGGTTTCAGAGTCCAGGGAAAAGCCAGCAGACTGATCACCAGCGTGGTCACGGCGTTCTTTACGCCCATGTTCTGGTAGAAGTAGAGAGCCATGTAGTTGACGGCGTAGAACGGAAGGCCTTCGGCGAAATAAAGAGTCGGCACCCACGCGGCGGGGTGCTGGCGGATGGACCGCTCCTGGCTCGTGATGCTACTGGCGGTCATGGATACCCTTTTCCCTACTCGGGGTCCTGTGGCGTAAAAGCTCCGTTTGATAACAAACTGGCAAACAGCAACTGTTCTTCTTTTCGTTTCGCGGTATGCCAGGCACGGCTACAAGAACGGTAGTACGAATGCCTATCCATTACAAGAAGAAAGGCTGACTGAAACACGATCAAGCGGTCATGCGCGTGATCGTGTTTGCCTTTCCTGAACAACACGCTGCGCACCGCTACCCCTCCGTCTCCACAACCGCCTTGGATAGGTTTCTGGGCCGGTCGACGTTTACCCCGTGCTCCAGAGCCATGAAGTAGGCGAACAGTTGCAGCGGCACAACCTCGGAGATGGGCAGCAGATACTCAGGCGCCGGATGCACCGGCACAAAGTCGCTCACCAGTTTCTCCACCTCCAGATCGCCCGCGTTGCCGATGGCGATAACCCTGGCTCCCTGCGTCTGCATCTCCCGCAGCAGTTGCAGGGTCCGTTCATAACGCAGCACTGAAGCCTCCAGTTCGCGGTCCACCGTGGCCAGCACCACCAACGGCACGCTGTCGCTGACCAAGGCATTCGGTCCATGCTTCAGCTCGCCCGCCGGGTAGCCCTCAGCATGAACATAAGAGGCTTCTTTCAGCTTGAGCGCGCCCTCCCGCGCAATGGCGTAGTGGATGCCGCGGCCCAGATAGAGAAAGGTGCTGGCGGACTGGTACTTGCTCGCCAGCACGGCCATCTGCTCCCGCCAGCCGTCCAGTTGCGCCTCGATGCTGCCGCTCTGCGCGCGCAGTGCAGCGATGTGCCGGGCCAGCGCGGCCCCGTCCAGACGGCCCAGGCGTGCACCCTCATAGAGCGCCAGCAGATACAACACGGCCAACTGGCAGGTAAAACTTTTGGTGGCCGGAATGGCACGCTCCACGCCGGCAGCCAACGGCATGGATACAAGCGCCTCATGGGCCATGCTCGAGTCCGTCACGTTGGTAATCGCCAGCGTTTTTTGTCCGCGGTGCTCCGCCTCGCGCAAGGCCGCCAGCGTGTCGGAGGTTTCACCCGATTGCGAAAGCACCAGCACGCTGGGAAGACGCTGGCCCAGCTTGCCGTTGCCGCCGCGGCAACTGTATTCGCTGGCGTACTCCACGTCCACGGCCAGTCCGCACAGGTCTTCGAGCAGGATCTCCGCGGCCAGGCCGCTGTGGCGGCTGGAGCCTGAAGCGGCGATCAGAACCTCGCCCTCCGGAATGGACCAACCCTCGAGCAGGCGGGCGACCTCCGGCTTCAGCCCGTTGCAAATCAAATAGAGTGCCAGGGTGCGGCGCAACGCCTCCGGCTGTTCGTAGATCTCGCGCAACATCTCATGAGCGAAGCTCGGCATTTTCTCCTGCTCCGGTGGCCTGCCAACGCAGTCTGTAATTGAGTTCATTATGACCATATTATGCCATAATGCTCACAATAATGAAAATTAACAGGAGAAAACGATGAATTTTTCGACGAAACGTTCGATTTCCCCCCTCATTTTTGTCGCCGGCAGAGTAGAATCTCTGTGATATGTCCGATTCGATCAGCCGCCGTTCCGAGCAGATCATCAAATACCTGCTCCGCACCGGAACTGCCACCATAGAAGAATTGCTTGCCGTCGCCGGCTCCTCGGCGCCCAGCATCCGCCGCGATCTGGCGCGCCTGGAAAACCGTGGCCTCATCCGCCGCACGCATGGAGGCGCTGAACTGGTCGAGCCGCTGCTCTATGAGCCGTTCCGTTACGACAGCTCATTCCTGGCCCGCGAGCAGCGCCATGCAGCCGAGAAACGCCGGATAGGTTTGGCCGCGGCAGAACTTGTCCAGGCCGGCGAAACAGTGGGACTCACCGCGGGCACCACCACCACCCACATCGGCCGCAGCCTTCGCCATCGCAGCAAGATTCAGGTCGTCACCAACGCCATCAACATCGGCATGGAACTGTGCAACCAGCCCGGCATTCGCACTTATCTTACGGGTGGCATGGTTCCCTGGGCATGGTCGTTTTCTCTCACTGGCAATGCCGCGCTGACCTTCCTCGACAATGTCTATATGGATACGGTCTTCCTCAGCGTCACCGGACTCGACGCCGAACGCGGCGCCACCACGCTGGAGACTGACGAGGCTCTGGTCTACCGCAAGATGATCAAGCAGTCCCGGAAGATCGTTGTCGTCGCCGACTCGAGCAAACTTGGCAAAGTCAGTCCCGCCTTCATCTGCACGGCCAACGAGATCCACCTTCTCATTACCGACACCGGAGCTACCACCGAAACCCTGGCCCCCTTCGAGCGCCAGGGCATTCAGACCATGAGCGTGTGAGCCCGCGCCTCGACCAGGAGGCGCAGCTCAACCCGTAAGGCAGGCCAATGTTGTTCAGCGCCTACTATTGGTAGACCTGCGGAATGAAGTTCTGTTCCTGAATGGGCGGACGCACGTATTTCGACTTTTCGAGCTTCGGCAACTCCAGCGGCGCCGGCGTCAGATCGCGGTAGGTGAACTGCGACAGAAGGTGCCGGATCACGTTCAGCCGTGCGCACTTCTTGTTCTCCGCATTCACAACAAACCACGGGGACTGCTTGGTGTCGGTTACCGCGAACATCTCGTCCTTGGCGCGCGAGTAGTCGGCCCAGTGCTTGCGCGACTCCAGGTCCATCGGACTCAGCTTCCAGCGTTTGGTCGGGTTCTTCATCCGGTCCTGAAAGCGCCGCTCCTGTTCCTCGTCGCTGACTGAGAACCAGTATTTGATCAGGCGAATCCCTGAGCGCTGCAACATGCGCTCAAACTCCGGGCAGCTCTGCATGAACTCCAGATACTGCGCCTCGGTACAGAAGCCCATCACGCGCTCCACGCCGGCCCGGTTGTACCAACTGGCGATCGAAGAGCACCATCTCACCCGCCGCGGGCAAGTGGGCGACATATCTCTGGAAGTACCATTGTGTTTGCTCGCGCTCCGTGGGCGTAGCTAACGCCGCCACACGGCAGACACGCGGATTGAGCGATTCGGTGATCCGCTTGATGGCCCCGCCCTTGCCCGCCGCGTCGCGGCCTTCAAACAGCACCACCACCCGCAGACCTTCCTGGCGAACCCACTCCTGCGCTTCACAAGCTCAACCTGCAGACGGCTCAGTTCGCGCTCGTAGTCGCAATCTTTCCCCAGGTGCAGTGTCTTTGCATTGGCCAACGCCGGCGCCGGCAGGTCCCCGCCCAACTGACGGGTGTTTGGAGGCGTCGCCTCCTGCTCAGTATTCCGGTGTTCCTTTTTGTGCTTGTCTTTCATCGCCCATCCTCCACGCCCGCGGACCTGGTTCTGCGCAGACTCGCGTCCCTACAGTCTTCCTATCGGCACGATTCACCGTCGCGACAATCATAATCCTTTGATTCGCTTGTGAATGCTTGCCATTTTATGCGGCATGAGAAGTGGGCGTTGCGCTTTGCCATGCCGAACGGCAGCGCGCTACCGCACCTTCCACTTCATCGAGAGAGCGGCCAGCTTTTCATCCATTGTGGGCTGAGGCTTCGCTTTGGCCTTGTCGGGCTTTGCCGCGGGGCGCGCTGCCATCGTGGTCAATTGTTTGATAGAGAGCGCAATTCGCTTGGCTCTCAGATCCACGCCGAGCACCTTCACTTTGACGATCTGGCCCGTCTTTACGGCCTCGGACGGCTCCTTGATAAAGCGGTTGGAGAGTTCGCTGATGTGCACCAGGCCATCCTGGTGAACGCCGATATCGACGAACGCGCCGAACTTCGTCACATTCGTCACCACGCCTTCCAGCACCATGCCGGCCTCGACGTCGGCGATCTCGCGCACCTCGTCGTGAAAGGAGGGGGCGACGAATTTGTCGCGCGGGTCGCGTCCCGGCTTGCGCAGCTCTGTCAATATGTCGCTTACAGTGTAAGCGCCGGCAGCGAGTTGGCTCCGGTCAACCTGTTCCAGAAGCTGCGGCTGCTGGATGAGCTCCTTGACTGTAGTCTTCAGCGACACCGCAATCTGCTCGACCACCGGGTAGGACTCGGGGTGAACGGCGGTCCTGTCCAGCGGATTGTCACCGTTGCGGATACGGAGAAAACCTGCCGCCTGCTCGAAGGTCTTGGGGCCGATTCCGGGCACTTCGAGCACCTGCATACGCGAGCGGAAACTGCCCTTCTCGTTGCGAAAGTTCACGATGTTCAGCGCGGTGCGCTCCGTGATGCCTGCAACAAAGCGGAGCAGCGTCCACGAGGACGTGTTCAGATCCACGCCGACCTTGTTGACGCAGCTTTCGATCACGGTTTCAAGCGACTCCTGAAGTTGGCGTTGATCCACATCGTGCTGGTACTGGCCCACGCCGATCGATTTCGGATCGACCTTCACGAGTTCCGACAGTGGGTCCTGCAATCGCCGCGCAATCGAGATAGCGCCGCGCACCGTCAGGTCGAGATCGGGAAACTCCTGCCGCGCAACCGCTGAGGCTGAGTACACGCTGGCGCCAGCTTCGCTCACCGTCACTGAGAAGATTCCGTCGATCCCTTTTTCGCGCAGAAAATCACGCACAAACGCATCGGTCTCGCGGGAAGCGGTGCCGTTGCCGATGGCGATGGCGCGCACATTGTGCTTGCGCAGCAGCGCTTCGAGCTTGGGCGCGGCCTCGGCATTGCCGTGTTTGGAAGTGTGCAGATAGAGCACGTCGTGCGCCAGCAGCTTGCCGGTCTCATCGACCACGGCAATCTTGCAGCCCGTGCGCAGGCCTGGATCAATGCCCAGCACTGAGATCGGTCCGGCCGGCGGGGCAAGCAGCAAGTTGTAGAGATTGTCGCGGAAGACCTTGATGGCCTCGGTGTCTGAACTGCGCTTCAACTCGAGGCGAATCTCTCCCTGGATCGATGAGTTCAGCAGGCGCTTCCATGCATCGTCGATGGCCATTTCAAGTTGGCGCGTCCAGTCGCCCGACTGGCGCAACACATGGCGTTGAATGACCGCTATGGCCCGCTCCGGTTCGACTTCGATGAGGAAGTAGAGCACCTTTTCGCCTTCGCCGCGGCGGATAGCCAACATGCGATGCGAGGGAATCGTCTTCACCGGCTCCGTGTACTCGTAGTACATCTTGAACTTTTCCTGCTCGTCCACCGCGTCCGTCGACTTGCGGCTAACAACCACACCCTCGTCGAAGACCAGTTGGCGCAGGGCTTTCCGCAGGCTGGCGTCCTCGCTAATCCATTCGGCGACGATGTGGCGCGCGCCTTCCAGGGCCTCGTCCACCGTGGCTACGCCAAGCTCTGCATTCACAAAGCTCGCGGCGAAGATCTCCAACGGCTCCGCGGTGTTCTCTTGCGCCCACAGGTATGCGGCAAGAGGCTCCAGTCCCTTCTCGCGCGCGATGGTGGCCTTGGTGCGCCGCTTGGGCTTGTAGGGCAAATAGAGGTCTTCGAGTTCGTTCTTGTCGAGCGTGGCTTCAATGCGCGCCTTCAACTCGTCGGTCAGTTTGCCCTGCTCGGCAATGGAGGCCAGAATCGTCTCGCGCCGGTCAACAAGGTCGCGGAAGTAGGCCAGCTTCTCCTCGATTGAGAGAATCTGCACCTCATCCAGATTGCCGGTAGCCTCCTTGCGGTAGCGCGCGATAAACGGCACGGTTCCGCCGTCGTCCAGCAGTTCGATCACGGCGATCAGCCCGTGCATGGGCAGGTTCAGCGTTTGTGCGATGTGAAGAAGAATTTCAGGGGAGAGATTTTTAGTGTCTGTCATGAGCGGTCTATGTTCATGGTACATGCAGGCGCTGAGGAAAATGCGCCGCTCTGAAATGTGCAAAAACACGCAGAGACCACAGCGCTAGAAGTGCCGCTGTGGCCTCTATTTAGGATCGACCGCGATGAAAGCCGTCAAGGTTCTCTCTACGCCAGTTCGGCTTTCAGCGTGATGCCAATATCGGAAAACTTCTCCGCGGGCATCTCGACCTTCAAGCAGGATTCATCCTGATTCCACTTGACTTCGCCCTTGTATCCGAGCAGTTCCACCCTGCGAATCTTGCCCGGATTCTGCGGACTGGCCAGGCCAAGCGCGTTGACAACCGCCGCCTTGTCGGGCCAACCCATGACGAAGGCATAGAGCGCGCCGCCTTTGGTTGTGAAGCGAACATCCTCGGCGGTCAAATCCTTCTGCTTGTCCTCGTTGAAGTTGCCTGCCTCGATCTTGACCTTGGTGGATGGGCCCTCTCCATAAATCGTCCAGGGGCGCGAAGCATAAATGCCTTCGCTGTTCACGGCCATCCATGCGGTGATGCCATCGAGTACCACCATCTCCTCGTGGTCGAGTTCGCCGGAGTTGGGCAGCGGGAAGTTCAGCAGAAGATTGCCGTTCTTGCTGACGATGTCCGTGAGCAGATCGATCACCTTTTTGGGTGATTTATATTGCTGGCCGCGCTTGTAGTGCCATTGGCCGATGCAGGTATCGGTCTCCCAGGGGTCTTTCGCAATTGCATCCGAAACGCCGCGCTCATGATCCAGCAGGCATGTGCCGATGGCGCAATCGGAGTATTCCTTGCTGGTGTAGATCGCCTCCGTCCGTCCGCCGTGCAACTCCGCGCTCACATTGTAGAGATGCGACACCACCTTCAGGCCATAGTCCTCGAAGGGAAGATGACCGTCGGTGTAAAGAAAATCAGGCTGATATTTGTCGATCAGATCGGTCATGCGGTCCAGGTAATGCCGTTTCCATGATTCGGAAATTCCGTCGTCGTTCCAATCGAGCTTGTCGCCAAAGCGGGCGGAATCGGCATCGTGATACAGGTCGGCGAACTGAGAATCAGAGCCATCATAGGGAACGCCAGCCATCGGTCCGGTCTTGTCCGCGCCGTGGCTCACGGCCCACCACTTATAACTGATCCACAGGTGCTCGCTGACGCCGAAGCGCAAACCGTTCTTCTGCGCGGCTTTCTTCCACAGGCCGACGATATCCTTCTTCGGCCCCATGTTCACTGCATTCCAGCGGGTGTACTTCGAGTCCCAAAGGTCGAAGTTATCGTGGTGAACGCCCATGCTGACAAAGTACTTCGCGCCGGCTTTCTTGTACAGGTCCATCAGATGTTCCGGGTCCCACTTGGCGGCCTTCCAGTTATTGACCAGATCCTTGTAGCCGACTTTGGATGGATGTCCGTAGGTTTCCACGTGGTACAGATATTGCTCCGATCCTTGCATGTACATATTGCGGGCATACCAGTCGCCTTCTTCAATGGCCGACTGCGGACCCCAGTGCGACCATATGCCGAACTTGGCATCGCGAAACCACTCTGGAATCCGGTACCCCTGCAAAGAGTGTCTGGTTGCCTGGAAGATCGGGCTCCGCACCGCCTGGGCAGTTGCAAATTTCGAGAGAGCAAGAGCGGAGCATGCACCGCCCATCCACTGGAGTAATTCACGCCTGTTCATCACCATACAAATCCATCCCTTTCACGGCATCTTTCGCATCGGAAGGCGAAGCGATCGCGGTTGGTGGCAACTCTTATCGCGGACGCTTGCCGCTCACGCAAGTTCCCTACCGGCGCAACGGTCGGCCGTAACTTCATCCTTCGCAGAGTAATCGCGCCACCGCATCGCGTCAATGCCGGTAGCTCCCGCATTCGGCTTTTCGCGACTGCGCCAACGCGGCCTGAAATAAAGGGCCAATTATGACTTTCGATTATACTGGACTAAACCCTGCGGCCAGTTCGACGGACAGCCCGTACGCCGCTCCCGGCGCTTCCATTTAACCCGCGAAAGCAGACAGCCGGATGAGCAATTCCAACAATTTGGGGCGCGCTGAACACCACGACTGGAAGCCGGCTGCCAACCCGTGGATGATCGCTGCGTCGGTGATGCTGGCGACGTTCATGGTGGTGCTTGACTCCTCTGTCGCAAACGTCGCCTTGCCGCACATTGCCGGCAACCTTTCGGCTTCGACCGATGAGTCGACCTGGGTTCTGACCAGTTACCTGGTTTCGAATGCCATCATGCTGCCTGCGGCCGGATGGATCTCGCGGCGCATCGGGCGCAAGCGCCTGCTGATTATTTCCATTCTGATTTTTACGGCGGCCTCCCTCTTGTGTGGCATGGCGTTGAACATGCCAATGCTGATCGTGGCCCGGATTCTGCAGGGCGTGGGCGGCGGCGGCATGCAGCCGCTGGCTCAGTCGATTTTGCTGGAGAGCTTTCCGCCACGCCAGCACGGTACGGCGATGGCCGTCTACGGCGTCGGGATTGTCGTGGCTCCGGTGATAGGTCCGACGCTAGGGGGATGGATCACCGACAGCTATTCCTGGCGCTGGATCTTCTACATCAATCTCCCCATCGGCATCCTTGCGCTGTTCATGGCCAACCTGTTTATCGAAGACCCGCCTTACCTTCGCAAGGCATCTCGTGGGGCGATCGACTATCTCGGCTTTGGCATGATGGCCATCTGGCTGGGTGCGTTGCAGTTGGTGCTCGACAAGGGGCAGGAGGCGGACTGGTTCGCGGCTGGATGGATACGCTGGACAGCTGGGGTGTCCGCGGTCGCCCTGCTTGGCTTCATTCTGCGCGAGTTCATGATCCGGGAACCGATTGTGCAGTTGCGTATACTCGGCAACCGCAATTTTCTGGTGGGAACGGTCATTACCTGCCTCTACGGTTTTGTCCTGTATGGCGTCACGGCCATCCTGCCTTTGTTTCTGCAGACGCAGTTGGGCTACTCGGCAATGGAAAGCGGCCTGACTGTAACTCCGCGCGGCATGGGTTCGCTGCTCTCCATGATTGTGGTCGGAATCCTGGTCAATTATGTGGATGGCCGCATCTTGCTGGCCTGCGGCTTCGCCATCTTCGGTTATTCGAGTCTGTTGTTGAGCCACATCAATCTTGCAATCTCGATGGGCTCGGTGGCCATGCCGAACTTTATCAACGGCTTTGCCGGCGGCTTTGTCTTCGTTCCTCTCACCACCATGGCCATGGGTTTGCTGCGCAAGCAGGAGATCGGCAATGCCGCGGGCATCTATAACCTGATGCGGAACATCGGAGGCAGCGTCGGCATCGCGACCGTGACCACCCTTCTGGTGCGCGGCGCTCAGGTCCACCAGAATTATCTGACAGCTAATGTTTCGGCCGGAAATCCGACCGTGATGGCGATGCTCCACGGCATGCAGGCAAAGTTCAGCATGGGGGGCGCCAGCGCCTTCAACGCGCATCAGGAGGCCATGGGAGCCCTCTACCGCAGCGTCCAGCAGCAGGCCTCTCTGCTTGCCTATGCCGATAACTTCCGTTTGCTGGGGTTTCTCTCACTGCTATGCGTGCCGCTTGCCCTGTTCTTCAGCCGTGTGAAGAAACAATAGGCATCTTCATGGATAGTAAGGCCATGAAAGTTTCTTGTGGAAGAGAGAGAGGACAGCTTTGCCCTCGCTACTCGCGAATGACTTTGACGAAAATACCGTCGGGGAGTTCGCCTCCCAGGAGGTGAACCACGCCGTCCTTCACGTAGCCTTCGAGAACTTGGCGGGCAGGTTTGGCTTCTGATTGCGAAGTGGGGCGAGGCGCGGACGGATTGAAGCTGCTGCTGACTCGCTGATTCGCTGATTGGCTGGCTTGCAGCCGGGCTGCCTCGAAACTCTCGGGCTTGCCGACTTGCGGAATCGCCGATCTTCCCATGCCCTTGTCCATGGCTTCGTTGGCCAGTTGGTCGGCCTCCTTGTTGCCCGCGCGAAGGGTGTGGCGCATCTCGAAACTCTCAAGGCGGCGAGACAATTTGCGGGCTTCTTCATAGAGCGGGCGCAGGACGGGGCTCTTAACAGCGTACTTGCCCTGCATCTGCTTGACCATCAACTCGGAGTCGGAGACGACGCGCAGGCGCCTGGCGCCATTCTCGATGGCCCAGCGCAAGACCGCCAAAAGACCGGAGTACTCGGCGTAGTTGTTGGTCTGGATGCCCAGGTATTCGTTGAGGCGAGCCACGACATGCCCCCGAGCGTCTTCGACCACGGCGCCGTAGCCGGAGGGGCCGGGATTGCCGCGGGAGCCGCCGTCGCAATGGGCAGTGAAAACTTCGCTGGGAGCATCGGCGGAGGAGGGGGCGGGATCGGCAAAAAGATTTCCATTCATCGCATTTCAGTGTACCGGGTCAGGGTAAAATCCGGGGCGTAACCCTCCCTCCGGGTTGCTCACCAACACCGGCTCACCGCGTCTATCGCAGTGCGGACAAATCTCTTCCCCCGGAGCAGATACGATGGCAACGGAAGCGGCGATCTACCCCACTTCCCCGGTTCAGAGACCAGCAGGTTTGGTCTGGCCGGCAGCCAGGAGGGTACAATCCTCCCCAGGTATGGCTGCAACCAGGGCAATGGACGGACGGAAGAGCGCCGAGGAGCGGATGCAGGCGCGCGCGCCGGAGATGGAGCTGATCCGCGAGGCGCAGGCGGGTTCGCGGGCGGCCTTCGACGCGCTGGTGCGGCAGTATGAGCAGCAGGTTCTCCGGCTGGCGCTGCACCTGACGGGCTCGGAGCACGACGCCGAGGATATTTACCAGGAAGCGTTCCTGAAGGCCTACCGGTACCTGGGAAATTTCCGGTTCGAATGCTCGTTTTATACCTGGATTTACCGGATTGTGACCAATCTCTGCCTGGACCAACTGCGGCGGCGCAAGACCCGGCGCGAAGACCACGCAGTGGTGGTGAACCACTCCGGGGAAGAGATGGACGTGCTGGCCTCGGTGTCGGACGACCGGTCGTTCTCCAACCCTGGCAAGGAGTTGGACCGCAAGCTGCTGGGAGAACGAATCCAGGCCGCGCTCGAAAAGCTGACGCCGCGCGAGCGGATGGTTTTTGAACTGAAGCACTACCAGGGGCTCCGCCTGCGCACCATCGGAGAAATGTTGAATACCACGGAGGAGACCGCCAAGAACACGCTCTTCCGTGCGACGAAGAAGTTAAGAACACAGTTGGCGGGGTTGCGGTAGGTTCCGGTGGCAATCTCCTGAGGGGATGCGGATTTTTCCGGGCGCAGTGAGTTCTTTTTTGAGGCTGGAAGGACGTAGCGATATGAATTGCGAACTGGCACATGAGCGGATTGTGACGGCAGCGTATGGGGAGCTGGCCGATGAGCAGACGCACGAACTGGAGCGGCACGTGGATGGCTGCCCGGAGTGCCGCAAGGAGCGGGAGCAACTGCTGGCGCTGAAGGTGCTGGCGGACGCCTACCCTGTGGTGGAGCCGGAGGCCAACCTGATTGCGCGCTCCAGGCTGAGGCTGGAGGAGGCGCTGGATGCGCTTCCACCCAAGCGCTGGTTTGAACGGCTGGGCCAACGCCTGAGGAACAACTTTGCCAGCTTGCAGGCAGCGCCTGTGGCCGCGTGCCTGCTGGTTGCCATGGGAGTGGGGGCGGGTTCGCTGGGCGGCTACAAGGTTGCCGAGAATCGAGCGGCTCATCAGATGGCAGCCCAGGCGGCGCGGATACAAGCTCAGCCGGCCGCAGGCTCGACAGCCGGGGTTGCCGATCCCGCGGAGATCGCCAACATCTCCAGCATTGTGCGGCAGCCGAACAGCCACATGGTGGAAGTGCGCTACAACCAGATGGTGCCGCAGCGGATCGAGGGATCGCTGGACGATCCGGCGATCCGGCAGTTGCTGATGCTGGCCAGCGAGAACTCGGCATCGGCCGGAGTGCGGGACGATTCGGTGGGCCTGATGGCAGCCGAGTGCCGCGCGGGGCACAGTTGCCAGGCACAGGGCATTCGCGATGCGCTGATGGTGGCGCTTCGCTACGACAAGAACGCCGGCGTGCGCGAGAAGGCGCTGGAAGGGCTGGAGCCTTACGTGGCCCAGGATGTGCGGGTGCGGGATGCGGTGCTGGAAGCGCTGATGAACGACGGTGACCCGCACATTCGCACGGCGGCCATCAACATTCTGGAGCCGGTGGAAGCCGATACCAGCGTGCGGCAGGTGCTGCATTCGGTAGCCAATACGGACCAGAATCCGTACATCCGGACCGTTTCAAGGCAAGTCTTGAGCCGGGTTCCGGAGATTCAGTAAGTGGGCATCTCATTCCGGGAACCGCATCGATAGAAGAGAGTGCGGACGAATGAGGTTCATGGTTTTCCACCCTTTCTCAATGAACGAGAGAAGTGTGGGGTGCCAAGCGGTTGCGGGAGAAGAAGAGATGAAGCACTTTTTGAGGCCGTACAAGTGTCTTGGATTCGTTGTGATGGTGGGCGCCGCGGCAGTGATTACGCTGCCAGCGGCTCGGGCGCAGATGCGGGCAGTCGCGCAACTGCTTCAGGAGCCCAGTCCACTGCTGCACTCCAGTTCCCAGGGTTACCTGGGCGTGGACCTGGCGGATGTGGACCAGCAAAAAGCGCAGGAGCTGAAGCTCAAAGAGGTTCGCGGGGCCATTGTCACGCTGATCGATCACGACGCCCCGGCCGGGCAGATCGGGCTGAAGATCAACGACGTGGTGCTCAAACTGAACGGGCAGGCCGTGGAGGGCGCCGAGCAGTTGCGGCGGATGTTGCGGGAGATTCCCGCGGGCCGCAAGGTCAGCATTGAAATCAGCCGCGACGGCAACCTGCAGACGCTGGCCGTGGAACTGGCCGACCGCAGAGCGATGGAGCACGACGTCTGGAACAGGATCGGCACGGGCGGCGACGTGTTTGCGCAGGGACCGGGGATGGGCATACTGGCTGGCGGGGGCGACGTGCCGCCGCCGGGCGGCTTTCACGTGTCATTCTTCGGCAGCAGCCTGAATGTGGGCGCGCTGGTGGAACCGCTGACCTCGCAGATGGCCGAGTACCTGGGCGTGCCCAGCGGTCTGATGGTGAAGCAGGTAGCGCGCAAGAGCGAGGCCGCCAAGGCCGGTCTGAAGGCCTTCGACGTGATTCTCAAAGTGGGCGCCGACCCCATCACTACACTGGCTGACTGGGAGCGCGCACTGCACGCCAACCAGGGCAAGCCGGTGCAGGTGACGGTGCTGCGCGACAAGAAGCAGCAGACGCTGACGCTACAGGTGGACTCAAAGCGCCACAGCGAACTGGAGTTCGAGGATGTCTTTCCGGCGGGCGATTGCGCGCTGGTGGCCGGGATCGATGAGGACCTGGCTCAAAGTGCGTCTGACGTAGCAGAGCAGATGCGCGCGCAAGCGGATGAGATTCGCCAGCAGGCCGGTGCGATGCGCTTCGAGATGACTCAACAGCAGGCCGAACAGTTGCGCAAGCAGGCCGAGGAACTGCGCAATAGCCTCAAAGGCGAAAACTTCAAGATCGATCCGAAGCAGTTGGACCAACTGAAGCAGCAGATGGAGCAGTTGAAGCGCCAGATGGAAGAGATCAAAGCGCTGGGCTTCGATGGCCAGCTTTGAGAATTGACAACCTTTGTTGTAGACAGGGCGCCCCCGGAGTTGCCGAACGGCGCCCTCTTTGTATCAGTCCGTGTTTTTGAGCAGCCAATAGTCGAAGCCGTCCACAATTGCCATCAGCGCCGCCTGATTCAAATCGCTGCTCACTCCCGCGGTGATCCATGGTTCGTGGCCGTCGGCGTTGAAGCTGACCGTGACGCGGACGTGGGCAGCAGAGTCCTGGGCGGATACGTCGATGGCCGTGACGCTGAACCTGCCCAGATGCATCTTCGCGATGGCCGGGTACCATTTTTCCAATTCGCGCCGCATGGCCTTGGTCAGCGCATCCACCGGACCGGCGCCCTCCGCGCGAGCGGAAACGACGGTCGAGTCGCCGATGGACAACAGCATGGAGGCTTGCACGTACCGGGTCCCGATGACGTCGGATTCGTCGATCACTCTCCAACTCTTCACGCCGAAGCGATTGGGCAGCGTGTTGAGAACCTTCATGCAGGCCAGTTTGAAGGAGACATCGCTGATGGTGAAGGCGCCGCCCTCCATCGTCGACTGGTTTTCGTCTATGAAAGTCTGCGCTTGCGCGGAATCGAGAGGAACACCAAGCGCCTCTGAAAGCAGCATGATGTTGGCCTTCCCCGATTGACCGTTTACACCGATGGAAGGGTTGGCGCCCACCATGGCGGGATCGCACCAGAGGTACGCGCCGGGGTTCTTGCGTTCGCTGCTGCCGTGCATGCCGGCCCATGTGCCGAAAGCGCCGGGGCCAACGATGGGAGTGCCGTGCGGCGCCTCAAGCCCGAAGGCCGCATAGGCCGCATTGGCCAGGCCGGTAAGCCCGGCGAGCGCTGCAGGAGTTACAAAGCAAGCCTCGCCCCTAAGCTGCATGGAGCCAACGACGGTGGTCAGGTTCACGTTGCCGCAGCGTTCGCCGGTTCCGAGCAGAGTGCCTTGAATCTGAACGGCGCCGGCAAGAATGGCCGCGCGCGCATTGGCAACGCCAAGGCCGCGATCCGTGTGGCCGTGGAATCCGATTCTGCCGGGATAATCCCGCGCGAGGCCGCCGATCACGTTGGCTACCTCTTCAGGATTGGCGCCGCCGGTGGTGTCGCAGACAACGATGCGGCTAACTTTCTGGCGGGCGCATTGCGCCGTCATCTGGTGGAAGTAGTCCAGGCTCTGCTGCCTGAAATCCGCGTCGCAGGCGCTGCCGTTTTCGCGGCGGCCGCAACAAGCGTCCATGGCGTGCTCGAGATCCACGATGACTTCCAGGCCGTTGTCCTGAAGGCACTCGATGGTCTCGAACGCCATCAGCAGGTTTTCTTCCGGCGTGGTTTCCAGAGACCTCTGAACGTCCAGCAGCCTGGATTTGACCACGATTACAGCCACGGGAATGCGCTTTTTATGGGAGACCATGAACTGCACGTCGGGCCAATCCTGCACCCTGGCGCCGCGGCCGCGCGTTCTGCCGAACAAAGCCAGTTTCAGGCCGCCCGTATCGGCCGCGTGCAGAGCGGCAGTCAAATCCCCGACAAATTTGTTCGCGCCGGCAAAGCCGATCTCGGCATATTGGACGCCAAAGTTGGCCATGTGCTGCAGAAGGCCGACGGCATTGGGCACGGAAATGTCGATGTTCGGCTGTTGCATCCCATCCCGAAGGCTTGTATCGAACAGTTCGACTTTTCCGGTTTCGCTCATCTGTCTTTGCACCTGTCTGCCAGTGTTTCCGTGAACCTCCCAGAATACTATGACGGAGAGACAGCACGTTTTTGGAAGTCTGGAGCGATGAATCGATAGATTCTGCTTGGGTTTGGCTCGGCTTCAACGGAAAAGCCAATGGGGAAGTTGGAAGGCGCTTGATTTGGCTCAAAAAGGCTCAAAATGACGGCATTTTCGGCTGAAAAAGGCGCAAAATCGGCCGTTTGAAGTTACTGATCGGTTAATAGGTGATAATTTCAGATTATTTATTTTGTGCAAGTTACGAGCAATTTAAGGGCCGAAAGCAGGTCTCCACAGGGTAGGGGGGTGGGGGGGCCATTCTGGTATAAACCGGTTACATGCCTGCCAGATGGAACAGGTTGGGCCAGATTGAACCGGAACGGCGGTGTCGGAGATCGACCTGGCGGAGGTTGGAGATGCTGTCATTCTGCGCTGCCGGATCGTAATCATCTGCAAAACGGGTTGGGAGAGAGTTGATGCGTCTGGCGAAGCATGAGAAGGCTTCAAGGATGGCTCAAGAAGTTCAGGCGCAAAGAAGGAGAGCGGTCTCCAGGGGCGGGAGTTCAACAATGGGGGAGCGCGACAAGGGGTGGGCGCGTGGAATGAAAAAAGGAATGCGAGGGAGCGATGCAGTTGCGGAATAGCCGAAAATCCGCGCGCAACATCAATCCTGAACGCTGGGGCGTTTGCCGGGAGTAATTTTGAGAATTGCGTGTAAACTATGCTCATGAAATGCGTTGGACGGCATTTCGACCGTCAAACAAGTTTGTCGCCGCAAGCCCCGGCTCACTTCGCCTCTGGCAGATCATACCCAAGGGTCTACCATCAAAATCGAGAATGGACAACTTAACCTTGTTTGCTTGCAAGTTCCGTCACTCCAACACACTGCTGTTGGGCAACGTGGCAAATTTCGGGGGCAACGCAGCCTCTGCACTTGACTTCCACTCTGTGCTTGGGGTCCAAGAAGACGTTTCTTACCGGCAGTTCGGAGCGCCTATTATGTTTGTCTTGAAGAGCCATGTTGCAGTGTTTACAATCTTGTTCTCCCTGATTGTGGGATGCGCGCAACTCTGTTTAGCTGAATCGTCCAAGATGCCCACTACTTGGTGGCCCGACCCATCAACCGGCCTCATGTGGACCGGACAATCCTCTTTCAGCTTACGAGGTGCCATGAACTGGGACGATGCCGGCACTTATTGTTCGTCTCTCACGCTTGGGGGCTTCTCCGGCTGGCGGCTGCCCACTCTCGGCGAGATGAGGAGCGAGGAATATCTTTATCCAGTAACCGAAACGGATAAGGATGGGTTCGATCAGACCGTAGACTATCTCGGCTTCAAAGGAAATGTACAAACTACCCAGGCAACCCGCATCTGGACATCTACCATTGCGGGCGATCAACAGTACTTCTCAGTCTTCATGGGCTCTCCGGATGTGTTCGGAATATTGTTCAAAGGCCAGTTGAAAGCAGCGTTGAATCCGGATAGATCCGAGGCCCATGAACGCGTCTCCAAGGTATCGGATCGCAACGCCGTCCTCTGTGTGCGGCCAATCGATGCGGATATCCTTCAGCTCGCGCAGGATGCCGGGGTCAGCTATCCGGTCCCGGATCTCTTGACGCTCAAGGCCAATGTCCCGTTGAATAGGGCGCGTCAGGCCTTTCAGGCCGGACGTTACCAGGACGCAATAGTTCAGTCGCAAGGTGCTCTTGCGATCAAGCCAGACTTGGCCGATGCCTATTGGGGCATCGGCATCTCCTACGGCATGTTAGGCCAATGGGACCAAGCCATCACAAACCTTGAATCCGCGCTCAAGATCGACAAAGGCTACGGCGACGCCAAAGACAGCTTGGAATGGGCCAAGGACAACCAGAAAGCCGTGAAACACGGCAAAACCGCCAAAGACAAACCGCCGCTTTGGAAGTGACGATGAGCCGCCGAGGCCCACACTCAGGAGAAAAGCATGCCCGCTTCGAAACGATCTTTCAATGCCGCACTTGCGCTCTTGTGCCTTACTGTGTCCGTCACTCAATGCAGCCTGGCCCAGGAGTGGACGAAGGATCCAACGACCTGGTGGCCTGATCCATCGACGGGCCTTATGTGGACTGGGCAAATGCACGCAAGCCCACACTGGGATCCCGATCTGATGATGGCACGCGGCTTCTTGGGACGAAATGGACTGAGCTGGTACCAGGCAAGAGACTATTGCAGCTCACTCCAACTTGCCGGGTTTGCTGGGTGGCGGGTTCCCACTCTGGAAGAGGCGAAAGCGGTTACGGAAGTACGAAGAATCGGCGATTGTTGTTCGAAGGACTTCACCGATTTTCTTTTCCTCAAAGGCAGTATTAGCACCTTTAGCAAAGATTTGACCGATGTCTTTATTTGGACATCGACGCCATCGCAATCCGATCCCAATTCTGCATGGGCCTTTGCCATACCATGGAACCAGTTCTTCACTAAACCTGTCACGAATCAAGAACCGGGGGTGATCTGTGTCCGCCCCATGGAACCAGACCTGCTCCAGACCGCCAAGGCAGCTGAGGTGAACCACTCTGTCCCTGACATCCAAACGCTTCAGACATTCATACCTCTCAATAGAGCGCGTCTGGCCTACCAGGCCGGCAACTATCAGGAAAGCATCGCGCAGGCGCAAATTGCCATTTCTCTCAAGGCAGACCCTGCAACAGCCAACTGGGGTATTGGCATCTCCTATGGCCGACTGGGACAGTGGGATCAAGCCATCGCCAATCTTCAAACCGCCCTCTCGATCGACAAGAATAGCGACGAGGCAAAGACCGCTCTGAAGTGGGCCAAGGACGGCCAGAAGGCCGCGAAGCATGGCAAAACCGCCAAAGACAAACCGCCAGTCTGGAAATGAACTTGAGCGAACTGTCAAGCCCGCTCTGAGGAGAAAGACATGTCTAAATCTAAGTTCTCGCTTAACTCCGCATATGTGCTCTTCTGCCTTGCTGTGTCCGTCACTCAATGCTGCCTGGCCCAGGAGTGGACGAAGGATCCCACGACCTGGTGGCCGGACTCTTCGACAGGACTCATGTGGGCCGGACAAGTACATGGGAATCCTCACCCGAGTACCAAGGACCAAGTTGCGTGCTGCCAGTTGGGGTCGAGTAACGGACTGAACTGGCAACAAGCAAGCGATTATTGCGGCTCTCTCGTTCTCGGCGGTTTTTCTGGCTGGCGGCTTCCAACCCTCGATGAAGTCAAGGATGCAGCGGAAATTATCAGGGTTAATCCCGCCCCTGTGTGCCCTTCAGCCGATGTCGCAATACACGGAGGTTGCAGGGACCAAGATCAGGCGCCCGGAAGAAAATACAGCGGCCTGGCCTTGAGAGGCCGGATTAACCTATTTGACCAACCAACGACAATTTGGACCGCTACCCTATCTCAAACCAGTTCAAAATCTGCATGGACAGTTGGTTTAACACCGATCCCGAATAGTTTCATTTCACTGGTAGAAATAACAAAGGACTCCCTATCTCAAACTGATTCACAATCTGCCTGGGAGTCTGAACTGAAGTCGGTTCAATGGAGTCCGCTTGGCACAGCCGAGATGACCCAGGCATTTGTTGGCGTGGTTTGTGTCCGCCCCATGGAAACAGAGCTGCTGCAGACCGCCAAGGCAGCCGCAGTCGACCATCCGGTACCTGACATCCAAACGCTTCAGACCTTCATCCCTCTCAATAAGGCGCGTCTGGCCTACCAGGCCGGCAATTATCAGGGAAGCATCGCACAGGCGCAAATCGCCATTTCTCTCAAGGCAGACCCTGCAACAGCCAACTGGGGTATCGGCATCTCCTACGGCCGGTTGGGACAGTGGGATCAAGCCATCGCCAATCTTCAAACCGCCCTCTCGATCGACAAAAATAGCAACGATGCAAAGACCTCTCTGAAATGGGCCAAGGATGGGCTAAAGGCAGCGAAGAAAGGAAAGCTTCCCAAAGAGCCAAGCCCCGCGTGGAATTGAAAAACGGTTCGGCACGAACCGTGCGGCAACATTCCGAACTCTTTGAGCATGCGGGCATCGCTGAAAGCCGCGAGCCCGCACCCATTTTGCATCGTCTTGCTAGATCTCGTGCGACCGGGACGTGATTCTGCCGCCGCTTTGCTCGAGAGTCTTGCGCGTTAAGAGCCTCCGACGAAAAGAACGCTTGTTCTGAGCGATTAAAGCCAATGTCATCGAATTAGTCCCGAGATGTTGCCTTCCCGGCTGCTTTCCGGGATTTCCGGGCTCCGAGCGGGTGACCGGCCAACGGGAAAGTGCACCCCTGCGAAATGGGACCCTTCTGGCGAAGGGTCCCATGGTGTTGCGAGGATACTGGCGGTGGGGCTACTTGGCTGCGGCCTTCAATCCGGCTTGCTCGGCCAGGGCGGCGGCCTTGTCGGTGGCCTCCCAGGTGAAGTCAGGATCAGTGCGGCCGAAGTGGCCGTAGGCGGCGGTCTTCTGGTAGATGGGGCGGCGCAGATTCAGGCTCTCGATGATGCCTTTGGGGTTGAGCGAGAAGTTCTTGCGGACCAGTTCGGTCAGCTTGGTCTGGCTGATCTTGCCGGTGCCGAAGGTCTCGACGAGCACGCTGACCGGCTCAGCCACGCCGATGGCGTAGGCAAGCTGGACTTCGGCGCGATCAGCCAGTCCAGCCGCGACGATGTTCTTGGCGATGTAACGGGCCATGTACGCCGCGCTGCGATCGACCTTCGTCGGGTCTTTGCCCGAAAAAGCGCCGCCGCCGTGACGGCCTGCTCCGCCGTAGGTGTCCACGATGATCTTGCGGCCGGTGAGGCCGGTGTCGCCCATGGGGCCGCCGATGACGAAGCGGCCGGTGGGGTTGATGTGATACTTGGTGTGCTCGTCGAGCCACGCGGCGGGCAGCACAGCCTGGATGACGTGCTTGAGGATGTCGGCGTGCAACTCCTCATTGCTGACCGTGTCGGAGTGCTGGCTGCTGATGACCACGGCGTCGATGCGGGCGGGCTTGCCGTTTTCGTCGTACTCGACGGTGACCTGGCTCTTGCCGTCGGGGCGCAGGTAGGGCAGCTTGCCGGACTTGCGCACGGCAGTAAGCTGGCGGCAGAGCTTGTGGGCCAGCGAGATGGGTGCGGGCATCAGCTCGGGAGTCTCGTTGGAGGCGTAGCCGAACATCATGCCCTGGTCGCCGGCGCCGCCGGTGTCAACGCCCTGTGCGATGTCGCCGGACTGCTTGTTGATGGTGGAGATGACGGCGCAGGTATTGGAGTCGAATCCGTACAGCGCGTTGTCATAGCCGATGGAGGCAACCACGCCGCGCACCAAGCTCTGGAAATCGACGTAGGCCTTGGTGGTAATTTCGCCGGCAATGACCACCAGGCCAGTGGCCGTGAGCGTCTCTGCGGCGACGCGGCTGTAGGGATCCTGCTCCAGGCAGGCGTCCAGAATAGCGTCGGAGACCTGATCGGCGATTTTATCCGGGTGGCCTTCGGTGACGGATTCAGAGGTAAACAAGAAACGGTCGCTCAATGTAAAAACTCCTCCCATTGCAGGGAATTCAATTTGGGCAGCTTGAAGCGAGGACCGGTTCATGCTGGATCACCGTCATGGAGAGCAAGAACTTCTACTCTCCCATCGGATCCACTCCCGCACAAGGCACGCCAGCACCGTCGGGCTTGCGCCTTGGGATGCATGAATCCATGGTAATTGCCGTGAGCGGCCGGGGGCAAAGGCTTGCAGCGAATGGGGAGTTGGACGCGCTCAAGGGGGATCAATACAAGTTGAACCGTTCCATGTGTTCCCGAGCGAACGGTTTGCAGAAGGGGCCTGTGAAGGACGCGATCAGAAGTTGACCCAGGAAAGAACGCGGGCCATCAGGGCGTGTGCCGAAGCCAACTGCATGGGCAGCAGGGTGGGCCACCAGCCGGCGCGGAGGCCGTAGTAGCGGACGGCCAGGCAAGCACCGGCGGCGACCACCAGAAGCAGCAGAAAGGCGCCGACCCAGCGCAGGCGGTTTTCCCAGGCGTTGCCGCGCTGGCTGCGCGCCTTGCCGACGTTCGAGGCAAACTCCAGCCAGCCGCGCTCTTCGTCGAGCATCTCGCCGCTGGCGAGATAGGCCTTGAGAAAGCGCTCGGTCCAGTCGCGCTGGTCCAGTCCGACGGCGCTCGCGTAGCCGCGAACGATCCCTTTGCTGAGAATTCCGCCGGGCAGCAGACGAAACTTCCCCTGCTCCAGCGCCTCGAGGTACCGTGGGCTGATTTTGGTGACCGCCGTGATGTCTTTGAGCGCAATGCCGCGGGACAACCGCTCTCTGCGCAGGTCTTCTCCGAAGCTGCCCATCGCCGACCGGATAAAAAAAGTTGAAAAACTCTATGGATTTCCACATTTACAATAAACCCGGTAACAGGCGCGGTCAAAGAATTTGTTGGCTTTTCCCTTTGGTTTCAGAAAGCTGTGGGTTCTTTCAAGGGGGGAGAATCGGCGTTGGTTGACATTTCCATCGGCCCCGGCCCGTCCTGGCCGGAGACGAAGCCGCGGCTGGCCCCGGCGGAGACGCTCAGGACCCGCGCCCGCCGGACAGCCTGCCAGCCCTGGGCTGTTACCCTGAAAACGAGATACTTTTTATCAAGCGCCTTGCAGTCTCTCGGAGCCATCGTTGGGAATGAATAAGCTCATCTTCGCCAATCTGCTGCACCGCCCCCTGCGCTCGATCATCAGCGTGCTGGCGGTGGCCATTGAAGTGGTCATGATCCTGTCCATAGTCGCCATCTTCATGGGCATGCTGAACGACCAGAAGCAGCGCACCAACGGCATTGGCGCCGACCTGGTGGTGCGCCCCTCCAACGTCAGCTTCATGAATGGCGTGGGCGGCGCTCCGATGCCCGCCAAAATCGCCGAGGTCTTCCGCCGCATGCCCCATGTGTCGGCGGCATCCCCGGTTATCACGAATTTCTCCATGACCGGCTCTGTAGAGGTTCTGTACGGCATCGACTATGCCAGCTACAACGCGCTGAAGCCCTTTACCTGGGTGGCGGGCGGACCGTTTCAGGGGCCTTACGACGTGATAGTCGACGATGTTTTTGCGCGCACCGGCGAGGGCCACCACGTCGGAGATTCGATCACCATCCTGAATCACTCCTTCCGCATCTGCGGCATCGTGGAGAGCGGCAAAGGCGGGCGCAAGCTGGTGCCCATCGAAACCATGGGTGCGTTGATCGGCGCCGACGGCAAGGCTACGGTCCTTTACCTGAAGAGCGACAATCCGGCCAACCAGGCCGCGATCCGGCAGGAGATTGCCGCCACCAGGGGCCTGGAAGGCTACAACGTGCAGACCATGGAAGACCTGATCTCGCTCTACACGCCCTCGAAGTTTCCCGGCTTCGATCTGGCGCTGAACGTGGTGATTTCGATTGCCGTCATCGTGGGGTTCCTGGTGATCTTTCAGACCATGTACACGGCTGTGCTGGAGCGGACGCGCGAGATCGGAATTCTCAAGTCGATGGGCGCCTCGAAGCTGACCATCGTTGGAGTCGTGCTGCGCGAGTGTGCCGTGCTGGCCGTTGCCGGCGTGCTGGTGGGGATTGTGGCCACCTTCGGCGTGCGCGCGTTCCTGAACATGAGGTTTCCCGCCTTCAGCTTCGAGCTGACCGCGGTCTGGATGGCGAGGGGAGCGGCCATCGCCTTTATGGGAGCCGTGTGCGGCGCTCTTTACCCGGCCTGGATGGCATCCCGCAAGGATCCGATCGACGCGCTGGCTTACGAATAGGATTCTTTCGGGGAAATGGAGCCGTCTCTCCACCTCCCGGTCGAGTCCGCGCCGCCGGCGCCGTCGTACACTGGTAGCGTTCCAACAGGGTTCTCCATGAAGAAGCTTGCCATCGGCCTCTACGCCGCCGCTACCGCCGCCCTCATGGTCTGGGGCTTCTACCAGGCTATCTACGTTGCCCCCGACGAGCAGACCATGCACGAGGTGCAGCGCATCTTCTACTACCACGTGCCCTCGGCGATGGTTGCCTTTCTGTTCTTCGCCATCTCGCTGGCCGGCTCCATCGGCTTTTTGGCCTTCCGCCGGAATCGGCCCGATTGGGCGCAGGCCGCCGATGCCTGGGCGCTGGCAGGCGCGGAGGTGGGCGTTGTCTTCTGCACCGTCGTGCTTATCACCGGGCCTTTGTGGGGCCGGCGCGCATGGGGCATCTGGTGGACCTGGGACGCCCGCCTGACCACCACGCTGGTTCTCTGGCTCATCTACGTCAGCTATCTGCTGCTGCGCCGCTTTGCCGCCGGGCCGCAGGTGCAGACGCTGGCCGCCGTTCTGGGCATCTTTGGCGCCCTCGACGTGCCCATTGTCTACATGTCCAACCGCTGGTGGCGCACGCAGCACCCGGCGCCGGTCTTTGGCGGCGGCGAGGACTCCGGCATCAAGGATCCCGGAATGATGCACGCTTTTCTATGGAACCTGGTTGCCTGGCTGGCATGGGGTCTGCTCATCCTTGCCCTGCGCTACCGGGTGGAGCGACGGCAGCAGAGATTGGCGGCCCAGGAAGCGCAGGAAGCATTGAACGCCTGAGATTCACTCCAGATGAGAGGAAAAGACGAGGGAAAACAATGGATCAACGAGCCATTCTCGACCACCAGTTCACCGTTGCCGCCTACGTCCTCACCTGGGCCATCCAACTGGGCTATCTGGCCTGGCTGGGCTTGAAATGGCGGGGGCAAAAGCGGGATGCCGGAGGCTCGGCCCGCAATCCGCGCTGAGCCGCTCTTCTTTCGCTGATGAGAAATTCCTCATGGGCCTGTAATTCTTTCCCAGGCTTCGCGCCGGTGACAGGCCTCTACCGCTCGCAGCCTTTGCGGAGACTGAAGCTTCGCCAGCAGGGTTGAGGCAGTCCCACCTTTCAGAGCACTGCGGCGATTGACAGCTCTGAAAGAGAAGACACGGGCTTTGCAATAATTTATCTAATCTATTTAGATTCAACCGATTAAATGCGATCTTCAGGTCATATCCTCATTTCATCCAGCCCCACCGCTGGGCGGTCTCTTCTGACGCCGCACCGGCAGATGAAAGCTATAACGCGGATTCCGGCCAAACTTCTGTAATCTTCAAATTTTCCAATTTTGCTGGTAACAGATTTGGTGCTCAACGTGCTGAGAGGAGGGCAGGAGTTGGCTTCAGGATCGTGCCGACTCTTGCCGGACCTCAGAGAGGCTGAAGGCCTGACCGACAGGTTCCTGCCCGGTAATCCGGGAGAATGGAAGCGCCTATGCCCGCCAATATCGGTGAAATCGCCGGCTATCACAGCAGGATGGCCGCCCAGTATCTTGCACTTGCGCAGGCCGCGCGCGAGGAAGGAAACCTCACTGAAGCCAGTTACCACGAGGAGCAGGCTGCGCGCTACCTGCAAGCCTCCCAGGAACAGGAGACGGCTCCGCAGCAGGTCCCCGGCCGTTCCGCCGCCAATTCTGCGCCACGGAGGCGGGCTCCGCAGCAGAAAAGCACTCCGTTGACCACCAGCTTCTCGGGGGCCGTTCTCCGTGGCGCCGGGCAGATCGCCACAGCCATTCACCGGTCCCTGTTCAGAGGGAGCGATACCCCCCAGGGGTTGTCGCTGCATGAAGCCCGGCCAGGCCGCGCGCCGCGTTGATTTTGTGCAGGATGCCAAGCACCGAGGGACGTTCTGTGAGAGCATTTTCGGTCTTATTGTTTACGGTCGATATGGGCCTTTGTCGTCTCCCACCCTCGTATCAACAAACGATTCAAGGATGGGGCAACCAGAGTCTTGTTATCACTTGAACAGAAAATGCTCCAAGGAACCTCTGATTAAGTCCTATTCCACATTGAGGATTCCCTCAGGGGCTAAATACTACATTTGTATTTGGCGCATTTTGGAAAAGGGAGGCAAATCCCCGGGCCTAAAGGCCCAGTATTTATGCGCTTTTTTCAGAGGGCTGAAGCCCTCTGCTCCCTCCGGAACCGCAATCTGCAACTGTAGAATAAAGCCCACGCTGATTTGATGGCGTCAGGGCACGACTGAAGTCGTGCCCTGATACAAAGCGGGTCGATTTGGTATTCCTCAGACATTGCCTAGGGCAGTTTGAAGCCCTTGATGGCGATGGCGTTGGGGGCTCGACCGGCGGGAAGCAGGGTGAAGAGCGAGCGCGAGGCGGTGCGGACCACGGCCACGTCAGCCGAGCGGGTATCGACAACAAACAGCAGAAGGCCAGAGCTGGAAATGGCCATCGCCGAGGGGCCGTCTCCCACCTGGACCGAGCCGAGGCGCTTGCCGTCGTCGATCGAGTAGACGGTGACGTACTGGGAGTGGAAGTTGGCCACGTAGAGCAGGGAGTTGTCTGCGGAGACGAGGCCGCGGACGGGATTGTCTCCGATCATGTAAGCGCCGCCGACGTCGTTGGTGTTGGTGATGACCTCTGAGATGGAGTCCGACAGCGAGTTGATGGCGAAGAGCTCGCCGCCGTCTGGCTTGAGGGCCAACTGCAGGGGCGCCTGGCCCACATCGAGCAGGGCCTCCAGCCGGTCGGGCTGGGCGGGGCCGGCTGGAACCGGGCCGGTTTGGCCGGGACGCGCTTCAGCGTGGGCAAGGCCGATGGCCATGATCTGGTGGCCGGACGAGCAGGCAACGAAAGCTTTCGAGGAATCTGGAAGGATGACGGCATCCGAGGCGCCGGGGCAGCCCTCGAAGGCGGCGCGAACGCGAGGAGCGGCCGGGGCGGCGGCCAAGTCGACGAGGCTGACGGAGTTGGCTCCGCGGTTGGCGACCACCAGCGTCTTGCCATCCGGGGAGATGCGCGTGGCGGCCGGCTCTTCGCCCGAGCCGATGGCCGCGATCTCGCGGCGCGCCTTGAGATCGAGGACGGAGATGGTGTTTGAGCCGGAGTTGGCCACGTAGGCCAGCTCGCCCGCGGCGTCGATCTCAATGGAAACCGGCTGACGGTGAACGGCGATGGTTGCCGCGACGGTGTTGTTTTCAGCGTTGATGACCGAGACCGAACCCTGTCCGCTGGCGGCTCCCGAGTTGACCACGTAGACTTCGTTGCGGGTGGGGCTGGCGGCGACGGCGACGGGATTCTGTCCGACCGCAATCTCACGATCCAGGCGCACATTGACCACGTCGAAGACGCTGACGGTGTTGCTGCCGCCATTGGCGACGTAAGCGTATTCGCGGTAGTTGGGCGGGTACTGCGGGAAGTCGTGCGAGCGGCAGCCGGCGAGGGCGAGGGGCAACAGCGTGAAAACGGCAAGGCGGGCGATGGTGGCGTTTGACGAGTTCATGAGATGAGTCCGGCGTTCATAACGGGGTGGTCCTGCGTTTACGCCCTGACGGCCTCGATGTGGATACCGCGGGGCAGGTTGCGGCTGACCACCGGGGCAATCTGTTCCAACTCGTTCATCATGGTGGCGAACTGAGCGGGATAGATGGACTGTGGGCCGTCGGAGAGTGCCTTTTCGGGGTGGTCGTGGACCTCGACGAGGATGCCGTCGGCGCCCGAAGCGATACCAGCGCGGGCCATGGGCAGCACGCTGTCGCGCCGGCCGGTGCCGTGACTGGGATCGACCAGGATGGGCAGGTGGCTGAGGCGCTGGACGGCGGGGATGATGCTCAGGTCCAGGGTGTTGCGGGTGTGGTCGGTAAAGGTGCGCACGCCGCGCTCGCAGAGGATGACCTCGTAGTTTCCCTCGCTCATCACGTACTCCGCGGACATCAAAAACTCTTCAAGGGTGGCCGAGAGGCCGCGCTTGAGGAGCACCGGCTTGCGCAGGCGGCCGGCGCGCTTGAGCAGGGAGAAGTTCTGCATGTTGCGGGCGCCGATCTGCACCACGTCGGCCCATTCGGCCACCTGGTCGAGGCTCTCGTTGTCGATGGCTTCGGTGACGATGCGCAAGCCGAAGCGCGAGCGAATCTCAGCCATGATGCGCAGGGCCTCGACGCCGAGGCCCTGAAATGCGTAGGGGGATGTGCGGGGCTTGTAAGCGCCTCCGCGGAAGAACTGAGCGCCGGAGGCGGCCACCTGCTCGGCGATGGCGAAGGCCTGATCGCGGCTTTCAATGGAGCAGGGCCCGGCGACAATGGCCAGGTTGCGTCCGCCGATGGTGGCGTCGGTTCCAGCGAAGCGGATGACGGTGTCTTCTTCCTTCACGTCGCGGCTGGCGAGCTTGTAGGGCTTGGAGACTCGTATGACTTCCGCGACGCCGGAGAGTTCTTCAAGGTTGCCGCGGTCCACTTCGTCTTTGTTGCCGGTGATGCCGATGGCGGTGCGCTGGGCTCCGGGAAGTGGGTGAGCGCGGAAACCCAACTGCTCAATGGTTTCACAGACTGCCTGGATTTCTTCCGGCGTTGCCTGTGCCTTCATGACAACCAACATGGCTCATCCCTCGAACCATCAGTCTAAAGGCTGCGGGGGCGAAGGGCAATCGGCCGGATGGCGCGGACCGCGTCGCAGCATCCTGAGTTCCGACGGAACGGATCGGAGCGAAAGCAGGCCAGGGGTGAAAGCAGGACTGGGTATGGCTTGGCCGGCAGGCAAGGACAGGTCTGCCGGGGCTTCCGTTCCGGCACAAAGTTCCGCTCCGGTTTGCTCCTCTCGCCGGGGTGTGCTAACCTTGATTTCTGTGCCGTAGTACGTGCGGTAGTGGTAGTGTGCCCGTACGGTTTTTTGGGTTTCCGGGGCGGTTTCCGGGTGGACAGGGCTGGCGTAGCTCAGCTGGTAGAGCATCTGATTTGTAATCAGAGGGTCGGGGGTTCAAATCCCTTCGCCAGCTCCACTGAAAGGAAAGCGCAAACCGGTGCCAGAAGCGGCCAAAGGTTTTGCCGGCGTTTGAGATTATTTTGGGCGCCGGGTCTGTCCTCCGCGGTGATCCCACTGAGGTGCATGCTGCTTTTGAGCCGGAGGCTTTCCGGATGGGGCTTGATGCGCTGGAGCGGGATGAATCGAAGGCGCAGGCAGGTAGGGCACAGGTGGCCGAGCGGTTAATGGCAGCAGACTGTAAATCTGCCGCTCCTTGGAGCTACGGAGGTTCGAATCCTCCCCTGTGCACCACGAATTGAGGGGCAGGAATGCGCGAAGGGTCGCAGCCGGCATGAGCTTAAATGGGCGCGAACTGGACCGCAAGGCAAAGGAGCTTCACAGTACCGGTTCGGATTTGGACCGGAAGTACTGGGTAGCGCTTGCGTTGTACGCGATTCTGGGGGCGCTGGCTTGGTTTACTCTGGGCGAGGGCAAGGTTCTCGTAATGGGTAGGCCGGTGGATTTGCGGTTGCTTCCGCTGATAGTGCTCGGCGGTTTGGCTTTGCGCACGGTTTTAGCCCGTCAGGCGGAGAAGATTCGCCGCGGCGGGAATGGGGGCGGCAGTTCGACCCCTTAGAATTTGCAATAGGGCTGATGTAGCTCAGTTGGTAGAGCACTCCCTTGGTAAGGGAGAGGTCACCGGTTCAAACCCGGTCATCAGCTCCAGAATTTCAGCTTCTTGCTGTTCGCTTCCAGCCTCCAGCTTTTTGAAGTGGCGGGTTTGGCCGATGTGGCCAAACCGGGGAAGAAAGAGCTGGAAGCTAGCAGCTAGAAGCTGTTTTTTGCGGGAGTAACTCAGTGGTAGAGTCACAGCCTTCCAAGCTGTTGGTCGCGGGTTCGAACCCCGTCTCCCGCTCCAATGTTGGAAACAGGCGAAAGGGCTGAGGAAGCCCGGTGCGAGGCGGGAAATGAAGTTCGAGCAGGCAGCGATAGCCGTACAGGACGAGCAGGGATACGCGCAGCTTCATGCGCGCATCGACGCGGCTTTCGACTCCCGGGACGTGGAGGTTTTTTTAAGCCGCCTGGGCCGGTCGAAGCTGCGGGTTCGCGACTTCGAGGGCGCTTTGCATCGCGGTCTGATGGGCAAGGATGCCGCGGGACTTTATGAAGCGCTGCCGGTTTCGGACCAGGCGCTGACCCGCGAGCGCTACCTGCAGAAGGTGGAAGCGGTTTCGCCGGAACTGCGGCAGCGTTATCTCAAGGTGTACGCCTACTACTGAGGCGCGCCACACAAGCTTTTGCGCTTCCGTGATTCACGGAGCGCGACAGGGAAAAAGTCTAACGGAAGGGACTGAAGGGCATGGCGAAGGAAAAGTTTGACCGTTCGAAGCCGCACGTGAACGTGGGGACGATCGGACACATCGATCACGGCAAGACGACGTTGACGGCGGCGATCACGAAGGTGTTGGCGAAGAACAACCCGAAGATCCAGTTCCGCTCGTTTGATTCGATCGACAACGCGCCGG
>Ga0326728_10003957_pt1 | contig 44696 bp, 43 predicted proteins | sample MB3enrmetagenome_FD_207602 | JGI IMG/M metagenome (GOLD analysis project Ga0326728, IMG submission 207602) | Lab enriched peat soil microbial communities from McLean, Ithaca, NY, United States - MB31MN | ecosystem: Environmental > Terrestrial > Soil > Wetlands > Peat | place: USA: New York...
AGGAACGTCGGGATGGCGATCGCAAGGAGAATGCCGATGATGAGCAGCACAACGAGCAGCTCAATAAGCGTGAAGCCCTCCTCTCCAGCCTCTTCGCACCTGAGGCGCCGCGCGCGGAGCCTCTCAGGAACATGTCTCATTAAGCCTTCCTCCTCGGGTCAATGGAAACTGCTACCAAGGTGAACATCGGCCAGCCGGTGCAAGAACTTTAGCTCTATTTGACGCTCTGCGTGATGACCAGAGCACCCAGGGACACTTTTTCCCCTCGTCAGCCACCGCGCGCCGCGTGCTGTTCCGCGCTCTTGAGCAGATCTCGCAGGCTTGCCGTCATCGCGGCGTCATCCACAGCCGTCGTAAGGGCAACTCGATAATAGTGGACAGCGCCGCTCCAGTTGTGCTCGATCCCATCCAGCTGCCCGAGACCTTCGAACGCCCGCGTGTACCACTTGTCGCACGAGAGAGCCCGGTAGTACTCAGTGCGGGCGAGCGCGAATGCCTTGATCTCGGCGTCCGCGCCGGCCAGGAGCGTCAAAGTCTCTGGGTTCTTGGAGTCCCGGCTCGCAGCCACCGCCGTCCATTGACGCGCTTCGGCCAGGTCGGTCCGAGCGGCGGACACGCTGTTCAGGCTGTCAAAAGCTTTGATCTGGGCAATTTCGAGCGCCGGATCCGGCCAATAGGGAAGAAGCCGGTTCGCGTCCTTTGCTGCTGCCAGGTTGAAGGGCCGGCCTGGTCCGGAGTTCGTCCCACGGAACATGTAGGCGTCACCTGCCACCATCGTGGTCCCGAGAAAGAGCGCCAAGACGAGCGCAATGACGGTCGTGACCTGGGCATAGAGGGCGACAGTACGTTCGGAGAACTTCCCGCCGACCGACTGCTCGACGTTCGCGTCTGCGGGTTGGGGAGTCTTCCGTGGTATTGCTTCTGGCCGCAAACGCACCGCCGTCGCGGCGCCGAGGGCCAGGAACGCGAGTGGAAGAATCGCCACATTTATCGGCTCTACGAGCTCGACGGCGATCATCGCCCCGCCGAACCCGAGAAACGCGCAACTCCGTGCTGTACGGGCTGCCCCCAACAGCCAGACCAGGAAACAGCCGAGACCGAGGAGACCGGTCGTCACCGCAACTTCGACGAAGACGTCGTGACCATCGGTCAGGATCCTGCCGACCAGCACGTGCTGGTAAAAAGAGAGCGTGGCGCTCGAGTCCATCGCAGTTCGCAACTGACCGGGGCCGGCGCCCACCAAGGGGTGGTGCAGTACGTAGCGAGCACCTTGCAGCCACACTCGAAGCCGCAAGCCAAAAGTGGTCTCGCTCGTACCCGAGGACACCCGCGAACCGAGGCCGGAGCCACCGCCCAGGTAGCCGATGCCGTACCCGAGTGCGATGAGCAAGGTAAAGATCCCACCGCGACGTAGACCGTGGGCGTACAGCGCGTACAACACGAGCAATGCGAGAACGACGAGGGCGAATCGCTCGAACGTGAACTCGAGACCGACTGCCAACAGGAGGACAACAGCGCTCCAGCGCAACGGCGCCCGGCACGCCCGCCCCAACACGAGCGCGAGGGCACCAAGCAGGAGGGCCTCCAAGTGGATCGGGTTCCCCAAGAGTCCGTCCGCCTGGTTGCCGTCGAACAGGGAAAGACCCGGAGTGGGGAGGTCCTTAATGATCTGGAAGACGGCGATGAGCGCGTTGCCGAGCGCACCAACGAGCAGTCCCGCGAAAAGCCACTGTCGATCCTTGGAGCCAAGTGAGGCCCCGATTGCGAAGGCACCGGCTGCACCGAGCCAGAACAACCAGCCCGTGCCCCATAGGTAGAGCCCGAAGAAGCCGATATTCGGTGACGGAGAGACAAGGGCCGACACAAGCGACACGACGAGAAACGCCGCCGCGGCTCTTGCCGGCCAACGCAGCGGTGAACGTGTCATGACAAGACGGGCCAAGGGCACGATGCCCACCGCGGCAAAGAGAAGCAGCACAGCGAATTTCGGCGTGAAAGTCACCGAGCCCACCTTCGGCGAGAACGCAAGGCACAAGGCGGCCGCGCCAATGGCAGCGAACACGCCAAGGTAGCTCGCACCGTCGAAGCGGTCCTGTGTCGCCGACTCGCGCGACTCCGACAACTCGGGCTCGGCTGTCCCCAGCGCCGCGTTGGCACCGCCGACAGCGACTTGTGAGCTTGAATGGTCGGTGATGAGTCGTCCGGTCAACTGGCTCCTTCCCGTCGTGACACTAGGCATCGTCATTGCCACCGAAGCGATTCACTCACGCTATGTAGCTCGGCACTTTTACCCACTGACTGAAGAACCACGTTTCGGGTGGATCCTGATCTTCATCGCGCTGATCTGGGCGACCAGCTACGCGGCCGGGCTGCCGGGGTCGGGCGGCAGTCTGTCGCATCGCTTCGCCAGGGCGTTCGCCGCTCTCGGAGCCGCCGATGTCATCATCTCGGTGCTCCAGCTGTTCACAGGCGCCCAGCTGCTGCCACGCTTCGTCGTGTTCGTCAGCTCCGCGATCCTGGTACCCGTGTTCGTGCTCGTCTCCGGGTTGTCCACGGCGACCGAGCGGGCGCGCGCGTACCTGGATCGTGTGGTGGCGGTCGTCGCCGGCGAGGAGGCCGAGCGCGTGGCCCGCGACACGCAAGCGCACACGGAGCGACCGGCCAAGCTGATCGCAACGGTGCAGCCCGACGATGTGATGCCGACGCCTGACCGACCGCGGCCGTTGGCAGAGCTCGTGAACGTCAACAACGCAAATCTCCTGGTGCTCGACCGCGAAGCGCAACGGCGCGAGGAGATAGTCACCCAAGCTGCAGAGCTCCATTCGAGGGGGACGCGGATCCGGACGCTCTCACTCTTCTACGACGTTTGGCTGGGCAAGCTGCCGATCTCCGAGCTTGAGCGCATATCGCTCTTGTTCGACATCAACGAGATCCACAGACCAGCTTACGCGCGAAGCAAGAGGTTCCTGGACCTCATGATCGCCTCGGTCGGGATGCTGGCCCTCGCTGTGGCGGTGCCACTTGTGGCCTTGGTTGACTTGTTCGGCAATCGCGGGCCTCTTTTCTACAGCCAACCCAGGGTGGGCAAGGACGGTGAGGTCTTCACGATCCACAAGTTCCGGACGATGCGCCCTGGGAACCGATCCGCTAACTGGACCGAGGCGAACGACCCGCGACTCGGCAAGGTCGGTCGGATGCTTCGGCGTCTTCACGTCGACGAGCTCCCTCAGATGTGGAACGTCCTTCGTCACGATCTGTCGATCGTCGGGCCACGGCCCGAGCAACCCCACTACGTCGAGGTGCTCGCCAAGACCATCCCGTTCTACGACCTACGCCATCTCGTCCGTCCGGGCATCACGGGCTGGGCACAGATCAACTACGACTACGGTGCGAGCGATATCGACGCCCTCGAGAAGCTGCAGTACGAGTTCTTCTACCTCCGCCACCAAAGCCTGAGCCTGGACCTGCAGATCATCGGCCGGACCTTGCGAACGATCTTCGAGGACAAGGCGCGCTAGGGCACCGCTTGAGCACGACCGTCGTCGGTACTCGCAGTCGGCTCTCGCAACACGGCCCAGGCCGCAGCGAGCCCCTTTCGGAGCCGCGCGCGCTGCACGACAGATCGGTCGAACACCGAAGCACCAGCAAGGGCCAGCAACTGACCTACGACCGACCACCAGAACCAACGCATACGAAGACAGCCGATTCGGCTTCTTACCCGCAGGGCTCGGTTCACTATCTCGTCGTAGGTGTATTGCGGCATTGCCATTCGGTTCGTGGGCGACTGCAGATGCTCGATTCTTGCGTCGGGCGTGACAAGGAGCCGACCTTGTTGGCGAACCCGGTAGCTGAACTCGACATCCTCGCCGAGGCCGTAACCCTCGAGGTCTTCGTTGAACGCGAACCTGGTAAACACGACACGCCGGAAGGACATGGCGCAGCCGCTCAGCCAGTCGACCTCAGTCACCGACTGCACGTCAACTGCCAGTGGGTTGCGTCCCGAGGGCAGCACGCATCCGGGTCTCGGACTGTCGAGCATGAACGCCCGCTTGGCGATCGGGACACGATGGCGATGGATGTTGGCGATCGAGCCACCCACCCCAAGGACGGTCCCCTCGGGGTCCGTCTCGAATTCGTGGAGGATGGACTCGATGTAGCGCGCATCCAAGACGGTGTCGTCGTCGACGAAGTGCACGACGTCCGACCGGCCTGCTCTGATCCCTGCGTTGCGTTGACCGGTCAGTCCCGGTGCAGCAGCCTGGTAGAGCAAGCGCCCGACGAGAACACCTGCCGCGTAGCGGTCGACCACCAACCGGGTGTCTCCACTGGCGCTCGAGTCGACGACCCGAACGACATCTGGGAGTCGGCTCTGCTTCGTCACCGAGTCAAGGCATTGCGCCACCTCCCGAGGCCGATTGAGAGTGCAGATGACCAGCTCATCGGAGAGCGAGGTGCCTCGCCCCTGACTTGCGGGAGCCATCAAGTCAGGGGACCGGCCACGGGAGTTCCCGGGTCGAACCTTCGCTGGGTCACACAAACACGGACTGCCCGACACATGGGCCGCATAGTACCGGCCTGCAGGTCATGGTTACCTCGGGAGCGGTGACACGTCCCAGCAAGCGAGGAATCGACGAGTGGCACTCTCACCCACGTTCTCGTCTCATACACTGCATCAGTGCGCCTTGGCGTGTACGCGGACCTCGTCTACTGGCAAGACGACAATGGGATCTCGACGTCTACCGCCTTCGTCTCATGGCTGGGCAAGCTCAGCACGCATGTCGACGAGCTCGTCGTGTTCGGGCGAGCACACCCGGAGCCCGGTCGGGCGGATCATGAGCTTGTCGGAACGGGCGTCCGTTTCGTGCCGCTGCCCTACTACGAGAGCCTTCACCGAATCAGCAGTGTGGCGGCAGCGACAGTACGTTCAGCGGCGCGCTGGGGCGAGGAGCTGGGTCGGTGCGACGCGGTGCTTCTCTTCGGTCCTCATCCCTATGCCGCTCTGTTCGGGCTACAGGCGCGGTTCACCCACACGCCCGTGGTTGTCGGGGTGCGCCAGGATTTCCCTCAGTACCTGGCTCAGCGAGCTAGAGGTTGGCGACGGCTGGCTGCCCTCCCGACCGGTCACGGCCTCGAGTTCGTTCACAGACGGCTAGCCCGAGGCGGTGGAGTTGTCGCGATCGGACAGGAGATGGCCAGGCGTTATGCAGCCGACGACACCCGTGTGCTGACTACCGGAGTGTCATTGGTGCGACCCACCGATCTCGTCCCGCTCCAGGACGCACTCTCGCGGCCCTGGCCCGGCGGTCACCAGGCACTGGTCGCGGGCAGACTTGACCCAGAGAAGAACCCCATGCTTCTGATCGAAGTAGCGAAGGCACTGAAGCGAACCGGGCCGTGGCGACTGGTAGTCGCAGGAACGGGATCGCTGGCTGGAGAACTCGCGGGGCAGGTCAGAGCCCAGTCGCTGCAAGACGTAGTCCTCCTCGCGGGCCGATTGGATCATCAACACCTCTTCGAGCTCTACCGGGAGTCGACCGTACTGATCCATGTCTCCCTCACGGAAGGGCAGCCTCAGGTGTTCTACGAAGCTGCCGCCGCTGGCCTGCCCATCGTCGCCACACAAGTCGGAGGTGTCCCAGCGGCGTTGGCATATGGCAAGCGCGGCCTCCTGGTGCCACCAAACGATGCCGACGCGATCGCCCAGGCGGTCTCGAGGCTAGGTGCGGACCCGGCACTGCGGGCGATGATTGTCGAAGAAGCCTGGGAGTGGTCGGCCAGCGAAACGCTGGACGCCCAGGTCGCTCGCGTGGTTAGCTTCATCGAAGAGATCGTCTGTGCGGCCGGGCAGCGACCTAGTCGCTCGAGCGCACGACATCGCCTAGCCTCGATTATTCGCGCGATCGCGGCATGAGACTGTCAGTATCCGCGTAAAAGGCCTCCTCAACTGGGAGAATGACTGTGTTCCAAGGCAGTCAGACGACCCAGGAGGAGGCCTCCTTGAAGGTGCATCATAGCCGCTCGGTCCGCTGTTTCGAGGTGACCACCGCCCGCAAGACCCTCGTCTCTCACGCCGGCACCGCGCTCTTGACCGAGCTGACCGATCGGACCGGGCTGACACAAGCGATGTCGGAGGCCATGGCCGACTGTGGCATCTCCTGGCACACCCATGACCCGGGCACCGCGGCCACGCACGAGCCGAGGACCGGGTGCGGAACTTGAAGGACTGCGGGCTCAAGAACCTTCCGTTTGCCAGCTTCACCCAGAATCTCGCCTGGGTCGCTGTCAGCCTCGTCGCCGGCGCCCTGCTCGCCTGGGCACAGATGGCTTGCCTCGAGGGCGAGCTGAAGGAAGCAGAACCGAAAGCGCTCCGCTACCGCATCCTGCACGCCGCCGCAGTGCTCGTGCGCCGCAGTAGTCGGATCATCCTCCGCCTCGACGAGACCTGGCCGTGGACGAGGCGGCCGGACACGCCCGGTCTCGCTGCGAGTGACAGGGCGACGGTGACCGGAGATCTCCGCCTCGGCCTCAGGAAAACGCGCAGGGCACGTTAGGATTCGCTGATCATGCGCTTGTTCCGATCGGTCGTCCGTCCCGTGGTCACCATCGGCATCAGCCACCGACGGGCGCGCCGCCGGCAAGCCGGCGACCATCGACCGGACGCGCTGCACACCCAGATCGTGCCGCACGGCGAGGGCACCCAGCACCCGGCGAACACGCACGACGGAGGGACGTCGTCGCCTACAGCACGTGAAGACGGCCCGCTCGTCAGTGTGCTGGTGCCATCGTGGAACTTCCTCAACTTCATCGGCGATTGCCTCGAGTCGATCGTCTCCCAGTCCTATCGGCCGCTCGAGATCGTCATCGTCGACGACGCGACGAGTGACGGTTCGTACGGGGTCGCGGAGGAGTTCTCGGCGCGTGACGACCGCATCGTCCTGCACCGCAATGACCGAAATGTCGGTGCGTTCGAGAACTCGCTCCGCTTGCTCGAGCTCGCCTCCGGGCCGATCGTGATGTTCGTCGGCGCAGACGATGTGCTGCACCGAGATGCGGTCGCGAGACTGGTCGAGGGCCTGGAGCAGGCTCCGGACGTCGTCCTCTCATTCGGGCACTTCGACCTGATCGGGGAGGACGGCCAGGTGATAGACGGCAGGGCGGCGGCGCTGGATCGGTGGCCATCGTTGACGCCCATTCCGGGAATCGAGCTCGGCGACGGGATGCTCCGCCGGTGCCGCAACTGGATCGGCTCACCGACCGCGGTGGCCTTCCGGGCCTCGGCCCTCAAGGACCCGAGACAGTTACCCGGCTCGGAGCCCGGTCGCCAGCCGAGCTTCGACGTCCTCTGGTGGATACGCATACTGAGCGAGGGTCGCGCGGTCTACGCCCGCGAGACATTGAGCCACCGGCGTGAGCATCCGAGCTCGACGACCCAGTCCCTCGGCGCCCTCGTCAAGCTGCTCGACGCCTGGTGCGGGATCCTCCGCCACGCTCAGGCCCTCGGCTTCCTCGCAGATCCCGCTGACGCCCAGGAGGCGTGGGCCTCCTACCTGATCCTCATGTGCTTGACGCTCGCGCAGCGCGACGCGCGACGCGGCGCGATGCGCTTCGCACGGGCGCTCGTGAGCGACGCGCGCGCTGCGTGCAAGGAGCTCGACGCCGTCGGCCGCGCTCGGACATACGCCTACGTCGACAGCCCGTGAAACAGCCCCGATCCGGATGCCCGGCGCGATAGATTCCGGGCATGGAGAAGTCCGGTCCCCGGGACCTCGCGGCGCTTGGGGGCACCCCGCTCTTTGACAGGCCGCGACCGACGTCCAACCTCGTGCGGCCCGATTTAGAGCTCTTCCTCAAATATTCCCGGGTCTTCTTCGACGCGCGGCGGTACACCAATACCGGCCCGGTCAGCGTCCTGATGGAGGAGAGATTCGCCGAGTTCCACGAGGTCGACCACTGCGTGTCGTTCTCGAGCGGCTTCTGGGGGCTCGTCCTCGCCATGCGGGCGCTCGCTCTTGCGGGCAAGCGCGAAGTGGTGATGCCCTCGTTCACCTATCGGCGGCTCGCTGACGCTGCGTATTGGGCTGGGCTGGTCCCCCATTTCTGTGAAGTCGACGCTCAGTCGCTCGCTGCGACACCGGCGACAGTCGGAGCTTGCGTCGGCACGGGCACGGCGTTGCTCGTCATTACCCACCCCATCGTGAACTGCTGTGACGCCGTGGGCCTGACCGCGTTCGCGCGCGAGATTGGCGTCCCTGTCCTGTTCGACTCGGTGGAGTCGGTGTACGAGACCGTCGCAGGCCGGCGAACCGGGTCGTTCGGCAACGCCGAGGTCTATTCCCTCCACGCGAGCAAGCTCGTCAACGGTTTCGAGGGCGGGTACGTGACGACGGATGACGCTGAGCTCGCCGACCGGCTGGCGCTCGAGCGAGGGTTCGGCTTCCGCGGGCAGGACAACGTCGCCTTCTTCGGGACCAACGCCAAGCTGAACGAGGTCCATGCGGCCATGGCCCTTGCGTCGCTGGAGGACCTCGACGACCAGGTCGAGCGGAACCGTCGCCGCTACTACGCCTACCGGAGCGCTATGCGGAAGGTGAGCGGGCTCCGCCTGCTCGAGTTCGACGAGACGGAGACCACGTCATTCAAGAACATCGTGGTCGAGGTCTTACCGGCGTGGCCGCTCTCGAGGGACGAGACTGTGGCCGTCCTCAACGCGGAGAACGCGCTCGCGAGGGCCTACTACTCGCCGCCGCTGCACGCGATGCACGCGTCCTACGAGACCCGCCACGACGACCTGTCCCTGACCGAGGCACTCGCCGAGCGCTTCATGAATCTGCCGTGCGGTCACCATGTCTCCCTCGAGGACGTCGGCTCGATCGTCGACCTGCTCGCGTTTCTCGAGCAGCACGGCGGCGCGATCACCGAGCTGCTCGCGGCCCGAACGTGAGCGCCGCCGGCCGGCGGTTGCCGGCGCTCCTCGGCGGGGCGAGAGCCTTCGTGAGGGACATCCCCGTCGGGCAGATGTACTTCCCAACGTGGGAGCGCTACGAGGCGGCGATGCGCGGGATCTTCGAGCGGGAGTGGTATACGAACCACGGTCCGCTCGCCCGGGAGGCCGAGGAGCGCGTGGCGGACGTGCTCGGGGTGCGGCACGCCTTGTGCGTCACCAACGGCACGATCGGATTGATGATGGCCGCCAAGGCGCTGGAGCTCCGCGGCCGCGTGATCACGTCGGCGTTCACGTTCGTCGCAACGGCGCAGGCGCTCACCTGGGCAGGGCTGACGCCGGTCTTCTGCGACGTCAGCCCGGTCACCCATCACATGACAGTGGAGACCGCCGCCGCCGTCCTCGACGAGTCGGTCTGCGCGGTCCACCCGACCAACATCTGGGGCGGCACCTGTCGACCGGCGGAGTTCGAGGCCTTCGGGGCCGAGAACGGGCTCGCCGTGTACTTCGACTCCGCGCAGGCGTTCGGCTGCCGCGTCGGCGGTCGTGCGGTCGGGTCGTTCGGGGCGCTCGAGGTGTTCTCGTTCCACGCCACGAAGATCCTCGGCACCGCCGAGGGCGGCTGCGTCACGACAAACGACGACGAGCTTGCCGAACGGCTGCGCAACATCCGCAGCGGGTACGGTACGCGCGCGAAGGTCGCCGTGCCCGTCACGTCGAACGGGCGGTTCTCCGAGGCACAGGCGGCACTCTGCCTGCTCGCGCTCGACGACCTCGAGGAACGGACGGCGCACAACCGGGCCATCCGGTCGTCGTACGTCTCCGGCATGGCGGGGATACCGGGGATCCGTGTCGTCGACCCGCCCGACGCCGACCCGTCGAACGAGCAGTACGCGGTCGTGCAGGTCGACGAGGAGTCGTTCGGGCTGAACCGCGATGCGCTCGTGCGGGCGCTGAAAGCCGAAGGCATCAATGCCCGCCGGTACTTCTTCCCCGGCGCGCACCGGACCCCTCCCTACGACGAGAGCGCGCCGCCCCCCGGCGAGCTGCCGAACGTCGAACACATTTGCCGCACGGTGCTCCAGCTGCCCGTCGGCGCGCTCGTCGACTACGAGGACGCGCGGGTGATCGCCGACCTCGTGTCCGATTTCCACGCGGATGCGGAACGGCTCCGCGAGGCCGCTGGCGGGTAGGGCGTTGCGGCTCGGGATCATGCAGCCGTACTTCTTCCCGTACATCGGGTACTTCGCGTTGACGGCGGCCGCCGACGAATGGGTCGTCTTCGACGTCACGCAGTACACGCGCAAGTCGTGGATAAACCGGAACCGTGTGCTCCACCCTGTCAGCGGGTGGAACTACATCACCGCGGCGGTCGCCCACGCTCCTCGGGACGCGCTCACGCGGGACGTGCGGGTCCTCGACGTAGCGGCGACTCGCGCCAGCCTGCTCGGCAAGATCGCCCACTACCGGCGCGCCGCGCCGTTCTTCAACGACGTGGTCGCGCTGATCGACGAGGTGTTCGACGCGCCGCGCAACGACTCGATCGTCGAGCTCAACATGCGCGCGATGCGCGCTGTCTGCGCACGCCTCGGCATCGACCGGCCGACGCTAGTGGCGTCGGAGATCGACCTCGACTGGTCATCGGTCACGCACGCCGGCGGGTGGGCGCTCCTCATCGCGATACACCTCGGGGCCACCGGGTACGTCAACCCAGTCGGCGGGAAGGCGCTGTTCCGCCCCGAGGAGTTCGCGGCCGCTGGCATCGCGCTCGAGTTCCTGCAGATGCCGGAGGTCACGTATGGGACCGACGGCTTCGAGTTCGTCCCGAGCCTGTCGATCCTCGACGTCCTGATGTGGAACGCTCCCGACACCGTCGCGGAGATGCTCACGCGGGCTTCGATCACGCCGGCCGGGTCGCCGTGATGACGACCTCCGCTCATGGCGGCCGCGAGCAGCCGGCCATCCAGTACCCCAAATCGGACTACAAGGAGTACCCGAAGACGCTTGCTCCGGACGACTTCTGGGGACAGGTGCGGCGGACGATCTACGGCCGACGAATCACCGAGGAGGAAGTGAGCGTGATTGTCGACGCGATCCGGAGCGGGCTCGACCTGCGCCCGGAGGACGCCGTGCTCGACCTGGCGTGCGGGAACGGAGCGCTCTCGTCGCGGCTCTACGCCCACTGCCGGTCGCTCGTCGGGGTCGACAACTCGGAGTACCTGATCGAGGTTGCGCGTGCCAACTTCGAGGATCGCGACCGCTCGCGCTTCGTGCTGGACGACGCCGCAGACTACGTGGCGTCCGAGCCCGAGCCGGAGCAGTTCACGAAGGCGCTCTGCTACGGGAGCTTCTCCTTTTTCACCGCGGAGAGCGCGCAGGCGGTCGTCACCGGTCTCGGGCGCCGCTTCGTCAACGTCTCGCGGGTATTCCTCGGCAACCTTCCCGATCGCGATCGCGCGTCTGCGTTCTTCCCCGAAGGTGTCGACTACGCGGCCGATCTCGACGACCCCGCGTCACAGGTCGGCATCTGGCGCTCCGCCTCCCAGCTCCACGAGATGGCGGCCGCCGCCGGTTGGTCGTCGCGGGTGACCATGATGCCCGCCGGCTTCTTCAACTCCCATTACCGATTCGACCTCGTCCTCGAACGAGCGAGATCGGGATCCTGAGCGTCAGGGCGCGACCGCGAAGAGCACAGTCTCCTCGAAGTGATTGGAAAAGTGGTCGAGGAATAGGCTGTAACCCACTCCTAAATCAGATAGATACTGCGGGAGCACATGAAGATCTTCGGGCTTGTGATATGCCGAGAGCGCAAGCTTGGGCCGAAATCGCTTCAAGGTCTCCCTTGCTCCTTCAAGCGCCGCGAGTTCCGATCCCTCGATGTCCATCTTGATGAAATCGACTCTCGGCAGTCCTAGTCGTCGGACCAAGTCGTCAATTGAGACTGTCGTTCGCGCCGTCGCGGCACTGGCGGTCTCCGACAGCCCGACAACTTTGCTACCAGGACCGTTGTCCTCGAAGAGCACCGTCTCATCAGACACGTTCCATAGCGCTTGCGTCACCAGTTCGACCCGCCCTCCGCCCGAGATCGATGGGTTGAGCGCCATGTTCTCATTGAAGACCTCCAGGACGTCGGGCACGCACTCCACCGCTATTACTCGACCGGTCGGGCCGGCCTGTGAACTGAACATCAGGGCGGTCTCTCCCCAGGCAGCGCCGCCGTCGATGACGATGTCTCCTGGCTCGATCGTCACAGTGCCTTTGGGACGAATTAGTTCGTATTGTCGTTGAAGGCAATGAGCGAGGATGCTCGCGGCGCGGCATCGAACGGTCAGTTCATACCCGAAGGGGCTGAGGTCGAAGAGGGCGAGACGAAACCCGAGAGCGCCTGGAATCGCATCACCTACGGGCTCACAGGCGGACGCGATCGCATGTTCCTGCCAGTACCTCTCATCGTCGAGCGGGAGGCGGACATGCCGCGTGCCGAACACTCGGAGAGCTAGGAGCCGAACATATACATCTCGTGATTGTTCGTCGGCAAGCAGGTTCCATGCCTGCTCGTGCTCGTCTATGTTCTGGAACGTCTCTGCCAAGCGTAGGATCGAGCCACTCCGGGCGTGACTACCGACAGCTCGTGCAGCTACCGGAAGATAGCGGTTGCGGACGTGTCGTCCGAGCGACCTGCCGAGTCGCTGGCGAGCCTGCGCCTTCACCTTACGCTTTGAGACAATCAGCCTGCCCGGGAAGCCGACCTTTACATCGGGTGCGGGTCCGAATCTCAGTTCATTGTATTTGCCGACATACGGCTCGCTGAGGAGCTCTTTGGCGAATGCTCGATGGAAGTCGCTAGCTCCATTCACGCGCTACAAGATAACAGCACGGATGTCGCACCCTTGCTCGACACCGGGAGCTCAGCCTCTCGCGTAGGCCGGGCAACAGGAACTCAGCCACTCGCGTGCAAACCGGACGCCTCGAGATGGGTCGAGCCTCCGCCGGAACGACGTTGCCGGCGCTCGGACAGCAGCCCGAGGATCCTCTCGCGCTCGGTTCGGCCGCCGCTGACGAAGGCAGCTACGACGCTCGCCAGCCCAGCAGCCACGGCGACGAACACACACCGCACGAGCCCTGGTGCGACGTGCGTCGACGCCTCCCAGATGCCAGGGCAGGCGACGGCGAACACGAGAACGGTGGCAAGCATCGCGGCGTCGGCCGGCGGGACGTGGTACTTGACGTCGAGGATCGTGCTCGTGACGACGTTCGCGAAGAGAAGCGCGGCAGTGGGGGCGATGGCCGCGCCCGTGATACCCAGGATGGGGATGAGGACGGCGGCGCACAGCCCAGCGACGGCGACATTGGCGACCTGGACCTTGGTGATCAGCGCCGGCGGGGCAAGGGCGCTGAACGTGAGACCGTTGTAGCCGAACGCGAACTGCACGGCGCACCCGACGCCGAGGATGCGCAGGGCGTCGGAACCGCCGACGAGCCCGCTCCCGAACAGGACACGGAGCACGTCGGCGGGGCAAACGACCATCACGGCGATGGCCGGGGTGGCGATCGCCATCTCCCAGCGGGAGGCCCAATGGAATAGCCGCGCCACCTCTCGATGCTCGCCGCGGGCGGCGGCTGGCGCGACGCCCGGTAAGAGGAAGCCCCCGATCAGGCCCGGCACGGCGAGCACTGTCGCCGCGATCCCGGCGGTTGGCGCGAAGATGGCGGGACCGTGGACGCCCCTCGAGGCGCCGAGTACGACGACGCTCAGCTCGCTGACCGCGGTCGCGAACAGCACGGACACCTGCATCGCCAACCCGAAGCGGACGACGGCGCCTCGGGTTACGACCACTTCCGCGGCGCCAGCGGCCGGCGTGCCGTCGACAGCACCCGCAGCGGCGGCGCGCTCCGGCCTGTCGACCGAGCGCCAGTGCGCCACGCCCCACAGCAGGATCGCGGCGCCGAGGACCGTCCCGCCGCTGCGCGCCAGGGCCACCGCCCACGCGGCGGGATGGGAGCGGACCACCTCGGGGACGATCACCGCCGCAGCCGCCAACGGTCCGACGGTCCCCGCCAACGAGACCCAGCGCGGCCGGAAGGCGGCCCGGAGGAACCCTCCGGCGGCGGCCGCGGCCGGCGCCACCACCAACGCCGGGAGGAACGCGAGAATCGCGAATTCGCTCGAGTGCAGGTTCGCGATCCCGTACGCCGACACGAGCAAGACCGCTCCGGCAACAAGGGCGCCGGCGGTCGCGAGCCCGATCACGCGCCGCGTGTCGCCCCATAGCCGCTGCAGCCCCGCCCACCCGTTCTCTGCGCGGACCACGGCGCCGAAGCGGGTCAGGGATGCCTGCAGGCCGACCGTGACGACCGCCGTCGCGAGGCCGACGGCGGACGAGGCGGTGGCCAGGCTCCCGAACTGACCGCGGGACATGCGGCGCACGAGGGCGACCACGAGTACTGGGCCTGTCAGCATCGAGACGACCCAGGTGAGGGCCGACCACAAGGTGCCGATCGCGATCTCGCGGCGCGCCCCGCGCGCGGACGGTGTCACGACCGGTCGGCCATGACGATCCCCTCGATGAACCGCGCGACTCGGTCCACCTGCAGGTCTGTCGTGTCGCCGGCGACCCACGCGTAGCCAGCCCGCACCGTGGCCGCACGGCGCTCCGGCTCGGCACCGAGCCGAGCGATAGCGCCGGCGATCGCCGGCGCGTCGCCGGGCGGGACGAGGATGCCGCGCTCGCCGTGCGCGAGCGCGCCGGGCACGCCGCCGACCGCGGTCGCGACGATCGGAAGGCCGTTGGCGGAGACGAACGCCGTCTGCGTGGACACCGTGTCCCCATCCCGGCGGTAACACAGGTCCGCGTAGATAGCGATGCGCACTGCAATAGTTTAAATGACGGGTCATTGGTCTAATGACGGGTTGTCCGCGTTCCCGAGGACCGCTCCGAGGCACCAGTCGGGAGTAGGCGTTTGCGTGTCGGGAGTTCCACTGAAGGATTGTCCGACGAGCTCGTGGTCTGCACGCTCGACCGGCCGGACGAGGTCGTGCGCTGCTTGGACTCGGTCGCTCGCCAGACTCGCCTGCCAACCTCGGTCCGTGTCGTCGATGCCAGCACGGACGGCGCGACGCGCACGGCCGTCGAGTCCTACGGCGTGGAGACCGTGCGCGAGCGCCTCGTCTACCAGCACGCGGAACGTGGCCTGACTCGCCAGCGCAACGCCGGAGTGCGGTCGAGGCACTCGGACATCGTCCACTTCGTCGACGACGACTGTGTGCTCGACCCCCACCACCTAGAGGCGATCGTGTCGCTGTTCGAGGCCGACGAGCCGGGCGAGCTGCTCGGCGTCGGGGGCATGATCGTCAACCTCTCCCACGGCCCGGCGCCGCTCACCAAGCGCCTCCTCATGCTCGACGGCGACCGGCCGGGGCACGTGCTCCCGTCGGGGCGCAACCAGCCGACAGTCGCGCTCGCGTCGCCCGTCGACTCCGACTGGTTGAGCGGCCGCGCGATGTCGCTCCGGCGGGAGGTGTTCGGCGTGCAGGTGTTCGACGAGCGGTGCGGTCGAGACCGAGGCGACGTCCCCGGCGTGAGAGACGAGGTTCTTGCCGTCGGTGGTCACCTCGAAACGGCGGACCGAGCGGCGATGATGCACCTTCAAGGAGGCGTCAAGGGACGCGACAACCAGAGCTGCTCTCGTCATTGGAAATCTTACCTTCGACTGACAGCTTCTTTCGAGACGAGGACCGTCACCGACGTACAGCCCTCTTAACGATGCCCCGCGCAAAGCCCAGGCCCCAGGCCGCGTGCATCGTCGGGAAGGCGGCGAGCAAGGTCGGAACCGCCGGCGGGTCGCTCACCAGCTCGAGCGCACCTCGGGCGAGGACGACGGCGAGATAGGCGGCCAGCACCTGGCGTCGCCACGGGCTCGCCAGACCGGCGAAGAGCGCCGGGACGGCAAGCTGTCGGTACGAGAGCGAGCCCGGATGCTTGCGGATCGTCCGGGCCCGGTTGTGGCCGTACCGGTAGAACTGGCGTGCGAGCGGTCCGAGCCCGTCGCGCCCGAGATAGAAGGACTTGATGGACGGATCGAGGTAGACACCGCCGAAGCTCTGGGCCCTCCAGGCAAGCTCGGCATCCTCGTTGCCGCCCGACCATTCGTCATAGCCACCCATCTCGCGGATCGTGCTCGCCCGAAAGGCGCCTAGATAGACGGTGTCGACAAAACGCGGCCGGCCACCCGTGCGGCGGAAGGCCGCCGGTCCCGCTCCGAGGCGTGAGGTCATCGCCGCCACGATGCCGCGCTGGCGGGCGTCGTGGGCCTCATATCGCATCTGCCCGCCCACGATCGCCGCCCCCGAGCGCTCGAGGGCCGCCACGCAGCGCTCCACGTAGTCGGGCGCGAGCGCGGTGCGAGCGTCGACCCGGACGATGACCTCACCCGAGGCGCCCGCGATGGCGGCATTCAGGCCGGCGGGACGGATTCGCCTCGGATTGTCGACGATGACGGCCTTCGCGTAAGCGGACGCCACCGATCGCGTCTCGTCGGTAGAGCCGCCGTCGGCCACGACGACCTCGACGATGGACCGATAGCTCTGCCCGGCGACGGCCTGTAGGCAGCGCTCGAGCTGTGGCGCCTCGTTGAAGACCGGGAGGATTATCGAGACCGTCGGCGCCGTCGCCGCCCTGGCGCCGGCAGATTCGTCGCCGTCGTTGTCAACAGATTCCGCGAACATCGCCGATCCCATGCCGTACAAGCTTGCCAGGTGAAAAAGGCTCTGCCGACGATGCCACCGCTGAGCTGCCACGGCCGAGGGGCCACCGCTGAGCTGCCACGGCCGAGGGGCCACCGCTGAGCTGCCACGGCCGAGGGGCCACCGCTGAGCTGCCACCGCCGAGGGGTCGCCGCTGACTGGTCGGCGACCTTCGCCGCGGCCGGCTACACGAGGGGCCAGGGGTAGGCCCGGTAGTCATCGCGGGGCGAAGGGAACCGGCGCTTTCGCAAGAGCGCCACCGCCCTGCGCCGGAGGGCCGCACACTCGTCTCCCTCCAGCAACTCTGCGACCGCCTCCGGTACCGCCTCGACGAGCGCCTCGCAGGCCGAGAGCACCTCGGCGGGCAATGACTCGCCGGCGAAGTCCCACATCACGGTGCGGAGCTTGCCCTGGACATGGAAGCACAGCCCGTGGTCGATCCCCCAGATCCGGCCTTCCTGGTCCTTGAGGAGATGGCCGCCCTTGCGGTCGCCGTTGTTGGCCAACAGGTCGAAGGCCGCTATCCGCCGGAGCTGGGGATGGTAGAGGGGCTCGTTCAGCAAGGTGAAGTAGTGCTCGGCGAAGTCCGCGTCGACAAAACGCTGCACCGAGCCCTCGCCCTGCGGCCCGTCCGGGCGCAGCACCGTCTCGGGCACGATGTCGAGCGCAAGAGCGGCGGAGAGCTCGTAGGCGGCGACCTCACGGCGGAACAGGCCGCCCGGGTAGTCCCAAAGCGGGCACTCGCCGCGCCCGGGTTTGTAGACGGCGCGCTGCTCGGTCTCGCCCCGGCGCACAGTCGCGAGAAACGAGTAGTTCGAGCTCCACGGCAGCCTGCCCAGGACCTCGATCTCTCCTTCGGCCAAGAGCTCGAGCCAGGAAGGCCCGCTCAGATCAGCGGCGGGCGGTGGCCGTTCGTCCTCGGGCACACGTGGCCTCTCGCATCGAGCGGGTACCCGCAAAGTGGGCAGGGAGGCCGGCCGGCCTCGACGAGCTCCGTGCCGCGAATGGCCAGCGCCGCGGCCTGCTCCCGAGTGATCGACACCCGCACGCTCGCCCCGGCGTCGGCGTCCTCCTCGAGCTCCAGGTCCTCCTCCTCGAGGCCGAACAGCGCCTCGACGTCAACCTCGGACTCGGTGGGGTCGATCTCGTCGGCGACAAGGATGATGCGGTCCAGCTCTTCGTCATAGCTGACACCGAGCGAGCGGACCACGAAATCGGGCTCCCCGAACGGTTCGAGCGCGAGCTCGGTGCCCGACGGCAGCTCCCCGGGGCGCTCGAGCTCGGCCAGCATCCGGCCCAGGAAACGTGCCAACGCGGACACTTGCGCCTTCTCCAGCTTGAGCGTCTTGAGCAGGAGGCCCTCACGCACCTGGAGGAGGAACACGCGCTCACCCACGGGACCGATCGTCCCCACGGTCACCCGGTCGGGGTGGGCGAGCTCGATGTCCTCTGTCACCGCGTCACCTCACGATTCGGCGCCAGGCCGGCCGGCCCGCCCGTCACGCCCATGGCCAGCACGGCCGGACCCCTGGGGCCGAAGACGACCGTCGAGATCGAGCAGGGCACGACCACGATCCGCTGGAACAGGTCGAGCGGCACCCCGAGGACGCTCGCGAGCACGACCTTGATGCAGTCGGCGTGTGAGACCGCCACGACGACCTCGCCGGGATGGGCCCCGCAGACCCTCCCGACTGTGTCGGTCAGGCGCGACTGCAGCTCCACGAACGACTCGCCCCCGGGAAAGCGGAAGCCCGACGGCCACTGCTGCACTATTCGCCACTCGGGGAGCTTGCGCAGCTGGGGAAGCGGCTCGCCGGTCCAGCTCCCGAAGTCGCACTCGATGAGGCCGCTCTCGGCGACCACCGGCTTTCCCACGCGCTCGGAGATGACCATCGCCGTCTCGCGCGCGCGCTCCAGGGGCGAGGTGTACACGGCCGAGACGGGCATGGACGACAGCGCCTCGCCGGCCTTTGCCGCTTCCTCGCGCCCCTGGTCAGACAGGTGCAGGCCGCGGGCGCGCCCGGGGAGCACCTTGCCGGTCGTCGCCGTCGTGCCGTGGCGGACAAAGCACACCACCGTAGGGCGAGGCGGCGGTTTGCGACGAGATGACGGCACTACAGACACCGTAGCCTTTGCTCGTGCGACCGGCCGCCTGGAGCCTCGAGCGGATCAGTCGTGAAGTGACGAGCTGCACGCGTTGCCCCAGGCTCGTGGCCTGGCGCGAGCTCGCCGCGTCCAACCCTCCGGCCTCGCACGCCGCCGAGGCCTACTGGGCGCGCCCGCTACCGGGCTTCGGCGACCCCGAGGCACGGCTCGTCGTCGTCGGGCTCGCCCCGGCGGCCCACGGCGGGAACCGGACCGGACGGATGTTCACGGGGGACCGCTCCGGTGACTTCCTCTTCGCCGCCTTGTGCCGGGCCGGCTATGCCAACCAGCCGCTGAGCCGCTCGATCGGCGACGGCCTCGAGCTCTCGGGGGCGTATGTGACGGCGGCGGTCCGTTGCGCCCCGCCGGCGAACAAGCCGACCCCGCTCGAGCGCGAGACCTGCGCCGGGTACCTGGCAGGCGAGCTACGGGCGCTCGCCGGCGCCCGCGTGCTCCTCGCCCTCGGTGCCTTCGCCTACGAGGCGCTCTGGCGGCTCGCGGAAGGGGGCGGGGGGCCAGGGGAGAGACGGCCGCGTTTTGCCCATGGCCTCGAGCTGCCACTTCCGCCCCTCGCCGCGCCCCATCCCCGCACGCTCTTGTGCTCTTACCACCCCAGCCAGCGCAACGTCTTCACCGGGCTGCTCAGCGCCGAGATGTTCGACAAGCTGCTCGTGCGTGCCCGCGAGCTGGGCGCGTAGGCCTCGTTTGTCGCGACAGATTTGCTAGCAACTCGTGGCCCGCGTGCCTCTGCCACGTCTAGAACTGCCAGCACCCCGGTTGCCTCGTTGAGTCGGTCAGCCGACTCGTCGTGCCAGTGCTCCGCAACCTTTCGAGCAGCCACCTCCTTCCCCAGGGCGGTGATCTGGGAACGAGTTGCGACAGGCGGCAACTCAGACTCGGCTGTTACGGCCGAATCGCGATGTCGCAGGACGACGGGAACGAAGTCTTCACGCTCCGGGCAAATCATTATGAATGTTATAAGCGAATATCCTGCTACCATATCTTCTCGAATGCCATGGCTAACCCTGGTGTCTCGTGCTGTTCGCCGCCATGGGATCCCCCTCGCGGGAACTGCCACTCTTCTCGGGGTGTTCATGGGAATGAGCCTCTGGATCTTGCCAGCGATGCACCATTTGCGCGGGTGGTCCTATACCATGGACGTCTGGGACAACTTTCAGCTCGGCCACCTTGCCGACGTCGGGGCTTATCCGGACATCTATGGGCAAGCTTTCGTCGAAACACCAGGGATCGTCGTCGCTCTCGCGCCGGTATGGTGGATCACTCACCTCGCAGGCATGTCCGTCGCCTATGTCGTCGCACTGTGGCACCCGACTGCGTGGCTCGTTCTTGGGCCTTACGAAGTGCTGCTGAGCGCCTCTGCCCTCTTTGCGGTCGATGCGATAGCCGTGCGCCTTGGAGCTTCGGTCGCTCGGCGGCTGCTTATCTGCGCAGCCGAGGTGTTCGTGCTCTACAACCTCGTCCTGTGGGGCCATCCCGAAGACGCGGTTGCGGTGGCGTGCCTGCTGTACGCCTGCCTCGCGGCCTCGCAAAAGAGGTGGTCGAGGTTCGGGTGGCTCATTGGAGCCTCCATTGCGTTCGAGCCTGTCGTCCTTCTTACGTTGCCACCGTTGCTCCTTGTCGCCGGATGGCGGAGATGGCCGGGCTTGCTGGCACGCATGGCAGCGCCGACAGCAGTATTGCTCGTCCTGCCGCTGACAATGGACTGGTCTGTGACAGTGCACGGCCTTATCAGCCAGGCTACCTATCCCTCGCTCAACCGGCCGACGCCCTGGCTTCGCTTCGCTCCCTCGCTCGGTCACGACGGCTACATCGGCGCAACCGCTATAGTTGCGGCGGCGGATGGTCCCTCTAGATTACTGGCGATCCTCTTCTCCGTCCTCTTCGGTGTCTTGTTCCGCCGAGTCATAAAGGATCCGGGCGTGCTCATCGCCGTCGTCGCCCTCAACTTGTCGCTGTGGTGCGTATTTGAGACCGTCATCGCTCCCTACTACGTCTGGCCGCCCATTGCAGTGGCCCTCATCGCTCTCAGCACTACGAACCAATTGAGATCTGCCGCCACGCTGGTTTTTGCCGTCATCGCGGACTTAGCGAGCAACGCCGATCCTCATGCCGAGTGGGTGTGGTGGGTAATCATTGCCGCGCTGGGAGCGCTTCTAGCAGCGTCGTGGCCACAGGCTCACGCACGCTCGAGAGAGCCGACAGCCATTGACGCTCCGCGGGAGGCACGAACGCTTGCCGTAGGTTCACTTCCACTCACAAGCAACGACGGCTGAAGGTGGCCTCATTACCGTTCCCGCCCCGCTGGCTCTGCAACAGGCCCACTCGACCTGCGACGAGCGAGACAGGCTCCCTGCCTGCCGCACACTCGACCAGCTACCGCTCCAACCGGCCTGTCCGTATTGCCCGATCAGGCCTGTAGCCCTCGGGACCTGGGCCTCAGGCGCTTGTCACCGGGATCCTGCCCGGGGCCGGGTCGGCGTCCTCGGGCCAGCGCCGGCGGCTCGTCCGGGAGAGCTTGCGAAGCAGGGCCACGGCGTCGGGATCGTCATCGAACGCGGAGCGCACCTCGATCGCTCCCGCGGCGTGCATGGCCGAAATCAGCTCCCGGCCCTTGTCGGTGCGGACCATGGTGATCGTCCAGTGAGGAAACGCCCCGATGCCGCCGGTGGAGATGTCGGCGTGCTCGGCGGCGAAGTCGGGGCAGTGCTTGCAGCCTTCTCTGGTCCACTGATGGGCCTCTTTGAGCGGGATCTCGTGCAGCTCGCCGTCGCGTGTCCAGACCTGGAAGATGCCCTTGATGTTCATCTTCACGATGTCTTCGCGAGCCAAGCCGTAGCGTGCCTCGAACAGCTCGGGGAAGATCGCGTCGTCGAATGACTTCGAGCACAAAAGGCCTATCGTCAGCACGAAACGCCGCGCCACCTTGCCCGCCTTGCGCGCCGACATGGTCGCCGGCGCCGAAGCCTGGCAGCCCATGCCGACAAGGGCGATCCGCTCGGCGCCGGCCTCGGCCGCAGCCGCGTAGGCGAGCGGGTTGGCCGAATAGGTGTAGCGCGAGCCCGCCGCCGCCAGCACCTCGGCGCGCGTGCGGGCCACGCCTGGCACCGCCTTCCACGTCTTGCCGTCTCCCTCCAGGTTCGAGACGAGAGCGGCGTCGATGACGTCGTGCTCGAGCGCCCAGATCAAAAGCGCCGAGACGAGGGCCCCGTCCTGGCCGGCCTCCAGCACCTCCGGGTCGGTGGCCCGGACGAGGATTACGTCCTTGGCAATGCCGTAGAGCTCGTTCTCTTCGCGGGTCCGCCCGAAGAGGAACGTGTCGACCTCCGGCTCCCAGGCGCGAAAGCGCGGGCAGGCTCTCGTGCAAAGGGTGCAGCCCTTCTCGCCGTGGGTGCAGTCGTCCGCCCCGCCCATCTCCGGAACGTGGAAGGGGTGGTAGACGCCCTTTTGGTCGTCATAGCCGAGCACGTCATAGGGGCAGACGACAACGCACGCCGAGCATCCGGTGCAAAGACCGGAAGTTACGACCTCCCGGTAGAGATGTGACCAGTGCGGCTTTTCGGGGGGCATGGGGAAATTCTATCCACCCCGTGGTGTGGACGCCTTTCCCGTCCAGCCGCTGGCTCGACCTCTCTGAGTGGTAATTCGTACCACGACTCGCGGCCAGGTCTCAGTGCCCGTGTCAACGGCACCCGGGGCCGTAGTAGCCTCGAAGCGTGCTCGCGTGCCAGAGCAGCTGGTTTTGATGGAAATTGCGATCATCGGGCTAGGTTCGTGGGGGCTCAGCTTCCTCGAGCGCATCATTACCGGTTCGCGCTCACAGTGGGGGCCGCTGCGGGTCCACGTCGTCGAGCCCGGCACGCCGGGCTCGGGTGTCTATGCGGTTGACCAGCCCGACTACCTGGTCCTCAACACCCCCTGCGGGCAGGTCTCGCTCTACCCGTGGCAAGACGTGGGGCCGCCGCCTGCGTACGCCCTCGGGCTGTACGAGTGGGTCACGGCCACCGGCTACCACTGGGTAGGCGACGCCTGCCGGATCGGCCCGGAGGGCCGCAAGATAGGCCCCGACGACTACATCCCGCGCCGACTCATGGGCGAGTACCTGCAGTGGTTCTACGCGATGCTCGTCGCCTCGGCGCCGCCGAAGGTCGAGATCGTCCATCACCGCACCGAAGCCGTCAACATCGTGACCGGGCCGGCCGGCCGCGAGCGCATCTTGCTGGCAAACGGGGAGCAGTTCGAGGCCGATCACGTCATCTTGACCTCGGGCCACACCGACAACGTGGAACCGCCCGCCAACCCGTCGCTCGTGGCGAGGCCCTATCCGGTCGGTCGCTACGTGACGACCATCCCACGCGACGCCACCGTCGCCGTCGAGGGCATGGGGCTCGCCGCGACTGACGTCGTGACGGCCCTCACGGTCGGAAGAGGCGGCTCGTTCACCGAGAGCGGCGACCGGCTGCGCTATGTGAGATCCGAGGACGAGCCGACGCTCCGGCTCTTCTCCCGCAGTGGGTTCCCCTACTGCGCCAAAGCGGTGGCGACCGTGGACGAGAGCGACGACTACGAGGCGGTCGTCTGCACCAAGCAAGCAATCAGGGCGATCCAGGGCGGTACCGGAACGGGCCGCCCACGGCGCCAGATCGACTTCCGCTCAGCGATCCTGCCCCTGATCCTGACCGAGATGCAGATCAGGTACTACTCGCAGTCGGCACTTCTCGCGAGCGGCCGCACGACATCCGACGAGGTGCGCAAGCGGCTCGGCCGGGCATGGAGTGACGGGTCATATGGCACCGTCGTGAGGGAGCTCTCCACCAAGTACGGCGAGTTCGACCCCTCGTGGCACTTTTTCGGCCCCCACGGCGACTGCGTGTCCTCGAAGGACTACGAGTCGCTCATCTACTCGATAGTCGAGGCCGACCTCCGCGAGGCGCTCCGAGGCGGTTCGGCGCCGGTGAAGTCCGCCTACGAGGTGTGGCGCCACGTCAGGGACCTTATGCGCACCGTGGTCGAGTTCAAGGGCCTGACATTCGAGTCCTACGTCGACTTCCGGGACAACATCAAGACAAGGGTCAACCGCCTCGTGGCCGGCCCGCCGCCACTGCGCTCCCAGCAACTCCTCGCGCTGATCGAGGCCGAGGTCGTCTCGGTGCCCCTTGGGCCGTTGCCGGTGATCAACCCGGCCGCGACCCGGGGGTTCACCCTCTGCTCGAGGCGTTTCGAACAGCCTCACTCCGAGCATGTGGACTGGCTCATCCGCGGGCACCTGGAGGACCCGACGATCTGCCGCTCGACGTCCGGCCTGCTCCGAAGGCTCTGGCAGGACGGCAGGCTCCAGCCGCTCAGCTACGGCGAGACGGAAGTCGGCAGCGTCGCTTTGAACGAGGCGTTCCACCCGGTCGATGCCTGGGGACAACCTGCTTACAGGATCTGGGTGTTCGGCTCGCTCACAGAGGGCGTGCGGTATTTCACCCACTACGTCCCGTCTCCGAAGAGCCGCCTGCGTGCCTTCCTCGACGCGCAGCGATGCCTCGAGCAGATCATGGGCTGAAGCGGCTTCAGTGGCTCGACTTCAGCGGCTCGACTTCAGCGGTTTTTCACTCAGTTGCCCCGCAGAAGCGGGTCGTTCCCTCGTATTGGATCACGACTTCCTCGCTCGCCGGCGTAGAAACCGGCGCCCTCGGGGCGCCCTTGTGCCCGTCACTGCCGATCGCTACGACCGGTTCGTTATCGGACCGAGGCGATCCCCTCTCGCACCCTGCCGGCAACCGGAATCGTCGTCGCGATGAGCCTGCTCGATGACGCCCGCATTTTGAGGGCCCTCGCGACTATCCGCGCGAGGGGAGTCGACCTCGCCGTCATCGAGACGATCGGCTCTCCTCCGAGTTTCGGGTTCTGCCAATGGCCGACGAGTGCGCGTCGTTGACAACGTCGGGATGTGGCTCCGACGTGCGACAGGACGGTGAGCTTGTCACACCCCGGCTACGCGGCGGGCCTGGGTGTACACGCGTCGCAGCAGCGCCGACCAGCGGAACATCCTGGTCTGGCGTAGGCGCTCCAACTCATCCTCGAGGGCGGTGGCGTGCTCGAGGATCCCGGCCCCACCGTGGTCGAGGCGCTCCAGAGCCACGAGCCGCCGGTTCAAGACGGCCATGGCGGCTTCGCGCTGCTTGACGCGCTGGCGTAGGACGCCGACCTCGGCTTCGAGAGCCAGGATCCTCGGATTGTCGTCGAGGTCGCTTGGGGTCTGCACCACACGAGTCTCCATCGGTTCAGCTGATGTTCCAGATTCCTTCTCAAATAGTGTGCCATCGTCTGACCGAAACTTGATTGCTGGCTCATTGTCGTCGTCAGCGTGCGACAGGGGAGGAGCGGGCAACCGTCGCAGAGCTCCGTGCTCAAGCACCTCGGTGTCAAGCTCGACGGCGTCCTGTTGGGAGACGCCAAGGACCTGGCGCGACGCGAGCAGCTCGGGCACGAACGCGGCCTCCCAGCCGCAGGCGGCTATGCGCAGCCACAGTTCGTAGTCCGCCCAGGGCCTCAGGCTGCAGAAGGCGCCGAACCCGCCGACCTGCTCCCACACGGAGCGACGCAACATTGCCATGGCGTCGATGTAGTTGCCCTCGAGGAGCCGCTCGATGTCCCAGGCGAGGTGGCTAATGATGCCAGACTCGCCGGGGCAGGCGATGATCCCGTACGCGAAGGCGGCGTCGGGCGCGCGATCAAGGGCGCCAGACAACTTGCGCAGCGCCGAGGGGAACACGTAGCTCTCGGCGTCGAGGACGAATACCCGCTCGGTGCGTGCCACGCCGAAGCCTGTATCGCGGGCCGTCCCGACACCGGCGTTGGCCGAGTTCGCGATCAGCATCATGGGGCACTCAGGGTGGTCGCGCATCATGGAGCGGATTAGTGAGACGGAACTGTCCTGGGAGCCGTTGTCGACGATGACGATCTCGGCCGAGATCCCTTCGGAGGCCATGACCGAGGCGACGGACTCACCGATGAAGTCGTGGTTGTTGTTGGACGTGACGAGGACCGTCACCTGGGCCTCGAAACCGTCCCACGCCGAGCTGGTCGTGACTTCCTGGTTCTGCTCGTCCCCGAAACGCAGCGGGGCTTCGTGGGTCTGGGCCAGCTCCGCCTCGCTATCGCGAAGATCCTTGATCCTCTTTCGGATCCTCAGCTCTCCGGTGCTGGTGGCTTCGAGGAGCTCTCCCTTGGTCGCCGGATGCCGTTCGAATGACGACCGATAGTTAGGAGCCGACCGCGCCAGTTGGGCTGGCCGGGCGGCCTGCTCGGACAGGGTCTCGCAGATCGGAGCCAGTAGGGACGTGAGCTCGAGCTTGGTGCGGATGAAGTCGTACGCCGCGGTGGTTATCTCTTGGCGCAGCGGCTCGTCGGCGAGGAGGCTGGCGGCGTAGGCCCCGAGCGCCTCATAGGGCGTAGCGAGGAGGTGCTCGCCGGCTATCAGCGGGCCGTAGTCCGTGGAGGCCTCAGTGACGACCAGGCAGCCGTTGGTCACCGCCTCGAGTACCCGCACCCACTCGAAATACGGGACGTCGTTGCGGTGGACGTTGAGGAGGGCCCGGCTGTCGGCAAGCAGCTGCCACTTCTCGGCTCCGGTCACAAAGTTGGCCTGCGGCTTGCTCATGAGCCGGTTGAACTCGAAGAGTCGGATGTCGGTTTCGTAGTCCCAGAGCAGCGGAGCCGCGTCCCCGAGGAAACGGGAGCGGCGCTCGGTCATGGACCCGAGGAACAACAGGTCCTTGTGCCTAAGCCGCGATGGGTCACCGCCCCATCGGTCCCAGCTCGGGTGGTAGCCGAGCTGTAAGTGCGTGGCGTCCAGTCCGCGCCGGTTGAGCTCGGCGATGGCGTACGGGCTGATGTCGAGGACAGTGCTACCTAGGCTTGCATAGTGCGTCCCAAGCTCGAACCATGACGTGCCGGGCTGCTCAATCCCTATCGACACGCTGGCCTTGGCGGCGCGCAACAGCTCTCGTTCCGTGCGGTCTGGTTGCAGGTGGAAAAACTCGTGCGGCGCCACGACGAGGTTCACGGTGTTGCGGTGGGCCTCGGGCAGGCCGGGCGCAGGGAAGACGACTTCGTGACCCAGATCGAGCATTGCCGTTGCAATCAACTCGGCGATCTCGGTCTCGACAATGCTGCCTCGCGCGTTGACGAAGACGTTGAACACGGTTCGCATAGTGTCCTTTACAACGCTACCAAAGCTCGCCTCGGCCGACGGTGAGCGCGGCCCCACGACAAACTAAGAGCGTGGGTCAGAACCCGGCTAGGGGCCACCTCCGACGCGCGCCATCGTCTATCTCGCCATGATCACGTTCTGTTCGGACAGGAAACCGGCCGCCGGCAGGCGGAGCTGCCCGGCGTCGTTGGCCGCCAGCCACCTGAAGGCAACGTCTCGCCGGCAGCGGCGCTCGATCTCGCGCGAGGAAGTGACGCCGGCCGCGGAGCCTAGAGGAGAAGCTTCGGCATCATGCGCGGCTCATAGGGCGGGGCGCCCGATGCGGCCTTCGGGGCTTCTGCCTTGCCCATCTCCACTTCGAACAGCCGGTCCTCAAAGGGCACGGAGGTCATAGAACAATACTCACCGCCAGGAACGCGTCAGCGGTGGATTCTGACACGCGCTCCTAGCCCACGCTACCGGGGATACTATGCTGAATCATGAAGGTTTCTATGGTCATCATCAGCAAGGATGAGCCCGCCCTCTCGGACACCCTCGATGCCGTCGAGAGGCTGACGCCTAGCCTCCTCGACGAGGTCGTTGTCATAGACGCCTCCCAGCGACGTCTCGACCAGATCCGTATTGACCACCCGTGGGTCGCGTGGCACGACTACGAACAACCCGCAGGTCTCAGGGTAACCATTCCGCATCAGCGCAACATCGGAGTCGCCCGCGCGCGCGGTGACGTGATCGTCTTCATCGATTGCGGATGTATCCCACGGGCGCACTGGCTCAGTCGTCTTCTCGCGCCCATCTTCGACGAAGGAGAGTGGGTCACCTGCGGTCCGGCTGTATCGCAGGGTCGGAGCGTCTATTCGGGACCCCATTGGTGGGGCAATACCACCGAACGCTACGTTCCCGCAGCTCCGACGATCAACATCGCATTTCGACGTGAGGCGTTCGACGCAGTCGATGGCTTCGATGAGTCGTTCGCATTCGGCTCGGACATCGATTTCACATGGCGCCTGAACGACGCCGGGTACCGGCTGCGCTGGGTCGCGGACGCCGTCGTCGAGCACGAATGGGGAGACACGCGCCGTCAGATACGGCGTTCTTTCGTGTACGGCGTCGGAGCGGCACGCCTGTTCCGCAAGCACCCGCAGCACCTCAAGATCGCTCTCCAAGAGAACCCGGTAGCTGTTGTCTACCCACTCTTCCTCCTCGGTTTGCCGCTGACGATCAGGCACCGCGCCTATCCGCTTCTACTCCTTATTCCCCTCTGGCGCGCGCGGCACGAACAAGCCCCGTTGCTCGTCCTCCTCGATCATCTCGTTGAGGGCGCGGGTGTCCTAGCAGAGGTGGCCGGACTTACTAAGTGAGCGCACCGGTCCGCGTCCTCGTCACGCCGAAGGATGGTAACCCCTTCCAGCGTCTGCTCTACGAAGAGGTCACTGCTGCTGGAACGCAGGTTCGCTATGCAGAAGGTCCGAGCGGATCTCAGTCGTTCAACCTGCTGGTCGCTCCGTTGATGCTGGCGCGGTACCGGCTTGCCGGCTACCGCATACTGCACATTCACTGGGTGTTCCAGTTTTCGTTCCCGTGGGCTCCTCGCGCGGCAATGGCGCGCCGGGTCATGCAGTGGTGGTTCTGGTTCTACCTCTGGTCGGCAGATACCCTCGGCTACCGCATTGTATGGACCGCTCACGACCTATTGCCACACGATCAGGTCTTCTTCGACGACTGCCAAGCGCGTCAATACCTCATCGACCGGGCGGACGCTGTGATCGCTCTGTCACACGCGACCGCGAGCGATCTCATCGAGCTTGGTGCAACCGACGTACGAGTGATCCCGTCTGGCCCCTTCACCACACCGTACCCGACAACGCTCGGACGGGAGGCGGCGAGGAACGAGTTTGGCTTCGTGGCGGATGACGTCGTAGTGCTCCTGATCGGCAGGATCGAGCGCTATAAGGGTGCGGATCTGCTGTTGGAAGCCGCCGGAACCTTGCCACCTTCCAACCCCATAAAGGTCGTCGTGGTGGGTGCCTGCACCGACGCCGCCTATCGAGCAACCCTCTCCGAGCTCGCTGGCCGTGCCGGCGAGCGCGCGATTGTTCGATTCGACCGGATACCTGCCGAGGAGATGGCCTCGTACCTTGAGGCTGCCGATTTCGCTGCCTTCCCCTTCCGCGCAATCACCAACAGCGGATCGATCGTCCTCGCGCAATCCTTCGGGCTACCCGTGTTGATCCCGAACCTGCCGTCTCTGCGCGACGTGCCGGAGGAGGCCGCGCTCCGCTATGACCCTCTTGGAGGAGGCCTCGTGGAAACCCTTGAACGGGCTGCTCAACTGACAGACCAGCTTCGTTCGGACCTGGGTCGCGCCGCAAAGCAGTACGCCAATGCCATGGACTGGCCCACCGCGGCCCGATTACACGTGGAGACTTACGCAAAGCTCTTGGGCGGATGATCGACCGGGTTACGTCAAGCGCGTCACAAGTGACCTCGCCGCGACGACCGCCGCTCGCCACGCTGCACAGCCCTCAGGAGCTCGACGACCAGGCGTTCACGCGAGACGGTCGGGTCGAAGCGTGCGAGCCGTCCCCATCCCTTGGCGCGCAGGCCCGCAGCAATCTCAGGATCTCGCAACTCGAGAATTCCCTTGGCGATCGATGCCGGGTCGCGCGGGTCGACGTAGACGGCCGCGTCTCCCGCCACCTCGGGGAGCGAGCTGTTTGCCGCGGTCAGCACCGGCGTTCCTACAGCGAACGCCTCCAGCAACGGGAGTCCGAATCCCTCGTAAAGCGACGGATACGCCATGGCCACAGCCGCCTTGATTATGGCCCCTCTTGTCTCCTCATCGACATAGCCTGTGCGAACGACCTTCTCGGAAATCCCCAGGTTATCTATCGTCGAATCCAACGTTGCGTAGCCACCTCCGACTAGTACGAGGCTGAGACCTTGCCATTCCCGCGCAGCGATCGCGAAGCCAGCCAGAAGACCGGGCACGTTCTTCCTCTGGTCGAGTCCACCGTTGTAGACGACGTACGTCTTGTTCCTGATGTCGACTGGAGCTAATCCGGTGGTCGCAGAGCTTGGGAGGTCGTCGAACACTGGAGGGATGATGGTCGCTTGGCGCCTGAAGGCGCGCCTGATGTCATGCGCCGAAGACTCGGAAATCGTAAGGATGGTGTCGCTGCTTAGCATTGCGGCACTCGTCCAGAGAAGGTAAGGAAGCGCGAACAAGGGACGGCGGTAGAGGTACATCTTCGGCAGCTTGAGCGGCACAAGGTCGTGAGTCGTGGATATCGTCCATGTTTTCTTCACAGGGAGAAGCGGCATACCCTTATTCGCCGGAGCCCAGTAGAGGTCGAATGACCTCTTGTGGAGAAGTCTAGGGAGGTCGTATTGGTCCCAGATGAGATTTCGTCGGCTGCCGAACACGACCCACTCCGCCGCCGAGAAGAGCTCCTGGTAATTTTCCGTAGGGAAATTGGTGAGCAAGGAGACTTGTGCCTGCATCTCGAGGAGACACTGCACCGCACCTTTGAGATAACCGTAGACGCCGGTTCCTGGATGCTGGACGCTACGCGCGTCAATGGCTATCGATACTCCCGCCAGGTTGGTCACGGGGACCTTGTCGGTCACCGTGACGTTCTCGTAGGTGACGAGTGCTTTCCGATCCGACTCATGCCAAAGAACATCCGTCTTCGAACTACCTTTCGCCTCCGCTCATTGTGCAATGGTGCGACCCTGGGGTACCAGCAGCGTGAACTCGTTGCGTCACTAGTAGGCCGTCCCACGGGTATATCTCCGCATATCGTCGTTCTCAAAATCTAGCCGAATAAGTGGCTACGCCCCTCCCGAGACAAGCTCGGGAGCGAGGCCCTTCGGGGCAGCACGTCAGGATCGGTGAGTGCGGATCTGCCCTCAGCGCGTACCCGATGACCTACGCGAACGTTATCGAGACCTGCTGACCAGCAGCTACGACGGCGTGGAGCCGATCGTGCTCAACGCCTACTTCTCGATGGGTCACTCACCGGACGGGTTCCGTGGCTGGCGGCGGCGCTTGCATGGCGACGGCGACGAGCAGCTCGACAACCACCTCATGCGCATGGCGGGGCGCTTCTCCCGCCGTGTGCGGGCCTGGGCCAAGGCTGAGGGGATCCCGGTCATCGACTGCAAGGCCAGCGAGCGCAGGCACCGCATCACCGAGGAGTAGCTGGGAGGTCACGCCGCCGGGCCCGGCGTGTTCATGGTATTGGTCGCCCGTGCGCCCGCGACGGTGTGGGAGGTGAGCCGGTCCGAGCGCGGGGTGATTCGCAACCTCGAAAAAAAGCCGGCCTTTGTCAACCACTACTCGTTTCACATCATCGACCAGGTCTTCGGCTACGTGACGATCAAGATGTCCGGCCACCCGCCGTCTTCTGCGCGGGTCATCTTGAACGGGCACGAGAACGTCGCCTGCCAGGCGACAGTGCCCGGGATCGCGTTCGGAAAGGAGAGAAACTGCTTCACCGGGGTCCCCGACCCCGCAGGCCGGGCCGAGATCGCAGATACCTTGTCTCGAGAAGGATGACAGGGCGCCTCGGCCGGGTCTGTAGTCGTTGAATCTACCGTGCCTGCCTCTGCTTCGGCCTGCGTCGCGGTGAGCAGTCCGCCAGCGGCTTTCGCTACGACTTACTCATACATCAGGTCGAGCCCAGCCGCAATCTGCTGTTAGATTTCGGTGCGGAAATGGCGGCGGTGTTCGACCGGAGCCACTCGCGTTTCGACGTCAAGCAGTTCCGGACCCTCGTGAAGCCCGACAGATCCCGTCGCTACCAGGTCCCGCCGGAGGCCGCGCGCACCATCACCGCTCTCAGCATCCTTCGTGACCAGCTGGTCAGCCCTATCCTCGCCGGAGTTCGCAGTCCACGACAAGGCCGCAAGCCTGCTGGACCCGCATCGACTGCGACTACGAATCCCTGCGCACCGACATGCAGGTCCTCTTCAGCGATCTCGGCATCGTCACCAGTGCTGGCCCGGTGGCCGCACAGACAACCTTTTGTCGATCACCCGCCGCAGGCTTCTAGCCAAAGGCGGCCACATACGCCGCGAGAGAGCGCGGCGCCTGTGCCGGGTCGAGCTGGTAAACACTGCCAGCACCACCATTGAACCAGGAGTTATAGGCAACATCGTTGGCCGCGATGAAGTTCCCCATGCCGGTCACGTAAGCGGCGTCGTCGCCCTGGGTCGAGATGGTGCCCCACTCCGGGATGCTGAGCGGCTTCCCATGGGCAGCTGCGAACGCTTCCACGGCGTAGAGGCCGTCTGGTTCACTGGCAAGCGCCTGGAAGCGCCCCGGCTGCCCGACGGCCGGGCTAGAGACTCCGGTTTCGTCGTAGGCGTCGATCCCGATGATGTCCACATAGGCGTTGCCGGGGTAGAAGTCAGCAAGCGGAATGTCGCGGTAGTAGGCGTTGACGTTCCAGTCGAACAGGAAGTTGGCACCAGGAACGGCCCGTATCGCGGTTACTTCTTGAGCAAAGCACTGCCCCCACTGTTGCCACTCCCCCACCGTGGTCCCGAGACTGTCGTCGTTCCAGTTGCCGTTCATCTCGGCGCCGAGTCGGATCACCGAGTATCCAAGGCCCGCTGCGACCATATTCGTCGCAAACTGAGTGGCATAGGTGTTGTAGTCGCCGGCCGCGCACTCCGCGGTCCAGTTGGGATTGGTCTCTTCACTTTCGGGAATGAGATTCTGTGTGTCAATGAGCTGGTGGCCCGTAGGGTCAGCCGCCACCCAGGCCACGAATGGAGCACCGGTGCTACTGGCGATCCAAGGGCTCACCCAGTCGGCCCACGTCGGGTCGGCATCGCTGAAGGTCTCGATGCAGTTGTAATTGACCCCGGTGTATCTCAGGTCCTGAGCGAGTTGAGCGGGACCATCAGAAATGCAGTTGATCTTCGAGTCACCCGCCTGAATCAGTCCCGGTGGGCGGGCGGTCAAGCTTGCCCGCGGATCCGTGGTCGTGGTCGGCGGACTCGTCGTCGTGGTCGGCGGACTCGTCGTCGTGGTCGGCGGACTCGTGGTCGTGGTCGGCGGACTCGTGGTCGTGGTCGGCGGACTCGTGGTCGTGGTCGGCGGACTCGTGGTCGTGGTCGGCGGACTCGTCGTCGTGGTCGGTGGACTCGTGGTCGTGGTCGGCGGATCCGTGGTCGTGGTCGGCGGTTCCGTGGTCGTGGTCGGTGGACTCGTCGTCGTGGTCGGTGGACTCGTGGTCGTGGTCGGCGGACTCGTGGTCGTGGTCGGCGGACTCGTGGTCGTGGTCCCGTGCCTGATCGATGTCGAAGCCGCGGCGGAACTTGGGTCATTGCCGGACGTCGGGGTCGCGGCGGCGGCCGCCGGGCCGCCTGACTGATGGTGCCAGCGTCCGCTCGCGTGGGATGTGGCCCCAGAGGCGCCCGAGAGCGCTAGGGAATTGACGAGCGCAGCCATTGCGACGGCAGCGACAAGCCCACCCACAAGAGCGCGACGCCGATGAACTGTCGACGCGCTGTAGAAGAACTCTGGAGCCCGAAACAGTTCGGGCTTGCCGTGCCTCGCCGTGCCTAGGTCACGGCGGACCTCCTGACGTCGACCACGCTGAGGCCCATGGTCCGAAGCGCGTTCTCTGTTGAATCCTGCTCCAGACGTCTCTCCAGACCGAGACCCCAAACTCCCTCGCATGCGAGCAACATCGACACGTTTGAGGTCCGGCTTGAGCACTTAGCGCGGTTGTAACAGTGCTCTCCGTGGTAGACATTCGATGCCCGCAAGACGCTTCGAGGTCGGTTGTTGTTGGTGGTCGTGGTGGTGGTGACGGCTGTGATAATCCACTCACAGTGTTAGTGACAACCACTGATAGTGACTGTATGACTTTGTTGCAAACGAACACCAGAACACTGAGGGAGCTTCATGAGGAGGGTGGCACGAATGTCGAGTCCTGCCGCCCACGTCGTGTGAGCGTTCCGTGAGCGCCGTAGCGACTATCCCCCCCATCGCGAGCAGACCTCCTATGCCCTTGGGGCAGCCGGCTCGGGGATCGGCCCAGTGGCCAGGGCGAGGGCGCCTGGCTGTGGACGGCCGCGACGACGGCGGCGACGGCGTCGTGGCCGACCTCACCGAGCGCGTCGAGATGCTTGCCGACGACGCTCAGCCCCACGACGAGAACCGCAAGCTCGTGAAACCGAGAAAGAGGCCCTCTTCACCTTCCTCACCCACGACGGCGTCGATGCCACGGAACCGCCGGCGGAGCAGGCGATCCGCCCGGCGGTCGTGAACCGCAAGGTCTGGGGCGGGAACAGGACCGCCGCCACGCAGGGCAGGATAATGAGCCTCATCCACACCGCCGCCCAGCAGAACCTCGAGGTGATCGAGTTCCTCACACGCTTCGCCCGGGCACCCACGCCGGCGGGGGTACCGCCGCTTTTGGCGCAGAACGACTCTTCCTCCGCTTGTTACTCGTCAAGATGGGGTGAGCAGGGACCCGCTATCCAAGTACGCGGTAGCATTGTGTCGCCGCTCCCGCAAGATCCCATCGCGCCAAGGCTCATGACTCCGGAGCTTACGATTCGACATGTCCCTTCAATCCCTTTTGGTTCTCCTCAGGTTCGCGTGGGCGAACACTCGTGCGGTGATGACGTCTCGAACGGCAACTGCACGGTGATTCCGCCGCAACAGAGGTAGATCATGGCGATGAGGGCTGGCAGCGAACGGTGCCCGTAGCCGCGGTGGTTGATGGGGCGGATCTTCGAGTTGAGGCCTTCGAGCTCGGAATTCGACCGCCCGAGTTCGACCGCGGCGAGGATGCGCTCCCGGTTGGCGCGGACGGTCTCCTGCAGCGAGACGAAGGCCGGGATCCGGCACCTGCAGGCCCAGGTGAGCCACCAGTCGAGACGGAACGCCGTATCGGCCGGGTCGGCGAGGCGGTCGAGGTCGCGAAGGACCTCTTTCAGCTGCCATGCCAGGAAGAGGACCGATCTGCGCCGCTCGAGCTCGACCAGCCCCCCGCGCTGGGAGTCCTTCAAGGCGGCGGGATCCTTCAACAGCGCCCAGTGGGTGCGCTTTACCCAGCCGACCGAGGGGAGCCCCGCCTCGCGGTGGGTGTTACAGGCCGAACGCCGCCACTTGTCGATCGCCTCGTTAGCGAGCTTGATCACATGGAACGAATCCACGCACCGGCGGGCCTGGGGCGCGTACTCGTCGGTCGCCTTCTTGTAAGCTCCGCCCATGTCCAAGCTGACGGCTTCGATCTTCGCGGCCCGATCGGGCCCGAGCTCTTTCTAGAAGCTCGAGAGCGTCGCCGCGTCCCTGCCTTCTTTTACCCAGACGACGGCACCGGATCTGTCGCGGTCGGCGACGACGGTCAGATAGCGGTGACCCTTTCGGTAGGAGACCTCGTCGACCCCGATCCGGTAGAGGTGCTCGAGACGGGTGTCCTCGAGCTGCTCGGCGACATAGGACTGGACTATGCGAGGCACGGCCTCGAAGCTCACCCGCGGCGGCCGACAGATCGTCGTCTTGTCGGCTCGCTGGGTGAGGTAGCAGATGACGGCTTGGAAGTCGCGGGTGTGGCGCGAGCCCGGCCGGGCCCAGGATACCTCCTCGGTGCGCACCCGCCGACAGGCCCCGGAGTCGATCCTGACGATCTCGGCCTCGAGATAGGAGCGCGTCGAGCCGAAGCCGAGATGGCGCCAGCGCCGGAGAGTACGGTCGTAGCTCGCCTGGGTCTTCTCTCCGCACAGGCAGGCGTATTTTCGCCGACGCCACCGCAGCGAGACGACGATCCCTTCTTCGGTGAAGCTGACGCCCCCCACGCTCGCCCCGCGGATCTCGAGCCTCTTGTTGAATGCAGTAGGGACACGCACCTGTCCCTCCTGGCACGTTCGGTTGGCTGTGCTAGCTCCGAACGTACGAGCGGCGCGTGCGCGTCACCACGCGCGAATAGGCGCCGTCCAGGGCCGGGGCTCAGCTCATCATGACTGGCGCCCGATGAGCGACGGCCGGCATCAAAGATTCGGGACGACCGCCCTCCGGGCGTCCTTGACCCCGGCCTCAGCGGAGCGCGGGACCCACAAAGACTCGACTAGTCCCTCCTTTTTCCGAGCGGTCGGCCGTTTAGCACAGGCGCGCGATGGAAAGGTTGCGATCGCCGGGATCCTGGTAATCGTGCTCCTCGTCGTCCAGACTGGGTTCGGTCATTCTGCGCTCCAGGCTGCTGGTTTGTCGCGCCCAACCGAGTCCTTTGTGGAGCTGTACTTCCCGGACGCGCGGACACTGCCGTCGACGCTGCCGGCTTCGAGGCGTCTCAAGATTCGCTTCGCCGTCGGCTATGTCGGGTCGAGGACTCACTCGTTCGCCTGGCAGGTATCCGAACGGACGGACAAAGTGCTGGCGTCAGGCCACTCCATCGTGACTGCGAGCCGAACGGACGTGGTTGTGCAAATTCTTCGAGTCGATTGTTCAGGAAAGCGCACCCAGCTCCGTATCTCGGTCGAGCATTCGTCGGCGAGGATCACCCTATGGCTGAGTTGTCCCAGCCGACGGTGAGAAGCAGGGTGTCGCAGGCCTGGTTGCGACACCTAACTCCTAGCCAAGGGAACATGGTCCTAGCCAGGTGGCTTGTTGGGCTCGTTCTCTTGGACGTTGCCGTCGCCGGAAACTCCCTTTGGTTGCTGCGTGCGGTGGCCGTTCTCCTGCTCGCGATACTCCCAGGGCAATTGCTTCTCCGCGCTCTGCAGATCCCCGCGGCGTCAATCCGCCGATATGTCGCGTATCTGCCGTGCGCGTCGCTCGCGGTGCTCATCGCCAGCAGCCTCGTAGTGGATCTCGTCGGGCCGCTAATGGGTGTGCACGAGCCGCTGCGTCGATTGCCCTTGTTAGTTGGGCTGAACTTGGCTTTGCCCGGGCTTGCACTCCTCGGACACCGAGCGACGGGCTCTTGCGAACTGAAGACCTCCGACCTCATCGGACGTGTGCGCTGGCTCTGGCCATTGCTCCTGCCACTCATTTCCGTCGTGGCCACAGAGAGGCTCGACAACGGCGGCGGTAACGCGCTCGCCTTCGTCATCCTCGTCGGCGTCGCCGTCATGATCCCGGTGTGCACAGTGTTGGCCAATGCAATGCATCGCCATCAGATGAACCTCGTCCTCTATGGCGCCAGTCTTTCGCTGATGCTGCTCACAAGCATGCGCAGCTCCTATGTCATCGGCTTCGATATCAGCTCCGAGTACTTCGACTTCCACCAGACCGTGGTCAGCGGTATCTGGCACTTCGGACACTTGAACCCGTACGAGGCCATGCTCAGCCTGACCGTGCTGCCGGCCTCACTGCACGCCCTCATCGGTGGCCAGGACGTCTGGATCTTCAAGCTCGGGTATCCTGCGCTCTTCGCCTTCTTCCCGGTTGCGGTCTTCTCGGTCGGAACCCGCTTCCTCTCTCGTCGTGCGGCGTTCGTCGCTGCTGCGATCGTCATCGCGCAGGTGTATTTCTTCCAGCAGCAGCCGGAGATCGCCAGGCAGGAGCTCGCCCTCCTGATTTTCGCTGGCATCATCGGCGCGCTGCTCGACACCTCGCTGGGGCGGAAGCCACAGCTCAGACTCGTATCCGTCCTCGGGGTGACGCTCGTCGTGTGCCACTACTCGACTACCTACATCACGATCCTGCTCTGTTTCTTGGCCTCCTTCATAGCGGTCACCGTGTCGCGGAGAAAGAATGCACCGCTTCGCGTCCTACCATTGCTCGTCGCCGGGGCGGTCATGTCTTTATCGGCAGTGATCTGGTACCTGCCGGCCACTCATTCCGGGAGCAACGTCAGCGATACCATCCAGTCGCTCCGTCAAAATGGTATCCAACTGCTTCCAGGGAGGCTCAAAGGAGAGAACGTGATCAGCGCCTATCTCAACGGGCTCCGGGAACCGCCTTCGTCCCCGATGCAGTACCAACGCTCTATCGCCACCTACTACGCAGAGCATATGCACTACATCGTTCCGCTGCCCGCCGCCAAGAATCCGGCGTACAACCTGCGCGCAGCGACGCCTCCGAAGCTCCCCGATCATGCCCCGTCCATAGCCTCGGCCCTTGGCGACGCCGAGTTGCTTGTGCAACAGCTGATCAACGCGCTCGCAGTGCTCAGCGCTCTAGTGTTCGCGTTGTGGCGCCGTGGAGATTCCCTGTCGCGAATGATCGGCACGCTGGGCGTCGCCTCGCTCTTCGTCCTGGCCGCGAGCCGTCTAAGCGGCACGCTTGCTGCGGACTACAACTCGTCGCGACTTTTTCTCCAGTGCCTCTTCATCCTTGCACTCCTCGAAGCGGCGCTCCTCGAGATAGTGGTCGCGCGCCTGAAATCGCGATCATGGGCGGGGCTTGTGATGTTCGGGGGTTTCAGCCTGATGTTGGTCGTCGCCTTCATGGGCAACTCCGGTCTTGCTGCGTCAGTAGTCGGCGGCGATCCGCCCTTAGTTCTGTACAACAAGGGCGAGGACTATGCCGCCCTCTATGTGAGCACACAGGAAAAGGCGACGGCACAGTGGCTCGCCGCCGTCGTGCCGCCCCAGCGGGTGATCTACGCGGACAACTACGGGCAGCTTCGTTTGGACCAGTTCACGGGTCTTCGCACTACTGTGTTCAACGATGTCACGCCCCGCACGATCGACCAGCACGCGTGGATCTTCGCCTCGACGACGAACGTCGTCGACCACCAGACCTGGGGTCTGACGAACTCGGGGGTGCTGGACATCGCCTTTCCGGCATCATTTCTCGATCGGTACTTCGATGTCGTCTACTCCACCGGGTCGACCGAGGTATTCCATCGATGATCTCGGTCGTCACCATCGTCCCCACCGTCCAGTGCAGGGATTTTGACTCGCAGGCGTTGACGGTGACGAGCCCGCACCGGCACAACCAGGGGCAAAAAAAGGCCGCTGCGGCGCGATGAGGGCGACGAAAGTCGTCAGCAGCGTCATCTACAACTACCTGAGCACGGGCTTCATGACGGTAACGGGGTTTGCCTACACCGCATTCGTCGTGCACCGACTGAGCCACAGCCTATTCGGGATCCTCGTGCTTACGACGTCGATCGTCACCTACTCGAACCTGCTCGATCTGGGCATCGGCATCACCGTGATGAAGATGGTCGCTGAGCGCGCTCACGGTGGACCAAGTGACGATGTCACGACCATCGTCCGCAACGCGGTGGCCATGTTCACTGTGATCGGGGCGGTCGTCTTCGCGGTCGTCCTCAGCATCGAACCCTTCGTTGGTGGCCTGTTCAAGGTCTCTGGGGAGGATCTCCATCTCTTCCAGGTCTCTCTCGCCATCGCGGCCTTCGGGATTGGCATCTCCTTCCCTTCGGCCATCTACACAGCGGTGCACCAAGCTCACGGGGATTACCGCTACATGAGCATCCTCGGGATCTGCGGCCAGGCGCTACAGGTTGGCGTCGGGATGGTGCTCTTGCTTGCCGGCTTCGGCATCTTGGCCCTCGTAGCGTTGACCTCCGCCCTCAACGTCATCACCTTCGTCGTCAAGGTCCGCCATTCCAACAGAAAGTTCGGCGTGAGAGTGCGACGGGGCAAGTCCAGCTGGACTGTGGCCCGGCAAATGTTCTCCATGAGCGTCTGGATCTTCCTGATCAACCTCGCCACACACCTCATCTTCAACACGGACAACATCATCGTCGGGGCCGTGCTCGGCGCGTCTGCGGTCGCCTCGTACCAGGTCGCTCTGGGCCCGGCGTCCTCTCTCCAAACTGCTGGCGACCAGTTCAACATGGTGTCGCTCACGGCCGCCGCATCGCTGCGAGCCCAAGGAGCGATGGACGATCTCCGGCGACTGCTCCTCGAAGCCACCCGCATGGTCGCGGCGGTGGCGATGCCGGGTGCCGTCGTGTTCGCCGTATGGGGTCGGCAGCTCCTCGCGCTCTGGGTCGGGCCATTCTTCGAAGCCTCGTTCTCGACCCTCGTCGTGCTGTCGACCGGCTATCTGGTCGCCTCGCTCAATGGCGCGGCAAACCAGGTGCTCCTCGCGCTCAACCGGTACAGGCTCGTCTCACTGGTGTCGCTCGGAGAGGCGATCACGAATGTAGTTCTGAGCATCGTGCTCGCCAAGCGGATCGGGATCGTCGGCGTGGCTCTGGGCACGACGATCCCGCTCACGGTGATGGCTTTCGGTTTCTACATACCCTTCGCCTGCCGACTCATCGGCCTTCCTTATTCCCGCTTACTGCGGCGCCTCGCTCTCCCCACTACTGTCAACGCGCTCGCCTATGGCCTCCTTCGGCTAGTAGCAAATAGGCCACACTTGTTCCCGAACCTTATTGTGCTCGTAGCCTGTTGCGTGGGAGTCTTCGCCGTGTGCTTCAGTGCGTCGGTCCTGCTGGACCCGATCGAGCGATCCACTTACCTGAGCATGCTGCGCCAGCTCGCGCTAAGGGAACGGTCTTGATGGCTCCCGGCTCACGCGTCTCGAGCTCGCGATGAATCACACGTATGGTCTCGGCGCGAGGTGCATGGGATGCTGAATAGGCTTCTTCTCGTTGGTTACGGTCGCCAAGGTGGTCGTTACCTTGATGTCGCCACTCGCCTGAAAATCGCCCACCAGCTGGTGACGGTGGACCCGTGGGAAGGCACGGTGGCGAGAACTGCTCCCGAGGAGCACTTCACCGATCTGACGCGCGCCCTCGAGCACTCCGTCTACGACGCTGCCATCGTCGCGACCCCGACGAGAACGCACGCCGAGGTCGTCGCGATGCTGCTCGCGCACAGCATCCCGACTCTCGTCGAGAAACCCATTACTGCAAACCTGACTGAGGCGGAGTCTCTCGTCGACGTCATGACATCTACGGGAACGCCCCTATTTGTCGGCTACGTCGAGCGCTTCAACCCCGTCGTGCAGCTTCTCGGCGAGCTGTTACGCTCAGGCCTGACAGGTAGAGTCGTTTCCCTCGCCATGAAGCGATTCAGCGTAAGCCCTTCGGAGCCGCCAGACGCAGACGTGATCCATGACCTGTCCGTGCACGACATTGATTTGGTTCTCCACATGATTGCTAAACCGCGGCTGTTGGGAGCCGCGGGTTGTGTCGATCACTCCACCGGACAGATCCACACTGCGCAGCTCCTTCTTCGAGCGAAGGACGTAATCGTCGGCGTCGAGTCAAGCAGGATGGCTATGCATCGCGAACGAACGATCTCGGTTCTCGCAGAGAGCGCGTATTTCGTAGCCGACCTCATCGAGCAGCACATCGACATCTTCAGGAACCCGACCCACGACTTCGACGACAACGAGCTGGCCGCGTTCGGCACGATCTTGCCGCATGACCTGGGGGTGCGCCTGGTACCCGAGAGCCGCGAGCCATTGGCAGAGGAAATGAAGGCGTTCGTCGCCAGCCTTGCCGGCCGGCTCGATCCGGTGCTGGCGACGGCCCACATCGCGCTCGTCTCGTCGGCGGTCGCCGACACAGCAAGCGCGATGATAATGGCGACAGACGCAGCCGGATGAGGCTGCCTGGCCAGACCGATGTGCTTGTCGGCGGTGTTGTCTCATGATAAAAGACTCGAGGTGCTGAGCCAATGATCAACTGCAATCCGGTCCGAGTGGACACCGACGGTCTCGACGCGGTCAGTGCTGCCCTCAGGAGCGGCATCGTCGCTCGCGGTCCCAACATCGCGGCGCTCGAGAGGAGCTTCTCACAGGTCACACGCGTCGAGAACGCGGTTGCCGTCGCGAACGGCACAGTCGCACTCCTACTGGGGGGCATGGTGACCGGCCTTACCGCAGGCGACACAGTGCTGGTGGCCGCGTTCTCCTTCCCCAGCACGGCGAACGCTTTTCTGGCTCTCGGGTGCAGGGTGATACCGGTTGACGTGAGCGCCATGTCGTACAACATCGACGAGAGCGCTTTGGTGACGACGATCCGCCGGTATCCGGAGGCCCGAGCGCTCGTCGTGGTTGATCTCTTTGGGAACACCGAGGGAACAGACGGAGCGATCTCGGCGGCTCGACGACACGGCTTGGTCATCATCGAGGACGCCGCGCAGGCCCTCGGTGCCCACGACGCTGCCGGGGAACCGATCGGGCGCCGGGCCGACGTGACGACCTTCTCCCTATACGCCACCAAGAACGTCTTTGGCGGAGAAGGAGGCGTCTTGGTCTCGCCGACCGCCGACATCGCCGACCGAGTCCGGGCGCTGGCGGATCACCAAGCCATCGAGGTAGACGGGCGCAGGCTGATCGGGCTGAACTACCGGATGAACGAGCTCGGTGCCGCGCTCGCGGTGAGCCAGATGCCGAAGTTGGCAGCACTCGTGAAGTGCCGACGTGATCGTGCCCGTCAACTCGCCGACGTGTGTGCCACCGCCTGGCAGCACGACGTCCTGATTCCGGCCGAGGCCACCAGGCTCGATGATCAGGACGCTCCGCGGCACGTGTTCCATCAGTTCACGGTATTGGCCTCAGATGCGGCAACGAGGGAGACGCTGCAAGAGCGTTTGCGGCAGCGTGACGTCGAGACGCGTCGTTTCTACCCTTACGCTCTATCCGCGCTTCCGGGTGTGACCGGGGCACGTGTGCCAGTCGCCGAGGACCTGGCCACGAGGTGCTTCAGTCTCCCGATCGCCCACTCGCTGACCGACATTGAGTTCGCCGCCGTTCTGGACGCGATTCAGGCCGTGGCAGCGTGAGGAGGAGATGAGCATCCGACAACGGATCGCACGGATTCGACAAATCGAGTCTCGCTTGTGTCTCGCGTCGATGTCCACGCGGCCTCTGAGCCTCAGCGACGGGTTCGGCCAGTCGGAATCCCGTTTGACCGGCGCCACATTGCGGAGTTCTTCGCAGTCGAACAGGTGGGCGTTGATGAACTCGCTTCCATCGTCCGAGTCGATACCGAGGATCGGGCCAGGGAACTGCCCGGCGGCGTGCTCAATCGCCTCGGTGACAAAGACCGCCGCCTTGTTCGGGTCGGGACCGAACGGTTCACCGTAAAGCCCGTCGTGACGCCGCCATAGTCAATGTGAAGCAGACCTCGCCGAACCGGATGGCCAGCTAGATCAAGCCGTCGACTTCAACCTTCGTTCGCGAAGACCCTACTATCGACTCTCGGCAGACTGTTGGGTGGCAACGTGCGGAATCCTATCCTGCTCATCCCCAAGGTTCGGCGCGACGACGGGGCGTCCTATCCCATAGCACCAAAAGCCCAGCGAACTAAGCAACTTTCGGTCAAGGACATTTCGTCCGTCGAGAATGACATTACCTCGCATCAGATCTCGAATCCTTGCCCAGTCGAGAGCCAAGTATTCAGGCCATTCAGTGGCAAGCACTAGAGCATCAGCGTCACGGACACACTCGTAGGGATCTGGAACGAGCTCGACCTCGGGAATCAGCGACGCGGCTGCCAATATCGCGACGGGATCCGTAGCAACGACGCGAGCTCCGTCTCGCCGCAGGGAACGAACAATGTCAAGAGCAGGAGCTTGCCTCAGGTCGTCGGTCCCAGGTTTGAAGGAGAGGCCGAGCACGGCGATCCGCGACCCGGCTACGCTTCCTGAGAGAGCCGACCGAATCTTCGCAGCGAATCGATATCGTTGCTGAGCATTGATATCGGTACACGCCTTAAGAAGCCACGATGTGTAACCGCGGGTTGTTCCAGCTTCCTCGAGCCCCCTAACATCCTTAGGAAAGCAGGATCCCCCGAATCCGAGTCCCGCATTCAGAAAGGCGCGTCCGATTCGGGGGTCAGCACCAATCCCGTTCGCAACTTCCGTCACGTCCGCTCCGACCAAATCGCACAGATTCGCAAGTTCATTCACAAAGGAGATTTTCGTGGCCAAAAAGGCGTTCGAGCCATACTTGATCAATTCTGCTCCGGTCGGCGACGTGAAGATTACGGGCGCCTCGCTGGGCGCGAACAGGTCGGCAACACGCTTATTCGCTTGCGGGTCAGTACCGCCGACGACGACCCTGCTTGGAGAGCGCATGTCGTGTAGCGCCTCGCCCTCACGCAGGAACTCTGGACATGAAACGAAAAAGATGTCATGCCGCGACTCTGCGATCTTGGCATTGAGGCGGCTAGTCGTGCCAGGAGGCACCGTGCTCTTTATGGCCACCACACCCTGCTCTGGTACGACCTCCGCAGCATCGGCAGTCGCTCGTTCCAGATCTCCCAGGTCTGGCGTTCCATCTGGGCCAGGTGGCGTACCGACACAAATGAAGGTCACAGGTGAGGCGCTCAAGACACTCAGATCTCCGCCAACGACGAGAAACTCCTTCTCCAATTCCTCTTTGAGTAGCTCGTCAAGTCCTGGCTCGAAGAAGGGAGCTTTGCCAGCCTCCAGGGCACGCAAGCGACGGTCGTCCCATTCGATGAGAGCCGTTCGCGTGCCCCACGAAGCAAGTATCGTTGCCGTCACCAACCCGACAGGGCCGCCGCCTATCACCCCCACTCGCTTATGCTGCATTGGTAACTCCTAAAGGCGTCTGCAATGGGTCAACGTTGCGCTCGTAGTACGGCAAATGGGTCATTTATATTACTATAGCTTGGCGATGAAGGCGGTCGAGGGACTAGGGCTCGCTCCTCAGTGAGGCTCAATCAGAGGCGTTGTTCGCCAGCGGGCCTGCTGGCGAACAACCACCGTACATGTTTTGA